>ENA-ORUW01000090-ORUW01000090.1-human-gut-metagenome-genome-assembly--contig:-NODE-90-length-106795-cov-6.793854_pt1 | contig 106795 bp, 132 predicted proteins | sample MGYA00242088_ERZ509227 | MGnify/ENA primary metagenome ERZ509227 (study PRJEB26280, sample SAMEA2338816) | human gut metagenome | biome: human gut; feature: human-associated habitat; material: faeces... | reverse complement strand
AACAGTTGCGTTATATTCATCTTTCTCGGCTTCCCATAAAAGGAGTACTCCTGTCTTGTCAGCAACATTGAGGCCTAAATTGTACACTTTATACCAACCGGAATTATCTACATACTTTTTAGTAGCTGGATGATAATGTTGTGTAGGAGTATAAGCGGTAGTATTATTTTTCTGCAATACATTAGCCGCATCAACAAAAGTATATTTAGCAACCAATGCTTTAGCTGTTCCATTTGTAACAGTTACTTGTAAATAGAAAGATACATTTAATGAAAGACTTTGAATAACAACTTGACTATTATCTTCATCTGTGTAGGAAGCTCCAACTACCAAACTAATCGAGTATAAAGGTCCGTCACCTATTTTAATAAGACTTTCAGTTTTAATTTTACTGATTGTATTATTAAAATTAGTTTTTCCTCCAAAAGCTGTAAATATTTCATCAGATGTTGAATCTTGTTTGAGTTCAAGAATATCTTCAGGAAAAATTATAACGCCAGCTCCTCCGATAAAATCTTTAGCCTGATTAAGACTCATTTTTTTTGTTGAGCCTGATTGAACAACAGGTATTTCTTCATTACCTGTTACAGAAGTTACTTCTGTAAGTTCACTTATCTTTATTTGTTCATTCGCCATATTATTCTTCTACTGTTAAAAGTTTACCGTCTTCCGTAGTTAAATAATTTCCATCTTCGGTCATTAACTTATCTATTGGAATAAGAGTTAAAACAATTTGAATATACTTATTATTTTTATTATCTATCACAAAAGTTCCTGTAAATACTTCAAATTTAGGAGAATTTATTGTAACGTTTATTGTTGAATAACTTGGTAAGTTTAATTTCAATACTCCTGACTCAGGCTTTTCTCCTTCAAAAGAATATTGAGGATGATATTCAGTTTCTTCTGAAGTTATTTCATAAGTATAAGTACTTGGTTCGGTTGCAGTCATAAAGTTCAAACCATCCTTCGTGACTAAATTTAAACCGTCCTTAGTTATGAATGCTCCTCCATCGATTTTAATATTAAAATAAACATTCGGTAAATAGGGAGTCACTTCAATTAAACTATATTCGCCTGCTTGATTAAAAGTATGATTATAGCTGTTTGCAGGGAAATAATTCGTTTCTTCTGTTGTTATAGTATATTCCTTACCTATAAACACTTTTAGGTTTTCATACTTTTCTAACGCACCTAAATCAATCTCTCCGAAGAATACATTTCCAATTGAAATCAAAAAAGGAGTACTGGTTTTACCAGGACCATTATATATTCTACTAAATGAAACTGTATCAGTTGCTTCTAATGTAAGATTAATTCTTGAGGAAGTAGTTCTAATTGTAACATTTTCTGTTTTTGAAATTCCATATTTCGAATACGTTACTTCATAATCAGAACCAATTACTCCTACAGTTTTAAAATTTCCAAGATTATCCGTTTCTCCTTGAACAATTTCTCCTGAAAATAAATCTTTAATAGAAATACTTGCACCTTCTGATACAACTCCACCATTAGTCGAATCATCTACCTCCTTTATATTATAAGTAATGTCCCTTGGTTTAAGGGACATTAATACAGTTTGTTCAACATCTTCTTTTTCTACAGTTATCTCTCCCGAAGAATTCTCATACTCAGGATAAGTTACCGTATAATTATATTCTCCTTCTTCAACGTCATCAAATAAAGCTACACCAGCAGAATTACTTGAAACTGTACCAATAATAATTCCAGTTCCTTTATCACTCAAAGTAACTATAGCACCAGTGAGTAAAACAGAAGTTCTTTCATCTTTAATAGTAAAACTAACTTTCCTTGCTTTTGGTGTTGCAAAAATAACTTGTTCAAAATCTTCATCTAAAATAGTTATTGAACCTACTGTTGTTCTATAATTAACTTGTGTAATTGTATAAGGATATGTTCCATTTGGAAGACTTAAACTTATCTGTCCATTTATATCTGTAAGATAAGATTGATTATTAATTGTTACTGTTGCATTGTTAACAAAACTTCCTGTTAAAGAATCTTTAACAATTAACTTCACATTCCAAAAAGCAGTTGATAAATAAATAACTCTACTTACATCTTTATTATCTATCACAATAGAACCTGTAACAGGAGAATAACCTGAATAAGTGATTGTATAAGGATATGTTCCATTCGGAATAGAGAGGATAACAATACCTTGCTCGTTTGTCGAATAATTCTGACCATCTATATTAACAATAGCATTTTTAATAGGATTGTTTGTCGATCCATCTAAAACAGTAAATGTTGCTTTATAAGGAGTTGGACTTAAATCAATCAGAATGTTATTCTTATCCTGAACCTTAATTTCAACTGTTTCATTATAATCTAAATAACCTTCTTTTCGAACAATCATATTATAATCACCTTCGATTAAATTTAATCGAAGTTGTCCTTCTTCATTTGTATCTTTAATCAAATCTTGAACAAGAACTTTCGCAGTTGGAACGAAAATATTGTTTTTAGAATCGATAACACTAATATTGACAATTTGTGGTTCTGGGAATATATATTCTACAACATTAACATCTTCTATTCCTATAGTTGCAGCATTTGAAATAGAATTATATCCATCTTTTGTAATTGTATAAGCATAAGAACCTGGTTCAAGTTGAATACTTGTATTACCTTGATCATTTGTAGTTAAAGTTTGACCATTTATACTAATAGTCGCACCTTCAATAGGGGTCGCACCTTGTAAGACTGTAAAATTCAACGTATGTTGAACAGCACTAAAATCGTTGATGTTTATATATATAGGTGCATTTAAAACAATGAAAGAACCTTCCTTTGTATTCCAATTAGGTTTTGTCAAAATATAATTATATTCTCCATTCTCTAATTTTACAGAAGCTTGTCCATTTTCATCTGTAACAAGAATTTTGTTTCCTATGCTAATAACAGCACCTTCAACAATTGAATTTCTTGTTGTTGTAACAGTAAAATAAACGTATTGAGTTCTTGTTAGAATTTGACTTTGATTGCCCTTATAAATATCTTCATCTGCAGCAGGATAAAAAAGATTAGAAAGAGTTTGATCAGAATCGTAAAGCACATTACCGTTCAAATCTCTCATAATAAAACCTCTTATTCTTGGCAATTGATTCAAAGGAACTTCTTCGTCAAAAGAAGGATAAAAATATTCATCAGGAACATATTTAACACCTGCTGACGTTTTTACTACCTGCAACAAATCATCCCACTGAATAACCTTTCCTGGTGTCCAAAAACGGAAATCTAAATATTTAGTCAAAGCAACTTGAATGTTCTTTCTCACAGTTGAAATATCATATTCAGCAGAAAGTTCAACTCTAAAATCCATTCCAACGTCACCACCTACATATTTCCATTCTGCATTCTTCAAAACAATACCTAAAGAATTGCCTTGAATATCCATATCTGAAAGAGCTACATAAGATGTGGCTTTTTGGAGTAAAACATCTAATTCTTCGTCTGTAAAGAAAGATCCATTCTGAGTTATAAGATATATATAGATCTTAGCATTTTCTCCAAGACCAACATTCATAACTCTCAAAACTCGAGAATCTAAATCTTGAAAAATTTGCGTCCAATATTCAAGAGTTGTTTGACTTAATTTATTATTGTTATTAATGATTCTTGCTCTGAATGTGTCATCGTCTTCTTCATCTCTACCACCTACAGCTTGATATTCGTTTGTACAATCTATATGAGTCAAAGGTCGAGGAATAACCTGTGTAATACTATTAGCATCTACATTAGTAATTGAACCTGTAACTGTACTACGAACACTTACATAACCATAACCTGAATTATCAACTGTTAGAGGAATATCTACTTCAAATCTAATACCGTTCTTATTAACAAAAACAGTATCAAGACCATAAGTTGTTCCTGGTTCAGCATAAACTCTTACGTATGTAGAACTTCCAAGTGCTCCTTTTCTTGGACTTACTCCAAATAATACTGCTGCACGATCCAAGTATTCTCCTGTAGCATTTTCAGGAAAAATCTGTGCTTCAACTATAGCAATATCTTTAATTGCTTTTTGAGCAACTTTTGCAACACCAAAAGCTGTTGCATTAACAATAGACCCATCTGAGACATTCGTTGCCTTATTTGTCTTATTCTGAAAAATCTCAATCCATAAATTCTTCAGAGTGGATATTGTATTATTAACCTTTGTAATCATACAGTAATATTCGTTAAATATTCTTGATTTGTTACAGCCTTAGCTTTTACCGAAAGAAATACAGAATCGTCTTTAATCTCGACTTTCAATAATTCTGCTGACTCCCAACGACTATCTCTTTGAAACATATTCATTATACTTTTAAATATAGAAGGATATTGAATAGCATTCACAGTTGTTCCAATAAAATCATTCGAAATTCCATAATCAGGAAATTCAGGAATAGAACCTGTCAAAGATGAAGAAATGATTTGTAATGCTTGAACCATTGCATCATGTCCTACTACTGTCTGTAAATCTCCTTCTAAATCAAATACAAACTTTGGACTTATATCTTTACCTAATATCTTATCACCAACCAACCTGTCTACTACAGTACTTACTTCATTAGAACCAACGTTTCTCATATTTATAGAAAAGTTCTTTTTTGTTCCGTCTAACTCAGTATAATCTTCTTCTTCAATATATTGAGGTGTAACGATATCTAACCAATCATTTTCAGGATCTTCATCTCCTTTTTCTAAAGAAACATTTTCAAAATCTTCTCCTGTTTTCAACTTTCTATCTATCTGTATAGAATCAGTTCTTCCTATAGAAGAGCTTCTTAACCAACGATCAGAGTTTTTTATAGTAAGAAGTTTTGTTTGAATCTCTGTAAAATCATCCAATATATCCCACATAGAAATATCGTCTAAAGTATTGCTATGCAGTGAAAATAATGGTTCTATTATATCAACAGTGGAGAGTAATTTGTCAAGAGTTTGAAATGCAACTGCATTCATCTCACCTCCTTGATAGAAAGAAACAATTGCTGGATAATAGGAATTGTTAAAATCTATAAAAGATTGAAAGAATGACTTTATGTCGTATCCTGTAATTGTATTAAATTTTTCGAATTTATCCATTTTTACAAATTACTTGCGATATCTGTTGCCAAACTATTAACACTCTTTTGAATTGCATCTGAAGAACAAGATTTTGTAAGAGTCGTCTTTAACTTCGTACTTCCTACGACAGCTTCAAGTGGAGCTATTATAGTTAAATTTAAATTGTACTCCCAAATCATATTCTTTTGTAATGATTGATTAAAACTTACTCCTCCAGGTGGAACAGTAACAAGATAACTCTCACCCAACGCCATATTATAGAAGTATAATCTGAAAGGTTTCCCGTTCTCATCAAGACCATTACTCTTATCTATTATACTCTGCAATATCTTTATGCATCCATATCCTGTTTTAACCCCTACATCAAAAGAAACTCCTTTTAGTGAAGAAGTATTCTTTCCTTGAATTTGAAATAACTTTCTCTTTCCTGCTGAAATTGAAAAAGCAATTCCTTGCAATGCAGGTGCATTCCCATTCAACAAAATCTTAAACATTCTTCCAAAATTACCTTGAATAGAAATCGTTTGAGCTACAGCAGTAGGTGATGTTAAAACAACCAAACCTCCCAATGTATTCTTAACAGAATTTCTTTTAGGCTCATTCTTATTAATATTGTCAGGCATTACAGGAAACGTAAAAAAATCTATAGTATTCCCACTTGAATTGACCAATTCAAGAGAACACATATAATATTCAAAATCATCAGGATATTGAGTCGCAAGTAACGACCTCCCAAGATTTTGAATCATATTCAACGCTTTTGATGTGGCAGTATTTGCTATCCCTGAAGCCATTCTATTAAATTTTGTTGTTAAAAATACAAAGAATATGAATATCAAACAAATTTTTAATCCGAAAAAGTTGTTTGACTCTTAATATCACTAAAATCAATTTGAACGATAGATGAAACAGAAGTTGCGCCTGCTGCAAAACCTGAAGCACCTCCATCTTGAGGTTTAACACTTGCTGCAGCTTGCGACCAAGCCATCTTTAACGTATTTATTTGATTTTGTAATTCATTGATTTTTTCAATTAAAGTTTCAGCTAAAGTCAAAGGTTCTTTCGCATCGTTAACTTCAAATCTATTTCCTGTTAACAATTTAATCAGATTTTGACTTAATGTGATTTTTTCTTCTCCGTTTTTATAACTTACATCAATATTATCACTATTAATAATAATCTGCTCTTCGTTTTCCTTAAAAGAAATAATAATTTGATCATCATTGATATCTATAAACTCAGTATCATCATGTAGACTTAATCTGAATTTATCTTTATCAAAAGTTATTGTAGATGTTTTATCTTCTTCGAGCCATTTTAAAATCAAAGAAGATAAATTCATAGTTATTGACCTTTCTTCCTTCCCAGGCTCCTCTGCTTCTGATTCTACATTAACTATTTTTGAAACAATTGTATCATAACTTGTTGCATTGATTTCCTTATCTGCAATAACATTTACCTTTCCTGAAGACTGCAGTTTTATTTCAGATTCTTCATTGCCAACTGAAATAATATTGATATCTGTCTTCTCTTCTGAATTTACAGTTATATCTATTGAGCTTTCGTCTGCATTCATTTCTACACAAACAGAAGTCTTATCATTTAACTTCAAAAATCTGTGCATATTAGAACTCCACGCAGGAGATTCGTTTCTATTTGAAACAGTTCCAATGATTATAGGTGTTGTTCGATAAGGTAACGAGGCCATTAATACTTGAGTACCTGATCCTCCTGGTTCATCAGGAAAATCTATATTTTGAAGAGCTTCATTCGTAATCAAAACATCGTTATAAAGATTTCCTCCATCTGTAATAACAGACACCATTCCAGTTCTCCAACAAGTCTCAATATAATCTTCTTTATCTGTATTGAAAGGAATGGTTATATATCCTTTGTCTAAAGTTTCAGGAGCATTCTTTTGCTTTGTTGGTCTACCACCTCTATTATTTCTTACTAAACGTATATTCATAGTCTTTATTGTTCAAACATTTTTCTATTCAGGAAGTATTCGAATTGTTCTTTTACTACTGTAGCTTTACTATTTATAGATGTTGCTGGATTTCCACTTTTATCTATACTTTCAATAGCTTGTCTCAACCATTCAATATCAACAATAGAAAAATAATCAGGTTGAAAATTCTTTCCTTGTATAGAGGCACTTGATTCTACATATATATCTGTACCAGGAAACGAATTATCTTTCCGAAGTCGTCCTACAAATTTAGGATCTGCATGATTCAATATAGAGAAATTCATTCCTCTTTCAACATTTAAAATTGTTCTTCTATCTATAGATGTATCTGAAAATTCAACTGTATTCGTTACTCCTATCACATAGAACAATTCATTTGTTGCTTCATTCTTTATGAAAGTTCCAACCTTAATTCTTCTGTCTCCACATAAAGTAATTGTACCTCTTCTTGTGAAAGGTAAATAAGCAGTGGATTCTACAAGATATAATAAATCATTTAATGCTGCACGTTGATAATTAACTTGTTCTGTAATATCTTTATTATCTTTCTTACCATTTACATGTAAATAAATATCCCCAACTTCTAATTTCTTATTACCAAAATATTGAGCATATTCGGGAATAAAGATAATCGGTACCATAGCAAGAGAAGTTTCTTTTGTATTAGCTGTCCAAGAATTTTGAGCATATACTTGATACCAAGAATAAAATCTTGTATCATAATCTAAACTCATATCGTAAACATCTCTTGCTTCTATCGTTATATACGTTTTTGCCTCTATAATTTCACTTATAGCTTTCTTATTATGTGGAGGTTGTCTTACTGTTAAATCAATTGTATCTTTGTAAGTATCAAAAAAGAATTCTATAAATGGTTGTTGACAAACTCTTTGCATCAAAGACATTAAAGTACCGTTAGGATTACCAAAACTCGAATCTACAAGAATTCTATTTGTGCAAGCTTCGTCTAAATAAACTTGGACTATCTGCCATATACCATTGACAGTCATCTCTCTTACACCGTCAATATGAAATGATTTTGTTCTTCTTTCTTTCCATGCAGAAAATAAGTCTTCTTTTACTATTCCAAGATTTGAACAAACATTGATTATAAACCATATTGTTTCTGTTATAGTTTTGAACCCGCTTGTCCAAATAAAATCATAACAACCTGTAAGAGCATTTCTTTGAAAAAACAATGAACTATTGTCACCGTAAATAGTAAATTGATCGCTACCTGAAACATCTTTCAAAGGTAAGAAATAGCTACCATCGTCTTCTAAAAGTTTACTCATATCTCTTCCGTCTATCGAAATGTATCGAGATGTATCTTCTGCACCTGTATGAATTGAGCATTTATCAACAAAACCTATCATGTCCCATAGATTTTTATCTGAAGGAAGATTTTCTTTTTCAATAATTAAAGTATCAGATTCCGAATCTTGTTCCTTTTGTAATCTTTCGAACCTAATAAATACTATATCGTTAAACTGACAAAACTTTTCTATGAAATCTTTTATATGATACTTGTTACTTGTTATTGTATTAAAGACTTCTATATAAGACGATCCAATCTTTTGAATAGAAGGATTTCTAAACGGTGCTAAAGTTATATTAAAACTACCGGTTTCAAGAGTTTTATCAGTGCTTAAACTCATTAGAAAAGGGCTTACATCTATTATAGAATTAATTGCTTTACAATAAATATAAACACGTGCATTTATAGGAATGATTTGAGTTACGAGACCTTGTTCACTTTGAGTCGTTATATTTTCAAAAGCGTGTTCTCCAGTCTTATCACCTACATAAGTTTCATCGTTTATAACATCTTCATAATGTTGACTCCATAATGTTTGATAATCTGTTTGAATAAAATGTCTATCCTTATTGATTCTGTCTTTGATTACAAGAGTCAATTCAGTAGCAGGTAACCTTAAAATCGTCCCTTTCTTTATATATGGTAAAACTCCGTTATTATAGTCGTTCTTATATTTAGCTTGTTCGAGTCTATCGTACATTTTCCAAGCTGCATCAAGATTTGTTATATCTCCCTCCTTCTTAGCTGTAGAACTTGATTGTTCAGAATTTTCTTGCTGCTCATAAGGATATTGAAATAATTTTTTCGAATCAAATACTTCACCTCCTTGAGGAACATTTCTCTGCCAATCCTTAACTATTTCATCAGGAGTCATCTCCTTTTTTACTTGCCATGCAAAATAATTCTTTATAGCCATAATCAATCACGTTCTAAAGTTATCGTTGTCCTTTGTAATTTCTGAACAGATTCTTTGAAAATATTAGCACTTTCTTTTAAAGTTTGACTAAAACTATTAAAATCAGTTACACCTGGGAATGCTGTTTGTAACAACGCATTGGGATTGTTTTCAAATTCTTGAATCTTTTTATTTTCGTATTCAGAACTTATTCCAGCTTGCATTAAACCAACTTTAGCAATACTACTCATATTAGATTCCATCGGCCTTGCTTGCATTTTCATATATGCTGCAGACAACCAGATTTTATCTAACAATTCCTTCTCTTGTTCTTCTGTAATCTTACCTGAAGATCTTTCTTGTCTAATTCTACCACTCGCTTCTAAATATTGATTTTGCCATGGAGTATTTTTATCACTTGGATTAAATATAGACATTCCTCTTGTCTTTTCTCTCAAATTATCATAATATTCTTCACCTGGCTTCAATTTCATATTCATATCCTGAACCTCAGCGAATATCTTTTCTAATAAGCCTACACTTTTTTCACCAATAGCTTTCATCTGATTATCATAGGCTTTAAACATTCCTTCTATACCTACAGTACTTTCTGCAGCTCGTTTCGTATAGGTGAGTTCATTTTCAGAAAGTTTTTCAGCATTTTTTGTAATAGCTTCTTTAAACGCTTCAAAATCAATCTTATTGCCTTCTCCAAATAACTTATCAATATCCGTTGCACTTAATCCAGGTAGAAATTTCTCTAATGCGGAAAAAGTTGATTGTTTATTATAACCTGTTGCTTTTTGAATATCTTCAAGTGTACTAAATAATATATCAATACCATTACCTTTTGTCCAATCATCTTGCATTACTTTAAAGTCAGATAATTGAGCATTAGGATTTGCTCTGAAAAACGCTCTTTGTAAAAATGCTTGTGAAATCTCATCTCTTCCAAGATTTTGTCCTGTAAATGCTTCTTGATATCTTTCTAATTGTCTTCCTCTTGCACCTGTAACCCCTCTAACACCTGAAAGAATTGCAGCAATTCTTACAGCATCTGTTTCACCAGCTCTTGATAAAATATTTTCAGATGTCTTATTGAAAGTATTCAACGATTCTTCCATTGTAGATGCGATTTCTTCAAATGGAAGTTTCAATTCTTTCATCGTTCTTTCAAATATAGCAATTACTTCAGATCCTGAAGTTCTCTCGTTTACATTAAAACGCATAGAACCTTGTAATGCACTTGTTGCTGAAGGACTTAGACCAAATAATCTTTCTGCTGCTAATAACGCTTGCGATTCTCCTGCACCTGTAATTCTACCACCCGATGCTCTTATTAATTGTGCTCTTCTTTCTGAATATTCACCAATATTCATACCGAGAGCCGAAGCTGCATAGGAACCTTCTTGCGATGCTATTCCTAATGCTCTTGAATTTGAAACTCCTAATGTCTGAGCTAATGAAACAGCTTGATTTTGCATCTGTCTTAAAGCATTAAGACCTGTCACAGCCATTTCACCCTGAGTCTCATATTTTGTTTCTATGCTCTGAGAAATATATTTTCCAACTATAGGGATCCATCTATACCAATCTGCTTCGTTTGCTCCTGCAGTTCTAAAAGCAAGTCCAACATTTGAAATTGGGTCTTGATATAGAGATTGAGCTTCTGCTCTTTGATTTCTTAAATATCGAGAACCAAATAAGTCGATAAATTGTCTTCCATATTTTAAAAGCTCTTGTAATGCAACAACAGTTGCACCACCTGCAATTCCTCCTCGAATACCTGGTGATCCACCTGAACCTGAAGGTTTTGTTTCTGAACCACCTCCCATTGAATTGTCTTCAATAATAGAAACAGAAGCTCCAATTGTATCAAGATATCTATTAATCAACTTTGTTTCATCGACTAACGCTCTTGTATTAGAACCAATACCTTCCAAAAAACCACTTAAAGTTGTCCTTGTAGAATGTATTGCTCCTATAATTTTATCATAGACCTCTTTATCATTATTTTCAATCTGGATGCGATTTCTACCTAAATCGATAGTTTCATCGTCTTCTCTTAACTGAACTTCTTCTCTATCTCTTGATTTAGAATTAGATTCTGACCTAAAACTTCTCAACTCGCTATAAATGTTTTTTAAAACATCTTTATCGAGTGATTCAGCATTTCTACCTTTGTCATTTGAAACAAGAAAATCACGAATAGAAACAACTGATTTTTCAGTATCTCTCATTATATTAGCTAAATCAGAAATAGCTGAAGCAGTGGTATTTTTTCTTCCTCCTGATGAGGGTTTTCTTCCTGTAGAAGTACTTTCTCCTGAAACATCCCAAGTTAAAGAATTCTCTACATCATTATATACAGGAGCTTGAGATTGTTGTCTTTTAAGATCTGACAATATTTTTTCAAGAGAAACTTTATCAGTCATTAAAGACAATTGTTGTCTCAATTGATTTATAGCTGCTTCGGTTGCTTGTCGAGACTTTTCTTCAGACGCATTGATTTCACGATAGAGAGATAAAATTTCATCTCTCATCTTTCTCATCTCAGATAAATCTGCTGAAACTCGTATCTTTTTATCTTCAGACATCTTTTTCCTTTTTTAATGCTGCTTCTTTTTCTTCAATTGCTTTTGCCTCTTCTAAGAAAAGATCGACATCATCTTGAGTAATTTCACGAGAAGCAATCGAATCCGAATTATAATCATTTTTCAACCATTGTCCCATATTAGGAATGTATTCAGGAACATCTTTGTCTTGATTTTTTTCATATTCTTTGAAAAGTTGATCCTCCTGAAATTCCATAAGTTGACTAATAAAAGAACATTCCCTATGAGCAGGAGACATAAATGCTATATTATGCTTTTTTCGCCACCAAAAGTCATAGGGAAAGCTATTATTCCATCGAATCATAAAAGCCTTTATATCTTCGATAGTTTCCATAAGTATAATTTAAGATTTCAATAAATCATAACCTTCCTTCAAGAAAGGATAAATTTCTTTAGTATATAAAGTTCTTAACTCTTGAAAATCTTTCAATCCTAACTTACTAAAACTATCAACATTCAAATCTTTCATCAAATCAGGACAAACGACTGATAAAGTTGCTTCTATATCAATCGCATCTAAAGCATTAGACGAAGCAACTGTAACATTTGACAATAAAGCATTGTAATAACCTCCACTCAAACGTTGTTTGTTTACCTCAATTTGATAATACTGACCAATGTTAGGGAAGATTACTGTATAATCTTTCCCCTTTACTTTTATAATTTTCTGTTCTTGCATAACGAATTATATTTAATCTTGACAAAGATACTAACTTATTTTTAATTCAACAAATTTTCATTTATAAAAATAGAGAGATGTCGATACCCATCTCTCTATTGATAAAACTTCGTAAACCCAATTTAGAAACGAAGTGCCGTGATATTTATTGTTATCCTTCTATTAAAGATTTACAGTACTAATCGGATTTAAATAAATTCCGTTGACATTGTAGCCCGCTACGCCACCTTCTGCCAAACTAAATGTCTGTCCATTAACAAAACATGGATTTAACTGACAAATAGTTTCTCCTGTAGGATCTGTTGCTGTTACAAGTCCAGTTGTTTCATCTTTAGAAGAAATCATTTTTCTATAAATTGCAATAGCAAACCCAAGTTCACCGAGAACCAATGTATCAAGAATTGCTTTTACAGAACCAAGTCTATGTATCATTCCTTCAACAACAGGAAGTTTAAAGCTAAGAAAAAATTGATCTACTGTAAAATTACACTGATACCCAACTGCAGGAACTTCCTGCAATGTCAAATTGCCTAAACCCTGAACATTTGCTCTTTGAACGTTTTCAGTAGCTTGAATGTTTCTAACGAAACCAGCAATTTGATTATCTATTTTTATATACGCCTGAGGCGCTGAAAATACTGCCATAATTCTCTTAATTTAAGAAGTTATCGAATTAAGAAACCAGTAAAGAACAACTTCGTTATTTCATTGTTCACTCGAATCTTATAAGTAGTAAACCAAGCATCTTCTTTACGCGTAACAACTACATCTTGGAAAGCTAATAATAAATTATCTGTTTCGTTTGTAGCTGTTCTACTTTGTAAATAAGCAACAGTCCAATCTTTAACTGCACCTGCACTTAAAGTATTTACATTCACGCCATTTTCCTGACCTAAAAGATCAATTTCAGCATTCACAACAAGCTCTGTGTTAATCTGAGCTACAATACGCATAAATTGGATTGAGTAGGATTGTCCTTTTGCATTGAATAAATTAGCATTATCTTGTAATGTATTTACGCCTTGCAAAACAACGAACTTGCCAAGATAATCATTTTTAACTGTAACAAGAAGACCATACTTCAATGCTTTCTTCTGTTCAGACTCAGTTAAAATATGACGAACTCTATCAACACCAATACTCTTATTCGTAACCGGTATCATGGGTTCTTTACCTGCAGTACGTCCAAGTTGAGCACACAAGTTATACATTACAGTCCACCAACGATATTTCTGAGGAGCAATATCAGAAGCAAGACCTACCTCTCCATGAGTCACTTGAATATAAGAACTGTCGAATCCTTGAGCCAATTCAATTGATTTAGAATAATCTGCAGCTACATTGTATCCACCTACAAATAAGAAATGAGGGAATTTAGCTGCATTATTCATGTGAGTGATATAAGCTTTTGTCAAAGCAGAATTAGCGTTATCACCAAACTGGTCCATGAATATGAAACTATAATTAAGACCAACAATCTGATCAAGAACAGCTTCAAAATTTGTTTGGTCATAAGTTTCAGTTCCACCTGCTGCAGGTGTATAAACATTCAATAAATCTGTTACATCTGACTCAGAAACTGTTCCTTCACCTTTTGCTTCTGATGTAGAATCAAGTTGGAATGCCTGTGCAAACGTAGAATCCGTCTGAGCCCATTCAATCAAAGTCTTGATGTTATCAAATTCAGGAGATTGTACAACCAATCTTGGTTCTGCTGCTGCAGCCGATATTTCACCATAAGGTAATCCATCTGATGCTGTTCCTGTATAAGAACCAACATAAAAACTCATAATCCACTTAGACGTATCTTCTACTCCTGGAGTAATCATAAAACCATATCCAGTAGAAAGATTGGTTCCAGTTAAAACACCATTTGCAACGGTTCCCTCATCAAGAGTCTGAACAGCGAATGTTCCTCCATCTGTAGAGGTAAATGTTAATTTTGCAGGAGTTGTTTTAGCAGCCCTCACAAAAAGAATTTCTGATACACCTACAGCAGCAGGATTACTTGGATCAGGAGTAAATAATGCTTCAGCAATTTTCCAATACATACCTCCTTTTACGAAAGAACGAAAATCAGAAATATTGTCAAAAGTATATATAGCATCTTGTCCTTGAGAAATAGTTCCATTAATACCTGCGCCTCCACCAAAACCAGTTCCGAAAACACCTGTATCTATAATGAGAACTTTTCCATAATCAAGGTTTCGTGCAGGATTATTTTCACCTGATACGATAGTTGAATATGCACCAGGCAATGTAATCTGTCGATTTGAAAAAATTACGGTACTTGCCATATTATTTATATTTTTATTTAAACGAAATTTTAAACATCTAAAGATATAAACTTATTTTTATTTCTGCAAACTTTAATATGGTAAAATATTTCCTGACGATAAATATGTAGCCATTAAACCAGCATCTGCAAATAAAACTTTTGATAATAATGGCATTTCTTCTATTGTAGGTACATATTCGTCTGAAGAAAGATTTATTCCAATACTTCTCATAAAAATAGGAAGTGGAATAACTTCTGCATTTAACATCACTTCTTTCATCGAAAATTCTATAGATTGAAATGATTGTGCAAGTATATTGTAACTTCCTAAAAGTAATGCATATAAGATTTCACTCATTAGAATTGATTCTAAGAAATTATCTGAAACACACATAACTTCAAATTCATAATTTCGAGAGTCTCTAATAATCATTCTACCTGAGTTATCAAATTGTCCATTTAACTTACCTATTGAATTAAAAGGACTTTCTCTTTTACTTGGTTCTCTAACAACATAAGCAGGTAGATTAATCTTATCCTTTGGAAATTCTAATAAAACTCTCAAATTCCTTGGATTAGTTTCATTTCTTAAAAACAGCTTTTTCCCTTGTTCATAAAAATCAAAATTACCATCTTTAGCACCTTTGAAAGTCTTGTAGAGAAAAGTTTGGTCTTCTTGATTATTCTTAAAATCTTCTTGGACAAATAATAACAATCTTGTTATAATATTCTTAATTTGAGCTATCTGTAACATAACTATCTATTTTTTAAAATTCTATCCAAAGTTTCATCTATAGCCATATCTGCAACAATTGAAATATTTGAAAGCTCTATAGCTCTATCCATTAACTTTTTGCCTTCTATACCTCCATTAAACCAACTATTAGGATCTGATTTGTCACTTACACGTCTAAATGTCATGTATTGACCTCGCTTTTCTTTTTCAGAACTTGATGCTTCTACTCTGACTAAACCTTCATATTTAGCCGACTTATGAGTATATTCTGGAACTTTCAATCCTGGAATATCTATAGCTTTTCTTACTCCTGGAGTTTGTTGGTTTAAAGGTAGCTGTTGTCTTTTCAAAGGAGTTTGAGAATTTTTTGCTAAATTGTATACATCTGCAGGTAAAATCGAATTGAAAACACCTGACTCAGCAATAGCTTCTGTGGTCGCATGGCGGAAAGGGATCGAAAGATACCAACCCATTCCATTCTTTTTTTGCTTAGCTTTAGATGAACGTTCAAATCCAGGTTTTTCATCAAACGGTGAAGCTCCTTCTTCAACCATCAAAGCTAATTCTGATTCTCTTGCTGAAAGACCAAATACGACTTCAAGCGGCGAAGTACGTTCTACATACATCGCTTTTAAATATTCTGCTCGCGATTGTCTTAATTCTTTTCCAACAAGATCTCTCCATCTTTGATAATATTCTTCTATTACACGATCTATAATAGCCGCACCAAGTAAATTAGTCTCTTCACCTGAAAGACTAAATTCACCAACTACTTCATCAAGATCTATTCTAATAGGAAGCATTATACATCATCATTTATTATTGTTCCACTACCATCAAAATTAGGCTTATCTGTTGCTATCAAATGAGACAATCTTACTATCGCTTGTATAGGTAATTGGATCTTCTTCTGTTGTCCACTTACTCTATCTGTATTCCAAGAAGCTCTTATAAAATGAGGAAGGTCTATTACATGCCCTTCTACAAAGTGTTTATAATAGACGCTTATATATCCATTTGTAGGAAGTTCGTCAAGTTCAAGAATTAAACAATATGGATTATCTTCACTTATATGAGAATTAATCGTTTTCTTCAGTTTTTTATCTGAGGATTCAAATGTATAAAGAGCTAACAGTTGTTGTATTTTGTATGTTGTAAAAACAAAATAAACACCTTCATTCTCTCTTATATGTAAATTTTCGCTAAAATAAGAATATTCTGTAAGAAAGGTTACTCTATCATAATAGGAAAGATTTGCTTTATCAACATCCATCACTGTAACAGCATAGGTTCCTAATAATTCAGCAGACCAATTCTTATATTGGGTTGTTTGATTTATTCCTGTGATAAGAGCTTTTGTCTTTAATGTATTTGTATAAAAGAAACCAGTTCCAAAACAATTCTGACAATCAACTAATGCTGCACCTTCTCCATGACAAGGACATCTCAATGCTTTTTCAAGATAAACATCGTAGCCTTTGGCCCAAATTGCCTGGTCGAAATCCGTCTTTATAAATTCAGGTCTAAAATTACTTAAACCTGGAGAAGGAGTCTGTAATATGTTTTTTACATCTGCCATTATAATACTTGGAATTTAGGTTGATCGTAGACTAATTTTATTCTATCTACTGTATCTTTTATCTCTTGTTGATATTCTTTGATTCTCGCTGTGTACCCGGCAGAAGTTGCACTTGCGGTCGTTCCTATACTTTGACTTAATCCATCTATACTCAATGATTGATTTGCAACACCTGCAACGCCAAGAATCAAATCACCTGCAACGTTTAATGGACCAAATGTTGCTAACATTCCTACTACATTCAATAAATCCATTGGCATATCATCTATATCCCAACCAGTAATATATTGAAGTCTCCAATAATCAGGAATGTTTTCAAACCTTTGCATACCAATCTGAGAAGTTATACCAGTTAAAATCACTTGAGCATTTCCTTGAGTGGTAGAAGCTCCTGTAGGAACTACACTAACCCTTCTCTTACCTTGACCCATTGCTGTATCATACTCACAGAACAACCATCCTTGAGGATAAATGATTTGCTCCATTTTATTCAGCATTCCTATCATAGATAAAGGATCTCTAACTGGATAATTCGTCTGAAGAATAGGAAAACATTGCCAGTAATCAGCTCTATAATAAGATAAAGTTTGGTCAACTAACTGCTTACAAAATCTAAGATTGAAAAAATTTTCAACTTGTCTTTGAGCCATTTCAATATATCTACGAATAGCTTCATTGGAAAACGAAGTGCCTTGACCTCCATTAATTGTAATACCAAACAAATATAGAGACCATATTTCAGCAACAGAAAATACTAATCCTGAATTTTTTCTATATTTGATTGTAAGAGTTAATTGACCCATAATCTTTATTCTTTATCTTTTGACAAAATCATGTTTATGATATCTTCTTTGGTTTTACCGTTCAAATCTTCGTCTGAATAAGATCCTCCATCTTCACTTTTTGCAACTTCGATAAGTTCGTCTTTCTTCATTGACTTCAAATCTTTCAACAATTCATCATCAACTTCAGTAGAAGGATTTTCTTTTACAACATCATCTTCTTTACTTGCACCTGCATTAGAATTTGATTTCAATTCTTCAACTACAGCTTTCCAATTTTCAATCTCTTTATCTTTTTGAGCAATTGTCTGCTTTTGAGTTTCTATAATACCTTTCAGACGATTAATTTCAGCTTCAAATTCTTTATTTCCCTCCTGAATTTCACCACGAAGTTTTTCCTCAAGACGAGTTTTATATTCAGGTTCATCACCCTCTTTAAAAATACCTGGGAAATTACGATCACAAATTTCTTTCCAAAGCTCTTCACTTATTTCAGCATTACCACTTTGAAATTTAATTATACCAACATTAAACTTTAATGTCTGATTCGAATAAATACGACTTTTTACTTTCATAATAACAAAATTTAAAGAGAAAGGGAAGGAGTTTCTCTTTCTCCCTCCCTTTCTGTGAATTAAATTGAAAACTATATCTCAGAAAATCAAAGACCTTCTTCACCGATATTAACAATGCGAACAATTTTAGCAGGCTGATAATAAACCGGAGTACCATAGTTCAAAATTGCAAATCTACGAGACGGAGCAGTAATTGCAAAATCCATCTTCATAGTATCTGCAAATTGCAGATATTCATTAATCTGATTATCATTGTAATAAATCAATGCAGATTTAGTACCAGCAATAATACGGTTACGGTCTCTTACGCAATTAGCAGCAGCTCCGTCATATCCATTTGCCATCTGAGAAGCAGGAACTTCAAAGATAGGATAGTATTGAGTGTTTTCGTTAATCACTGCATTTTTCTTCGTACGATAAACAACGAAGCAAGTTGCAGCATAAGCACCACCTACACCTGCAGTAAATCCAAATTCAACAGAATCTGTTGCTGCAACAGCTTGAGCACCTGCAGAAGTGATATTCAACGGAGCAGATTCGCCATAACGATTCTTAGCAGTAACAAGATAACCATAAGATCCTGCATGCTGACCAAAATTAGTCTTTGTATCTGCAGCATTTACCTTAATAGTAGTTCTAATAACAGGAACAACTGGAGCCTTAGTAGAAGTAGACAATTTACCTACTGTAATAGGTTTAGCTTCATTGAAGAAACGGTCATTCTTAATATCAACTTTACCAAACTGAGTTACAACGTTGTTTACAGACTGACCCATAGTTGCACCAGTAACAGAAGCAGCCATACCAACAATAACTCGCTTACTTTCGTGGAACAATTTAACGTAGTTGTTAAATACAATCGGATTAGAAATAATCCGGTCGATATAACCATTGTAAACGTTGACCACTACATCTGCAGCATCTTGAATCAAAGTATCATTCAATACTTGACCTTGAGCATCAATAACTGCAGGTGAACTATAATAAGCATCAAGTAACTGTTCAGAAGTTTTGCCTTCAGCAGTACCACCGTCCATTTCATTTACACCCAACAAATGCTGACGGAAGAAACCATCAAACTGTTCAGGAACACAACTTGAGTCAGCGTCTACCAAACGAGCATCAATCAAAGTCTGCAACAGGATAGTCTTATTTTCAACTTCCTTGGTATACATATTCATACCACCTGCAAGACGAGCTAACATAGCAGGATGAGTTACTTGACCAACAACACCCATGTATTTAGCAATGATTGATTTACGTCTGTATTGAGAATCGGTTTCTTCTGGAGTCTCACCTTCAGTATTAAAGATTCCAACTTCTTCACCATACTTATACAACTGATTGTACTGATGAACGTTATTATCAATCTTATATTTAGGCATTTCCATAAAATATACCAACTGATTCAAACGGTTGGTCAAGATTTTCAAAACTGAATCAAGAGATTCAACTTTCAAACCACCACCATTGTTAATCATGTTGTTATATTGCATACCGGTCATAGAACCGGCTTCCATAGCTTTCAAAACGTCTGATGCAGAAATACCATCCAGCAAATCAACATCGTTACCGTTTCCATTGTAATTGTACAAATCCATATCTTTTATCAATTAAAATTTTTCAACGAATTATTTTACAAACTTAATGCCTTTATCGTACATATAACGAGCAAGATCTTCTCCAACAGTTTCTGCTTCAGGATTCATCATAAAAGCTAAAGCATCGCTTTCCAATGATTTCTTCAATTCATCGTCTTTAACACCATCGAGAGCTTTAGAGATAACCTGAGATGCTACAGAACGCTGCGTGATAATGTTAATTTCAGTCTTACCTAACTCATCTTTTTCAAGAGAAACTGACTTCTGAATAGCATTAATATTATTCAAACCTTCAGAACGGAAACTTGGAGTCTGATTTTTCAACGTTGCAATGTCTTCTCTCAATCCTTCGATTGATTTAGACAATCCTTCCAAGAACGGAGTAAAGACAGAACCAAATGATTTCAAGAAATCTTCTTGCATAGACTTCATCATTTCCTTTCCTTCTGCATTTTTGTCTTCTGCAGTATCTTTCTCGTCTTTCTTAACTTTCTCCTCCTTTTCAACAGCTTCTTTTTCAAGCTTATCAATGTCTTTCTCTTGTTTAGTTTCAGATTCATGATCACCTCTTGCTGCTGCATCTTCTGACTTCAGAATAATACTACCGTCAGCAATTCCTTTTGCAATATAATCATCTGAAAAACCTACACTTTTCAAAAGTTGAACGGTAGGATCGTTTAAATATTTTTCGTCCATATTAACTTAAATTATTTTGTTTACGTAAAAATAAAATCAATTTTTCATTTATCAAATTATTTCATCGAATTTTGAATAAAATCTTTTAAAATATCAAGAGATATACGTCCCTCTTTGTAACTCTTATAAAGGTTTTTAAAAATTTCATCATTTTCTCTCAAAGGAAGAACTTTTATTTTAAAGTCCTTATCAATTGTAATCAAATGACCATTTTTCTCCATTTCAAGAAGAATTTGTGTTGTCTTAAAATCCTTATCAGATTCAAAACAACAATCTACATAATCTTGATTTTGTTTACCTTTTACAAGGTCAGCATACGTATTAGCATTAACTGGAGTCATTGTCATTGCGACATTTGTAATCAATGCTTTCTTAATCTTTTTAGGATTGTTCTTATCTCTTTCTAAAGCTTTACCTTCTATACTAAATCCAGGTTTACGATTAGCACCCGATTCTTTCATTTCTAATGCTTTATCGTAAAAAGCTCTCGCTTCAGGAGATTTTTTCCACAATTGACATTTTACATAAAACTTGTTATTAGAAACTTTAGCCGAAATCGGATTACCTATCCAAAATCGAGATTTGTTTATAGGAGACCTCGTAGTTAAATGATCGAGATTAATTAATCCGTGTTTTAAAAATCTATCAATGATAAATCCATTTGGCTCCATAGATTCTCCTTCAGCATCTTCTGATGCATCGGAAGCCAATCCTTCAAAAATCATCTTTTCGTACCTACGATCATCACCAATAGGGTAATCTAAGGGATTGAAATCAGATTTTGAAAAATCAGCTTCTGCGAAGAAATTAAATTTTGCACCTATGTCAAACATTTAGTCTTTTCATACTAACAACACCGAAATATAAATTTATCAATGAGTTTATCAATTTCTTTGTACTTTACAACTTGTTTCCAATCTCTTTCGTTGATTTTCTTTTTAGTACCAATCAACGATCCAAATAAAGCTGCATTTGTATCTGTATCAAATCCACAATTGACTACTTGGCAAAGATCTTCAAACAAACTCGAAGATTTGTTTTCAAGAGTTAAATAATTATCAATCACAAGATTGTATGTGTTTATCACATCACCTAAATTATCATAATCTTCAACTCTAATATTTTCTGTCGGTAAATCTCGTAACAATTTTTTAAGTATACAACAAAACTTAGTTCCAAAATCAAAACAATTTTGATTATTGTGAGTGTAACTACAAAACAATCTGAATAATTCTTTCGTTTCTTCGTCGGATTGATTTAAACTAAATGCTGCAATAGGTAAGCAATAAAACAAAGCGCCATTACCCATTCTATCTGTCTCTTCACATCCTCCTTGTGCAATAGACCTCATTGTTTGCATTCCCATATCAAAGAATTTCAAACCTGCATTGAAACCTTTATTGTGATACCATGAATTTAAGTTTTCAACAAATTGATTGAATTTAACAGCAGTTAATCCATTTTTAGAGAAGGCATCTAATAAACAAAGCAAAACAGAAGTATCGTCAGACCAAAATCCCTTAGGTTTATTATGTACACCTCCTGAAGAAAATCCTCTACAAAGAAAATTTCCTTCCCTTTTAAATTCAAAGGGAAGTCCTAAAACATCTCCCATTATATAAGCTCTTATACTATTTTTTATCCTTTCCCTTGTTGTTTTCATTCTTTGGAAATTTTTCTACATTATTAATTGCAGTTTCAACCATTTTTTCTGTTAATTCTTTCCTCTCTTCTTCAGTAGCACGGTGAATTATGTTTACACCACTCGTATCATTCCATCTTGAATTTTTCTTCATAATATATTCTTTTTTTTACTATCTAAAGATACACCTTTTTGACCACATTGACAACTTTTCATAAGAATTTATACAAGTTCAACAACAATTGAATTTGTACCCTTAGCAATAACTTTATATTTAGAATTCTTTTGAACTAAATATTCTTGTTCAAAAGAATTATCTATATTAGAAACTTTATCTCCTTTCTTCGCTAAAAGAGTAATTTGAAGATCGTTTCCAAATTGAGATAATTGAGATAATGAAAATGAAGCAAAGCTTTTTTCTTCTACAATATCACCAATTTCTGCACCTATCCATTGATTCAAACCATTTATATTAGATGATATCTCCATTCTTCTATTCAAAACAAGATTATCTTCAATAGGATGTTTGTCTATATAAGACGATATGATGGATGATATCTGTCCTGTACCTGCATTATTTATTTCGCCTATATTGAAAGCTCTTATAGCTTCATAGCCTGTCATCGAATAATATTTCAAAGCTCTTTTCTCAACTTTATTAGATTTATTCACATCTGCTTTATAGAAGAGACTTGCTTCTATCTTCTCATCAAAGTGTCTATATTCTCTACCATCATATTCAGAATATAATATTCCATTTGCAACAGGTAGATAATCATTATTAATCAATTCTTCGTTTATAATAAATTTATAATCATTTGAAGCTAAAGCATAAGATTCTAATATTTTTTCAAAATTCTTATCTTTTATATCTTGTGATAATTCTTTGATTTTTTCTGTATAATCTTTTCGAATCTCTTGAGAGTCTTTCTTTCTAAAAGATTTTAATAATTTTTCTTTTAAAGAATTCGTTATATTTAATCCTTTTAAAGAATTTCTTTTATCTATAAATTCCTTTAATTCTTTTTCATTTTCAAATCTTAAAGTGGATTTAGATTGTTCAGTTTTATTCACCTCTTCAATCTGAGCTTTTAATCTAATTAATCCACCTTTCCAAGTAACTTCTTTTCCTGTATCTTGGTTTCTCAATGTATAAACATCGTTTTCTAAATCATCAGCAATTAATCTATATGTAGTCTTATCTTTAGTAAATTCAATATCTTTACCTGATTCTAATGCTTTTGATGTATCCCCGAAAAGAAATTGTCCATTTGGTGTAAATACTTGAATTTTTGCAACAGGTCGATTAACTTTCTTCTTATCTTCAACCTTATCCTTCGTTGGAATTGTTGTTTCTTTTTGTTCAATCTTCTCTTCTTTTAATTTATTTTCATAAGCTTCTTTTACTCGTTTCTTGAATTCACCAAGAGGTTCGTGAGGTTCTGATTCCATATAGAAATCACCTTTCTTAGCTTTATACTTATCATCTCCCTTCATATTGAGAACGATTGTATTTCCATCTACTTTCACATAGGTTTGAGTGATTTTCTTAAAACCGTTTATCTCATTTAATTTATCGTCAATCTTCTTAGTTAAATCTTCTTTTAACTTATCTAACTTTTGACTAAGAACTTCTTCAGTGATTTTTTCACTCTTCTTTTCTGAAGTATTCGTTATATCTCCTATTTCAAGCTTATCATTCTTCTTATTTCTTTTGTTTAATTCTTCTTGTGCAGCTTGTTTCACTTCAGGTGAAGCATCTTTATCTTTTATTGCTGCTTGAAGTTGTTCGTCACTTGCTTTAGAAGCAAAAGAATTTATATCGTTTACCTTGGAAGAATTCTTACTCGTTTTATCCTCTTCTTTTCCAGATTTATCTCTTCTTTTCGGTCTCCAACCCAATTCAGTCTTAACATAGACCTTTCCACCCCAGGTTTTTTCTGTCCCAATAGGAGAACCTTTCTTGGCTTTCTCTATAATTTCGTCCATAAATTGTTGCATACTACCTATATTAGTCGTATCTTTAGGCAGTGAAAAGGAAGGTGAAGAGTAAACAAGTAATGATGTATCCTTCTTCCTTTGGATAGACAAGGAGAGACTGTCTATTACTTCCTTTTCTAAGGCGATTTCTTCGGAAATCGCTTTCTTTATACCCTTTTCTTCTCTGCTTCGTGTAGGGTCATAAGAAGTCACAATCCATCTTTTCTCTTTAAGATTATCTTCATCGTCTACTACAATCGTCTGTGTAATTACTAAAGTATGTTTCCCAAGAGATAAAATTCTTTTTCTGAAACCGTTTCCGTCAACAAAATCCTTTATTAATTCACCTTTTCTAAGAAGTTTGTCAACAGTAGAGGTTAATTCATTCTCATCTTTGAAATCTTTCTCTTTTCCCATCTTCTGTTATACCTACATGTTTTCCTATGATATGTCTCAAGCCAAACGCTTTCTTACCATAGACAATATCTATATCTCCAATATCATCTCTTTCCCAAGCATTTCTAACTTGACCACTCTTTTTGTCAATTAGAAAATTGAGTGCTTCTTTAGGTTTACCTGCGTATTCAGAATAATTTTCGCCAAACTTATTTTCGTGCCAAACCACATCTTTCTTACTATAAGAAGATGCTTTTTCAGCAGGAACCCAACCTTTAGGAGTCTTGATATACTTCTTCCCATCACTCCATATTCTTATCTCACCAATAGAAGCCTTACGGGCTTTCATCAGATTATCGAATGAACCTATTATATCATTCTTCAAATTTTCACCATTCAACATAAATTTCTCATTATTGAATTGTTAACGAAATAGAAGATAGTCCTTAAGTAGAGCTCCTCAATCCAATCAAAATGGACAGGAATTATCTAATAAGGACTATCTTACAAATTTTTTAATGCATCTGTAAACGATACTTCGTTTGTTTCAATGTCGCAAGAAAATCCTCTATCCATGACACTTCACCAACATAATCGTTGTTTTCATCATCACTAATTGCTTCATAGAAATCTTTTGTTCGTTCTATAATTTCATCAACTAATTCTATAGGATCGTTTATATTAATCTTTTCACCTTCTATTTCTCCGTCTTTAAAACGACCAAAACCACTTTGACCAGCTTCCATAATTTTATCTTCATAATCAGAGAGTTCGTCAATCAAATCGTCAAGATAAACATGTTTAGAATTATCCTCTTCTCCCCAGTGAACATTTTTTGATCTTGTTTTTACACCTTCAAGAAAATTAGCATAATCAGCGAAAGTCTTATACATCTTATCTTTTGCTTTTGCAAGTTGAGAACCATCATCTAAAGCTGGATTATTGTTAACTTCTTTTCTAATATCATTAATTCCCCAAGATTTTTCAATTTCTATTGAATCATCTATTACACTTTCAATATCAAGCTTTCCTAACTCCTTCATCTCGTTTACAATAGATTTGAAAACCTCTGCTTGATCAAGATCATTGAAATTAATCAATAATTTAAAACCTTCTGTATTATTTTCAGTATTGACAGATTTTTCGATATTTTCTGATTTTCTTAAACCATGTATTCTGATAGTACCATCAAAATTCCAAGTCTGTTCACCGTTATCTTCTGTTTCTATAGTTATAGAGAATTTCTTGTTAAGAGTCATTACCTTCTGTAACATTCCTAACATATCAAATAATTTATCACCATGATTTCCATCAGAATCTGAAAATGAAAATTGACCTTCACCATAGGTATATTTATTTGGTTCTATAGATTCAACTACCTTAGGTTCATATTCTACTTTCTTGAATGTGATGGCTTTCTCAATCTTTTTATCATCAATACCATCTCCTTGTGGCCCTGTAGTATCATCTTGAAGATCTTCTTTCTTCAATGGTGCTACATCATTCATATCCATACCTTTTTCAACATCTTCTTTCTTATTCCAGCTTTCAGGTAATTCATTTTCAAGACCAAGTTCTTTAGCACGTTTTTTAATCCATGCTTTCACTTCTGATTTAGGCATATCAGAAGCACCTACTAATCGAATTGCATCTTTTAAATCTTGATTATTTCTAATAGGATACTTACCATTCGGCATAGCTTCTCCTTTTTTAGCAAGGTCTTTTCTTTCTTTATGTGAAAAATAGGTCTTATTATTAGCCTTTTGTATTTCGTAAGAATTCTGTTCGCAAAATGCTTTAAAAACTTCTTCTTTTATATCGCCATCTAAAAATGCTTTTTGAATCTCTACTAATTTGAATGCTTTAGGATTTTCAAGACCAAGTATCTTACGAATATTAGTTTCCATATCGAATATAAATTCGTAATCTCCAAGTTCAGTTGCAGGTTCAATCCATGCAGATCCAATTTCTTCTTCTGCATCTACACATACAGTTGTAGGAGATTCATCGTCTACATGTCCTATAAAGTAATGAATTTCAAAATTCTTACCAGTTGCTACTCCAACTTCAATTAATGTATCTTCAGGAACCTCAATACCTGTTTCTTCAAACAATTCTCTTTGTGCTGCAGTACGGAAATCTTCACCAGCATCTACATGACCTCCAGGAATACACCATTGTTGAGTATTTCCACCTTTTTCTCCTGCACGTTGAAGAATTAATAGTTTTGAACCTCTAAACAGTAAAACGTCTGCATAACGAATCTTACCTTGTTTTGCTTTGATAATATCATTGTAAACTGATTTCGCAATCTTACGATTCTTATAAGAAATCTTAGCATTAAACAATTCCTCCATATCTTGAAAAACTTCTTTTAAGTCTTCATCTCTTCTTAATCTTGATAAAGATTTCTCAATAAAAGTTTTCTCTTTTTGCAACTCAGCTACATTATTTGAATGTTCCTTCAAAAACTCATTATATCTTTGTTCTGCATCTTTTCTTTCATCTACTTCTAAAGTAGAAATACTCTTGAGAACCTCATTGTGTTCTAAAAAATCAGAAGCAAGCTCGTCTACTTTTTTTGAAAGATTAAAAGACTTCATTAACAAAGTATTATATTCTCTTACCTTTTCTTCTTTAGATTGAAGATTAAATAATTTCTTGATATTCATAATTATATAATTAAATTTATTGTCTAAAAATACGAAAATTTTCTATATCAAATACTTTTTACAAAGATATTATTAACACAATATGAAGAACCTTTTTCTAACTTTATACTATAGAAAAATCGATTTATCGTATCCATCTTTTCAATTCTATCTATAATTGCAGTTTTTCCGCTAATATGATTAATACGATCAGAAACTCTCAAATTCTTAACGCGAATACCGTTAGCCATAACATGTTCTCCTGAAATCCTATCAACAACTCCTTCTTTGTCTGTATGATAATAAAGATTATAAACTTCTTCGGTTGAATGCGCTAATCTTTGTTCAATAGAGACAATACGATCAAAAGTCTTATCTCTTGTTAAGACTAAGTCACCAGGTTTAAGATCTCTTAGAAATTTCTCACCTTCTAATGTTTGAATTTCTACAAAACTCGAATTAAAACCATTTTTCATAAGTAATATTTTTATACTGTGAATTCTTTGTCTCCTACATATATCTTAACTTTGCTCCTTCTTTGAACCTTTCTTTCAAAATCTTTAGGTGGAACAAACGTTTGTAATTCTTCATCCCAAACGTATCCTTTCGGGATATAACGCAAATTACAACGACACCATGGATGTTGTGGTCCAAGAACAGGTTTCCAATCTTTAGCTTTAACACCTATATTATCACCATTAGCGATTAAATCAATTAACTTAAAAATCCTTGGCTTTGAACCTATACCTTGAGTGGTATAAGCTTTAATACAGTATTTACAATTGCCTACCCAAATACATTTACCATTTATCCTAACGAGTAACGTGTTATTCTTTTCAACCTCAACACATCCAACTTCTCCTTCCCAATTCTGAACGACTTCAAAGTATTTATAAGGAGCACTGAGATTCTTCGTCTTACAAATACTTATCACATACATTAATCGTTTTGTTTCAAATCTTACTGAATCCTTAGAATATCGAATTTTTCCGATATTATCGATTATCCTATACGATGTTCTGAAACCGCATTTTAAAATTATCTCCATTAAATCGTCTCTCATTTTAGGTGAACTTGTTATGATAGAAGTATATTCAGAACCTAATTGAGTTAAACTTGAATTATAATAACCGTCGCCGTGTAAGTAAGAGAGTAAAAATAAATTCAAATGTTTTTTTGACAACATTTTGATTTCATCAGGTACTTTCTTCTTCCAAGCTCTATCACCTAAAGTTTTTAACCATTCTATAAAATCATTATAAGATTGATCTAAGTGAATAATATGATTATCTCCTTGAGTATCAACTTTCTTTTTAAAACACCTTTCTAAACATTCTTCTATTTCTTTAATATACAACTCTTTTCTTTGACTTATATTAATATGAGGATTAATGACGTGTTTTTTACCCTTCCAGGTCGTAATTCTTTTTCTGTAACACGATCCTTCAGATAAATACCACCCCATAAATTGAGAAAAATCTTTAGTATCAAAGACTTTACCGGCGATTTCAATTGTATCTACATCGTACCCATTCCAATTTTCAACTGTATATCTAAAAAATGCATTCTTATTTTTAGGAATCAATTGACTTTCTATCAATTCGTTTTTGATAAAATACTTGTTATTTACTCTTCTCTTCTTTCCTACCAACATTTTATGATTCGGAGTGACCATAAATTCAATATTCTTGTGTTTATATCTATTCATGTCACCTTTATAAATGTACTGAATTTTCCTCTTTATGCTACTATATTCTAACGTATTTGTTTCGATATTATATGTAGCCATCAAATCTACGTCTTCGTTTATATCTTTTAAAAATTTAAAACCATCTTTAGTTAAAAATTCAGTTCGATCTGTAGGTAAACAGGCTTGGGGATAAACTTCCTTATACACCAATGCATCAGCTCCGTGATTTTCCATAATCTGCTGAGCGACACCAATCTGATAAATTCCTTGCATTTCTGTCTCAACAATTCTTCCCCAATCTCGATTCCAATCTTCAAGAGAATGACCTATTTCACTAACTATACTTTGTACAGATTTCTTCTTTAAAACTCCTTCAATCATTTCTCTTTTAATAGTCGTATGTTCAAGTTGTCTTTGTGTTTCTGCAAGTATTTTAATTTCTTCCTGTGAAATAGAATTGTTTAAAATATCTTTCATTCTCGAACCCATACTCTTTATATAAGCATAAGTTCGAGTAGCAGCAGCATTAAACATCGCTTTTTCAGCTATAGATAATGTTTTAAATTGTTTTTTATCTATATATTTAGAGAAATCGCTATAATCTATACTTCTCAATTGAGAAGGAGATAAAACACCTGAGAGCTTACCAAATAAATACGATTGATAATAAGGAGAAATCTTTCCTAACTCTTTTCTCCATTCAACTTTATTCTTTTCAAGTAAAATCTTATCCTCAGGTGTCAATTGTTCGACTCCAAGTACATCGGCAACAATTTTTGCTAAACGAAAATCTATAATACCGAATAGTCTCTGTATTTCATTAGGTGTGAATATCATTTTGTCATTTTTAGAATTTCTTCTGTCAATTGCTTCATAATATTATTCGTTTGAGTGGCAATCATTATTTGAGCTAATCCTTCGTATCCACATTGAACTTTTGGATAACGAATTGGATCGGATACATGACGAACAATATCAGATTTCTTTGACATCTGATTGACTTCAATACCTTTTATTCTTTTGACTAAATGGTTCATCTTTACTTGTATAAATTCTTCATATAATAATCCATAGCAGGTTGAAGAATAGGATTGTCTATTGATTTATATTTATCAAATGGGTTTTCAAATTCTTCTCCTTCACTTGGAACACCTTCTTCTTGAAATTCACCAGGAACTGAACTGCCAAACATTTCTTGTTGTTGTTTTTGAGTTGCAGCCTGTTGATATACTTGATTCAAAATAATATCATTCTCAGGATCAAATTCTCTACCAGAATACTTTTTAAAGATATCTTGCATAGCAACCATACCTCCTTCAAGTTTCTTTTTATCGAGTTCTACTTGAGCCGCTTCATCTTCAACCTCAATTCCTGTAAATGCAAATTCAAAATTTTCATCAAGTTCACTTACAAGATATTCAGTAATGACATTTTCAAGAAAAATTAAAATAGGTTTGAGACCTTTCTCTCGACTATGTTGCAATCGAGCCTTTTGACCATCTTGTCCAAAAATTTGAGCTTGGTCTTTGAACTGGAACCCAAGTTCTGACGGATCCATTCTATAAACTGCACAACCTATAATAATAAGGAATTTTAACCAATCATTAAATTCCATATCACGATTGTTTTTCTGCAAGTCTATCCATTCGAGATCAATACCATTTATAACTGGAACTCTATGACTATTTTGAACTCCTCGCATCGTCTGGGTCCATGCTTGACGAAATTCATTCAAAGTAGAATTTGAAATGTTGCTATTTTTTACATTGATAAATCCTTTAGGTTGAGAACCTTGAGAAAAGAAGTTACCATTGTATTGCATTCCCCATAATATCCAAGTTATAATTTCAACGAGTGTTTCAAGTTCAGATGTACCATAACCATTCTTCCTAATATTTGAAGATTTGTTTCTTATTCCAAATCCTAACTCCCATGGATAATATAATATAGGTTCTCTTGTAATAGGATTTTTTAATATCTGATCTTCCCACACCATACAAAATCTCGGTAAATAACCTTTGAAACGATAATCTTCCAAAGATTCTTTTTGTCTTGGATCTACACTATCAAGAAAACGAATCAAAGAAGCGTCTACAGCTCTAAATTTCTGCAACTCCCAACCTCTATTTCTTACAATCTCAAAAGCAAGTTGATCAAGAGTCAAACTATCAAAAGCTATTTTCCTAACAAATGTTTGTAGATTATCAGCATTATCCCATTTTTCAGTCCAACCACCTTTTTCAAGAAACTTAACAATATTTTCTATTATCTTTTTATCTTGATTAGTTAGTTCTTTTTTAGAATCGTCATCTTTAAAAAGACCTCTCTTTCTTCGTATAGTAAACCCTTCTTTTTGTTCATCTTCTGAAAAATGGAGGAAATTTTGTATTTGTTCGATACGTGTATTTACAATTGCTCGTATAATATAAATATCTCCCATTCTCCTAAGAGTCTCAAAAGAAAGAATTCCTTTTGAATCTTTAAATCCCTTACCATTTCCAGTAAAATCATTAGGATCAAAAAATATAGATTGTATCCTACCTGAATTTGGAGTAAGTTCTCCTAAATAGAGATTTGCTTTCATTATCTCTGAAGGATCATTTGAATTTAAAGATGATTGTAATTTACTTTGAAACGCAATAGGTGCTGTTTTACGAATAGCATTCAACTCTTCTAAAGAAAGGTCTGCCAGACTCTTGATTAAGTCTGGCTTTTGACCTTGATTATATTTTTTTCTTTTTCCTCCCATTTTTCAATAATTTTAAACTGTTCCTGCAGCCTGAGTTAAATCCACATCAATAGACTTGCCACCTTCAGATGCTGTTACTTTTGCAATTCCAGTTCTCTCAGATGAAGTTGTATTAGCTGCTGCCACTACACTATATTCAGAATCACCTTTTGAAAATCCTTCTCCTGTTACAGTTGTAGTATAAGCTACAGAAATCGGAAGTCCTTCTTCTTTACCATTGACAGTTTTTGTTTTATTTGAAGTTATTGCTAAAATCTTTGATTCTCCTTCTGCAACAAAATTTAATTGCATAGGATCTACAGTCAATTGATAATTATATGAAACAACAGCTTTTGGTTGTGTTAAACTTATAGAAACTTCTTTTGAACTTTCATTTTGAACAATCTTAGCTGTGCCTGAACGAGCTGTATCTCCTGTATTTTCTGTTGCAGTAATATGTGAATTATCAACTTTCATAAAACCAGTTCCTGATACGTTCGTTGTATAATTTACATTTACTGCTGCTCCTTCATTTGTACCATTTATCTTTTTTTGTTTCTGTGAAGTAATAGTAAGAGGTAATGTTTGTCCTGAAGGATTAAAAGATAAACTTGTGGGTGTTGCTGTTAATGTATATTCATAAGTAATTACTGATGCTGCCTGAATTAAGACAATATTTATTTGTTTATTGCTTTCTTTCTGAGTAGCAACTAAAGTGCCTCTTCTTTCTGCTTCTGTAGGATTTTGTGTTGCAGAAACTGTCGTATCAGCTTGAGCTGCAAAACCTGAACCATTTACGACAACGGTCAATTCAACTGGCTCTATCTCTCCTTGAGCTTTGCCATTTATATATAACTGCTTACCTGAAGTAATTACATATTCCTCATTTCCACCTGTTGCCGGAAAATTCAATTCAGGTGTACTTGTTTCAAATGTATATCTCCAATCTTCTTGAATATCCTGAAGAATGACAGATTTTTCATTTAAACCTTCTGGATATGAAATCAATATCAATTTTGCATCAAAAGCCCATTCTTTAAATTTACCTATATTATAGGTGTGACCTGGTTCAACAACTATTCCAAGAGACTTAAAATAGTCTATATCTCCAACAACGTCTTCAGTTACGAAAACATTCAACTGACTGTCGATACCATCAGTAATCACAGTCAGTTGTTTGGAATTATCTTCTGTTGTAAATAAGAGTCTTAACATAATTAAGCTACTTCTGCAGTTAATTCGAATTTTTGAACATCATCAGCCATAACAACAATATTAAGATCCTCTACATCTGCAAGTCCAAGATCTTCAAGTGTAAATTCCATTGGCTTTGCAGAAAGAACCTTAGAGGCAAGTTCTTTTCTATCACCACGAATTTCCCCATATCGCTCTACAGATTCATTCAATGTTACCGTATTAGGGAAATATATCATTACTTCCTTACGAACAGGAACAGTTGTATTTACAGTCAAAACACAAACATCATCTACAGTCCATTTTGCTTCAACACTTACAATTTCATTCAAACCCTGAGGAGTAATCTCAAGTTCCAAACCTTTGTTTTCTGCAAATGCAACAAGTTCTTCATGCATAACAGCATGTCCTACTTTATAATTAAATCCTAATGAAAGTAACTTTGCACCAGCATCTTTATCTGTTACATTACCTGGAGCTGATATTCCTCTTATTTCAGTAATGAAAATTTTCTTTTGATTACAAACACCATCTGTTACAACAGTTACATCGATATTGTCATCTTCTTTTATAAATCTATAAAGTCTCATAATTTTTAACTTTTAAATTATTCTACGAAATTTTATTTAGAATTTCCATTTTCATCCCAATCTTTCAAAAGCTTTCTTATTCTTTCGGGAATAAAACCTGGATGAACTTTTGCCAAATTTTCTATTATCGAAAACGCTTCACGTATCATTAGAGCTTGACAAACAAGTGTTCTAAATAAAGTAAACTGATCCTGCGAATTTCCTTGTATTGTGAAAGAACACATTATATTGCCTACTATAAGAAGAATACTATAAATAATTAACTTTATAGGTAATCTTGCAAAACCATTGCTACTTAAATCCTTCTTCTTAAAATGATACCATATAGAAGTCATTGTATCTATGATAATAAAAATGACCAACCAATTAAGGAACTCCCAGTCATTCCACAAATATTTCTCTATCCAGTCCATAATTGGTGCAATTGGTATAGCTATGATGAAAGGCCAACAATAACTATACAGATATTTTCTTATATATTTTGAATTAGAAAGACGAGTCATTGTATCTTATCTTAATCATTGAACACAATCTTATACCCAGTAGCTTCTTATTTATCAGCTTCTGTCTCAGCTTTTATCTTAGCTTCTTTCTTAGCTACTTTAGCTTCGTTCTTCTTAGCTTGCTTGAGTTCTTCAGCATAAATCTCAGGAATTTCTGCTTTAACCTTACCAAGGAATTTTTCAGATCTATCCAAAACTTTTTGAAGTTCACTTTTTTCTTCTGGAGTACTTGCTTTGTCTAAATCTGACTTCATCTTATTGTATTCCATAATTGCGTCATTCAAATCGTAATTAGCGAGCTTATGACCTTCTTGTTGAGCTTTTTTGTTTCTTGCAATAAGGTCATCGAGTTCTTCATCATTACATCTCTGTACAAGAGACAAAGCATTAGAGAATACATAATCTTTTTCTACATCACCGGATTTAGCATAACTTTCAGACAATTTTTTAAGTTTGCTTGTATCGGCAGGACCACCAATTTTACCATTGTATTCAGAAATTGATGAAGCTGCAGAACCACCTCTTGAAGTCTTTCGTTCAGTCTTTGTACTTGAAGGAACTTTCTTTTCCTCTTTAGGAGTGTTACTTGTTGTTTTACTTGCTGCTTCGTTTGTTGAACCTTTCTCAGCTTCTTGCTTAGCAGCACCACGAGTACCTTTTGCTTTTGGTCTCCAACCCCTTTCTGTTTTAACGTAGACTTTTCCACCATAAGTCTTTTCTGTACCAATAGGGAGAGCTTTTGCTTTTTCAATCGCATCTTTGTCTGCACAACAAATACCTGCAATACCTTTCAAGATATTCAAAGGTGTCTCTCTATATTTGAAAAGAGCTTCGTTACTTGTAGATTTAAAAATACCATCAGGTATCTCTATTGGCTCACGTTGATTTTCTCTGTAATAAACCAGACTTTTAGTCAAGTCGTTTTCAACTACAATCGCCTTTTGCAATAAAGAGTATTCAACAGCTCCACAATTTGTTTCAAATTCATCTATTTCACCCTTCTTAGACTTTTCAATAAGATCTGAAGTAAAGCGACTCACTTGCTTTTCTGAGAAACTTTCGTAATTGTTCTTAGCAATAAATTTATCGAACTCTTCTCTTGTAAATTCTTTTATGTCCATAGATTAACTTTTATAATTTACGTAATTCTTCATTTTAATGCATAAAAATAACCAGAATTTCACATATCTCAAACAATTCTTTCGTAATTCTTATTTTATCCTACTAATCTATCTTGATAAGACCTTTCTTCGTATACTCTTAGACTATTATAACATTTCTCAATATTCCTATGATTTTCAATAATAGAAGTGATTTCGATTAAATCATCCAATCTTTTATCTAAATACAATTTATACAGGATTTTACAAGTTTTTCTCAGTATTATTTCTTCACTCAAATCATTGATATCTATATTTGTCAATTCTCTTTTAGCTCTATAATAAGCTCTATAATAAACGTCTTTTATCAACTCTTTAAATTGTTCGTATTCATTTCTTGCCTTTTCACCATTATAACCTTTTGAATCGTAGATTAATTCTTTGCTTTTGTGTATAGAACCTATTCTTCTTTCTACTTTAATATGAAAATGTTCCAATATAATATTTATAGCTTCGTTTAGAGATTTTCTATCTTTTGGACAAATTATAGTTTTAGTTCTTGTTCCCTTATATATCCTGATTTGTTCATCGATTTTCGTCTTTTCTTTGTAATTAAAATATTTCTTCAATTGAGGTATTCTTTCACTTATCTTCTTGAATTTATGTAGGATTTCTCTTACTCTATATGTTGTCAAATATGTTTGTTCTGCTATATACTCTACACTCTCATAATGTTGAAATTTAGAAGCTCTTCTTTCTGCTGCATCCATAGGATTCTCATCCTTCTTTGGACTGAGAACACCTAATTTCATTACACCGTATCTTGTTCTCATTAAACATTCCATCACTTCAAGCTCTTCTATACCAAAATGATAGAGCTTGTCTTTTATCTTGAACGTTGCTCTCATAGCATTTGTAAGATTGTGATAGTAAAGCATATTATCGTGATATTTACCATTTACTTTACTTTTCTCATCAGGTAATAAATCTTGTTTTAAGATTTGAATATACCAACCATCACTATCTTTTCTCCAAGATATGTATTTATAGGTGTAAATGAATTCTAAAAGTATTTTCGAAACTTTATCAGTAGATATCATTAACTCAGTAGAAACGAGTTTGATAAAGTCTTTCTTTGATTCGAAACTTCTACAAGGATAATGTTCAACCATTCCGGCTGACATCATACAAATTTTGAAAATATTTTTTTTAATTAAATAATTCATATAATTTATTTTTTTTTGGATGCTGTAAAGATAAGAAGAAATTTTTAATTACCACCTATAAAAAGAAAAATCTGAGTAACGCTTTACTCAGATTAATTTCTTATCCAAAAAAAAATAAAAAAACGAACCATCTAAAATGTGTATGTTTTCTGAATGTAAAGATACGACCTTTTCTCAAACCTACAACCGCTATCATTCAGTTCTCCGTCCCTCTCTGCTTTTCTATTTCTTCATCTATTAATTCTTTTGTCTTCTTTAAGGAAAATGAATGTGCAAATCCACAACCGTTTTCATCTTCAGCCTCCCAAACAATTCTTTTCTCAGGAGGATAATAACCAATACAAGTCACAATATAACCTCTGTAAGAATATTTACCTGCTCTTATTTTCTTCAATTTATTCATATCCGTTCAATTCCACTATTCATGCGGGTTTGCGATTTTTGTTAATCTATTATATAACATATACTATGTAATTAGGATTTCTCTTCATTCTTATATCCTAATATAAAATATAAAGAATATTAGACTCCTTATCCTATAAGGAATATATTAGATTAACAATTTTCGCAATCCTGCATAAATAGGAGGTTTAAAGCTTATGCAGGATTACTTCAACAATTTATGATGATGTGTTTTAAAATTATCAATATTGTTTAGTTAATTGAATACCGATAATTTCTGTTTTATGTTCACGCTCTATATTGATAAGGACAAAACGCTCTTTTTCATTTAACATTTCAAATTCTTTTAGAATCTTATCAAGAGAAACTTTACTGACTACAACAAATTTACTTTTTTCTGTTTTGTAATAATATTTGTTAGATTCAGTTTTATAAAATTTAACTCTACTACCTTCACCGCTTCTATCATAACGTGTTATACAATACGTTCCTCTATTAGGTTCAAATCCTATAAAGAATTCATCTGTCTCAAAATAATCCAATGTAGATGAATTCATTACTTGAGCATCGAATAAATACATTTCAGCATTTCTATCGATTTTACTATCGTCTTTACATGAAACTAAAAGTATTAATAAACCTAAAATTGCAAAAATTAATTTTTTCATAATGATTGTGTTTTAAAAATATATTATTCTTTTGACCTATACAATTTCATATTTAATTCCTCTTCTCTGATGCTCTCTAAATTATATCCATCTACATCACAAATATGATATAATACAGACACTTTCTCATAATGAATATTCTTATGATATGTAATCTCTACATCAGTTATAATTTTCTCTACACAAGAACCGTTTTCTTTAAGATAAATATGTTCTCCAACGGTATAATAATATCTATTAAATATAGATACTGTGTTGTTATTCATATTTTTAATCTCCTTTCTCTTTTATTCGTTGTGAAACATCTTTATTGACTTCGAGTATCTCATCGAAAGAGGGGATAGGTATATAAGCCTTTATTGCATTATTTTCATAAAATGTAAAAGGATAACCCCTATATCTTGCAAACTTATCCCAGCATTTAAAGAAGTAAACAATAGCAATAATATTCCCATCAGTCACAACGTAATATCCGTCTTTTTCCGGGAGTCCTTCTTCAATACTTATCCACGGAGATTGTTTTGCCTGCCAATCTGCACCAGCTTCAAATGCATTTGCCGCTATTATCCTTATACCCAAATCTGAACCTGGATAATTATCATCAACATATTCCTTTGCTACTTCTTCTACTGTCTGTTTCATATTTAGTCAATTATTAAAGAATTATGTATTTTCACAATTTGGTTAATTTCAATGTGACTACGAAAAGTATTAAGGTCTTTAGCAATTATACCTTTTGCAGCTTGAATGTGAGTTAGGTTATTCTTGAGACGTTCTTTTTCTGTCAACAATTCCCATTCCTCTGTTCTATATGGTAAACTGTATTCTTCATCGAATTGAACGCCCTGAATAGTGAATGAGACATAAAATTTATGTATTTTCAACATGATTGTCTTTGTTATTTAGTTTCTTAACTCTGTTACGTTCCCATTGTGCTCCTTGCATCCAAGCTCCATAAATATTAGGATGAATAGAATAAGACTCATAATTTGGCACTGACTTAATGATATCTTCATCACAAAGGATTGGAGAGATCATTTTCTCTTGTTCTTTATCTTCAATCATATCTTTTCTTTATTAAGGATAAATCAATTAAATAAACGAATCTAAACATGTAAAGAATTAGTTTTCTTCTCCATATTCTTCGTTATATTTACCAATCTCTTCATTTAGAAGTTTCTTATAGACTGCAGCATCTTCATAACGTTCTTCTTGAATAGCTTTATTACAGTAGAAATGTAATTGGTCTATGTATCTAATTCTATCTCTCCTATCAATCTCTCTAAAGTAGAATTCAATCTCAAAGAACAAATCTTTTATAAAATCGTAAATCTTTCTTAGAAGAAATGTCATTGTAATTAATACAATTAAGATACAGAATGTTGATATTGCTATTGTATTCATCGTAGACAATATGTTACATATTCAACCAACCAATTGACTATCTGTATCGCTGCGAATAACGAAACTACTCCAACTATCAAAGCAACACAAAGCCAAAATCTAATCCAAATTTCACGATAATCAGATTTCAATACATACTTACCAAAATTTCCATTAAAGAAATTAATCAACTTTTTTTTCATTTTTCTTGAAATTACGTTTATCTTCTAATTTACCTTCACCCCAAATCTTCCATACTCTATGAACGTTTGTATAGGAACAATTGAGTATCTTACAAATCTTGTAATGTGACCAATTAGGATGATCTTTGAACATTTGAAGAATTTGTTTTGATTGTTCACCTTTCGGTGCTTCAAGTGGTTCTTTGGTTCTTTTCTTTGATTTTTCTTTAAGAGCAGCTTCTTTTGCCTTAATTTCTTCAATACGTTTCTGTTCTGCTTGATTTACAAGTTCGAGAAGTTCTTCTTTCTTATATTTTTTAACATTTTTGATACCAAGTTCTTTTGCTCTTTTTCTCAATGCTTCTACAGTTACGATTGTTTCCATAATTTTTATTTTTAAGTTGTTAATTATTTGTTCTTTTCTTATACCTAAAGATACCAACTTTTTATGTCACTGGCAACAGTTTTGTGTAAATTTTTCTTTTTAATTTAGAAAGTATAAGAAAGGTTCATTAGGACTGTACCTTGTTCAGACTCATTCTCTACTTCGAGACTGTAAGAATTTACATAACAACCGAAATTCTTATAGGAACTTCCCAAGGCCTTAATAACTGTATCAACCATCTTTTTAGCCTTACTGTCCAGGCGTCCTTCATTCTTACCAGCGCCACGTGAAGTATAACCAGCGAACTTAATGAACTTGAACTTACCGTCAGACACGAGTCTCAAAATGATAAAACCTAAATGAGAAGCAACCTCTTTGTTAGGCTGGTTCACGATGAATTCTTCTATCACCAAGTGTAGTTTTTCAAGTACAGTCTTCAAGTCATTGAATATTGACTCAGCAACATTCATATTAGCAGTGTATTCCTCACGCATACGTTCAAGGTTTGCTATTTCATTGTCGATTTTAGCGTTGTACTGGCTTCTTAAATCTTTCACAGTTTTCATATCCTTTAATGTTTTTAAATTATTAATCGTTGTCCTTTTTGGATGTCTAAAGATACACCTTTTATTTGAGATACCAAACTTTTATGTCAAAATTTTTCGTTTTCTTTCATCATCCGTCAGGATGCTGGTAGTGTTACTTATGAATTAAGAGTAAGTACAACTCCTTCTTCCTTATTCTGGGATGCAGACGATACAACTACACTTGCTCCAAGAATTGAAGGAGTATTCAGAACTACGATAAATGGAAATGTAACTTCTCGAGTTGTCACAAGCTCACTCTCAAATATAAGAATAGTTTCACAGGATGATGCAGCAAGATATAATTATACAATAGAAATCGCAGCAGGTCCAACTGTTAGAGTAACACCTAATACAATAGGAATATATGCGGGCTCTTTCGTAATAGGAGCGAGTTATTTAGGATATGATAATACGACAAACGTCACATTAAATCATGGAACGTAAAAAGGGAGTCTTTAGACTCCCTTTATGTAGTGTATTGCAACGCCGTGAATGTATCGCGATAACTTGAGGCTTCATTTATATAAGCACTGATTTCCATCATATAATCAACGCCGGAGTCATTTGTTCCTTGAGGAACGACCGAGAATGTATCTCCATTCTTACTATAATTGAAATCACCTGTATCACCTGAATAAGTGTGAGTATAAGAAACCGGAGTTTGGGAAGTGACTTTACCGTTAACAATCGTGCGTTTTTCAGCCGTGATTGTAGTATATCTTCTATCGTATTCATCTCCGTTCCAACTTGTACTTCCAGGGCTAAAATAAATGGTGTAGTCATAAGTAACACTACCAGCATCCTGACGGATGATGAAAGAAATACGATTTATATTCTCCTCCTGAACAAAGTACCAATAATCTGTTCGAGAACTTGTATTCGTATTTTCGTTGACATTAAACGTCACATAACTTGGATAACCACTTGTATCAACAGAAGAAAAATTAACTATATCTTGTTGTACAGAATAGCCTACTTGTTGAGTTTCACCCGTACTCTTTCCATTGATATATTTCGTCTTATAGGAAGTAACATCTATTTGAAAACTTCCACCTGTAGCACCAATAGACTTACTTGATGCACTACGATCAAAAGTATATTGCCAAGTGACTGTCGCTGCAGCTTGATTTACTGTAAAGAGTGCTGTCTTACCACTTTCAGCTTGAGTAAATATGTCTGTTTCACTTCTATCGTATTCGTTAGTATTCTCAGGACAAATTATATCAACATAATTAGGAAGTCCACTTCTATCAATACGATCAAAATCATATCCACTATGATAAGCAACTGTTACATCAACTGGTTGAGTTTCTCCTGTGTCAATTCCACCTATATACTTTTTTTTGTAAGATGTTATATTGACTCTAACAGATTCACCTGTATTTGCTACGTTAGCACTGGTCCTATCAATTGAGAATATATATTCCCAAGATTCGGCACCAATAACATTATCCATAATAGGGATTTCATTTTGAAGACAAGATCCTGTGACTACAGCTAAAGAAGTCTCTTCAATCTCCTTTCGTGTTAGAAGAACGTCAGCTCCATTGGCTCCTGGGAAAGAAGAGATTTTATCATGTATAAGATTTTTCGTTGCTAATTCTTTACTCATATTTCATCTTTTTCAATAAACGAATAAAAACATCATCTATAAAGCATTTCACCAAGAGTTTTCATCTTGATATTACGTCTTTCTGTCACATTCATATATTTAGGATGATCAAGATTTTCTTTGTTTAGATAGTCCACATACACTTGCCATGGTATCATATAAACTCTACCACAATGAAAAGTCATTTGAAACATTTTCCATAGAGGTTTGTCTTTATCTATGGAGCGTTGTTTTGATTGATCTTCTTCACTTTCTACTACAAAACCTTCGACAAGTTTCATTTTACCAAACCATGACATATTATATCCTGGAATAAGAACAAGAACATCTTCTGCACCATACTCAAGATATTCTTCAATTTTAGAGACTTCGTCTTCTGTAATAAGAAGTCTTTCTCTTAGTTGTTTAAGTGTGAGACGAAATGCTTTCATCTCGTCTACACACCAACTGATACCTTCTTTATAGGAACATTTTATCATACTTCTTCCTTTATATTCCAGTTGTTTGTATCTTGAAAATCTTATTCTTTACCCAGTCTATCTCTTCCTGTGTAAGGGTACGGTTGAATAAGAGGAAGTCAGAATGGCAGCCGATATACCCTCCTTTCAACTGTCCACCTATAAGCAATATATCGCCATCTGATGAAGTGCCCACACCAATAATTTTTCCGTTATAAGATTGCTTTGTCTGGTAAGTTATACCACTCTTACCTATTAAATCATCAATGTTAGTGCTTTTTGAAAATGAAAATGTTTCACTATTTAACGCAACATTAACCTTCTCAAAAACAAATGCACAATTAGGCCAAATATTACCTTTAGTAATAAATACTCGATTGCCCTCATTCTCAAACCAAGTCCTATCCGCAATAACAGTATAATCTGTCAATATAGGCTGATTGTAACTTATACAGTATTCTTTACCACTATAACAGAGCTGATTAGGATAATCTGGAATTTCTGTTACTCGAATATATTCATTATCTCCAACTATACCTTCAAATATAACTTCTGAAACATCAGTTAAATCATCTTGAGCTGGAATAATATTTTCACCATTGTAAAGTCTAACAGTCGCAACAATATCATTATTTGCTTTTCTATAACGAATATAATAAAATTGAGTAGTATTATTAGTTTCAAATAATAACTTACATTCTTTATTATTCCAATAACCTATACTAATACGAGCTAAATAAGTACCACCCTTTTTTGCTACTTCAAAGCCATCAGAAGAAACAGTAGTAGCATTTCTTGTATTTGTAAAGTCTTGTTGATACACTCCCATTCCGCTATTCAACTTCCCTTGAAACCCATACATATAAGCATCAAGTCCATTTCCACTGAAATCTTTAAGAATAGAAGTAGGGAGCTGAGTTATGGTAATGTTACATTCTCCCAAAACAGTACCTTCGATAATAAAACTATAACCGTTTTGAATATGTATTTTATTTACGCCATTGTGTAAATTAATAAATTCATAGAGAGAATTTTGGAGATTAATAGCAACTCTTAATTGAGCATCAGAAGTCATACCTTTAATATAAAGAACTAAGTCGAAGTCTGTATGTTTAAGAACAAAACTAAATATATTTCTTCGTAAAACAAGGATGTTAGTTATGGTAATTTGCTTCTGACTATCAATAGTTGCTTCGCCATGTGTAGTTTCAATACTGCCTTTAGTAAAATCCTCAGCATAAGATTCTATCACATCATACTCTGTGAGTTTCTGTTTTCTTGGAGAATACCAGCACACAAGAGCAGACTTCAGGTCAGGTGGCCAAATGACACCTTGACCTGTATTTCTTCTGAATGGTATTCCAATTCCATTTCCTATTGCTCTCATATCACCAACCAATATTAAGTTCAGCAGTTGTTCCATCCATAATAACTTCCTTAATTAAATAAGGAATAGGAACTCCAAGATTTGCACTGACTTCTGCTTCAGTGATTAAATATTCTTCACCAAGAGAATTTGCAAGTACAACTTTAATCTCTCCTTCACTCGTAGGAATTACAAAAAAGTTATCAGGTCTATAATCTTCATTCTCTTCGAGCATCATTGGAGTGATGTTCTCAGTCAATGCACCAATTGTGATTGCTCTTGAAATTGTAAGACTTGAAACTTCACCACCTCTATTTACTATTGCTGTCCTATTATAGGAAATATTTCTTTTTGTCATAATGATTATATTTTTAAATTGATTTATTCTATTATTACATCCACATTACCACTTAGAGAAGGTAATTCATTAATCAAAGAAGGATCTTGAATTAATTGACAATTATCAAGCATTGCAACTGAAAGATCCATTCCCATTCCAAACGCTTCGTTAAACTTGATAGACAAATACGATTCCATCGTACTCCAACTAAAGCGAACAGTTGCATTGTTAAAGATACTTCCTTTCTTTTCGATTATCTTTATATCTATTGCATTAGAGTCAGCAAAAAAGAAGAACGACAACCATTGATAATTATTATTTCCTTCTCTTCCACTTAACGTTATTATTCCACTAAACGGAACTTCAGATGATTCGACAAATCCATCTATAAGACGATAAAAAGTGTTTTGATCAAAGTTAGTATATCCAACTCTCACTCTTGTACGAGTCACAATGAACTCTTGTTCAGTGACTGTAAACTTTGCTTCTGAATTTGTATAAGAAATCACCCAACGTTTATAATAAGGTGTATTTTGAGCATTATCTCTTGTACTGATTGTTGTAAGAACAAATGAGAATTGAGTATTATTCGTATAATTACAATAATATGCTACTGCAGGTAAAGATCTAAGACTTACTTCTTTCGACCCTTCCATTATACAAACACAATTTTGTTTTGAAAGTCTCAATGCAACTTGTTGCAATTGATAAAGACTACCAAAAGCATTTATAATATCTTGAGAGTCTGCACCTGTAGAGAGTTGTTGAACAGCATAAGGAATTGTAACACTATTAACAAGACCAAACTGATTGAATGTTTTTGTCAAAGATGCAGAAGCTCCATTTAGAGTAAATGTCCAAATCCAGTTATTATTATTATTATTATAGGAGATTTGAGCAAATCCTATTGTCCATGATGTTGATGTGAAAGTAGCATTAAAGTTCACAAACGAATAAGCATTGAGTGACGATTGATCTTCTCCACTACTCTTACTTCCTATATAAGGAGTCATTCCATTGACAATACTTTGACAAATCAATTTGAAGTTCTCTTCTCCTCCAAATGCAGCTAATATCTCAGTAGATGAAGAATTTGCATTTAAATTGGTCACAGCAGAAGGAATTAAGACCATTCCTCCTACCTCATTGTTTAAGACTTTTCCAACAGCTTCGTCAATTTCTGTTCCAAGCCATTTACTGTTATAATCGGCCATATTATACTAAAATTTTTGTGAATATTCTTGGTTGTAAAGATAACAATTATTTTTAAATAACTGTTGCTTTTAAGAAAAGATTTATTTGTACAAAAAAAAAAGAGGTGCAGACAACACCTCTTTAAATCAATATTTAAACAATGGAAATCAAATCATTTCAAGTATAGAGCTAAACATTGTTCTCATACTGTTGTAATTCTCAAACAAATAATTGACCATTGAGAAAGGAATAGAAGTTTCTTTGAAACTTTCCATATAGTACTTGTAAGTAAGACAATCTTCTATAACTTCTCTGTCTGGACTTTTATTAACGACCAACGGTGTATGTGATAGGATTTCATTTTTATAATAGATTGAATCTGATTCCACTTTATCTTTTAAAAGAGGAAATAATCTTTCTGCTCGTCCAAAAGAAAACGAAATTCTTTCCTCTTTGTATATCTTCTTTCCCTGCATTTGACCTATCTCAGTCAATTTAATAAAAATGTGTTGAATGACTTCTTCTTGTTCAACATATCCATATAAGACTTTTGTTTCCATAATATTCTTTATTTAAATTTCTTCTGGAGATTTGATATACCATTCTTTTTTTCTAATTTTTGAAAGAATTTCCTCTCTATCAAGTTCAACAATTTCGTGTTCCCAATAATCATATCCAAAAATCTTAGATTCATTTACTGCATAGAGAAGAACAACTTCTTTATCTTCGTTTATATGAAGAACTTCACCTCTTAATAATTTTCGTCTTGCCATAATAATCAAACTTTAAATTCCAAACACATGATAACTTACAACACTAATTAGAACCATTGAGATAGCAATTGCTATACAAATATCACCTTGATCTACTTTTGTCTTCATAATCGTCATTAATTATATCGTTCTATACTTACAATTTCTGCTCCATATTCATCTGCAATGCTTTGAATGTCTTCGACAACTTGTTTCCAAGAAATCTCAAGATATACATCGTAATAGACACAATCATTAATACCATTGTCAAGTGTGTAGTCAAATCTTTTTATTTCCATAATCTTGATGTTTTTTAAGTTAGTAATCTGTTGTCCTTTTTGGATATCTAAAGGTCCACTTTTTATCAATATGGTCCAACAATTTGATCAATTATTTTCAAATGTTTCTTTCCAAGCTTCACGACAAGCAGCATCCATCTTATATTCCATATTTTCATAATCAGAACATTCTTTGGTTGCTAAACCTGTCACATCAACATAAAGTGTTCCATCCTCATCACACTCAACAATGAACCAACCATCATTATACATTACATAACCATCTTCGTAAATAGTTTGGATGAGTGTACGACCGTCTTTCATTGTAGAAGAAGCTAACTCATAAGGATTAGAAATTGTACCTTGTTCAGCTTGATTAATACGAGCCATAGCTACCAAACAAACTTCAGCTAATCTTCTACGAGACGAAATATTGTCAACATAACGATGAGTTGCTACTGGTTTACTGAAATCTAAATTCTTATAATATCTATGACCTACCATAATGATGATGTTTTAATTGGTTACTTATCTCTTCTTTTGATGTTGTAAAGATACACCTTTTTGACCACATGTACCAACGATTTCGACCAAAAACTTTAGATTATTTTGTACACACCTCTATCATATCTTTCTATTCGACCTAATGCTACTTGTTTTGTTAAGAAAGCGTCAATTATACTCCTTGAATATCTTGGATGTATATTTAGAAGTTGTTCTAATTTACCAATGAGAACTGTACGTCTTATAGTGTCGCCTTTCTTCTTGTCTTTAAGAAGAGATTCGACTAATTCAGTATTTGTCATAGTTTTCATTCGTTTATTAATAGATGAATAATATTTTAAATAGCTAATTTAGTCTTTGCTTTCAAATCATATTTATCCCAGATTTCCTTAGCATGAGATTTAACATAATTTACAACAGTTCTATGGTCTGCTAAATTCATATCAAAGATTTTATTACCTTTCTCACAATATAATATTAAAGTAGTGTTGTTAATATTACCAATTTCTTCTCCTTGAAAATAGATTGTTGAAATAATTCCACTTCCTGCAGCTCGTTCAAGTCTACTTGCTCTAAAGACTACTTTAGATGTAAATTTAATCTTCTTCATAGCTTTTCAAAATATTAATAATTTCTTCCTGTTTAGTCTTACTAAGCTTACTCCAACTCAAATCTACCTTGAAATTATCTGAAACTAACGATACCGTAGCAGGACCATTTTTCATAGGATTATAGAGTATCTTATCTGCCTCGAGTGTATTAGTAGGAAGGTCAATAAGACCAACAGCAATACCTTTTCTCATTCTCTTTTCTACTTCAATTAGAATTGGTGTAATTTCTTTTGATGTCATAATTCTATTGTTTTTCTTATGCCTAAAGATACGCCTTATCTCTTGACCATACAACAGATACCAAGGTTTTATCTCCAAATTAATGCTTTTTAATACAAAGAGGTCTCGAACTTTTGCTTTTTAGACAATCATTCGAGACCTTTCCATCCTTAGAATAACTAACCAACTTAAAAACCGCTTCTAAAGAACATCCTTTCTTATCGATAATGAAACAATTTGTTACTCAATACATTCTTCAACAGGCATATCATTGATAGAAATCATTGTCCATTGATTATCTTTGACGATCCATTCTGTAGAGATAATCTTTCGACCTGCAATGATTTCTTCATCAACTCCTCTCTTACTCCAAGTAGAAGATTCTACTCTTGTTGTCCACTTTATACCGTCAGTGAACAGCTCAACTCGAGGAAGTTGCATTTCATTGACTCTCTTAAATTCTTTAAATGCTTTATTCGTCATAATCTCTTGGTGCGTTTAATAAGTTATAAACTACAAGTATCATCACTATCACGTAGACTATCGCTAATATTATTCCTATTGCTATCATACTGTTCTCTCCATTTCTTCTTTTCTTCATCAATACGCTTTTTCTCTTTACGAGCCTTTTCACAGGCCGCCCGTTTCAAACGAGCATTGCGAACAAGTCTTATTAAGTAACATCACTTTCTTGTGAAATTCACCGTTAATTATTATACCGTCTTCTATATTCATATCAAATACAATTACTTATATAAGTTCTTTTATCAATCATTCCATTTTCCGATTCTTCCACAAGCTCAAAAAATGTGAAAATGGAACAAACGTGTTCTTCGATTTCTATACATATACCATCAGCCGGATAGTATTCACATGAAACACTATCGTTCCAATCGATGTGTTTTAGAGCTTCTCTTGCTATCTTATCACAAGCTGAAAGGTAGTCTGAATATTTATTGACAGCTATTTTTATCTTGCTTAATATCTTATTATTCATATTTTATTTATAGTTTTAAAATATTCATCACTTTAATCCACAAAACTAAATAACTTTCCCAATAGTCACTAAATCTGAAATAGTACCAACTCATCTTTATATACCATATAGGAAGATAAATGAGAAACAAAACAAACCACAATGGTGTTAATAACCAACGAAGTATTAATTTTACTCTATCCATCCTAATCTTTTTAGCCTCTTTCTAAAATTCTTTTCATTAAGAGCTTGTTCATAATAACAATCAGGTTCTATAACCGTTTCAGTCTTAGTTACAGGAAGTCCATTCAAACCAATAGCAACTTTATGTATAATAGAAGCTCTTTTGATTTCTCCTGTCTTTCGATTAAAAGAGAATAAGATATGTCCTGGATTTCTTTTAATCTTATTAATCAACTTGTATTCTGTTTGTTGTTTCTGTAGATATTCTATCTGCTCCTTAGAAAGATTATCTTTTGTTACAATAGGTACTATATCCATAATCATATTGAAGATTTATTTTTATTCTTACCACGATAATTATCAGTAAAAGCATGACAATTTGGACAAAGCAATTGCAAATTCTCTATTCTTAAATCATTCTTAATTCCATTTATATGATGCAATTCCAAAGCAATAGGTTTACCCATCCATTCTGTATTTCCACAACATTCACATTTATATTCTTTCCTATGTTCTTTTAATAATCTATATTTTAAACAATATGTACTTTTATAAAAAGAATTCTTTATTAAAATAGTTTCTAATGATTGTACTCCTTTTACAGGTTTATATCTATCCCCTTGATTCCAAGCTTGTCCAGTCATGTGAGATGTGTCTAAGTTAAATTCTTTAATCTTACGCTTTACAGTTTCGTAGTTACTACCGATAGATTTAAGTCCTATCTTTCTCATTACATCTGCATAAGATAAACTGGTTCTTACTGCTTCGATAAATTGTCTATCTGTCCATTTTCTTCCACTCATCATCTTTATATATCTTAAATCCAAAAAGTCCTTAGAACGACTTCCATTCACTTAGGATTGTATTCTCAGTCAATTCCACGAATAACAATCAAGGACCTCTTGGACTTTTTAGAGAAGTATATCGACACTTTTATAATAAATGTATAATCAAATAAGAGGAACCTTTCACCTCACGACATTTCTGAAGGGCTTTTTTGTTCAAAATGTAAAAACTGTGTTGTCGATATACTTTCTCTTGTTTTGTCAACCTACCTTATGACATTGGCTACGTTTATGAAGGTATACGGCTCCTTTTCGTTACAACTAAACGTGTTTCTTTTGTTTCAGATTAGAGATTCTTTCTTTGAGGTCATCTCTAAAACGGCTTTCGTTTTCGTGAACACATGCATTCATACATTGTGAATAAACTCTCTTAAGAAATCTCTTTGTCAATCTTTCTATTCTTGTCATTTTTAATTCTCCTTTTTTGTTTTAATTATTGTCTAAAGATACCAATTTATCTATTGTCTTGACCAACTTAGCTACTGTATTTTCACCATCTTTATCACTCAAGAATATATCTTTAAGTCCTTCGTAAGCTATTTGTACTCGAGGTATATTTAGAGGATGAACATTTGTAGTATTAGGTAGTATTTCTTGACTACTCGTCATCATATCTTTTATGATCGAATCCTTCTCTTGTAGTTTGGCTTTAAGACAAGCAATCTCTGTTTCTAAATCTACTATACGACCAAGCAAATCATCAATATTCTTGGTCGTCTGACTCAATTTTAGCTCATCTATAATCTTTGTATCTTTGGTCTCTTTTTCTTTTTCAACGACTATATTGTATCCTTTTTCTTTGTTATATTCGTTTATCTTATTGATGAACGATTCTTTCTCTTGATTACTTAGTCGTCCTACTTTAGAACTTCTTTCAAGTGGTGTTAGAGAGTTTATATCTTTTGCTATACGATCACCTTCGAGTGTATTGATTAGTGCTTTACCGTCTTTGAATGTGACTATTGTTCCTCCATTCATTCGACCATCTTTATCTAAGAACTTGACGATAGTTCCTACTTGTATTCTTTTATTCATATCTTGATGTTATTAATGTATTCTTGTCTTTTCTCTTCTGTGTCAAAATTAGATGTTCTACCAATTCTATCATAAGACAAAATCCTCATTTCACCTTTCTCATTCCTCGATATAACCGTCTTCACAGCTACATCTTCTCCATGACCAAAGTCAATATTAACGATTAAGTCACCTTTCTTAATTATTATAACATCCTTATCCATTGTTCAACGCTTTTATTAGTCTCTTTCTTGTATGATGTATCTTTGATTTGATTGTTCCATCAGGCATATTAAAGATTTCACTTAACTGGTCATATTGGTATCCATTCATATATCCAAGTAGCAGTCTTTGGCAGATATAATCTGGTTCTACTTCTCTTACAATTCGTAGAAGATTATCATAATCATCGATTCTTTCGTCTACACTTTGAACATCTTTCATCCACTCCTTATTCTCTTCATCATAGGATTGGTCTTGTCTATATGATTTCGTTCTACAAGTGTTTATAAACGAATTTCTTAGAATGGTGTACAACCACTTTCTTACCTCGACCTTATTTCCTTCTTTGAATTGTTCTTTATGTGTCAACGCCTTCATTATAGCATCTTGGACTAAATCTTGAGCATCGTCTACATTATAAGTCCATGATAATGCACAACGATAGAGTAGTTTGTATTCATCTTGGACTACTTGGTCTATTATATCGCTTTTATCTTTCATTCCATTGAATTAAGCATCTTTTGATACCTTTCTATTCTATTAGAGAGTATTCTAATGTTGTGTTCCATTAAAAATATAGGACCTTCAAAACTCAACCATTGGTCTATATCTTTTCTCGTTTTGTCTATAAGAGACATCAACTCTTCTTTTGTCATTTCTTTCATAATTCGTAGTCTTTTTATCTTTCATTGCCTAAAGGTCCACCTTAATATTCTATATGACAACATTTCGACCATAATTATTGTCCTTCTTTTGACTAAAAGTTGTACCACTATTTTCCATTTTTCTTGATACATTTATAAGATTAATTAATAGGTCGATACATGTGTTAGAATAGATTCTCGTTGCAGTAAAACACCTAAATTAAGTTATTATAATTTCTTTCCATTTTTATTGACTAAAAAGTTGGTGAATAATATTTATCACAAACCTTATTCACCCATAATACATGATTAAAAGGATATTTATTTATTGAGTTGTTTAAGTCTTTGTAGGACTTTATTCTTTAGATTTACATCTTCTTCTATTATAGTTGCTTCTGTAGCTGATGATTTCATTTCGTCTAAGAACTTTTCATTCTCTTGTTCCAGTTCATCCCAGTTATATTGTTTAATCATATCTCCAGGTAACATGATTGCTTCTTGTCCTAATATGTTCTTATTGAAGCCGTTAAAGTCTTTATACCAAGAGGTCGCTAATTGATGTATCATTATTTCAGGTCTTATTCCTGACTTTGCAGACACGAGTCCAATTATGATACTATTGATAGGTATATCACGCATTATTCTACTTATGTTTTCCTCTCCATGAATAGTAGCATTGATATCGATTCTACCGTCTACTGTGAGCTTGAGTTCGTTTCCTTTTACTTCTTTTCTTGCTTGTTCAAGTAGGTTTCTTATTTCTCGAGACATTGTCAATGCTTTTGTTTCGAGTCCTCTACCAATATAGTCTTCATATTTAAGTAGAAGGTCTGTCAACATATCATTTATAATCTCAAGTCTTCCTGCTTCTGTTGCGACTCTGTATTTGTCTGATTTTAAGGCGAATTTAGCTTGTCTTTGTTCAATTAGAGATTTGTTCTCATTATAGAATTTTGCTAAATCTGCATCGTCTAAATCGTATCCTTCTCTCTGTTTTATAGTCTTTCTTACGTCTTTCACAGAGTACATGGACCCGAATAGATCAAGAAGTGTAGGTGTTAATTTAGCAAGAGCTTTCGATTTGTTATTGTATAAATCGAACGTATTCAGGTATTTATTTCTTGCTCTATTGTATTCACCAAGTAGAGGCATAAGTACTTTTGCTCGTATCTCTTGTGCATCTTTGATTGAATCTTCTGATGCTCCTCTATTCTTCATTACTCCTTTGGCATTCACGTATTTAAGATCAATAGAATGTAGAGTTCCATTTCTTCCTTCATAGGTTAGAAATCTATCAGGACATTCATCTATTTTCCTACGTGCCTTTTCGTATTCGATATAAATATCTTGCATATATTTTGATGCAATCTGTACGAAATCAGGAGCATCCTTCATTATGTCTTCTCTTGTAGCTTCACTCATCTTTGGACGAATTTTAAATTTATTCGTAAAGATACGACAAAAATTTATTGTTAGCAATGGGGGTGATTATATATCAATACCAGATATCGTTCATCAATGATATCTCTTCTATTACTTCCTCTGTTTGTGTAGACGAACATTCTAAAACTTCATCTTCATATTGTTCTTTAGTCTCTTCCATAATCTATACGAATTTGAAATCAACGTTTATACTTTTAATCCAATACGATTTACATAACGGAGATTGTATTAAAATTTTTATGGATTTATCTGCAACCTCACGTATCCAGCCTTCAACTGAATTTTCAAATGAAAGAACAATCTCATCATCATTTTCTTTTTCAATATAGCCAACTATCATTCCTTTGACTAAAAATTCTTCTGAAGGATATTTAAATACAACAACTTCTTTACCTAAGTTTTCTTTACAAAATTGCTTTGCTGACTTTTTACTCATGGTTATAATGTTTATAAATTAATTCTTGTGCATTTCTTATTTCCAATTCACTTCTTAGAGGTTCAATATTCAACACTCTTACTTGAGTCAAGTAAGGCTTGTCGTTATTGAATTGAACATTCTTCTTTGCATACACTTCTATTTCGACAAGATAGAAGGTCAAATCCTTTTCTATTACTGGTTCGTAATCTACAGAAAAGACTGAAACTTTATGTCCATTGTCTAATGCATCTCTATACTCAAGAACATAATTACATACGAAACTACCGTTTTCGTTATAAGTCTTGGTAATCTTTCTCTGATAGATGTTGGCTATTATTTTCTGTATCATTGTAGTCGTTATTAGATGATCTTACTTCTATACATGCATTCTTGTCTTCGTATGGACAATTTTGTCTGTGAATACATTTCTCACATACTTGAAAGAAACTCTTCTTTACGTCTGTAATCATTCTTGGCATTTCTATACATTTTTAATTGTTTAAAAAGAGAGTCGTTTCAAATTGCAGAAATTAATAAATAGGTGTTGTTAAACATAGCTTTTTACGATTTAAAACGACCTCTCTTATTGTTTATCTAAAGATACTACTTCTTTATCTCTTTCGCAACTCTCAAGTCCACATTCTTCTCAAGAATATAACCCTTTTGTTTTAGGAATAATTGAACAACCATTCTATTTAAGATTTTCTTTCCATTGTGCATATAAGCCCCTACAAGATGTTCTTGTTCTTCCCAAACCTTAAATGTAGTCGATTCAACAAATTTCCATTGAAGATCTGTAAACTCTTGTTCATTGAGTTCTTTTGTTTCGCCCTTAGGATTAGTTAATCTTACCATTATTCTATTTGTTTACGATAATGCTTTCTTTCCATAGTTGACATAAGATTACTTACTCTCAAAATTCTTTCAAATTCTTCTGGAGTGATTTTCTTTTCTTCATCGTCATCTGGAATTGAATTAGCAAATAAATTGTTTTTATTGATAAATGCTGAAAATAAATCGTTACAGTGTTGCTTTAGCTCTTTCTTCCATTCTTTCAAATAAAACTCAAGCATATTATTAAGGTCTACAAATTCCCTTGTTGTCAATTCGAACAATATAACATTACCGTATCGATTCTTCCTATATGAAATCTTAGTTTTGTCTGTAACATGACAATAAAGCTGGAATAGAAGTTTTCTTACAGCCTTATCGTTATATGGCAATTTAAATTCTCTCCATTCTTTCTTTTCTGTAAACAAATCCTCAATATTAACATCATACTTTTCACACAAAGCATCTAACGCTCTTTTAGCTGCAAGTGCTTCACCTTCAACTCCTCCTTCTACGAGTGCTTGGAGCTTCTTTATTTTATCTATTACTTTTTCGTTAGTCATAATGATTTATTTGAAGTTCAAAACCTGGACTCATTGCCCCTATTAATGCTTCCATACTATAATACGTTCTCGCATTTCTATCAACCTCTTCCCAATCTTGAAAAACACATTCATTATCTTTTTTAGAAGAAAATTCATATTCACTTGCTTTCTCGAAATTAGCAAATTCAAATAGTGTTTCTTCGATTCTAAATTGATGTCTCCTATTTATTTCAAATTCAACATGACGATCACGACAAACATAAGATATAGTCTTTATTAAATCCAGAATGTATTTGTGAGGTTTCTCAAAAGGAATTATAACAAATCCCTTGATAACTTGAACGTCAAAACAATGTAATTGAGCAAGACCAATCAATTGTAATGCAAATAATTCTTTACGAAGCTCGATACTCTTGATAGAATAATAATTTTCTTCATTCAAGAATAAATCGTGTATTTCATCTAAGTTTCTCATATCATTTTATATTTAAGCTCATACTTCTTTCAACTAAAGCTGTAGATATTAGAGCATTTCTAAGTTCAATTAATGTAATATCGTAAGACATTAGAAGTATACTTTTCTCAAAAACATTTGCAACAAATTGTCGTCCGAAGAAGTTATTTTCTAATATTTGGAAACTTCTTTCAAGTCCTTCTAACTCAAACGGTTCGATAGTAAACAAACGTACAATTTTCCTTTTCATAATTTTATTTTTTGAACGTAAATCAATTCACCTCTATATCCTCTTGCAATAAGTTCATCCATCAATTGACGTGGAGTAAATCTTTTAATTTAGGATTCCCATTCTCAATAAAATTCTTTCGTTCCTGTTCTAATTCAAGTTTCTCAAGTCTCTTTGCTTTCACATATTCCTTTTGACATTGTTTACATGAACATTGAAGTCCATCTTTAGATCTTCTATGTTTATTAAATTCAGTAATAGGAAGTTCTCTTTTGCATTTTGAGCAAACTTTTGTTTTTAATTGTTGTCCTTTTTCAATACCTAAAGATACGACTAATATTTGAGATACCAAACTTTTATCTCCAATTATAGACCATTTTAATAGATTTTAAGAAAAAGGAGCAACTTGTTTCACAACAAATCACTCCCAAACACTAATTCATGGCTAACACACAAAACTTAGTTTCGTTTCTTTCACATCAGCAATACGTACGACAAAAAATATCCTTTCTAAAATCTTCAAAGCACGTTTACCTGCATCTGAAGGATTTCTATCTTGGACAAGATAATTGACTTTATATTCTTTAGGTTTGTTAGAGTCATTATCTATCCATATACCTTTTACTATGTACCATAAACCAGTTTCATCTTCTGATCTTATAATATTAGAAATATCTAACTCTTTTATAGGACTAATTTTATAATCAACATCAATGTTTTCGTTTCCCCATTGTGTTGCAATTAATTCAGCTTCTGTATAGTTATAAGCATAACATCCAATCACTTCAGTGAATTTCTTCAATCTATTTGAAGTCGATTCTGAATCGTAGTCATAATAAGTTAGAGTTATTTCGAAAAAAGTCTTACTCATTGGTTACAACATTTCTTCAAAAAATCTACATTCGAAATAATCAAAGGTAATGTTTCTTTTGTTATTTCAAGATCAAAATAGTCGCTTGGTGTTGGTATTCTATCAAACGAAATCGATTCTTCAAGGTTCTGTCCATGTATAGCTGAAAGAATAGGATAACAACTGTCCGTTGACCTAAAAATCGATTCATTCTTGTAAGGTATAAATTCACGAGGATCTCCTTGTCCAAGAAAATGTAATGGTTTCTTGAGTAAATTTTCACTCTTCAAAAGTGACACCAATTGCTGTCTTGCTTCAGAAATACTATGAATATTCATAACATAAGGAATTGCTTTTTTACTCATACCTATACAAGACACTTCAGGTCGATTTAGAAGGTATTCATAACATTCGAGCCATCTACCAATATTTTCACCTTGAGGACACGCAAGAATTGATGTGTTCTTTAATTTAGCTTTATTACAAGGCTCTTTCATCCATCTCACGAATTCATTGAAGTTGTCTAAAGTCTCATCTTTATCATAAAGAACATCAAGAGGTATCACTTCGTTTGGTCTAATTTCAAGTGTCAATTCAAACAACTCTTCATTAGTCAAAACTTCACCTTCGTCACCTACACCACTATCTAAGATAGTAAAACGACCTGCTTCTGTTGCTTGCTTCGTATACTTACGATATTCCTCATTTCTCTTGTAGAGTTGTCCAAGAATATAGAAATTCTCATTTCCTAATTCACTCAATTCCAAGTGATTTATAGGAGGTGTCACAAATACTTTCATATCAATTAAATATTATACCACAATTTGGTTGTTCTAAACACCATAGAATTAACTCATCTAATCCTATAGATTTGTCTCCTTTCTCAATATCTTCAAAAAGTAGTCCTTGATTTTTACCTTCGCTTACAAGTGTTTCAAAACGTTCTCTTCTCGCTTTTTCAGATGATTTTACAAGTTGAATACCGTAATTTAATTTAAGATGATCACATTCAGCAAGATAAATCAATCCACCTATAATAGACTTTTGTCGACACCCAACAATAAAAACCCTTTCATTAGGAGTCATTGTTTTAAGCTGATTATAAATTGTTTCAACGATTTGTTCATCAAGTTCTTTATTAAATACTCTCAATTCCTCATCTTGAATTTGTCTTACAATCTCTCCAACTTCTATTGTTATATCTCCATCACGAATGCTAAGATCATTAGAAGTTACAAAAGATTTTCCTGAAAAAGCTCGGCCTACAACGAATATAACTACAGGTAATTTTTTAGATGAACTCGAAGTAGAATGTTGTTTTAAGGGGCTAATAAATCTTTCATCTGTGATGTCTTTTTGTTCCTGTTTCTTACAACAACTATGTTTCTCAACTACAGCATAGTTTTCACCATCTTCACTTACTTCAACTGAATCGAAATCAAATTGTTTAAGTAATCTTGTTGCAATCATTTCACATGATAATGATCCAAAATCGTAAACACGCGTTTCAAATATAGGGTAAGTTCTGTTTATATACTCTAAAGCTTCTCTCTTGAGTAAGATAAATTCTTCATCACGATTATCGTGATTTACCCGCTTTTTACAGTTAAATTTAAAGATGTGACGATGAGGTTGTTCTAAAAACTTGACTCTATCGCCATGATTTTTTGAGGCATCAGGATAATTATGAAACCCTTCAACATCAAAACGAATTCCAATAAAAGTTTTCAATTCATTCATACTAAATAATTTAATTCTTCGTTACTATTTTTAACTTCATTGCCAAATACATCCCAACCTTCAGTTTCTTTTCGAGCAAAAAGTTCAATTCTTGGAATGTCACCACATAATTCAACAATCTTATCTCTTACAATATCAGGCTTTTTCGAATGTTCCTCTCTTGGAGAAATAACAACACTACTCATGTTACCTACTTCTTTGAAAGGTTTACCTTTCACTCCTAAAAGACAAATTTCAACATTATTTCTCGTATAATAACCAACTCCAAACGCAGGCTTTGAGCCATCTTTAGTAGTTTTAACCCAACTAAAAGCAACTGTCTTATAGTCGAATCCCCACGCTTTAATCAAATCTAATGCTTCTTGTATCTGAGGAAAGGTCGCCCACATAAACAACATACAATCCTTGTCGGTTATTTCTGAAATGGGAATTTGTTTTAATTCATCTAAAGTCAAAGTATCATAATGTCTTAATGTTTCTCCACTACTATTCTTTATGTAATTTGACCTTCTTGAATTGTACGACCAAGGAGGATCTGCATAGACAATATTGTATTTCTTCATTTCAATATGTTATCTTAAAACGCTTCTTGATAAGCTCTTTGTTTGAAATACCATAGCACAAACAATAATCTTTTTTCTTCTTTTGACAAAATTGAACTGGACCTCTATAGATGCATTTACCATCAAGAAAAAGTCTCATTATTTTTTCACCATTAATATTCTTGTTTCTTGATGCTTTTTTAACTACATCTTTAGGTGCTTTATCAATCCAGCCATTCTTATGATAAATAAATTCTTTTAATTCTTCATTTGCCATGTACAAAATTATTAAACAACCTATTTAGAGTATTATCAATTTCATTCAAACATTCTTTTGCCTGAAGATCCATATTGATTTTATGAATCAAAAAGTTAATAAAATCATTTTCTTCTTCAGCAGGCAATTCAACCAAAATCTTTTCCTTTCTCTTACTACCTGTAATTTCTAATGAAACCGTACTTTTAGAACTTTCTTCGTATTGATTTAACAATACATCTAACTCTTTCTTCTTAGCGTCAATAGCTTTTTCTAATTCTTCTCTTGTCATAATATTATAGTTTTTAAATTCTTTATCTAAAGATAGGACTAATTCATATAAAATCTATCAATTAGGTCCATACAAATTAGTCCTTTTGATACACTATTTTAATTCGCATGCACCACCACTACAAGCTGTTCCAACTTGATCTCCAGCTTGTTTTAATTCTTGTTCCCATTGAACATTCTCCCAGTCAACGATTTCTTGTTTTTTAATCTTCTGCCATTGATGAAAAATATTTACATGTTTCAAACAAGAAGCACATTTATTATCATCACTATTGAAATAATTTTTAGAGAATTTCTTGAATCTTCTCACCCAATCATTTCGAAGACCAATCTTATGTTGTAAATAGGAAGAAATTGCATTTACATCACTAACATACAATCCATCTATATTAACGAGTAATTTACCATCTTTCATGTGTTTTTTGATGAATGACAATAAATAATCGTCAGTATATATAAGTAAATTATTTGCTCTTCCTATCGCTGCATTACAAGCTGTCCAGATGTCACCAAAAACTTGTAATCCATCAACAATTAATCCTGAAGATAGAATAGCTCCTTGTCCGTATGTTTCAGCTAATTCTTTTTCATCAAGATATGAAGTGTATGGTGCTTGTGGATAATCAAGATCTCCTGTTTCTGGTAAAAAACTCAATCCACAAAATCCTTCTCTATGCTCCCAAATCCAATCAGCAATTTCTTTCCATTCGTCATCTTTGACAGAAACTGTACAACTTACATTATGATGATATTTAGGTTTGAGTATTGAAGAAGGATGCTCTCTATTAGTTCCTTCCATAATCCAACCTTTCTCTGTTGTATAAATTCTATGTAAGAAATCGATTGTACTAAAATCCGTACGAACCATTGTCTCTTTATCGAGTTCAATAGGAAATGAAATAACACTTTCACCTGCTTTATTCCAAAAAGAAGGAGAGATTAAATCAGGATTGTTTTTAGCAATTTCTTTAAGAGCTTGTTCTTGATTGTTAGCTTGAATATTTCTTATATACTTTCTAAAATGATAAGCGTGTATACCTGAACCACATCCAAGCAATTGAGAAGCATTTCCTGAAGGTTTAATTACAGTTGTACGAGCTGCATTATTTATTCCAAGAATATTAGCAACTTCTTTGTTAGTTTCTATAACAATATGTGCTCCTTTTCTTTGAATTCTTTCATTAAATAAAATATTGGGATTATCTGCCATACCTGTTATTCCTACACCAAGTAAAGCATCACGCTCCATTATCTTTCTTGTTGCTTCTGAAAGCAATGGTAAAGATTTAGTATAAGCAGCTTGAAAGGTTCCTAATATGGCCGCTGTACGACATGCCTTATAGAAGTCTTCTTCTGTCTTAACTTTTTTACCATTAATTTCACATAAGTTACAAAATGACCAACCATATTCAACAGATCCATCTTCGTTTGTATACTTTGGATAAAGAAGGGCCTCGGCACAAGGATTAATCACAGCTTCTCTATCAGGTAGAAACAAAATACCTGGTTCACCATATTGTTGAATATATTCAAAAATTTTGTCGTATTTCTCTTTTGGAGTATCTTCATAAATAGCAACAGAATTATTACATCTACATAATTCAGGATGAGTTGTAAACCAATCACTTGTTTTACATTGTAACATTTCATCGTCATCTATATCGAAAATACAAATCATAGCACTTCTTCTTATTCCACCACTGATTACAGCGTCAGCAATAATACAAGAAATCAAATGCAATTCAAACGGTCTTAATTTTCTACCTTTTCCTTGTTCAAGAATCTTCTTAATTTTATGATGACAAACCTTCAAAGGCTCAGGACCTGGAGCTTTAAATCCACCTGAAACAAAAGCACCTTCTTCACGTATTTGAGAATAATCAAATTCAATATCAGGTTTATGTTCGTAATAATGTTCTATAAGCATTCCTGTCGATAAAGCCCAGCCTTCAATTGAATCTTCTATAATATAAGAAGTTTTCTTAGTATAATCAATACCTTTTAAAATAGGAAGTTTATCTGTATGAATTTTTTGAATAGAATAACCAGTACCGCAATTATGAAGAATAAATTGTCCTCCATATCCCACAATATAGCTATGATTATCTTCGATGGTTAAATCTTTAAAGTTTTCATCGAGACCTAAATCATCTTCTATTGAAACAACTCTATCGTATTCTATCAAATGTTTATAAGATTTTTGTCTGCTATGATAATAAGCACATTTTACAAACATTTGTTCTGAAGCGTGATAAATGAAACCACTTCTATTCTTTTTTCGATCTTTTTCGTCATCAAATAGATAGTCAGCTTCTCTCTTTAAAAATTCGTAAGGAATAGCTATCTTTTTAGTTCCCCTTACGATTTCAGTTGACAATAATTTTGCTTTCTTTAAAGGATGTTTTAAAAATGAAACAAAGTCAGAAAAACAATCATCACCTTTCAGAGAGAAAGATATCATATAAATATCGTAATTCGGCTTGAATCCGTTATATGTATAAGTTTCAGCTTTATTAATAAAACACCATGGATAGATGTTGAACATAGGAAGATATTCCATCAAGAAATCTTTCATCTTTTTTGATACTGTACTGTAACAAATTCGACCATCTTCTTTACCTATCCAACCGTCTGTATCAATCAATCCTGCTAAAAAACTTAATATAATCGATTTATCATAAGATTTTTTAATCCATTCAGGTGCATCTATAACGGCAGCTTTATTCCCAGGTAGGAGACCTATCAATTTATTCCAATCTTCAGCAAGTTCATTTTTAGCTGATATAGTATTATCCGTTTCGTAAACAGGAACGCTATATTTCTCCGTCTTATTCAATCTCACATTAAACGAACTCTTAGAATATTTACTGCATAAAGAAGCGAATGTCTCTACTACTTCTTTATTGTCTCCATTCATTTTTATAGTCAAATTCCCTTTAGGGCTTTTATAAGCTGTGCCATCGCCTAAAAACGAACCTACAAAATAGGCTCGTTCATTGAATTCAATATCTGATTTATCAAATAAACCTTTTCTTATAATATCACCTATTTTAATCTGACCCGCAGGTAGATATTCCCATTTACCTTCTCTTAAAACAAGAACAGGATGTTTTTTAGATGTTACAAAATATCCTGAACTTCCTGAGATTTTAATTTGATCTTCTGATTTAACGATGATATCGTGTGTAGCTATAACAGACTTGAGTTCTTGTTTGCCTGTTTCTTTATTGTAAGACCAAACTTTTTCACCTACTTTAACTTCGTCGAATCTCTTGATTCCATTCTCTGTTAAGATTGGAGTATCCGGAGGAACACAACCTGACAGCAAAAGTTCCATTAATTCCTTAAAAAACTCAATTCTATTACAATAGCTTCCACTACAATTAAATGACCTGAAATTATTCTTTAACAATTGAGGTCCTCCATATTGTAAAGATCTTTGAGAGCCAAGAATTAATTGTTCATTGTAAGCATTCCAAGCCTCGTTAAACACCTTGTAAAAATCTTCTTTTTTATCTTCATCTATTCGATTAAATAAAAACTCGTGATGCATTTGCATCACTCTTGAAACTGCTTCTGTCCAAGATTCTTTCTTTCCATCAGGTTTTACTCGAGAATACTTACTAAAGAAAATATAGTCGGAAATGATATTCCGACTATCTATACGTTCATTCATAATAATTATTATACATAATTTAGTTCACGAAATTTCAAATGTAGAGGTTGCGCTAATTCTCTTGCTTGAGGATGTGCACTACCTGAGTCTCTTAATTCAAAAAAATGTTTCCAATCACTTTGAAATCCAGTCATTACAAGTTCTGTCTTCAATGCATTAGGTAATATACCTCTGGCTTCCTGGGGTTTCCAACCTTCTTTTATAAGAGATAAGTATAAATCTTCAGATTCATGTAAGAATTCTAAAAAAGAACCGTTATAATCTTCTGGATTCATAGGAACTAAACTCCAACAAGGTCGAATAAAAGTTAATTCATTACCGAATTTATCCTTACTATAATTACAATAGCGTGTGCTTTCTTGAGCAAAAGAAAACACTCTATGCCTTACAAATTCATGGGAAACTCCTCTATCGCAAACGAATTTAACAGTATATCTTCTTTCATGATATTCTGTAGATTCGCATATATATATCAAATCATCAAACCAATCGTTCTCTACTAACACTCTATAATTAGTGGTTACTAAATAACGTTCACTTTTTATATCATCTACTACTACAGAATATTTGTTTGTTTTATACTTATCTACTGTATGATTTCCTGCTGGAATTACAAGATAAACAGTACCATGTTCCAATACAGCACCATGACCTGACTTTATCATTCTTTTCACAAAATCTTTAGCAGAAGTATCTGTTATTTTATCTTCTGATTTGTAACACACCCTTCCAGCTCTTTCAATTTGTTGAAAAACACCTTGGATACCTGGTTGTTGTTCCCAGATTTCAAAATATGGCTTAATTAATTTCATAATTATTCTTTACTTACTATTATACATATAGGAATTGCTGGATATTGAAATACAAGTGGAATTTGTTTTTCATTAAATTCTTTACACTTATATCTTATCTTGTAAATAATTTCTTTAAAGATATCACTTTCTATTGGAATATACAGCGGTTCAGGTTTATAATTTTTATCCTTTTGTAGTTTAATTTTTTGAATTGTCATGTGTGTATCTAATGCTTCTTGAGTTGGCATAACTTCCTCTAATTCTTTAATTTTATTAGCACTAACCAGTGTTACTTTTTTACCCTTAATTGTATCTATTACAACAGGTACATACATCTTTTGCTTTTTCATATTTTAATGTTTATATAGAACAATAAATCAATTCTTTTCGTGCTCTTGTAATTGCCACAAACTTCAAACACCATTCACTATAGAGAGCTTCTTGGCTTTTTACATAAGTACTTGGAATCAAATCTGGATTCAAAAAGAAAACTCTATCGGATTCTAATCCTTTTGATTTATGAATAGTACTTAATATTATACCTTCAACGTCTTCAGTATAGATTTTCTTAATGCGATCATTTAATTCTTCTACACTCTTCCAAATAGAATATAGTCTTTTTAAAATTACACATTTTTCAACTAAACTTATGTATGCTGGATTCATTAAAGCTGTATTGTAAGATAATCCTTTTTTCATTAGTGAATCGAGTTTTTCTTCCATAAGAATATTGAGGTCTTCAATATTTTTTATCTTTTCAAGAAGTCTACATAATGCTTCTCCAAAATCCTTACCTTTTATAGTAGATTTCTTACCTTGTTCTAATAATTTGATAAAAACTTCTACTAATGGCAAATTATTTCGACATAAAATAAAATCTCCTGTTTGAGCTTCAGTTATATCACCTTTTCTAACTATTCCTTCTATAGCATTAGAAGATGCTTCAATTCCTGTTGAAAATACTGTTTGAGCTTCCTTAACAATATTCTTTGCACATCTATAAGTTATATCAAGAGGTAATGTTACTGTATTAGGGAGATTTTGCAACAACTTGAAATTATTTACACTGGATCCTGTGAAAGAATAAATGCACTGTTTTTCATCGCCCACCGAGATTAATCTACCAAACCTTGGTTTTACAAACCTTAGAGTTAACTCTCTTTGTAAGACATTTTGATCTTGAGTTTCATCAATAAATACAACGTCATACTTTGGAAATTCTTCCTCATCTACAAGTATGTAAGGAATATAAAGCATATCTGTGAAATCCATTTGAAACTCTTTATTCCCATCAATATGACGCATATCTTTATGCCAATAAGACTCTATATCTTTGACATCTTGAATCATTCTGTCGTAAAAATCAAAATCCTTATCTAAACAAATGTTTGGTATATCGTTTTCATAATCAACAAGAAGATTGATTCTTATTTGGTTCCATATTTCTTGAAGAAAAAATAGATATCTCGTTTGTTGTTTAAAAGGAACTTCATCATTTCTATCGAATCTTAAAATCTTCTTACAAATTTGAAAACATTTGTTTTCATTTATCTTTAATTGAAACTTAAAATTCGAATACAATACTCTTAAACCTTTTGAATGAAAAGTGTTTACATCTATTCTTTCAGGAACTTTTGTTTTTAATTCATCAGCAATACTTTTGTTGAAAGCCATAAATAATACTCTCTTCGTAGGTGGTGTTCGTCTACAACATTCTATAATAGTTGTAGACTTTCCTGATCCTGCTGTAGCACTGATAACTATATTGTTTCGAGTATTTTCATAAGTGTCAAAAATCACTTCTTGCCTCTTGCTCCATTTTGTCATAATTTCTACCTATTGATTGAATTTGCTCTGAATATTTCAATAAATCAATATAATCTTTAACTCGCTGCATTGACATTTTCTTTCTAAAAACACTCATTATATCTGCATAACGAATATAATCTTTCCACATCCATCTCTTGTAATCAATTTTCTTAACTACCCAAACATCAAAAATTACACCATAAAATCTAAATCTGTAATGATTATCTCTCTTAGGATAATGACAAGCACTTGAGAAATCACTGAAAGTTGCATTTAACAATTCTAAACGCTTAACTATTTCTTCATCTGTTGTTTCTAATTCAAGATCAATATCGTGAGGAACAATATCAAATCCATGTTGATATAAAGCCAAACTACCTCCCACAACGAAGTTGTCATTGATTTCCTTCTTAAAATGATCTAATGCTTCTAATAAATTGTTTACCATAATCTTAAATTTTTATATCTTGTTCAAATTCTTCAAATTGCTTGTAATCTGCTAATGCATCAGCGACTGCATTTCCGTAGACAATAGGATCGTTTAAATCTTTGCCATGTCCAGGAGTCCAATTTATTCTTATTCTTACACTCTTATCTATACGTTGAAATTCTTTCCATACTTTTTCCCAAAGATCCTTGTTTTCCATACCTTCAAAATCCTTAAATGCATTATCTACAATAGACCTAAAACCATTAACAACATATTGACTGTCGCTCCATATAGTTACAAGAAGTGGCCTTTCTTTCAAGAATTTCAAAGCTAAAAGAAGTGCTCTTAATTCACATCTACTTATTGTTGTATCACTATATCCCTTTTGAATAAAAAATTCCTCATCTTTCCATTGTATATAAACTCCTGAACCTCCTTTACGGATTTTCCAATAGCAACTACCATCACAGAAAATTGTTAGTATTTCTCTTTTCATGTTTAAAGATACCAATTATTTATCAATTTGAATCAATTCTGGTTCTTATAAGTTCTCAGAAGTTCCATATCTATGGATTCTATTTTTTCAACGTTTTCAATATCAATTCCTTTGTTTACAGCATTTATAATTCTACTTTTATTATCAATGATTTCTTTCAATCTCACATCAATCGTTTCTTGAGACATGAGATAGTAAATATTAATACTATTCTTCTGACCCATTCTCTCCAATCTTGAAATTGCTTGTTCTAAATATGTAGGTCCATTAGGATATTCAATGAATATCATATTACTACAGACTTCTTGCAATCCGTCTACACCTGTAGATAGAGTTGCAATATTTGCAAAAAGAATCTGTTTTGTCTTCTTCCATCTTTCAACTCTATTCATTTTTTCTTCAGTCGTACTTTCTCCTATTACAAGCTCACAACTTTCTTTAAATTTTTTAGAAAGTTCGATAAGAGGTTCTGTTAATGTGCCAAATATAATTATCTTTTCATCTTCATTTCCTTCAATCCAATCTTTTATAAATTGTTCAATAGATTTAAGCTTCCCTTCAAGTGAAAGTCTTTTCAAATTCGCAATCTTAACAAGATGTTCTGCTTTTTTTGCTCTTTCTGCTTTATCAATATCGATATCCATTAGATATTCAATTAGATCTTCTTCAGCTTTGCAATATTCTTTTTTGTTTGTTATTGGACAATCAATAATCTGGTCAATAATATCAGGAAGTTCTTTCAATACGTCTCTTTTGTTCTTTCTAAAATAACAATAATGAGTAATAATTTCGTTCAATTCTGATGTATAAGAAGCTCCTGAACAATCAAGTCCAAATCTCGTCTTCTTAGCATTGCAATACCTATATAGATAATATTGAAGATTAGGAAATAACTCTCTAAATCGTCCTAAAATCTCAAGAATATTAATTAACTCTTGAGGTCTATTCATTATCAATGTCCCACTTAAAGCTAAAACTTTCAAAGCTTTTGAAACAATCTTTTTCACACTTTTAGACCTTAAAGATTTAGGATTTTTACATAAATGAATTTCATCTAAAATAACAGTACCCCATTTTTTAGACAAACTTCTTGAGTATCTTAATTTTATTCCTTCAGTAGACTTTCCTCTCTTATAGAGATAATCGTAATTAATGATTGTCACATCAGCTTTCCAATCAGTATTCTCACTATCTTTTGAATCTATAATATGAATCGACCTATTAGGGTTCCATCTGTTCCATTCTTTCAACCAACTTGATTTGACAGAAGATGGACATATTACAAGACAAGGAAACAAATCAAGTACTTCTGTATAGAGAATACTCTGAGCTGACTTACCAAGACCACATTCACAACCATTAATACAATTTCCATGATTAATCATATAGGTTATTCCTTCAATTTGATAATCCCTTGGCTTCATAGGAAAATTCAAATAATCAATCATTTCACGAAGAAGATCTTCGTCTATTGAAGGAGTTATTTCGACTAATTCGATATCTCGAGGAAGAATAACTTTTTTATGTTCAAAACCATTTTCTTCAAGAAATCCTTTTAATTGTAACGTATCTCCCAATCCAAGTTGAATATACCATTCTTTTGTAGCTATATTATAATTCGCTTTGAATTTTTTCATAGCTGCAACCAGATAAGGTCTATAATCAAAACCTATATATAAATAATCTTTTTCTCTATAATAATATCTCATATCTTTAAAAGGTTAGAGGAACTCTATTTCACAACAAAGTTCCTCCTTTTCAACAATTATAAAAACATCAATTACAGGGTAGATAATTTTTCTTTAAACTCTTGTAGTGTATAAATAGGTATACCAAGTTGTTCTGCTTTTTGTTCTTTAGTTGAACCACTACCTCTTTCTTTAACAATAAGACAAGTTGTTTTCTTACTTACAGAAGAACCAATCTTATGACCTTGATCTGTTAATTGTTTCTCAAGACTTTTATCTCGAAATCCTGTAAAAACAACAGTCATTTGTCCGTCAAAATTTTTTTCTTCAAGACCGTAATAAGTAATAGGATGTATCAGGTAACTGTTGTCTTTATACCATTCAATCAAACCGCTTATAAATGATAATCCTGTTGATACTCCTACTCCTTCAATTAATCTATCAATTTCAAGAGCCCAACTTTCATCACATTCGTATGCATAATTACAAACATCTTGGTAACTATATAACTTCAATCCATTTAAAATCTTCTGACAAGTTTTTTCTGCAATTCTTCCTTTGAAGTAATTACAAGCTGTCAAAAATTTCGCAAAGTTAGTACCTTTCTTTCTAAATTCTTCAAATTGCTTTGATAAAACTTTAGCTGCAACATTACCAATTCCTTCAATTTTCTTTAATTTCTCTTCGTCTAACTCCAAAATTTTAAAAGGATCTTTGTATCCATAATTAAAGATCTTCTTAATAGTCGGTTCTCTAAACTCTTTAAAATCAAGTATAGAAAAGAAATAAATACACTTTGCCAAACGAATTCCATCGCAATTTTCATTCTTACAAACTAAATCAATTTCATTTTTAGATAAAGTATGTCCACATATTGGACATATATGAGGAAGTATTTGATTGTAATTACCTGACGATTTAATTGTCTTCAAATGTTTAGGGATCACATCTCCTGAACGAGCAATTAAAATTCTTGCTCCCTTTCCTAAGAAATTATCTTTCACATATCTTGCATTATATGCTGTACATTTTGAAACAGTTGCACCACACAACTCGACAGGTTCAATATTAACAACAGGAGCTAATCGTCCATCTTTAGAAACTTGCCATTCGATATTTTTAACAACAGTTTCTTCTCTTTCTGACCAATCAGGATTTTTATAAGCAATTGCATATTTAGGATTGCCATTAGGTAATCGTCCAAGCCTTTTCCTTGTGTCAGCATCATCGATATCAATTACAAGACCATCACATTTATAATCTTGTGTAATCTCTTCAAAAATTCGGTTCATTAAATTTACAAACGTTGTTTCGTTAGAAATCAACGAACCTACTGATGTCTGAACATAATTAACTTTCAAAAATTTTAATCCTGATTCATTTAAGTAATCAAGTTGTAATTGTTTATTCCAATCTTCTTTATCGCATCCATATCGTACATACGTAATACGACTTAGAATAGATGTTAAAATTTCAGAAGAATTGATAATACCAGCTACTGCATTTCTTGCAGACTTATAACCAGCTTCTTCTTTAATTTCAAGAAAATCTTTTGTTCTAAAAATAGCTTCACCAAATGAATAAGTAATAGGCATTTCAGATCCTTGAAAATTAAAAACAGAATTTTTCATTTTCATAAAATAATTGGAACAATTTTGCCCATATTCACCATCTCCTCTCGTCCAAGCATCACCTACTACTTCATTAACACATAACGAAATTCCATCATATTTAGGAGTTATAATTAGTTTTTCAAAAGAATCTATTCCACAAGAAAAAATCCATCTCTTTATCTCTTCGAATGTTTTTACCTTTTCCAAACTATACATAGGAATAGGAAGTTTCTCCTTACGGTCCGATTTAACCTTATCGTTAATACCTTTTTTGAAGAAAATGTTATCAGGGTCCAATTTATATAATTCTTCAACAAGAGAATCATATTCTTGATCTGTCATTATAGGATTGCCTTTGCGATATAAATCGTTAGCCTCTTCAATTCTTGTTTTTAAATCTGCAATTGCTTTCATATTATTTCATGTATTTAGACCATTCAGCTCTTAATTTTTCAATATCGTCACATGCACTTGTAACACTACAACTCATTAAAATTGCATAACCTTCAGGAAACAGATCTTTCAATTGTTTTGTGGTGTTTATATCTTCCAATATACAGGTTGTTTGATTCCTAATTCTTTGTTTATCTGCTCTTATCGCATCCATCTCTGTTAAGATTGATTTAATTGAAGAAGAATTTAATATTTCATCTTTCATCCTTTTGAAAACAATACTTTCAACTTGAAAGTATTCAACGATATTCCAATTCAATCTTAATGATAAAGTGTATTTTAAATTAAACAAATCACTTATATAAAAATTCGATCTTTTCAATAAAGCTGGATACTTCTTATCAAACTCTATTATATCGAATGGAATTTGAGCTTTAAATAAAGCATCAATTATCTCAGTTAATTCTTTCTTTTTACTCTCAAATTTACTTTCAATAGGTTTGATAAAGTTCGCTGCAATAAAATCTCTATCAGATTTTGTTAATCTTTGACTTGCCATAATATAACGAATTTAAAATTAATACTCATTCTTTTTATTAGAAATCAACCACATATAATCATCGTGTCCAAATTTGAAATCCTTTTTAGGACGACTTTGAATTCGATCTTCCAATGTAATTGGATTTAATTGAGATATCTGAAAAGATAAATGAACACCAAAATCAGTTATATCTTGTGCACCTCTAACTTCGTTAAAGTACACATCACGAGTCTTTGGAGAAAAACTATCAACAAGATAGCCTCTTGTTTCTCCCATAAATTTGACAATTAAAATCTGCTTCTCAGTTTGAGCTACGATTGTCCAATAATTGTCCAATAATTGATTACTTAATTCCATATCCTTTTCTTTTGATGTTGTAAAAATACACCTTTTATTTGAGATACCAAACTTTTATCTTATTAATTATAAACCAAAAAAATCTTTTGTTGCTTTCTCTCTCTTATATCGAATCTTTTCTTCTATACCTTCCTTTTTATTTGCTTCTCTATAACGTTTTTTTAATAATGATGCTTTATCACTATCACTTTTGGCATTAAATGAACCGTAAGTAACATTAATATCGCCTTCATCTTTAGGGAGTTCTTCTCTATATCCCATTTGGTCACCACAACATTTGCAATAAGGAATATTAATAGGGACTGTACCGTTTTCTGTATATTTGAACATTGGTCTTATTTCGAGAATTTCTTGACCAAACTTTTCACATTCTTGATTTTCACACTTCCAATATAACATAATATCAATTTTTAAAAATTCATTCGACGTCCATATTCAGCCATTAACAACGAATCTGCAAAATTGTCATCTTCGTTCTTACATTTCATTGTTCTCTTTAAATCAACTGTAGGAAAGATTTTATGACAAGCCATAAGACTCATTACTTTTTTGTTTTCATTCTTAACAATACCTTGATGCATTTGTTTTTGCCAAGTCTTAGGGGGTACTTTAGTATAAGGCAATCCTAATGTTGATAATACTCCTTCTATTGCTCCTAAAATCCATCCAAAATTGAAATTTGATTTTGCTGACGAACCAAAAATAGAATGAACGTCTTCAAGTACAACATGACACATTCCTTCGTAAATACTTAAATCAAATAATCGTTGACTCATCTCCACAATATCAACATTCTTTGGATTTGATAATAAAGCAAAAGCTTTAATAAACTTTCCATCTTTATTTATTATAGAGACAAATCCGTGAATACCTGGATCAATAGCTATATATACTTTCATCTAAACCTCCAATCTGCTTATTCCATTTTCTTTAACAATACGAATTTGACTTATATCTTCATTCAATTTAGGTACATGAGTAACTATAAGAATCGATTGTTTTAAGAAACTTATAGATGAAGTAATACTTTCAATTCCAAGAGAATCAACACTTTCTAATACTTCATCTATAAGTAAGAATTGCATTCCACTATATTTCTTTGTTGTGTTAATCATAGATTGTAATGCTAATATGAGAGAGATTTCACAACGAGCTTTTTCTCCTTCTGAATAAAAAGTAAAAAACTCCATTTCGTCTCTAAAAATATATGGTGTAATTTCTTCTTTAATTTTCCCATTTGCACCTTTCTTAAACCCTTCAATCATTAATCTAAGATCGCTACCCATTTTTTTGAGCACATCGTTTGCTGACGATTGAATATTCTTCAATTGTTCCATTGCAAGAAACATCTTGAAATCTTTGAATCTTTGAATCCATTGAGTATTTTTAGAGATCTTAGAGTTTTGATTAATGATTTGATTATCAATCTTCTCAATCTTTTCATTCGCAATATCAATATTCTTTTTATATGAAGATAAATCTTTTTTCTCTAAAACTTCAGATTTAATCTGTTCGATTAACTTCTTCTTTTCTTGGACACGAACTTCGTCAACTTCAACAAGATTTTTCCAAACATCTATATCTTTATTACAGCTCAAAATTTCTTTATCTTTTCGATTAATTGATTCTTCGAGTTTTGACAATTTTAATAAAATCGATTGCTTTTGTTTACGAAATTTTCTTTCTTCTTGTTCTGTTTCCTCTCTTACTGTCTTATACTCATTAATCACATCATAAATCTCATCGAGCTTCTTCTGAAATTTCTGACCATCTTTTTCTTTAGAAAAAATCTCTTCAGAAGTATCTTTCTGTTCGACTTTAAGTTCGTCTACACTCTTATCACCATTCAAAAGAAATTCGTGATGACATTTCGGACAAACAATTATTCCAGCAAGTGCAGTCTCTATTGAATTTAGAATTGATTTTAATTTTTTGATACCCCGTTCTGATTCGTCTATCTTATTTTGAATATCTTTCCGCTGGTTATAAATCTCACTAAGATCATCGTCAATTTCTTTGTAGACTTGTTCGTATTCACTTAAATCAATAGAAGTAAGTTCTTTTTCAACTTTAGAAATTGTCGTTTCCAACGTCTCTCTTTCTTTAATAGCATTTTCTTTGTCAACCATACGAGATCCAATCGACATCTGAGTTGTCTCTATTTCTCTATAGAGGTCCGTAATCTCCTTCTCAATATGAAGAATTTTATTACTACGAACTTCTTCGAGGTCTACATTCGATTCTTCTTCTAATTGTTGTTCATATACAGACAACTTACCCATCCAAGACGATTTATCTCTTTCTAAAGCCTGCTTTTCTTCGTTTATAGAGGAGTTCTCTCTTTCTATAATATCTTTTGTTTTATCGATATTAGAGAAGTTAATAAAACGACTTATCAAAGCTAACTTTTCAGTATTAGACGATTTGAAGAAAGAATTGTAATTGTCTTTTGTTACAATATAATAAGATTTGGCATCTTCTGCTGAAATTTCAATCCAATTGGCAATATATCGATTTCCATCTAATACTGTAGAAAACGATACTTGCGAAGTACTTTCATTCTCATTAATAAGACCTAATCTTAATGTTGACGATCCTTTGGTTCTAATTTCTCTTTCAATCAATAATGTCTGTTTACGAATTGGACAATAAATATGAACACAAAGATAAGCTGTATCAAATCCATCACGAATTAATTTCTTATCAATGTTTCCTCTAAGATTGACACCATAAATACTGTAAAACAATCCTTGACCAAGAAAAGACTTACCACTACCATTTGAAAGCTGGTCATCTTGAGTTTTATTTTCTCCGATAACAGCAATTGGTTTATGTACGAAATCATAGTCTAAAGATTCGAATGGACCAAAATTCTTTAATATTAATCTTTTTGGATACATAATATTTTTTCTTTTACTAATTCGTGAATTTCGTCAAATAATTCCTTATCTTGCAATAAAGTTTCTCTTACATTATCCATACCTTGTCCCAATCGATAATCGTCTCCATAATAGAACCAAGCACCTTTCTTTTGACACAAACCAAGTTTCACAGCAAGTTCAACTGTTTCTTGTACTGTATCAAAGCCTACACCAAATCTTAACATTACTTCGCAATTTCTATAAGGAGGAGCAATTTTATTCTTAACAATCTTAATTTTTGTCTTATTTGCAACCGCAATATCTCCTGATTTGTCAGTACCAATTCGTGCGAATTCGGCTCTTTGAGTAGAGTAGAATTTCAAAGCTTTACCTCCTGGAGTCATTGTAGTTGCTCCTCCAAAACCAAATCCTCCTCCAACTTTATCTCTTAATTGGTTAATACAAAAGAAAATATTGTTATTTTTTTTACAAACATTCTTCAAAATGCCCAATTGTGCCGAAAGTAATCGTGCAACAAGCGCAACCTTAGCATCCCCTGACTCTCCCATTAATGTTGCTTGAGGAACAAGACCTGCTACTGAATCAAGAACAACAAGACCAATTTCAGGACATTCAAGCATTTCTCTTGCAATTTCCATAGCTTCTTCTGCTGAATTAGGTTGCGATAAAATCCAGTTATCATCTGAAATATCTACACCTAATTTTCTTGCATAATCTAAATCTAATGCTTGTTCAACATCGATATATCCAATAGCCTTTCCTAATGTTTTTTGAATAGAAGCACAGAGATGAAGTGCACATGTACTTTTACCACTACTTTCATTCCCAAAACATTCATGGATTCGACCAAGTGCCCATCCTCCTCCTAATGCTTCGTCTAAAGCAATAGATCCTGAAGATATAGTTTCTATTTCAACATTTGTTCCTACTATTGCTTCTTTACCGAATCTTTTCTCTATACGTCCAAATAAATCGTCTAATCTTCCCATATTATAATACTTGTTCTAAAATTGTTAAACCTTCTCTGTAGTCATATTCATTTTGATTGCAAAAATCTTTGAATTTCTTGATAATATCAGAATTTGTCAATGCTTTGACTTCAGATGTTTCTACTTCATTAGAATTGTCTTCAACTTCAGTCGCTTTTAATTTAACATCAATACCAAGTTCTTGATAGACCTTCTTATCAATTGCTTTTAATTCATCTTGATTTCCTTTGAATTCGACTCTTATAAAAGCATCTTCATTTTCTTTCTTGAAAGACTTAATCAACTTATCTACTTGCTTTGATGTTATAGTCTGTAAGTCAATAGTTAATTTCTTGTAAGATTTTCCTTGTGAAGGAATTAAATCATAAGATAGATCATCATAAATCACCCAAAAACCTTTGTTCTCATCTTCTCCAAAATTATTCTGGGTTAAAGAACCAAGATGAATAACATTTTCAGTAAGCTCTTGAAAATCGTGATAATGACCCGAATAAACCATTCCCCAATTCTCAAACATAGAAGGTTTGATTGTACTTTCAACTAAACTTCCGTCATTGTTTCTACTACCTTGAAATGCTATATGTGTAAATAAAATATGATTTTTATGGTCTTGCTCTTGTTGATTTGAAATCTCATCCAACCAAATTTCATTACTAAAAAATGGTAAAAAATAGCAATTAATTCCATTTATTTGATAAAAATCAAGTTGATCTATCAAAACAAAGTTAGGATGATATTTGAACGAATCAAGAAACGAAGTTTCGCTATCATAATTGGATTTATCATGATTTCCAGGGATACAATATACTTTATGACCAAAAGTATTATATAGCTCAATGATTTTTGTGAAAGTTCTCAAAGTTTCTTCTCTCTGTGAAATTCGAGAGTCGAATATATCACCTAACCATACATGAGAAATGATACCAAGCTTATTAGCTTCTTGAACCTCTTGCTCTTGTAATTTATAAATTTCTTCAAGATTAGAAGGTTTTAAGTGCCAATCTGTACTAACTATAATTTTAGGAATTGAACTCATAATGAACTAACTTTAAGAACTGCATCTAATCCTAACAATATATCATTCTTTTCTTTTTCTGTTTCGAAATAAAAATTTTCCCAAACGTTTGAAATCTTGATTTCAATTCTATACTCTTTCTTGGATTGACTAAATCCCATATCTCTATATCTTCCTATAGAAGAGATCTTTATTCTTTGATTTTTGATTTGTACAAACATATCATTTTCTCCAAATTAAATAAGTTCCTGTTACTCCAATAAATATGTCAGGTTTTCTTGTGAAAAATCCGTATCCAGCTCCAATCGATATTCCGGCTCCGAATCTTGGTTTTTTTGTAGGTTTTGACCAAACCGTTACATCTTGAATTTTACCAGGTAATTGTGAATTAATTTCAATTCTATTTTCGTTTTCTATCTGTTGTCTTGTTATTAGAAACTTATTCGTTAAATTAAATCTTATCTTATACTTCTGAATATGAGTAGCCCATATATCAAGATTATATTCTATTGTATCAGTTTGTTCTTTAAATTGATATAACGAATCTGTTTCTATAGGTTTATTCACAACATTCTCTTTACTCTCGTATTTATACTTGTATTCAAATTCGATTGCTTCTATTAACGCTTCTTTATCCCTTAATTGATTATATAATTCCTTATTTTCTTTCTTTAATTCTTTAAAATCTGTAGAAGGATAAAGTTTTGTATATCTATTAAGAGAGTCTGTATAAAATTCAAGATTTGCACTCAATTTTTCAACCTTATTTCTATACTTCAAAATACTAAATATAGAAGTTATACATAAAGCAATACAAATTACAAGGATTATTTTTACAGATGTTTTCATCGTGAAAGAATTTTGGGAGGAAAATTAATTCCTCCCCAGATTTTTATTTCTTCATTCGACTTCTTAGTTTACTCAACCTATCTGATACAGATGAAGGTGCTTCTGTAGATGCTTTTGTTTTGTCTACAGGTGGCTCATCATCGAAAGGAAGATCATCCTCAGGACGAGAATTTTCTTTCTTTACTTCGTCAAAAGGTAACATCTTTCCTTCATTCATCATGTCGTACCACTTACGAAGTTCTGTTACAGATAAATTGGATGGAAGCTCTTCAGTACCTTCATATTCTCTCTCAATATATTCTTTCAACTCTAATTTCATCTTAACAAGAGGAGGATACGATGAAGTCTGTGAAGTTTGAGCTGGTTTTGTTGTGGGTTTTGATTCAGTCTTAGGATTGTTATTAATTACAGCAGCTTCTTTCACATCTTTATCCTCAGGAACAAGTTTCTCTAAACTTTCAAGATCGTTTAAGAATCTATCATCTTGGAAAATATTGAACCCTGATTGTTTATCAAATCTCTCCAAACCTTCAATCTGCAAGTCCCAATCTTTACGTGAAAAAATATCCACATATTGATCTTCCAATGTAGGAAGCTCGCTCAAAGATTCAAGAACTTCGTCTGACACTTGTGTTTTTGTAAAGAAGTCATCCCAACTTTCACGTTTACTTGCATCAGGTAATCCGCAAGAAATATCGAATTGAGATTTACCTTTCTCATTTAACGTTGTATTGATAATCAATGGATAACCCTCATCAGGATCAGAGAATATATCAAGATTGATAACATCATTTGAACGTTCAAGAGAAATAGTCTTCATCTTTTTCCACCATTGTGGACGTACATCAAAACGGTGAATTTCATTTTCTACATAAGCATAGCAAACATAATTCAAATTTGGACTAATTCCCCAAACCCATTGTTTCTGTCTGTTAAAATATCCAGTAATAGGGGCAAGAAATTTCTTCTTTTCTTCGCTATCTTGAATATCGTTTGCAAGTTCGTAAACGTAATCAATGTAGATGAGAACAGCGTCTTTACCTTCCATTCCATTACTATGAATATCAGAAGTAAAAACATCTTTTTGTCGAACTTCTTTCTTTCCTGTTTCTTTACCATCCTTATCATAAATTGGACACTCGATAGGTAGTTTAACTACTTTTCGTGCAACATAAGGTTTTCCTGAAATAGAAGGAAGAATTCTTAATTCGTAACGACCTTCTTGATTTACTGAGAAAAAACTTGCTCTTCCACCTTGATTTCCAAAGGCTGGATTTTTCATTGTTGATTGAGCTTTCTTGATTTCTTCATCTACTTGAGATAAATCTGCTTTTTTGTACTTTGAACGATCAAATGCCATAACAATTAAATTTTAATTAAATAATTACTTCTTTAAATTTTCTTTTAACTTACTTAAAATGCTTTCACTAACTTTCTTATATTCTTCTATATATTTTTTAAATGTCTCAAATTCTTCAAGTGTCTCATAGATTTCGTAATCAGCAACAACTTTAATCAAATGCTGAAGAGTCATTCCAAATGCTACAGGAGTCTCAACTCTTACATTCTTTTGACCATTTCTATTTCCATAAGAAACTTTAATCAGATCCCAGCAAAATGGTGCATGAATACATTGATCAATAAAAAATTTATCTGTTAATTTAATCTTCATAACTTTGGTTTTACAATAACAAATGAGTTTATCTTACCTTCTATTAATTCATCAACAAATTCTTTAGGTACAACCTTAGGAAGTAAATTGTTCAACTTTTGATCTTTACTCTTCACTGCCCACCACAATGCTTCGAGTTTATCTCTTTTAGCCTCCAATTCTATTTGCTCAACAAGACACGATTGATATTTATCGTCTAACAAAATAAGTTCATCAAGTCCTTTTTCTGTCAATTTGAATTTCTCACCTTCAAATACAATTTTCCCTTCGTTGTTAGCAGCTTCTCTTCTGAATTTTCGTTTTAATTCTGATTCGTAAACATCACAATAAAGTTTCGCCTCTTTTGCTTTCTTTTCATAATCAGCTTTCCACAATCCTATCTTATTCAACAATGCAGATATCGTTACAACTTCACCATAAATATTTGAATAATTAATAGATGTTATATCTTCAAGAACTATTTCTTCGTCTTTATCAGATGATATTAAAACAATCGTTCTATCTCCTTCTTCAATAATCGTTTTCATTTCTTATTATTTTATGTAAAGATATCGTTTTTATTCGTTTTATACAACTTCTATCATTCTTAATGAGAATCACTTAAATAAAATAATGTACCTTAACTTAAAACAGTAAAAAACGAATTGGTTGTCGTTTGTAATATATATTCTTTTCTAAACTTATCCCATTGAATATATCCATTTAGAAGGAGAATATTCCCTTTACTCTCTCGTAACACTTCAGCATAATCACTAAAAAGTTCAGGAAATACATAAACGTTAATAAATTCATAATTACTTTCTAAAGTGATTGTTGCAAATAAACCTTTTCTCGATTTTCGTTCAACTATATCTACGACATAACCTCCAATCGAACAAAGAAGATATTTTGTTGTACCTGTCCAATATTTAACCTGTCCGATATCATAAAAATCTGCATCTTCATCAAGTTCTGAAGTATGATATTTTGTTACTAAATTTTCGTAATCGAAAAATGCCAATCCTGATACTTTCTTTTGTTGTAGAGTCCACCACCAATCATTTTTCTCTTTACGAGCTTTTATAATACTTGTTAATAAGTCTTTATCCTCAAGAATTTTCACTTTTTTATTTTCTCTATAAGACTCAATTAATTTCAATCTTTCGTGAGGAGCATTTATAGATTCCAATTGATCGAAAGCACCGCTATAAATAAGATTTTCAATTACAGATTTATTAACAGGAGAATTTTTCACAACACACCTATCAATAAATTCATCAAGAGAAAAGAATTCTCCATTGGTAAATCTCTCATTATGAATAAACTCTTGAGCTTTTTCTCCACATTGTTTTACAGAATTTAAAGCCCAATACATACTTCCAGTCTTAGGATCTGAAACAATATTGATATCTGAATTATTGATATCTACAGTTTTTAATTCGATTTCTCCTGACCTTTGAATTTCATTTACATAAAAAGGATAATCTTTACTTTCCGCATAGGAAAATGTTACAGACCAAAACTCAATAGGATAATGTGCTTTTAGCCAAATACAATTATAACCATTACGAGCGTAAGAAATTGCATGACTAAAATTAAAAGCATACTTACCAAATTCTTCCATCTGCTTCCAAAGATCTTTCGCATATTCTTCTGTAACACCTTGATCTTTAAATTTCTCAACATAACCTTGAATGAATTTATCTCCAAAAACTTGAAGTTTGGATAGAATTTTCTTACCCATGCAATTATGAGCTAAAATTCCACCTACAAAAGCATAAGGACTTCTGTCAGATGTCATTGTAAAATCATAAACAGGAAGTTTACCAACTTCATCATAAGATTCTACTTTTAAAAAACAAAATTCTCTTTTCAAAACATTTTCAAGATATTTGCTTCTTCCACACCTTTTCAATATCTTTTCAACTCTTCTGTATGTTAAATCAAAAGGACGATTAATTCCATAATTTAAAACATTCCTTCCTAATAATTCATTGCAATTGTATCCGGAATTATCAATAAGATTTTTTACAACAGGTTGCCAAATTTCAAAGGGTATTTTATATTGACTATAAGAATCTAAATCAAAATCTTCTAACTTAAATTTAAAACGCTCTTTAATTTTCAAAGAATACGGTTCAAGCATTTCTTTAATCTTTAAAGCATCTTCAATAGAAGAAATTCCTATATCATAATACTTTTCCGGATATTCTTCAAAACTCCTTGAATTTGTTGTAGTTAAAACTCCAAGACAACTAAAAAGGATATTTATTTGATTGATCAATTCTTTTGATTTAGAAGAATAACCTATCAAAAAACCTCCTTTTTTAGAAGCAATATAACCATCGAAATCGATTAACTTTCCAAGAACAAATAATTGACATTCTTCATTCAAAGAAAAAACATAATCAGGTAATTTTTTATCATCTGATTTAACAAATTCAAGACCTAAATCTGTAACAATAGAATCTTTTATCTTGAAACTTGTACAACCCGTATATTGATTGTAATATTCTTTAGGTTCTTCTTGTGTAAATTCTTTATAACATCTTTTGAATTCATTTAATTCTATATCATCTTTATTAACAAAACTACATGAACCAATAGTCCCTAAATGACCTTCTGTTAATAAAGCTACCATTAGATAAAGTTCTTCTTTAGGTTTAGATAAGGTTCCGAATCTTCTACTGAGATCTTTGTAAACATAATGTCCTACACAATCTTTAGCCTCTAACCAACCAACCTCTGTTAATAATTTGTGATCTGGAGTACATGTAAAATGATTATCGCCTTGCATATTTAATCTAATACAATCTTTCTCCTTTTTATAAGTTCTTCTATAAACTTTATTCCATTTAAAACAACATTCTTTCTCATTATACGTAGTAACAGGAGTGAATTGTTTTATATCTTTAATTTTAACAGCTCCATCAGGAGTCCAAAATAATTCTTCACCCCAAATACATTTTCTCACACTATCTGTAGTCTCTAAATCAAAACCAGCCAAATGTTGACAAAGTCTCATAATATCTTCCTGTGTAATCAATAATCCTAAGTGTGGTTTTAGAATATCTTCTGCACCTATAGGATAGATGATTTCACTATCACCTCTTTTTCTAAGAATGTACTCATTGTGATAATTATTTTCAATTGGACCAGGACGATAAAGAGCTGCACACAAACCCATCTCATCAAGACTGTTAGGTTGCATTTGGACACAATAACTCGAAAGACCTTTTGCGCCAAAATGAAATACATCAGACAAGAAACCATTTTTAATATATTCGAAAACAATAGAATCATCAAGAGGAATATCTTTATAAAGATCAATATCAATTCCTTGGTTCTCTTTGATTAATTTTAAAATATCGGTTAACTTATCTAATTGCTCAATACCTAATATATCTTCTTTTAAAAAACCTGCTTCTTCAATTTCTGATCCTTCCCATTGAGTTACTATTAAGCCTTTCTGTTCCTTTATAGGTATCCATTGACCTGATGTTTTTTCATCAGGAAGTACAACCATTCCACATGCATGAATAGAAGATGTTTTAGGCATATTTAAAATCACCATCATATCATTGAAAAGTTCTGTATGAGACTTAACAAACTCTCTTAATTCTTTATCCTTGCAAATAACTCTGAAAAAATCTTCAGAACTCTCCATTCCTTCTTCGTCTCTCAATTTAGCAGTAAAACGTCTTACGATGCTAATAGGAATATTTTCACAACGAGCCAAATCAGTAATTGCTGCTTTTAGTTGCATTGTTCCATACGTACCTAATGAAACAACTTGACTTTTACCAAATCGTTGTTCCATATATTCTTTGATGCGAGGTCTTTGTTGACCTCCAAAATCCGAATCGATATCTGGAAGGGACCCGAGAGAAGTTTCTTCTTTAATTTCTTTCTTTAAACTTTTGACTATCATAATTAATAATCTATTAAATTATCACCTTCTTGTAAATCTCCAGCTTTAATAATCATTTTCTGACTATTACGTAAAATTCGTACAAAGTCAGTAGATTTAATACTTATAGGTGAGGAACTATTTTCATTTATAACTACCTCTTCAACTTTATCATGTCGTATTAAACGACCTGTCGTTAAAAAGCGTTCAAATAGAAGGTCATAATCAAGAGGATTAACGTTTACCAAACCTAATAAATAAGAGATTAAACTACCTGCTGATGAATTATGAACAATAATTCCTTCTACATTATAAGAAGGATTGTTGTTAACTTGTAAGTCGTAAACTTTACCTAAATATGGAATCAATACTTTCTTCTTTAGTTTTACCATTTCTTCTTAATCTTTTTGCTCGATTATACAATAAATTGAATTGAGAATCATCTAAAGTCATTAATTTAAAAATCCAACCTTTTTTTTTGCAATACGCTTCTGCACTTTCAATTTTCTTACAAAGAATGTCTTCTCTATATGTAACCAGAGGATTACTTTTTTGTAATCCTTGTGTTACTCTATTTTGAAGATAATCATAACTTTTCTGAAAATTCTTTCTGTAATCTGATTTGACTTCAATTAAATAAATTTGATCATCTTTCTCAATTATAAAATCAGGAAAATAATGTCTTAATTTACCTTCGAATTCATAATCTAAAATAACGTTACATCTTCTTACACTGTATCCTTCAGAAATCATCCATTTAACAAAAACACCTTCTCCAAAAGAAACACATTTAATTCCGTGAATAGTAATTTTAATAGGATTGTTATCAGGAACACATCCATTCTTTCTAAAATTCTCAATTCTTTTAAGTTCTCTTTGTTTTGAAGCGATTGAACCTTTTTCTCTATAATATCTTTTTACACCTTCACTCAACTTCTTTCTATAATCTTCGTTTTCATAATAAGATTTATCTCTTTTAGCATTAGCTTCACTTCTCTTGTAATGATTTATACATTCAGTACATAAATCAAAACAACTTCTAAATGCAAGTTGTGAAAATAATGTTGTAAAAATTTTACTACATCTTTTGCATTTCAATTCAACTCTTACAATTTCAGAGACTCCATCAGGTTTTAATCCTACACCGTTTTTACAAAACGGTCTTCTTGCACCTTTTGAATATAATTCTTTGTATTCTTCAAGAGAAATAACTTTTTTATTAACATGATAATATTTCTTCGCCATAAAATTATTTTTTCGATAAAGTACCTGAAAATAAATTAATCCTCAAACACTTCCGACAAAATATCAGTATCAGTTATATCAATAGCTTTTACATAACCTCTATTTTTTGTTAAAATTCTATGATCTTTTGTGCATGTAATTTTTCGATTATCGTCTAATTCAAGAATAACTAATTCTTCATTTACATCATAAACAAATTTATCTTCAACCTCATTCCATCCACACTCCCCTTGTACAATATCTCCTACTTGAATATCTTCGATAAATTTCCAACCGCTCTTTGTCTTAACTTTAGATTTAGGAATAAAACATCCACGACCACTGCCTAATAAGATTTTTTCTTTCTTACACCAATTTATTATATCTCTCAACATTAAAAAGTAATCAACAACTTCTCCATCTTCAATTACTTTCAATTCTCGATCAATTCTTTCGCCAATCTCTTCATCAGAATACTTCTCTAACAAATCAGGATGTTCCTCTATTCCTTTGAAAATAAGGTCTCTAAACATTTCCTTGTTATTTTCATATTGAAGAGCTTCCTCATCTGTCATATAATAAATCGGCATGTGACGAATTTGTGTTTCGATGACGAAATTGCATTCAAATGAAATATCTTTTAGATTTTGTAACGCTTTTTCAAAAGTTTCAAAGAATTTTTCATCATTACCAAATAGATAACTCAATTCTTCAAAGTACTCTTGATAATTTTTAAAATATTGATTTTCACTTTCGTGAACAACAATTTTACCAAGTGTATTAAGTTTTTTCTTGATTGGAAGCCATTCTTTTTCTATGTAATATGCATCACACATGGCAACTGGTTCAAGTTCACTCAAAAAAAATCTTTTCAAATTATCAAGATAATTCTTATCTTTTTCCTCTTTTTCAAATACAACTGTATCAAGTTGATAGTAAAAAGCTATCTCTTTCAAAGTCGAAGGAATATTACGATATTCAATTGTCTTAGGATCCCAGATGAAAATCAATCCATCATAATAGTTTTCAAGATCTTCTTCAGTAACAAATGCATTATCATTAGTATTTATAATTTCATTTAACTGAAGTAGATTCTGCCAACCTGTCTTATCTTTAACAAATGCTTTAATCGTATACTTCAAATCTTTCTTTTCATTAAAGACAGTAATTTCCATACCTTGAATAGAACGTAATCCTGCTTTTTGACAAGCTTTTTGAAATTTCATCGAACCTGCTAAAGTGTTTTTTTCACACAGACCAAGACTTGTTATCTTTAGAAATTTTGCTTTCTTACACCACTCATCATAAAGACCTACACTATTCATCAATTCAAATGTTCCGTGAATACCAAGATATGCATCTACATAAAATGATTCATCTTCAAGATTTGCTTTGCCAAGCCATTTGACTTTTTCAAGCTTAACAGAAATTTCATTTCCCTTTTTCAAATACCACCATACACTTCCGAATAAAAAGATATAGTTATCACAGTCTGTTTTATCACCTGCCCAACGAAAATCTTCATCAAAAAGAATAGAATCATTTTCGTCCCATTTTACAGGTTCAAATAATTCAAATGTTTGATTGTTTATTTCAAGAATAAAATCACCTAATTCTTTATACTCTATAAAATTATCATCAAGATATTTTAGGAGTTCTTTATATAACTCATTCATTCAAATAATTGATTAAAAAGAAGGTCAGAAAAATGTTACTCACATCCTGACCTTCCCAAATAAAAATAAAATGAAAAAAGTAACTTGTAAACTTATTCTGAAACTATATCAAAATGTTTATCACAAACATGTTTTACAACAGTATAGTAAGTCGAACAAGCCTTAGCGATTTGATAATAAGAACGTCCATCATTCTTCAACAATTCGTCATAAATTTTAGACGACAAATCTTTCAAACCTTCAGGTTTCGTCTCTGATTTCGGTTTTACATTCAAAAGAACTTTCGGAGCACGCTCTTTCTTTTCCTTAGGTTCTTTCTTCTCTTTCTTTTCCTTAGCTTGTTTTTTTTCGGCTTTTTTCTCTTCTTTTCTCTTCTTTTCGTCTTCAGGACGAGGATCCTCTGCATTTTCAGCAACACTTTCTGCGTGTTCTTTTACTGCTGCTTCTTCTTTAGCTACATCTTCCTCTGAAGCAATATATTCAGGATCTGTATAAGTTTCGATACCTGCTTCTTTTTGTTCGATCAGCTTTGCAAGTTCTTCTTTTGAATACTTAGCATAGTTCTGAATACCTAATTCATTTGCTTTCTTACGAAGTGTTAATAATGATTCTGCCATAATTTTAAATTTTACGAATTAATAATTTATTGTTCTTTTCTTATGCCTAAAGGTCTACCTTTTCTCATTATGTTGCAACACTTTGACATAAGAAAATATTATCTCTTTTAATTGTTTAAGTCTCTGTTCCACCGAGCCTGTGATTGTAAAGTATGAGATATCAAACTTAGTCAATGTATCAATAATAATATCATCTATTTCTTTTTGAAATTCTTTATTTACAGATCTTACTCCATCCGCTACAATATCAAATTCAATAGGAAAATAAATAACAAGACCAAAATCGCGATTTCTAATCGAACTTCTTTGTCTTAGAATCTCTGCATATATATTTTTTAACTCTTGAGAATTAGCATTTTTATGATCGTATAACCAATTAGTATAAGCATAAACATCTATAAGACAACGATCGCTTACATAGCCTGCTTTTTGAAGCACTTTTTCATAAGCGTTAAAAAAAATCCTTTGAGAATTTGCATTGCCAGATTCGTTAATTGACAAGTTCTTCGTTTTAACAAGTTCTCTGACAATTTCAGTTTGAAACTTCAAACCCTTAAATTCTGGATCTTTCCTCATTGATTCAAGCAAGGTACTTTTACCAGTACCTTGTGAACCAACAAAATTAATTCTCAAATTATCTATTATCTCCCGATCCATGAATAACGTCTCTTTGTTTACGTGAAGCAAGTTTTTCATTATTAATCCGACCTACTTCTTCAATAGAAGATTCTAATTGAATACATAAGTCATTCAAATACATCCAAATATTTTTCCACGCTTCAACAACAGCAGATTTTCTTTTTTCAGGAAAAACATTGTCTTGTCCAACTTTCCAATCGTCACGCAACCATTTCTTTACTTGTTCAGCAATCTTACCTACTTCAGAAGTTAAATTAAATGGAGTCAATTTCTCAGATTTAGTCCAATCCCAATCATCTTCTATATTAAGATTAAGTTCAACTCTGATACCTGCTAAGTACCACATCTGATCTCCAATTTCTTTAATAATCTCATCACGAGATGCTTCTTGACCAAGCTTTTCTAAAGTTTCACCTAACTCACCACACAATCCTAAAACAACATAAGGAATTGCAACTTCATCAGCATAACACTTAGTAGTGATTGCTTTTTCTTCGTACTCTTTATAAGTCATAATTTACTAAAATTTATTTATGGTTAATTTTCCAAATCTGAATCGCCCTTAAAAATTCATCACGACTATTCATAAGATTATCTAAGAATAATCCTGAACAATAATTTGTAATCATAGAAGAGTTATCCTCTGCTCCTCTCATACTAACACACATGTGTTCAGCTTCTATAAAAACAGCAATACCTCTAACAGTATCTCCTAATATTTCACTCAAATAATCATGAATTTGTTTTGTTAATTGTTCTTGAAGTTGAGGTCTCTTTGCAAACCAATGAACAACTCTATTTAACTTAGATAAACCTAATACAGTTCCTCCTTCTTTAGGAATATATGATATATGACAAACTCCACAAAAAGGAAGTAAATGATGACTACATAATGAATTAACTTCAATACCCATTTCTGTTACCATGCCTGAATAACCTGAACTTGGAAAAGTTACAACTTTAGGAGGCTTCTCATAAGAACCTGAAGTTATTTCATTAATAAACATCTTCGCAACACGATAAGGTGTCTTAACCATATTAGGATCATTCTTCCAATCGTAACCCAAGGTTTCAAGAAACTCACCGTAAGCTTTTTCAGCTTTCAACAACATCTGTTCTCTTTCTTCTTCGGTCAAAATCATATTTTGACCTGCTTTAATTTTATTCATATTTTTATCTATTTCTTTCTGTTTCCCAAATAACAATTTGCAATCTATCGGAATAACAAAATCCACGTTTTGCACAATATTCTGCAACCATTTTTCGATTCTGATTAAGTTCTTCATTAGTACTTCCTGCAGGCATTAAAATGATGTTCCAAGGATTTATGAATTTTCCATCATACCACACTTCTTCATCGTTGAATTCTTGCGGACAACGCGTTCTTTTCTTCTTTGCAATGTCATAATTCATCAGTTCTCTAATCTGATTTTCTATCTCTTTAAAATCTGATTGACAACCTACAACATATTTTAATCTAAAATCTTCTGGATACTCAATCAATTTCCATAAAGCTTCGATATTAAATCGAGATTTAGCATGATTTTTCAATGCTTCAGTCCATTGCAATCCAAGTTTTTCAAGTTTCTCGTTTGTAGGATTAGAAGAAGATAACTTCGGTGAAATATTAGCTATATCAATCTTTTTCAACAGTTTCTCCTCTATTTCAATTGATCCGTTTGTTTCAATCATAACATCCACACAATAACTATCTGCTATATCAATAAGATTAGATAGAATCTCAGGATATAACAATGGTTCACCACCTGAAATGCAAAAATTAGTAGTCAATGGATATTTTTCAATAATTTCTTCAACGTCCTTGTAAGTAAATTTACCTTTTTCAGGATTAAAACTTGAATATGCGGTATCACATATACTATTATTAAAACAACAACGTAAATTACAACCAGACATTCTAACGAATATCGTCGGCATACCTGCTTCGCTTCCTTCACCTTCAATCGAATTAAAAAGTTCTATAATAGGAAGAGTTTTCTCATAATCAAGATTTAACATTGTTTTTCTACTTTTGGATTAATAAAATACTTTATACCTGGAATATTGAAAATAAATTCGTATAAGTCAGCAGACCAATCTTCTGTTACTCCTTGAGAATAAGTAGTACTTAAATCAGTAGGGAGTAAATAAAAATCTGTCAATTCTGCTTCAGCGTAACCTGTAGACGTTTCATGATAAATCACTTTGGAACATCTTACATTTCCTTCTCCATTATTAAATTCTGTAGCTTTAAGTATTTTGTTTACCATAAAACAAATATACAAAGCAAGATTTTCAGCAGAAGGGCTTACAGGAAGCTCCATCCAACGATCACACCATTTTTTTACATCTTCTTTATATTCAGGATTATCGTTTCTCCATAACAACATACAATGATCAAAAGAATCAATCCATTGACCTATACTCTTTTTAATCAAAGAAAAATCTACAATCATACCTCCATTGTCAAGTTTATCAGAAGTTAAAAAGATTTCAATTTGAAAACTGTGACCATGAATACTCTTTTTGCAACGATTTGTCGAACAATTACGCACAATATGTGCTCCTTCTCCCTTAAATAATTTTCTAATTTGCATAAAATTTTTATTTTTAATTGATTGTCTAAAGATACTAATTTACTTCAAAGCATCAATAGAAATGGTATGCAACAGTTTGATTTTGAGATAGATATAAGGAACAAAAACTAATTTACCATCTTTTAAAACTTTAATAGAGTCATAAACAGGATAATTCTTCTTAATCTTGTATTCGACATCTTTCCAAATTACAGTTTCTCCAACTTTCAATAGATAATATTTATCCCATGTTTCAACTTTCTTGTTTTTAGGGGAATATTGAAACCTGGGTAATCCTTCTTTTTGAAGAAATTCTTTTTCCCAAAAAGATTTGAATAATTCATCTGAGTCAAAGATATTTGGCAAAGAAAATTTTTGAGCTATTTCTACTATCTTAGATTTCTTCTTGTTAGCAATATCGTTATTCATTTTTTTAAACTCAGCTTGATCGTATATCAATGCTCTTAATTTATAACTAAAGTATTCTAACTGAAGAACTTTTAAAAACTCTCTGTCTGATAATGTTCTTGTCTTTTCCATAATCGAAATTTTTAAACTATAAATTACAGAAAATAAATTTCGATTATGGAATGAGAGTTACGTAAATCAATTTTTAAAATTCAACAAAAATCAAACGTTTTGAGCTACCTCTTTCTTTCAACCACATGTGAGAACTTCCAAAACCATATTCAAAATAATCTGAAAAATCAGAATATGTGGATTCTAATACTTTAAACGCAAATCTTAGATGGTTTTCATTTTCCGAACCAGTAATTGCATTAATAATCTCTACGAAGATTATTGAAGCTTCACATGAAAAGTTTACTAATGGATTTTCGATAATTGCTTTCATAATTGTTGTTTTTATGTTGTTCTTTTCTTATGCCTAAATATACACCTTTTGACCACATGTACCAACAGTTATCAAAGATTATTTGTAAAATAATTTATAGGTTCGATTGTGTTGTCAAGTGCTTCAATCAACTCTTCTTGAGTTGCATCACCAGGATCTTTTTTCTTATCTTTTAATTCAGCAATTAATACATTGAAGTATTTTTGTAGAGTTAATGCTGTACTTTTTATCATTTCAGGTTTATCAGGATCATACATTAAAACAATATTTCGAAGATTTTTCTTTTGTCTTAACAGACCAATTTGAAGCGTTCCAATGTTGTTCCCAAATGTAAAAATACATTTTATATCGTCAGACTCGTATAAGTGTAATTTATCATCTACAGATATATAATCAAACAATCCTTCTACAATTATAACCGTATCTGTATTATCTGTAATCAAATCATAACCACCTACAACTTTTGAAAATCCATCTGTAGAGTTTTCATATCTAAGAACAAGTGTACTTTTTCCTTCTTTGAATTCTTTTAAATTTTGTTCATGCCATTCTTTTGATTTCTTCGAACGAGCTAACCAAGCTACAGTTTTACTTTTCATTGTAAATTGAAAAATAATCTTATCGTGTAATTTCCTTTCAAGAAAAAACTTTGTTATAGCTGGTTTAAATTGTTTGTAATATCTTTGTTTAAATCCACGTTTATTAAGATATTCATCATTTTCAAGATATTCTAATTTCCTTGGAAGATCACATTCATCTAAATCAAGATTCAATGTTTTATCTTTTTCTTCTACAAGAGGTGTTAATTTAGAAGTCTTTACACTATTCTCATAATTTATTCTCGCAAGATCGAGTCTTTGTATCTTTTCAAGAAATTTTTTAAGAGTTGTTTTAGTACCACACTTAAAACAATGAAATGTTCCATTTGTTCCTTGTTCGTTAAAATGAATACCCCATTTTTTATTCTTATCACAATATGGACATGAAGTATCTTTATCAGAAAACCATCCAGCACTGCCGAATGGTTTCAGATTTAATTCTTGAATAACTTCTGATTTTTCAACTCTAAACATTTTTCTCCAATTTATCTACTCTTTTCTGTAAACTAACAACAAGTTCGTCAAAAGCAACATTAATCAACTCACAGTCTTTAGATGTTCTAATTGCATCGGAAACTCTATCCATTTCTATTAAAATATCTATGTTTTCAATAACAGTTTTCAATGCCAATATCTTTGCTTCTCTCTTATTCATATTCTTTCTGCGTATTGTGATAGCCCAAAGGCTACCGGATTAAACTTAAAAGCAATCAATATTAGTTATTATAGGGCAATCCAACTCTACATCTGTGTCATATTGCTCTTTAACATCATTATATGATGTACCCCAATATCCGTTAACAGTCTTATATACTTTACTGCTACTTAATGCTCTTTTCTTACGATGATACTCACCACAATCCATTTTCATTATATTAGATATAAAATCTTTTCCAGATTTATCTTTTACTTCAAAGTAGCAAAAAACCACTACGTCCAAGTATTCTTGCTCTCTCGATATCTTTCTTGTGTTGCTGGATTTGATGTTCTAAAATGGGGCAAAACATAATCTTCTATATTGTGCAGGGCTTTCGCCCTGCTGGTTAAACTTAAAACATTGTTAGCAAGCAAATCTTTTAAACTCATGAACATAAGTAGAATAATTCTTATCTCTGAAAGTCCACTCACCATAAATTCTTTTCATCAAATTTGAAATCATTCTCATGCAAGTTGCCCGAGCGTAATTCTTTTTCTTTGAAGCCTCAAGATATTCTTCTAACTTTTCAGGATTATAAGCTCCATCTTCATCTAAAAATTCAATATCGCTAATAACCATTGAATTTATTTCTTCAATTTTGTTATAAATCGCTGTTCTTAATTCTTCTAAAGTCTTCATAATTGATGTTTTTAATTGTTGTCCTTTTCTCTTTTTCTTATGCCTAAAGATACACCTTTTGACCACGCGGTCCAACAGTTAAGACTAATATTTTTTGAATCTTTTTAGTTTTTCAGGTTTTTCTTTTTCGTCTTGCTTCGGCTTTTCTATATTATTATCATTAAATAATTCAAGTGTTCTCAATTTATCATAAAAACGTCCTCTATCATAATCTGTAGCAATAGGAATGGTTATTTGAGCTTCTTTGTAATCACGAAGTTTATCAATATAAACTCGCATCGTTTGTTGTTTTTTCTCTTCTCTCGTTCTATTTATAGTAAAAACAAATGAAAACGGCTTTACTAACGTCTTATCACCTTCTGTATAACTACGATCAATTATCTTATCTGAATTATCCCATATTTCGATAGGAACATTACTGGCTTGTGTTGCAGTAAATCCAATCATTTTAAATTCTACGCATAGATTCTTAAATAATTGGGCATTAGTTTGAAGTTTATCTTTCTTAAAATTAGGATTGTTGTCTATCGTATTATTTACACCAGTCTTCACAAGATCAAGAGAATCTAATACTAAAACTTTTGGATAACAACCGTATACTTTGTGATAATCGATAATGATATTACGAACTTCTACCATAGATGCTTCTCCGAATTTCTCAAAACCATATACTGTAATATCTTCGCCGAAATCTCTCATGGATTTGTAAGCATTCATAACCTTTCTCTGATCTTCAGGTTTAAGAAAGCCTCTTCGAATATCATTAAATTCTTGTCCTGTCCAATATTGGTCGTATTTATCTAAACAAGCTTTAACTCCTCCTTCTAATTGAATATGTAACACAGGATAACCATCTAATGCTGCACACATTGCATGATGTTTTAAAACTGTCGATTTACCTTCTCCTGACCTGGCTATCCATAATATAGTATCTTCTATTAAAGCACCTCCATAAGATACATCGTCAATTTTATCGATTCCAAGGGTTATTTTATCAGGAAGTTTACTATTCTCTATATTCTCCCTCCTTGATCTCATTCTCCTTTCAAAACCGTTAAAAACTTTTGAAAAGTTTCCTCCATCATGTCTTAAAGAAATAGAAAGTATTCTTTGACTTTCTTCGAGATTAACTCGAATTGCATCATCTTTCTTTCCTTCTTCATAAAGATCGTGCACTTTCTTTGAAAGTAATTGAAATTCTACATCTTTAATATATGCTTCTAATTGGTCTATAATAATCTCACGATCAACTTTTTGTGCATCCTGAATTTCAACTATAGTTTCTTGAACAAAATCATTATCAATATATTTTTGAGAAACAACGCCTAAAGAAGGAACAACTTCATTCTTTGTAAACGTTTCAATAGCTTCTCTTAATAGATATTTATATCCAGGCCATTCTTTAGGAATTAGTTGGTATGTTAAATTGCAAACAGCTATTCTTGTTAATGATATATCAGAATATATTAACTTGAATAATTCAGCCATGAAATTAGCACTTAACTTTTGAGCCATATTATATTAAATTTACACCAATTTGAATTTCTTGTTCACTTTCTCGTAATGAATTGATACACATAAAACTGCTCATACAAATATCATCGTGACCACTACCTGCTTCAAGTTTTCCATTATCACTTTTGAATGTAATAGAAGAAAATTCTCCAAACATTATATCAACAGCTTGTTTTGTTTCACCAGGAGCATAAGGACATTTTAATTGTCCTCTTTCAAACATTGCTGAAAGACTTGGTAAACCAGTGTAAAGATCCTTCTTATTTCCTTCGGTTGTAGTAAATGTTTCTACATTTTTCAATCCTCTTTCTTTAGCCAAACTCGATAATATGGACTGGAATCCATTTGACTCACAAATCATCTTGTTAGGTCTAAACAAACGATCAAGTTGAACTAATTTATCAACCTGTTCATTATGAGACATTCCTCTTTTTCTATAATAGTATAGCAGATAATAATTCTTCATCGAATCTATTCCCCATACACTATAAACAGTATAGTCTGCACCAATATTACCTGATACAGCAAAGTCAACACCTACATGAACCCTTTGTAATTTAATAGGAAAATCATCTATGGAAGTTGCAAATCTTACATTCTCCATTCCTATTATAGACCTCATTAAATACTCATAGGGGAATATTGTAGACGAATCGCTAATAGGAACTACAAGATATTCTCGATTAAACACAATCGTTCCAAGTTCTTCTTTTTTTGCAAGAATTTGATCAAATGTATATCTATCTGGTGCAAGAGGTCGTCCATCAGGAAATATTATAGGATATTCAAAACAATAAAATCGTTTATCAGCCTTCAATACTTGATATAATTCATTAGGAGCTGAAGAATAAGGAGTTCCGCAAATGACAAAATATCCGTAAGGTTCAACGATAGGTTCAATTGTACCTTTTAATAAATCTTTTAATTTTTCCCTTTGTTCATCTGAATAAAGAGAAGATTCGTCAGGCATGTCATCACATAGACAAGCTCCTACGTGCAGACCACGGATAAAACCATCTCGACCTCGAATATGCAATGTACTTCCTGTTTCAGTTGTTATACCAGTTTCACCAATAGATGCTTTCCCATTAGGATTAAGTTTTTCAGCAATCAAATCATTTGTCTCAATCTCTTCTCTTACTTTTTTGATTTGCACTTTAGCAAGAGTCATCGTTGATGTAATATAACAAGTTTCTTTTCTATTTTGATTGTCTATTGTATTCTGCCTCCAAGGAACTGGTCTATTATAACTCCATAATCTCCATAGAATAAATGCATAAGACCAAAAAAAACTCTTTCCAGAACCACGACCACAAAGATAACAACTCCATGGAAATAATTGAGTCAAATTACCCCACTCTATATTTCTCCAACCAAGTCGAAAACTTGGCAACATTGTTAGAATGAAGTAGTTCAACGAACGAATCTTCAATGTATTATCCATTGAAGCTTTTACATTTTCTATATAATTTAAACTTTCTGAATCAAGTGTCCTTCCAAGATATATAGTTCTTTCAACTTGGTTAAGTATCTCTTTAAGCATTCTATCGATATCATTATCGTATCCTTCGAGAATTTCTCTTAATGCTTTAGGAGGTAAATCATCTATAATCTTATCTACAGTAGATTGGATATAATTAACCTGATTTACAGAAAGCAAATCTTTCCCATCTAATGTTAACATAATTGAAAATTATCTCTGTATCTTTTCTTTTGAACTGATTCTTGTGTAATTGATTGACCTTCTCCTCTTAGTTTTTTCACATAAGAAATAAATAATTCAGCATTAGCATTGACGTCATTCTGTGCTCTATGTGCATCAACAAGATCTATGCCTGCCAATTGACAACAAGTACCAAGTTTATAATCTATTTGTTCTAAAGCTGAAATATGGGCAAGGTTCATCGTATCGATATAAAATCGAACATATTTATCAATATCATCACCCATAAACTCGAAAAAATTCTTTAGAAAGGGATTGTCATAAGCAACGATATTGTGACCAACTAATGTACACATCTGCCTTGGATTTTTATATTTAGCAAACCATTCTTTACAGGTCTTATAAATATCTTTTAAAGGGGTAAAGTTGGCTTCTTGAACCTCTTTTGTAATGCCGTGAACTTCTGTAGCTTGTTCTGAGTATGTCAGACCTTCCTTATAATCATAAGGGAATATCATATCCTTTTGATTTATAATTTCAAGAGATTTTAAATCAATACAAGACATAGCTATTTCTACACAAGGAACATCGTAAAATGCTCTTGAATTTGAATTCGGCAAACCTCCAGTTTCGAAATCGTAAACTATTACGTAATTACAACTTGTTTTCATTTCTTATTCTTCACATGATTTATTAATATCGTTCGCTAACACATTATACAATTTTATAGTACAATGTTTTTTAGGTATAACTATAATCTCATTTCCTCCAAGATATTCAGGAAGATGACCTCTTTTAATATAAAAAGTCACATCATTTCGATTAAACGGTTTTCCATTGTCTTTAACAAAATTCTCATTTAACCACTTAGCTAAACCTTGAGCATTTACATCCCGTACTAAATATTTTTTATCCTCCATTTTACCTTATCATTAATAATTTTTCGAAATCTACATCGCGATCTTCTTCAGAATCGTAGACGATATATAAATTTTTAATAGGATTGTCCTTGAATGAAGCCGATTCGTCCTCTAATTTATTTATAACAATAACAGGTTGTCCATCGTCATTATAATCTTTTTGATATGAAATAATAAACGCTTTTAATATACTATAAGCATGATTTTTAAATACAAAAAATCTCTTTTTAAATTGTTCAGAAAAATCATCCCAATTAACTGCCTCTTTGTAAAGATTCTTCACAATTTGTTCATTCTTAGAATCTTCTAAATATTGGTCTAATTGATAAGTTAATCTCTTTAAACCGATATTACAAAATACTTCTCGACAAATTTCTAATATTTCTCTATCTCTATTCATTCCTCTCTTTCTTTAATAAATTATCAATTATTTGTTGAGGTATTTGGTATTTCAATTTTGACTTATCTCCAAAATCATATATATGATGACATTGAGCACAAGCGAGAACTATATTCTCTTTATCACATCTTAACTTTGGATGAGCTCCTCTTGATAAAATATGACTAAAGAAAATTGGTTTAGCTATCGCTCCAAGATATCGACCACAATGATAACAATAATGGGTTCTTTCTTGCCATATCTCATCAAAAACACCTTGAAGATTGTTAGTCTTTTCTTGTAGAGAGATTCTATCTACTTTTGTAGATTTTCTCTTTCTATCACAATCCTTACACAACCACTTGATACGATTCCAGATTTTGTAATTTGTCTTACAACAAACACAAGGTCTGTTTTCCTCTCTTTCTCTCTTTATAAATCCCATTCTTCCAAACCGATTGTTAAGGCTTCAGATATGGTTAACTTAGGGTTTGTTTTGAGTTCTCTCAATGCAGAATAGATAACTTCGACTTCTAATCCATATTCTGTCGCTCTTTGTAAAACTTCTTCAGTGTAATTAAATTCTTCTTCCATATTCACACGCTTTTATAAATTGACATTTTTCACATTTTATTTCATCATATAAAAATCCATTGTATTCACCACATAGAATAAATCCTCTTGGTGTATTCCAATATTTTTTCCTTAGAAAATCTTTATATCTTTCCGAAAGTTTACAGTTATTTTCTTTAATAGGATTTTGTAACCCTCTATCCCTTTGAGTTCTTGCAACAATAAATGTCTGTTGAAAAGTTCTTTCATTCCAACGTTTTAAAGCGTTTGAACTAATTGCTTTTATTAATGTTAGGGAATATCTATTCGAATAATTATTATCAGATAAAACAAATTGAAACAATAAATATCTCCATAATTCTTCAATCGAAGTAATATTAGAATTAACAAAAAACTTTTCTATCAATAAAAGATCTTTTTTCTTTTTCTTCAATTGATAACCAGGAGAGCAAGTCATTCTCTGTTTTAAATATTCAAATATCTCACAAAACTCTTCTATCATAACAAAATAGTATCTATAAACTTTAAAAAAAAGGACGAAAATTCGTCCTTTTGATTTTGTAAAGATAATAAAGTTTATTCTTTAATCCCACGTAATCTGTAAATCTACAGTCTCTTGTTTTTTCTTTTCTATAGGTTTGTATCGAGATCTATGCAAAGGATTAGGTTCTGCTACATTATTGTACTCTTTTAAAGCTTTTTCTTTATCTACGGTTCTTGATAACCATAATCCTATCATTTGTCCAGGTTGAAGATTTCCTACACTTACTTTACTATCTGATGTTGCGTCAAAAAGTTCTGTACCTAACGGTTTACTATAAACAGAAGGAATGCTTTCCATGAAAGGTTCTTCTCCTTCAGTAAGTAGAGTTGCTCCAATTTGATAAGAACAAATATTATCTTCAGATTGCTCAAACCATAATTCTACATTAGCAATTTCTTCTTGAGAATCGTTTTTCAAGATAATAGCTCTATATTGAGTCTTTACATCTTTTATTTCACATAAACTAATTTCATCAAACAAATTATCAAATACATCATTTGGAACCTTCGTAGAAGAAGGAAATCCACCTAATGAATTTACATAATTAGGTTGCTCGTTTAAATAACCTGAGCTTACCGTATAAAATAATTGCATATCAATTTCCTCCCTTATTTACAAATCCTGCTAAAGACCAGAATTCTTTCTTTACAGAATTATCTATCGTTATAGAGCCACCACTATTACTAATTCGTGAAATGTAGAATTCTGTATCTTCTTTTTCAGGTGCAGTTGCTGCCTCAATCTCTTTCACTAATGAAATTTCATAAAAATCATAAGTGTATAGACCAGCTTTCTGTTCTTTAGAAAATACTGCAGTGATAGGAATTGTTCCAAGAATAATTACACGAAGATTAGATTCAGGTGTAAATTCTGCATTTGAAGTTAAAATTAAATTCTGGTCATCTACAATTGAAACAATCTGATAAACACCATCATTCAGAGGTTGACTTCCATCTTCTTTTTCAAATCTAATTGATACAGGAGTAGAACCAGCTTGTCCTCTAACTTTTCCACTAAAAGAAACTGTTCCTGTTACATTACCTTTTTGATTTACAGATACTAATCCTTCTTCGTAATTTCTTGTAGCATAACTTACTTTTACCCAATAAAAAGCATCGTCTTGAGGACATACAAGATTATCTTGAAGAGTTGGAATATAAATCACTTGACCTAAGTTATTAAACGCTAATCCTGGTAGAACTTTGTATGTTCCACTTGTAGTTCCTGATTCGACTTTAAAAGGATCGTTAGGTGTAAATGTATCAGGTTTAACAAAATCAGCATTAAATTTACTTGGATCGTTTGTTACAATTCCATAAGTATATGTGGCTTGCAAAAGAAGTTGTTTAAATAGTGAATTCTGCAAAAAGCTTTGTAAATTCATCAGTTCTTCTTTCTCAAGAAATATATTCCTATAAACATTTAATTGATTCATCTTATATAATTTCTATAGTTATTTCTTCACCTTTATTTTGAGCTTCTTCAATCAATTTGTTCAATTTATCTGATGTAGCTCTTGATTCTGTTAACATTCCTTTAGAGGTGTTCTTACCTACAAGTATACACCCTAAGCTATCTTTTGCTGTATTACCAGGATGTATTAATATTCCTTCAAAATGAGGTACATTTAACAATCTTGGTAATTTTCGACCAAACTTCGGCGATTCGTTAAAAATAACCTTATATGTTCCATAAGGAATTGCACTTTCTCCATAAACTTTTTTCTCATTACCGTCAAAAACACCATTCTTATTAACATCGATAACCTTATCTTCTAAAGTATTAGAGAAAAATTCGCCATTCACATATAAACGACCGATTGTATAGTTATCTCTTGGCCACAATCTTTCTACTCTTAATTCCATATAGCATTTATAATTATTGAGACATATACACTAACAATCAACCATAATTCTAACCAAAATACTGGCTTATCGTATCTATGAATTAAAAATCCAGTAGGAATTGCTAAGAGTAATGGTACAAACCATAATCCTGAAAAACACATATAAACTAAGGAAGCTAATGCACAAACTATCGTTGCTCCTACATGAACTTTTCCGTCTAATTCTAACTTAAAACAAGGTGCTGCTCCTACAAAAATCAAACCAGCACATGCTAAAAAAGCACAACATTGATAATTCTTACCGTCTGTTAATTCTAACCATTCAGGAAGTAAAAAGCCTGCTGCTGTAATTATTGCAACTTGAAATATCCAAGCTGGTTTTTGATGTTTCTTCAATTGATAATAAGTATCTGATATACTCCAAGGAATACCTATCAATTTAATCACTCTCCAAAGATAAACAGCTAAAATCACTAATGAAATTAAAATCAAATACCACATAACTTTATTATTTTAAAAATTAAACATTTTACAACCAATCAGAATAATAAGCTGATATATAAGCATAATCATTCAACTTAGTACAACCATTATAACATCCTCCATGTTCTGAATTAATTAATTCAGGGAACAATGTAGCTGTTTCTGCTATAGGAAAATCACTTTTGAACATGTGAAGTCCAATAGTATAATCAATACTATCTGTTAATACTTGACTTGTACAAGAATATCCTGTCAAAGAAGTGCATCCTCTGAAACAATCTCTATAATCACTACAATATTTCGATACACCTATAAGAATCCAAGAAATTCCCGATCTTGATTTCCGACAACTCGAGAAAAATAAAAATTGAATATCTCCTTGCAGATTTGTACATCCACTAAATGCTGATCTTACTGTTTCTGCAGGACAATTGTAAAACGGACTTGTATCTTTCTCTCCATATATATATTGTAAATTTTTACAATTTTGGAATACGCTTGTAAAATTCACACACTTGCCAAGTTTTGAAAAATAATTAGCAGGAACTGAATTAACATTTGAACCAGCAAACAAACTTTGTACAGTTGTAACATTTGTACAATTCAAACTTATCTTAGACAGATTTCCTAAATTTTCACAATCAAAAAATGTATTTGTTAATGTTGTTAAATAAGAACTACTTATATTCAAACTTGAATTTGATAAAGATAATTCGCTACCTAAAAACATTCCATTCGCATTTGAGCAATTAGGAGGAAATCCTGAATTTACTACATTTTGAACTCCTGAATAAGAGAACATTTCTTCACAACTAACAACTCCTGTCAATAAAGATAAATCAGGTGTTTCTGTTAAACTGCTATCAGAATAAAACATTTGCTTAGCTGTTGTAACATTCGAAGCTTTTTTAAATATATCACTATTGACAGATCTAAGATTGGGACATCCTGCAAACATCTCAGCACAATTTCTACATTGTCCATGAATGTAGAAGTTTGAAACTGAAGTCAACTCTGTACAATTCATAAACATACTTCTACAAGATGTCACAACCGAAACGTTTGCGAATAAATCAGCATCTACTTGAGTTATTCCAGAATAAGCAAAACATTCTGAGAATTCGCCTAAATAGGTCCAATCAAAAATATCAGGATAAATTGATGTTAAAGCGTGACAATAGGTAAATAAATTTTCAGCCGTTCCTATCACAAAACCAACACGCAATTTATCTATATAAGACAATCTATAACAATTATAAAATCCACCTGCTTGAAATTCTATCTTATTCGTATTTTGGAAAAATCTTTCAACTCTTCTCAACATACTTTTAATTCCACCTGTAAGAGTTGCTCTTTCTTCTCCCCACTTTAATGTACCTACTTCTGAACCAAAACTTATTTTTATTTCAACTTCATTTGTAAGATCTATTCCTTGTTTTAAAGTTTGACCATAAGTTATAGTTCCGTCTCCCCAATCAACTTTCAAATTAGAAAGTCCATCTTGACTTGTATTATGAATAGGAAGTCGAACATTTGTAGTACTCGTTGAGGTATACTTCAAAACTATCGCCATAGTATCTTCAATTGTTACAGTAATAGTTTTAGGAGTTAAATCGTTAACAAAACTACCCTCAGAACTCATACAATGAGGATATGTTGCTAAATAATTATAAGTTTTTTGTTCTGTTAATAAAAACGAAACTTCACCATAGATATTTGTAGCTTCATTCAAATCGTCAATACGAATTGAAGCTCCTTGCAAAGGAAGTCCGTTACTTGTTTGAACTTTAAATATAACTTCTGTATAAGATTTTTTTAAAGTTCCTGTTACAAAAACAGGATTGTTAAACACAACAACATTTCCTGATACAGTTTGATATCCTTCTTTAGAAATCGTATAATAATAACCATCAGCATTATTACTATAACCCCTTAAAGTTAATCTACCAGGTTCTTGAGAACTTTCAGGATTTGTTGTTCCTGTTTGACCTCCACAAGTTACGTATGCTCCTGAAATAGGATTACCTAATTCATCTACAACTGTAAATGTTATAGAATAAGTAGATTCTCCCATTGTAACGTCTATCTGAGGATTTTCAGTCGTAATCGAAACAACTCTTACTATATCTTCATAAGGCGGTTTCTTAGAACAAGTATACTGTTTAACATCTGATGAAAGAGGTACATTTGAAAATATAGCAATACCTTGAGAATTCGTTTTCTCTGTTGACCCATTAAACGTTACAGCTACATCTTGTGCAGGTAATTTTGTAGAAGGATCGGCTGGATCAGGAATATAAGTCGTGACAAACGTTACATTTGTTGTTTTTCTTGTTAAATTGATTGATACATTTGCTCCTGAATTTGAAATTTCTTGTTGTCCTGATACAGAATTGATAAATTCTCCATTGCTCACTTCGTATGAATAATTACCATTAGGAAGATTAAACGATACAACGCCGTTTGAATCTGTTATTCCAAGAATATTATCATTAACTTTAACAAGAGCACCAGATATCAAACTTGACTCTTGATTAACAGTAAATGTCAATGGATATACAGAAGTCTCATTTTCAATCATCTGTATGTTTACAGTTTGAGGTTCTTCTGTTATTCTAACATCTCCCCAATTATAATTGTATCCATCCATTTCAACTGTATAATGATAATCTCCATAAGGCAATAGAAATGAAGCTATACCTTCTTCTGTTGTATAATGGACTTCGTTGTTTATAACGATAGCTGCATTTGAAATAGGATTATCTGTATTAAAATCAGTTACATGAAACGTAACAATGCTTGATGCTAATGTTAAATCTACTGGAACAACTGTATTCCTATCTCTTACTTCTACATTTGAACTATAAGATTCGAATCCTTCTTTTGTGATTGTATAAGGATATGTTCCAGATGCAAAACTAAATACAGCTTCACCGTTTCTATTCGTCATTAAAGCATCTCTATCACCACATTTAACAGAAGCATTTTCTACAGGTTCTCCATTATTACGAACAACGAATCTTACTGTATATTGAACATCACTCATTTGAACATTTATAGGAACATTTTCTCCTTCAACCTTAACGCTTCCTGTATATGGATTGTATCCGTTTAAAGTTATTGAATAATTATATTCCCCACTAATTCTTTTAAATGTAGCAATACCTAAAGCCGAAGTTACTTGATTTTCTGTACCAATAGTAATTGTAGCTCCTATCAATGGATTACCTGAAGTATTTGTAACGCTAAATGTCAAAGTATATTCTATAGCTGTAACATTTTCTACAATATCTTGATCAAGATTATTCACTACGACAGAACCACTCTTTTCTATATATCCTACTTTTGTAATTGTATAATCATAGTCACCATTTGCTAATGATATAGAAGCTTTACCTTTGTTATCCGTTAGAAGAGTATTCCCGTCAATATTAATTGAAGCTCCTTCAACTGGCACATTGTCTCTTAAAACAGTAAAGTTCACTTTAAAATAAGGAATAGAAACTAAATCAACATTTACTGTTGCATTATTAAGTACATTAAAATCAGCTTCTTTGGTGAAAAAATCTTTTTTAGAAACAAGGTAATGATACGTTCCAGCTCTCATTAAAAATGGATTGCCATCTTGAGTTTGATTTGCAATACCTTGTTCGTTTGTCGTTCCAACATATTGTTGTTGTGTTCCGCTACCATCAAAATCTCCAGTTAATACAACTGCCGCATCTGGAATAGGAAGTAAATTTTCTCTTACCCTAACTGCAACTGTATAATAAGAAACTTTCTTCATTTCAACTCGAATACTCATACTATCCGTAACACTAATAGTATTCGATACACTTATATAATCGTATTTTTCAACTGTATAAGTGTATAATCCTGGAAACGCTTCAAACAAAACAAGACCATTATCTCCTGTTATCTGAGTTTGTTCGTTAAAATTAACTCGAGCTCCACTTAAAAAGTTACCATCTTCGTCTAAAACTAAAAAAGAAACTGTTCTTTGATAAACCTTTCCTTTTAATTGAATATACTTGATATAATCAACGTCTTCTACTAATACAACGTCTTCTTGAGAATCAAAATCTTCTTTTTCTACAGAACAAACATAACTTCCTGGATAAAGTTCTATAGAAACTTCTCCGTTTATATCTGTTTTTAAAGTTTGTCCTGCGATTGTAATAGTTGTCTGAATATAATTATTTCTTTCTGAAAACAACTTAAAAGTAACTTTATGAATGTCTTTATCTTTAATCGAAATACTTCCAAAAATGTTCTTATAAGAAATCAAATACTGTTTAATAAATGATACTATAGAATTATCTGTTTGGAATGCATTGTTCTTATAATATGCAGCTATGACGTTCTTACCTCCCAGATAACCTTGTTGAAATGGCAATTCAAGAGGTTTTACTTTTACATCATAAAGAAAAACGTTTGGATCGTCATTTGATTCTCTATTTTGAACAAAAACAGGACAAATAAATTTCGTCTCAGGTAAAAAACTCAAAGCTCTTCCTGAAGGAAAATTCAATTTAACAGCATCATAGTTTCTTTCATTGTACGCTAACAACACGCCTGTCAAATTATAATAGATATTGTCTAATAAAAATTCTAAGTATTCAGTTGTATGAAATAAACTATCTGCAGAAAGTTGATATTCTCCATTTTCTATATACTGTGTTCCGATTATATTATAATCTTTATCGTAACAAACTACTCCAAACTGAACCTTAGAATTTATCAAACTGGATACTTTCGCTCTAATGGAGATTTCGTAATTTAAAGCAGGATCGACAATTAATAATTTTGATGTATCTCCTTCTACTGGAGACAAACCAACTTTTTGAACCCCACTAAAAATCATAGATGAAATTAATTCTCCATCATCGTTTAAATCGTTTATAACGTTTATAACGTTTATATTTGAAGATCTTAACAATGGATAATTATCGAGACTAATAATACTTTCAGTGAATTCGTATCCTTTTGTTACGTTCATCACTGTATTTGTTCTTTTCCAACAAGGTGATGAATAACCTATTGTCCAACTCACATCTTGAGGTCTCAATAGAGCAAATATGAATTCATCAAGATTATTATATCGAATCAATCTCAATAATTCTCCTAATATAATGCCTTCCTTATTGATGATATCCAATCTACCTCGTTTATTGTACTCTTCTATATAATTATAAAAGAGATATTCCATCTGTTCTTGAGATGTAACAAGATTAGAAATCAAACCTCTATTTTCTATGAATAATTCAAATAAAATTTGATTAGTATTAATTTCTTTATACTTTCTTGCGTAGAGGACTATCAATGCAAATAAATGAGTAATCGTTCCCCAAAATGCTTGAAAGTCCTCTCCACCTTTTTCAATAAACTTAGGTAAAATACCAGCACCTGAAACTTTAGCTAAAACATTTTCAGCCCATTTCATTACAGCAGGATCATTTTCTTCAAAAAACCTACTGAATACTGTTGTATTGTAGATTGGATTATTATCTAATAAAAAATATTTATCTTCAGGTTCCATACGTCAAAAATTTCTTTTCGTAAAGATACTATTTCTTTTTATACAAAAAGACAATTTGATTCGTAAAATAACCAAACATTCTTATTTCAATATATTACTTCATAATTAAATAAGTGATTATCTCAGAATTATCAAACTCTCCAAAATTCATCATAACAACACCGCCAGTTTTAGAAGCTTTTATATCAACATGGTCAGTAACATCACATTTTACAAAAGTTACACTTGCATTTGCGATAATTTCAACTCTACTACCTTTAGCAATAGTATACCATTCTATATGATAAGGCGGAATAATAATTTCAACACCTGCTCTTATTAAAGTAAGTTCTAAATCAGTAAGATTAATAATATTTACCATAAAAATATTATTAAAATCATTATAGTAAGTATAATCAGAAGCAATACTAACTAAAGAAGAGAGTATTCCATCCCAACCCCCATGATTTCAGTATTACCAATATAAACGCCAGCACCATTGGCACCAGCACGAACATTATTGTTTTCGTAAGCCATAATTTAATTATCAAAAATAAAAACAATCCAAGCAAATTGCTTATACACTTCGCTTGTAAAATCATTAATTAGTTCATTCTTATCCATAATTTGATTATGAGCATAACCGTAATTAATACTCTCACCCTCTGCATACATTGTGGAATAAAATTGAACAACTCGTTTGCTGGAACCATTGCCGTTAGCATCTTCGTTAAATAAAGAAATTTCAGAAATAGCTTGACCTTGACCACCGATAGTATACCAATCAATTTTACCAGGAGCAACTTCTTCTGTTTCTCCATCACGTTGTAGAAGAACAGGGTCGCTACTAAGATTAGCAATAATAACAGGAAAACTACCAGTAGTTCCACCATTAGGCCATACATAGCTAAGATTAGAATAAAGTTTATTCCAATCAAATTCTTTACCAGCGACAAGAGTACTACCAACAAAAGCACCAACATTGGTTTCTCCTACCCTAAGCCCCCCATTAACAGTATTTGCAAGAGCTACATCATTTTGATTATCCATAACTTTATTTCTTAAACATTAATAAATAGATTAATCTCGACAAGATTATTGCCGAGATTAACGCGATTATCTTTATAATAATTATTTTAATCATCTGTTACAAGATAAGCAGTATTATCTGCTTTAGGATTAATGTTAGAATATTCGGTTGAAGTTTTCTTAGTAACAGTCTTGAGATTATCGGAACTAACGATATTTTCTATTATAAATCTTGCATCATCAGTATTCTCAGTGATTCTTATTGAATACCTTTTTGTATATAAATTTCCATTACCAAATCCTGTTAATATAAAATGTAATTCATGTTCAGTGTTTCCCATATTTTTCCAAACATTTAAGCAGCCTAATTCTCTGCAATCATTGCTGCTATGAATGAAGTATCTTGTATGATTTTCTACTATATCCTGAACCACATTTCTAAAATTAGCAAGATTACCAAAATACCTCTTAACTCTCTCTTCTGCATCTATACCCGTTAAATTTGTACCATTGGCAATTAAATCATTGGAAATAGTTCCACTATCCGCATTAATTATTTTTCCATAGATAGCGGTATCAACATAAGAAGAATATACAAACTCCTTAGCAGCAGAAACATCAATGTTACTGTTGATTTCTTCGTTGAGGATAACCTCTCCACTTCTGGTTTCTTCAAGATAAGGAATCCATGTAAGCAAAGGAGGACGGTCAAAGTAACCTACGAAATTCATAATATCAGCTTCACCGCTAACCTCAATTTGCAGAGCAGTGTAATCCTTG
>ENA-ORUW01000084-ORUW01000084.1-human-gut-metagenome-genome-assembly--contig:-NODE-84-length-110706-cov-17.737797_pt1 | contig 110706 bp, 86 predicted proteins | sample MGYA00242088_ERZ509227 | MGnify/ENA primary metagenome ERZ509227 (study PRJEB26280, sample SAMEA2338816) | human gut metagenome | biome: human gut; feature: human-associated habitat; material: faeces... | reverse complement strand
GGCGTGGGTCTGCAACACCCTGATTCACCGGTTCAAATCCGGTCTGCGCCTCTTGAGAGATCCCGAAAGACTAATGTTTTTCGGGATTCTTTTTTTGCAAAAGGCGAGCGGCACAACTGTCTTGTCATTTGTAAACTCAAGTGTTATAATGAGCATCACGACAGAAACAAAGGCGTATGGATTTCATGCGGGAAAGGGTATACGAATGACGATTAGAGAAGAGATCGAACAGTTGAAGAAGGAAAAAAACGCGGTCATACTGGCGCATTATTATGTAAGACCGGAAGTTCAGGAAATTGCAGATTATATCGGCGATTCTTTTTACCTGAGCAAGGTGGCGGTAGAGTTGGAGGAGCAGACGATTGTGTTCTGCGGCGTTTCGTTTATGGGCGAAAGTGCGAAAGTGCTGAATCCCCAGAAGACGGTTCTTATGCCGGATGCAAAAGCGGACTGTGCGATGGCGCATATGGCAGATGAGGAGACGATCCGTGCGATGCGGAAGAAGTATGATGATCTTGCGGTTGTCTGCTATATTAATTCAACGGCAGAACTGAAAAGATTATCGGATGTATGCGTAACTTCGGCAAATGCGGTTCGGATTGTAAAGGCACTTCCTAACAAAAACATTTTCTTTATTCCGGATAGAAATCTGGCGCATTTTGTGGCGGAGCAGACGCCGGAGAAGAATTTTGTATACAACGAAGGATATTGTCCGATTCACGAGACGGTAAAAATAGAGGAATTAAAGCAGGCGAAAGCGGAGCATCCGGAAGCGGAAGTGCTGACGCATCCTGAATGTCCGCAGTCGCTTCTTGATCTTTCGGATTATATCGGAAGCACGTCCGGCATTATTGATCGTGCGGGGAAGAGCGACGCTGAGGAATTTATCATCTGCACGGAAAACGGTGTGAGATATGAGCTTGAAAAAAGATATCCGAATAAAAAGTTCTATTTTACAAAAACAGAACCGGTCTGTGAAGATATGAAAATGATCACTCTGGAAAAGATAGCTCATGTTTTGAGAACAGGTGAAAATGAAGTTCAGATGGACGAAGCTCTTCGTGCCGAATCAAAGAAACCGTTGGAAAAGATGCTTGATCTGGCAAAATAACAGGTGAAAATGAAAGATATAATTAAGGAATAGTAAGGTAAGATTAGGGGCGCTAAGGGAAGTGGATATGGAAAAAATAAAAGAAAAACAAGATCAGGTCGATGTGGTCATTGTCGGAACAGGAGTCGCGGGGTTATTTGCGGCATTGAATCTGCCGCGTGATTTTAAAATTATGATGATTACCAAAGCGGATCTGGAGAGCAGCGATTCATTTTTGGCACAGGGCGGAATCTGCGTTTTGCGCGATGAAAGTGATTATGACAGTTATTTTGAAGATACGATGCGTGCGGGGCATTATGAGAACCGAAAAGAATCGGTCGATATTATGATCCGCAGTTCGCAGGAAATCATCAGGGAACTGATCGGGTACGGCGTTGAATTTGAACGCAGGACAGAGCATAGTGATGATGTGATCGGTGACAGTGATATTTCTCGTACATATGAGTATACAAGAGAAGGGGCGCATTCAAGTCCGAGGATTTTATTTCATGAGGATATTACAGGAAAAGAAATTACGGGAAAACTTTTGGCGCGGGTGAAAGAGCTTGACAATGTAGAGATTTTTGAATATACGACGATGACGGACATTATAGAGGAAGACGGAGTATGCAGAGGTGTTGTCATGCAGGGACAAGACGGAACGAGCCGGGCAGTTCGCTCAGCGTATACGATCGTTGCAAGCGGCGGAATCGGAGGATTGTACCGTCATTCCACAAATTTTCCGCATTTGACGGGGGATGCTCTTGAAATTGCGAAAAAACACGGAATCAGACTGGAACATACCGATTATGTTCAGATTCATCCGACAACGCTTTATTCTAAGAAGCCGGGGCGAAGATTTCTGATTTCGGAATCAGTACGGGGAGAAGGAGCTGTTCTGCTTGATAAAGAGGGAAATCGTTTTGTAAATGAATTGCTTCCGCGGGATGTCGTTACAAAAGCGATTCGCGATCAGATGGAAAAAGACGGAACAGATCATGTGTGGCTGTCTATGGAGAATATCGGAACAGAGTCGATATTGAGTCATTTTCCGAATATATACAGACGTTGTAAAGAAGAAGGGTACGATGTGACGAAAGAGCCGATTCCGGTTGTTCCGGCCCAGCATTATTTTATGGGAGGCATCTGGGTGGACAGCGACAGTCAGACTTCTATGGAACGGCTGTTTGCAGCAGGAGAGACGAGCTGCAACGGAGTTCACGGAGCAAATCGTCTGGCAAGCAATTCTTTGTTGGAAAGTCTTGTGTTCGCAAAGAGGGCTGCTCAGAAGATCGGAAGAGAAAAAACGGATACCACCGCAAAGCAGGCGGGAGAGAACGAAAAAAGGAGAGGAAACGTGAATAAAATTACAATGAAATTACAGGCCGATCATTTGATTATGGAGGCATTAAAAGAAGATATTTCAAGTGAAGATGTCAGTACAAACGCAGTGATGAAAGAAGCCGTTCCGGGAGAGGTTGACCTGATCTGCAAAGAGGACGGGATTATTGCGGGACTGGACGTATTTTCAAGGGTGTTTGAACTTTTAGATGAAAATACGAAAACAGAGCTTTACTGTAAGGACGGAGATGAGGTAAAATCAGGACAGCTTATGGGAAAAGTGAAGGGCGATATCAGAGTGCTTCTTTCCGGCGAGCGTGTGGCTCTTAATTATCTGCAAAGAATGAGCGGGATCGCAACATATACACATTCTGTGGCAAAACTTCTGGAAGGTACGAAAACGAAACTTTTAGATACGAGGAAAACGACGCCGAATATGCGTATTTTTGAGAAGTATGCAGTTACGACAGGCGGCGGATATAATCACAGATATAATCTGTCGGACGGAGTTTTGCTGAAGGATAATCACATCGGAGCGGCAGGAGGAGTTGCACAGGCTGTAAAAATGGCGAAGGAATATGCGCCGTTTGTCCGCAAGATTGAGATTGAAGTGGAAACTCTCGACATGGTAAAAGAGGCCGTAGAGGCAGGCGCAGATATTATCATGCTTGATAATATGACGACAGAAGAGATGCAGGAAGCAATCAGAATCATTGACGGAAGAGCTGAAACGGAATGTTCGGGAAATGTAACGAAAGAGAATATTGCACGTCTGACAGGTCTTGGCGTTGATTATATTTCAAGCGGAGCTTTAACACATTCTTCTCCGATACTTGACATTTCGATGAAAAACCTGCATCCTGTTAAGGAGGATGTCAGATGACAGGCTCTGACAGAAGAAAACAGATTGTAGATCAGATCAGAAACAGCACGACGCCTGTTGCGGGGAAAGTTTTGGCGGCGGCATATGACGTAAGCCGTCAGGTGATCGTGCAGGACATAGCGCTGATACGGGCAGCCGGATATGATATCATCTCTACGAACAGGGGATATATTATCAATGAGCCGGCGGCAGTAAGCCGTGTGTTCAAAGTGAAGCATACAGATGCGCAGGTTGAAGAAGAGCTGACAGGGATCATCGATCTGGGCGGGATCGTGCGCAATGTGATGGTCAACCACAGAGTTTACGGACATATGGAAGCTGAGATCAATATTACATCCCGCAGAAAAGTGACGGAATTTATGGATGATATTCAGAACGGAAAGTCGAGTCCGCTGAAAAATATTACTTCGGATTATCATTACCATAAAGTAGAAGCTGACAGCGAAGAGACATTGGATCTGATTGAGGATATGTTGAGAAATAAGGGATTTCTTGTGGAGGATCGCGGTTAGATCGTTGAAAGCGAATACGGGCAGAGGTTGGAAGATGAAAGAAATTTTTGAGTTGCTGAAACAAGTTTTAAACAGAGAATTTATCCGTGCGGTGCTCAGCAATCCGAGGATGAAGGACGGCGTCGTGAAGGCGAAAGTCCGTCCTCTTGAGAAAAACGGCGATTTCATGTTTCAGGTAGAAAAGTTTACGAAGACGCAGGCGTTTCATGAAAACATAAACTGTAAAGATGCGGCGGAAATACTGGCAGGTCATATGGAAAATTTCCGGCAGATGCAGATCGAGACTGTTCCGGCGGAATATACGGTTCTTGTGAGCAAGAAAGGAAAAGTTTCGATCAAGCGGAAAAACCGGAAAAGCGCGGCGCCTCCGGCAGAGCTTTCACATGACAGGAAGAAACGCTATATATTAGAAGAAGGGACTTTTGTTCCGTTTTTAAATGATCTCGGAGTTATGACAGAAGAAGGGAAGATTGTTCGGACGAAAACGGATAAGTTTCGCCAGATCAACCGTTTTCTTGAATTTATAGAAGATATCCTTCCACAGCTTGACAAAGGACGTGAATTGACAATTCTCGATTTCGGCTGTGGAAAATCATACCTTACGTTTGCGATGTATTATTATTTGAAAGAACTGAAAGGGTTTGACATTCATGTGATCGGACTCGATCTGAAGGAAGATGTGATTCGCCGGTGCAGCGGACTTGCAAAAAAATATGGGTATGAGAAACTGCATTTTCTCGTAGGAGATATTGCGGATTATGAAGGAGTGAACGAGGTGGATGTCGTCGTGACGCTTCATGCATGTGATACGGCGACAGATTATGCGCTTGCAAAAGCGATCGGTTGGAATGCCAAAGTTATATTATCGGTTCCGTGCTGTCAGCACGAAGTGAACGGACAATTCGCGAAAGCGGATAAGGCGCAGTGTTATGACGGATGTCTGAACCCGATCATGGATTACGGGCTTTTGAGGGAGAGGTTTGCGGCGCTTGTGACGGACGGATTGAGAGCAAAATATTTAGAGGCTGCGGGATATGATACGCAGGTACTTGAGTTTATCGATATGGAGCACACTCCGAAAAATATTTTGCTTCGGGCAGTCAGAGCGGATGAGAAAAGAGTTACGAAAAAAAGCGCGGGAACAGCGATTGAAAAATGTGAATGTTTTTTACAGATAGAGCCGACGTTGGGGAGATTGTTGGCAGATAAAGGGGAGAATTACAAAGAATGAAGAAAAAAATAATGAAAGCAGGTATTTTGATCGTTGTTTTTTGTGCCGCGGTCATTATTTCAAGTCTTGTGATCAACAAAGATGTATCGGATGAGGCAGCCGATATGGGGGCTGCATCTCTGCCTGAGGTTTCTTTTTATGTCGGAGAAACAGAAGTGAATCCGCTTTTTGGTTATGTAAACAAAATGGAGATACCTGCTGTACGTGATACGATCACTCCGCTTAAAAGCGACGGTTCATTGACTGTAAAAGTAGAAAAATACGGAAATAAGATCGATAAACTTAAATATGAGGTATATTCGCTTGACGGAACGAAGAAACATGCAGAAGGAAAAGCGGATATAGTGAAAGAAACTTCGCAGGCAGAACTGGACTTGAAAGGGATCTTGTCATCGGAAGAGCCGGAGGCTGTTTTGAAAGTGACGCTTGATACGCCGCTGTCTCAAAACGGAAAGACGGCGGGATATTATACCCGCATTGTACGACCGGAAGAAGTCACGACTGATCAGTGTCTTGCATTTGCAAAAGATTTTCATACAAAAGCGTTGAATAAAGAAGCGACAGAGGAACTTACGGCATATTTAGAGCCGGATGAAAAGAGCGATAATACGACATATCAAACGGTAAATATTCATTCAGATATTACGCATATACAATGGGGAGATATGAAGCCCTCAGTGATCGGAGATGTGGAGTGGGATATAAAAGAAAGTAATACGGTATATACTTCTATACTCGCAAAATATAAAGTTTCCTGTACGGACGAAGACGGAGCGGAAAGCATCTATAACGTGAAAGAGTTTTTCAGGGTGAGATTTCTCGTAGATACGATCTATTTGCTCGACTATAACCGGAATATGGAACAAGTATTTGACGGAAGAGAAAGTGATTTTGATGAAAACGGAATCATACTTGGCATTATTCCGAAGGATATTTCCTATGAGATCAATAAAGACCAGACTTCCGCCGCGTTTGTGCAGGCCGGAGAATTATGGCTGTATGAGTCGAAAAAAGGAAATCTGACAAAAGTATTTTCTATGTCAGATCAGGAAGGCAGAGATACGCGGGGAGAGAATGATCAGCATGCGGTGCGCGTGATCGGCATCGATAATAAAAATAATATTACGTTTGCCGTTTACGGGTATATGGCGCGCGGCAGCCACGAAGGCGAGGTCGGCGTCGGCATTTATTATTATGATGCGGCTGAAAATAAGATTGAGGAAAAGGCGTTTATTACAAGTACGAAATCATTTGCCATCGCAGAAGATGAGCTTGGTAAGATGGTATATTATAATCAGAGCACTTCCCTTCTGCACGTTCTTGCAGACGGAACTTTATATCGGATCGATCTGAAGAAAGATGAGAAGAAAGTGCTTGCGGAGAATCTTACTGACGAACGGTATGCCGTTTCAGATGACGGTCATCTTATGGTGTATCAGACCGGAGGAAAAAAAGATAAGTCCGCGACGCTTCATATAATGAACTTAAAGAGCGGAGAGGATTATACGATCAAAGCGGAAGATGGGGAAAACCTGCGCCCTCTTGGGTTTATCAACGGAGATTTTATATATGGAAAGGTAAATCCTGCCGATACAGGGATCACGGTATCAGGCGAAGAGATCACGCCGATGTACGAAGTGCAGATCAGAAACTCTAAGAATAAAGAAGCTGCGCAGTATAATTTTACAGAACAAAGTATTTATACGACGGATGTGCTCATCGATGGGAATCTGCTGACTTTTAACCGCGTTATAAAAGACGGAGAAACATATAATTCCACAAAGCAGGAATATGTTACGAACAATGAGGAACGTAAAGAGTCGAAGATTGTTTTTGAAACATATGTATCGGAAAACACAGGAAAACAGATGCGTTTTACATTTGCGGACGGAGTGAAAAAGAAACAAAAACAGAATGAAAAACCGATATATCAGCCGGGCAAAAAAACGCTGACGATTGAGCTGAAAGGGAAAGAGAAAGAAGAAAAATATTATGTTTACGGCATGGGAGAACTGGCGGCTGTCTATAACAAAGCAGGGTATGCGGTTCAAAAGGCAGAGCAGGTTTCGGGAGTTGTAATTTCTTCCGAGCAAAAATATGTATGGGAGAAAGGAAACCGGGATCTTGTTTATTCAACAGAAGCAGGTAAGTTTCAATGTGAAGAAGGAGAAAGTTCTCTTGATGCGTGTGAGCGTTATATGGAACAGTATCATGCACAGCGGCTTGATCTGACAGGCTGTTCTCTCGATCAGATGTTGTATGTGATCAATCGCGGGTGTCCGATGATCGCGATATTGGAATCGGCACATGCGGTGCTTTTGACAGGATATACGATGACGGATATCACATATGTAGATCCGAGTACAGGAGAATCATATACAGTCGGCATGAGCGAAATGGAAAATATGACAGAAGCAGGCGGAAACACATTTATCGGATACATCAGATGATAAAAGGAGAACTTTCCTCAGGAAGTTGAGTGGCACGGCACATACCGGAAAGGTAAATATAAGTGATAAAAAATATCCGTAGGATGCGAAAAACGTATCTCACGGATATTTTTTGTATCGTATGTTAAGCACTTCAGATGTTTGGCCGCAATAAGCGCGGAGTGCGTTTTGCGAATGAGTTTTGCAAATGACTCAAGCTGAACTGCCACATGTTTTAGAATATTTTATGATATGGAAGGTTTAAATAAAACCCCTTTATATTTGTTCAGTGCTGTGTACAGTATCATTCCGAGAACTCCGCAGGAGATCACTTCCCCCAGACCTACTGTCAGCATCATAAACGGGATCGGAAGAGGAACTGCATAACCGTATTTTAAAATAAACGGAACGATGAGCGCGTTTGCGATGATCGGAGGAACCGGCGCTAAATATTTGCTTTTATTGCGAAGCTGCCATGTAAATAAAGCTCCGATCAATGTGGCGATGCTTCCGAAAATAATATCCGGCAAGATTGCTCCGCCTAATATGTTGCTGATAAGACATCCTAAAAATACTCCGGGAATTCCCGCAGGTGTGATTGCGGGCAGAATTGTCAGCGCTTCCGAAAAGCGGATCTGCACTTCTCCGAATGCAAAAGATGCGCCGAGCATAGTCAGTACGACGTAGATTGCGGCGATCATCGCCGCCTGTGCCATGAAAAGCACTTTGCTTTGTTGAGTTGTTTTCATTTTTCAATTCTCCTTTAGTTTTGTTTTACGTGTGGAAGGTCACGAACACACGATTCATTTTACGCGAAACAATGAGCCATGTGGAGGTGCTTGCACATCCATTTGGCGAATGTCGCGAGAGTCAAATACCGTAGGTATTTGGCTTACGCCGGAAATCGGCGAAACCCTTGTAAGACCTTGTTTTTCGGGTTTGTAACGGATTGTAGTATATCACAGTGAAAACAGGAAATCAAGAAAAGCTCCCCCAAAAGTATCAAATTGGAAAATAGAAGCACTCTATCCCGAGGGGAGGGCAGGGCGTTTTTGTGCATGGGACTATGTAATACTATACAAGAATCATCAAAGTGGAAGCATAGAATTGTAATCTTGATCTGGGTATGATATGCTCCTATCAGAACAACCGTGTTGCAGGGTGGCTGACCTCTATTCTACATAGAATGGGGGTGCTGTAATGTCAATACTATATAAAGATAATGAGCAGATTGTTATTGAAATAAAAAAGCTCATGCTCGAAAGTAAAATATCTCAACGCGAGATTGCTGATAAAATGAACATCAAACCACAAGGACTTACAAAAATATTAAACAAAAAAAATTTTGGTTTTGAGGATGCAGAGAAAATTCTCTCCGTTATGGGATATAATCTGGTTGTTGATTTTGAACCACACGAGGGAAAATAAAAGCCATTGACGAGCGAATGGAACACGATTATGTATAACCTCTATGTAACTGTCAACACTCTCACCATGAAAGGATGTGTTACCATGCCATTACTGCAACAGAACAAAGAGTATACCATTGATGATATCTATGCCCTGCCGGACGGACAGCGGGCGGAACTGATTGACGGTCAGATGTATATGATGGCACCACCCACGCGGAGGCATCAGCGGATCACACTGGAGCTTTCAACCATCATCAATAACTATATTAAGGATAAAGGCGACTCCTGCGAGGTCGATATCGCCCCATTTGCCGTATTTCTAAATGCAGATGATAAAAAACTATGTCGAGCCGGATATAAGCGTTATATGCAATCCCGACAAGCTCACAGACAAAGGCTGCACAGGCGCGCCGGACTGGATCATTGAGATCGTCTCTCCGGGCAGCAGGCGAATAGACTACTATACCAAATTATTCAAATACCGTACTGCCGGAGTTCGTGAATACTGGATTGTTGATCCGGAGAAAAACAGGATCATGGTTTATTCGTTTGAGTCCGACGATACCGCAGAATATACCTTCTCCGAGGCTGTCAAAGCCGGAATCTATGATGATCTGGAGATTGATTTCAGTTCAATAGATCTCTAAAAGAATGTCAGAGAGGAAGGTGTTGTTTTGTGGAAAGCAGCTTAAAAGAACTGGCAGGATACCGTATGGAACGGGCAAAAGTTTATGTCGGACCATTGGCAGACGGGGGCGAAGGGACGGTGGAAGCGCTCGTTTCCGGTATGAACGGAACGATACGGAAAGTATCCGTAACCGGACCGATCGGGAAAGCGGTCGTGTGTGAGTATGGTGTGGTCGAAAATGCGGGAGGAAAAACAGGAGAGAAAACTGCGGTCATAGAGATTGCGGGAGCGGCAGGGCTGACTCTTCTTTCAGAGAAAGAACGAAATCCGCTGTATACGACAACTTACGGTGTAGGAGAAGTGATAAAAGACGCTGTGAAAAACGGATGCAGAAAGTTTATTGTCGGGATCGGAGGAAGCGCGACGAACGACGGAGGTGCGGGAATGCTGCAGGCTTTGGGTTTTGGCCTGTTGAAAGAAAACGGGGAACAGATTCTGCCGGGGGGCGCGGGGACTGGAGGAACTGGCGGAGATCACAGATGACAATGTGATTCCCGAGCTTAGAAAATGTAAATTTAAGATTGCCTGTGACGTAACAAATGTACTGTGCGGAGAGACGGGAGCAAGCGCAGTGTACGGTCCGCAGAAAGGCGCGGATGAAGAGATGGTTGAAAGATTAGATCGCCTCCTTGCTTCTTATGCTGCATTGGCGAAGAAAAAGATTCCGAAAGCAGATCCGATGTATCCCGGAGCAGGGGCTGCAGGCGGTTTGGGATTTGCATTTCTTACATTTATGAATGCACAGTTGGAATCCGGCATTCAGATCGTAATAAAAGAAACAGGTTTGGAGCAAAAAATCGCGGATTCCGATCTCGTGATTACCGGAGAAGGGCGCATGGACGGACAGACCGCTATGGGAAAAGCGCCGATCGGGATTGCAAAGCTTGCGAAGAAATATGGAAAACCGGTCATTGCATTTGCCGGAGCGGCTGCGCGTGATGCCGGAGCATGCAATGAGCAGGGAATCGACGCGTTTTTTCCGATATTGAGAGAGCCGGCGCTTCTTGAAGAGGCGATGAAACGGGAAAATGCGGAGAAAAACATGGAAGAAGCAGTTGAGCAGGCATACCGTCTGTGGAAATTATGATCGGCAATATATAAAAGAAACGATAAGAGAAACTTCTGTGAAGCACACAGCATTTTTGCGATATATGTAATGCGCATTATCTGACAGGAGGGTGCAGTCTGTCTGATAAGAGGGCGGATTTACAAAAACAGAAGCATTATGTTAAAATGATAAAAATAAAAGGACAGGAGAGATATTTTGCATAGTTTAAAACCTGTCAAATCTAAATATGTGGAGAAAAAGTATGAAATGGATGATCGCGTCAGATATACATGGTTCGGCTGTGTATTGTGGACAGATGCTTGAGGTGTATCGAAGAGAAAAAGCGGACAGACTCCTTCTTTTAGGAGATCTTTTATATCATGGTCCTCGCAATGATCTGCCGAAAGGTTACGCGCCGAAAGAAGTGATACGGATGTTGAATGAAGTCAAAGAGGAACTGCTCTGTGTGAGGGGAAACTGTGAAGCCGATGTAGACCAGATGGTTTTAGAGTTTCCGGTCATGGCAGATTATTGTGTACTGCAGCTTGAGGATACAGGCGTGGTTTTTGCATCCCACGGACATGTATACAATCCTCAGTGTATGCCTCCGCTGAAGAACGGAGACATTTTGCTGAACGGGCATACGCATGTGCCTGCCTGTGAGAAAATAGCGGATGAGAACGGAAATGAGTATATGTATTTGAACCCGGGATCGGTTTCAATTCCGAAAGAAGGTTCTTCCCACAGCTATATGGTTTATGAAAAGGGAACATTTACGTGGAAAAATATGAGTGGGGAGGTATACAGAGAATGGAAGAAAGATTCGCACTTTTAATTGATGCGGATAATGTGTCCGCAAAATATATTAAACCGATCTTAGATGAACTGTCGAAATACGGAAATGTAACATATAAAAGGATCTACGGAGACTGGACCCGTCCGAACAGCGCGGGGTGGAAGGAAGAACTTTTGCAGAACTCTATCACTCCGATCCAGCAGTTCAGTTATACTTACGGAAAAAATGCAACTGACTCGGCAATGATCATTGACGCGATGGATATGCTGTATGCGAGCGAACTCGAGGGTTTCTGTCTTGTTTCAAGCGACAGTGATTTTACAAGGCTTGCAAGCAGGCTGCGGGAGAGCGGGAAGCGTGTGATCGGAATGGGAGAGGCGAAAACGCCCCTGCCGTTTCGTAAGGCATGCGAGATCTTTACGGAACTGGAACTTCTTTTGGAAGATAATATGATGGGCGTTTCCGAGCGGGAGGAAAAAACCGTTTTCCATACTGTAAGTGGAAAAGAATCGAAAAAAATGATTTCGGCTACGAAAGAACAAGTGGAAGAAGCGGTCGTTAAGATTATTACGGAGAATAAAAACAATGACAGAGAGACGGGACTTGGCGAAGTCGGGAGCAGGCTTGTCAAGCTGTATCCTGATTTTGATGTCCGCCGCTATGGTTATAGTCTTTTGTCCAAATTTTTGGAAACGCTTCCGCGTTTAATGCTCATTCAGGAGGGAACAAAAGTATCTGTAGCGCTCAATGAAGATAAGAGCAGAAAAGAAATGGTAGAAGAATATATTTTGTATCAGATCGAAGCAAGCGGGGAATCAGGAATCCCATTGAGCGCTTTGGGCAACCGGATCAGACTGAAATTCGCGGATTTTAAAGTGAGAGATTATGGTTATTCACAATTTAAGCAATACATTCAAAGCTTTCCGGAAGTGGAACTCCAAGGAGAAGGAGAAAGGACGAAAGCGGTGTATGCGCCGGTCTTGTAACATGACAGGCTTTCGTTTATAATAGCCGTGTAACAAAAGAGTTGATAAAAGCCGATATGCCCCTGCAATATGGGCGGCGTAAAGTTGGGAGTGGAAACAGATGATAAAAGTAAAAGAATACAGAGGTCATATAAGAAACTGGGAAGAACTTTGCGAAAGACTGGATATTCCTCTTGATCTGACAAGGGAAGAGCGTGAGGAACAGATCCTTGTGAAGGCATATGAAACTTGGGGAAATGAGATGGCAGACCACATGCACGGAATGTTTGCCTTTGCCCTGTGGGATGAAGCGGAAGAGAAACTGTTTTGCTTAAGAGATCAGTTCGGAACAAAACCGTTTTATTATTACGAAACGGCGGACGGAAAACTGCTTTACGGAACAACGATCCGAAAGATTATGGAACAGCCGGGATTTGTAAAAGAACTAAACGAAGAGATGCTTCAGCTTTATTTAAGCCTTACTTATGTGGCGGGCGAAAATACATTTTTCCGCGGTCTGAAAAAGCTGCTTCCGGGCCGGTATCTTGTATGGCAGAACGGAAAGCTTACGATAGAGCGTTATTGGATGCCTCAGTTTCATCCGGACAATAGCCGTACACTGGAGCAGTGGGCAGATGAGATCCATACGACGATAGGCGAGATCATGCCGGAAGTAAAAACAAAAGAAGAGTATGCGGAGTCATTTTTATCAGGCGGCGTCGATTCGTCTTACGTTTTGGCAATGTCGGATGTAGAGACGACAGATTCGTGCGGATATGACGAGGAACGCTTTGACGAATCGGGTCTGGCGAAACAGACGGCTGATATTTTGGGAAGAAAAAATCTTCGATGCCGGATCACTCCGGAGGAATATTTCGCTGTTGTCCCGTATGTGATGTACAATATGGAACAGCCGCTTGGAGACGCGTCGGCGATCGCGTTTGCCATCGCGTGCAGAGAAACCGCAAAGCATACGAAAATCTGTTATTCAGGTGAAGGCGCAGATGAATTTTTCGGCGGATATAATATGTATCGCAACGCAGAAAGATACGGGGAGAATTTAAAGACATTTTATGTCGGAAATACAAATATTATGAAAGAGGACGAGAAGAAGCGGATTTTGAAAAAATACGATCCAGACGTACTTCCGATCGAGCTTGCGCGGGGGATTTACGAGGAAACGGAAGGTCTTGATCCTCTGACTAAAATGTCTGATGTAGATATTCAGATCTGGCTTGAAGGCGATATTTATCTCAATGTAGATAAGATGAGTCTGGCAGCGGGACTTGAGATAAGAATGCCGCTGACGGACAGAAGAATCTTTGACATTGCATCAAGAATGCCGTCGGAGTATAAGGTAAATGAAGAACAGAATAAAGTCGCTCTTCGTACAGCGGCTGCAAAAGTGCTTCCGGAAGAAATTGCATTTCGCAAGAAACTCGGATTTATTGTGCCGATTCGCATCTGGATGGCGGATGATCGGTATAATGCGGACGTGAGAAGACTTTTTGCGAGCGATATCGCGAAAAAATTCTTTCATGTTGAAGAGATACGGTCTATTTTTGACGAGTATGTAGGGGGCAATTCGGATAACTGGAGAAAAGTGTGGACAATCTATACTTTCCTCGTATGGTATGAAGAGTATTTTGTGAAAAGATAATGGGGAGAAAGAAAAGAGTTTTATTTTAAGTATAAATATTTGTGCGCGATAATGATGCGTGTATGATGATGTGAATTTAATAAGGGGATGCGTATATATGACGACAAAGAAAAGCGTCAAAAAAATGTATTGCAGAATGTTTCAATCAGTTATGAAAGCCGGAATTTCCACTATCCCGTGGCGGACGCCGAAATTGATGAAGGGAGCGGGAGCGGTCCGCCACCTTCCTGCGGCGATCAAACGGAGAGGGTTAAAAAAGGCGCTTATCGTTACAGGTCCTACTCTGATCGGGCGAGGGCTTCTTGACGGAGTGCTTGAAGAGATGGAAGAACAGGGACTTTTGTATGTCATCTACAATAAGGTAGAACAAAATCCTACCGATGAAAATGTGGAAGATGCGGTGAAAGTGTTTCTGGAAAATGGGTGTGACTGTATGCTTGCGCTGGGCGGAGGAGCGCCTCTTGACTGTGCGAAAGCGGTTGGAGCGCGTATCGCAAGACCGAACAGACAGATAAGGCAGCTGCAGGGATTGTTTCGGGTTGTCAAGCAGATTCCGATGTTGTTTGCAGTTCCCACAACGGCAGGATCCGGCTCGGAAACGACGATATCGGCAGTTATTACGGATACAGCGACGCACCATAAGGCGGCGATCAATGATCTGCGGCTTATGCCAAAGTATGCGGTGCTCGATCCCGAACTGACGCTGGGACTGCCGCCGGAAGTTACCGCTATGACGGGGATGGATGCTTTGTGTCATGCGGTGGAAGCGTATACAAATGATAAATATAACAGTGATACAGAGCGGGAATTGTGCAGGAAAGCTGTCAGACTGATCTATGAAAATCTGCTGAAAGTATATGAAAACGGAAGCGATATCGAAGCGAGACAGAAGATGCAGCAGGCGGCGTTTTATGCAGGACGGGCATTTACAAGAGGAGGAGTCGGATATGTTCATGCGATCGGTCATGCGGTCGGCGGATTGTATGGAACGCCTCATGGACTGGCAATGGCGATTTTTCTTCCTTATGTGATGCGGGCATATGGAGACGCGGCATGTAAGAAACTGGCGGAATTAAGTGATGTGTGCAGACTTACGACACCGCAGGAGTCTGACAGTGTGAAGGCAGATGCGTTTATCGGATGGATCGAAGAACTGAAAGTGAAGATGCAGATTCCTCTATATCCGGAGATGATCCGAAAAGCGGATGTAAAGCAGATTGCAAAATGGGCGGAAAAAGAGGCAAATCCGCTTTATCCGACGCCGGAAGTGTGGAACAGACGGGAGTTTGAAAGATTTCTCTTAAACGTGTGTGTACAAGGCTCAAGCGAGAAAGACCGGCAGTGTTGTCAGGATAAATAAGAGAGAAAGGATTCTGAAAAGATGATAATCGATACACATGCTCATTATGATGATGAGCAGTTTGATGAGGACCGGGAGGAAATCCTGGGGAAGATGCAGGATGCGGGAATCGGCATGATAATGGATGCAGGTTCTACAATCCTGTCATGGGATAAGATCGTAAAACTGACAGAAGAGTATCCGTTTGTGTACGGGGCGATCGGCGTTCATCCCGACGAAGTCGGAAGTCTTGATGAAACTCAGTTTGCAAGGATGGAACGTCTTCTTGATAAAGAAAAGATCAAGGCGGTCGGAGAAATCGGTCTGGATTATTATTGGGATAAGGAAAATCATGATCTTCAAAAAGAATGGTTTATCAGACAGCTCGATCTTGCGCGAAAAAAAGAGAAACCGGTCATTATCCACAGCAGGGAGGCTGCCGCAGATACGATGGAGATTATGAAAGAATATGCGTCGGGACTGCGCGGCGTGATACACTGTTATTCATACTCGGCGGAGATGGCAAAAGAGTATGTGAAAATGGGGTATTATATCGGAATCGGCGGAGTGGTAACTTTTAAGAATGCAAAGAAACTAAAACAGGTCGTTCAGGAGATTCCTTTGGAGTCGATCGTACTGGAAACGGACTGTCCGTACCTTGCGCCTGTTCCATATAGAGGAAAGCGAAACAGTTCGCTTTACCTTCCGTATGTGGCGGAAGAGATCGCGGCACTAAAAGGCGCTGCGGCAGAAGATGTCGTGTTACAGACGGAGGAAAACGCACGGAAGTTATACGGACTTTAGAGAAAAACGGACTTTAGAGAAAAAGAAAAGGTGCGGGAAAAAAGCCAAAGAATGATAAGCCGCACGGAACTTCTGAAAAAACAGATTTGGGAAGGAAACGTATGAAAGAACCAACGCTTGGCAATCCGCAGAATACGATTGCGGTGCTTCAAAAATATAATTTTATTTTTCAAAAGAAATTCGGACAGAATTTTTTGATCGATACACATGTTTTAGATAAGATCATCCGTGCGGCGCAGATCGGGAAAGACGATCTCGTACTTGAGATCGGTCCGGGAATAGGAACGATGACCCAGTATCTGTCATGTGCGGCAGGAAAAGTAATCGCAGTAGAGATCGACAGAGCTTTGATCCCGATTTTGGAAGATACGCTTGACGGCTATGACAATGTACGTGTGATCAACGAAGATGTGCTCAAAGTTGATATCAGAAAGCTGGTAGAAGAAGAGAATGAGGGCAGACCGATCAAAGTTGTTGCAAATCTGCCCTATTATATTACTACGCCGATCATTATGGGGTTGTTTGAAAATCATGTTCCGATAAAAAGTATTACGGTCATGGTACAGAAAGAAGTGGCGGATCGGATGCAGGTCGGTCCGGGAACAAAAGACTACGGCGCATTGTCTCTTGCGGTGCAGTATTATGCCAAACCATATATTGTGGCAAATGTTCCGCCCAACTGTTTTATGCCCAGACCGAAAGTAGGGTCGGCGGTGATACGTTTAGAAAGGCACGAACATCCGCCTGTCGAAGTGCGGGATGAAAAGCTGATGTTTCGGGTGATCCGCGCATCTTTTAATCAGCGGAGAAAAACATTGGCGAACGGCTTGAAAAACTCCCCTGAGATTGATTTTTCAAAAGAGGAGATTGAAGGGGCGATAGAAAAACTCGGAAAAGGGGCGAGCGTGAGGGGCGAAGCTTTGACGCTTGCGGAGTTTGCACAGCTTGCGAATTATTTTTGTGACCTGAGAGAAAAATGATTATGTGCTGAATAAAACAGTTCAGCCCGCGCCATTCGGAAAACCGCACTGCGTGCTTATCGTGGCTGCCGCCACAGTTTTCCTCATAACCGGGCGCTCACCTCATCCGGATGCCCGCTCATAAAAACATGCAAGCATGTTTTATGCTTCGCGGACATCTGGATGGCTGAACTGTCTATTCATAAATATTTAATAGACAGTTTATTGTATAATTTCTTTATTTTTAGTATAATAAACAAATATACCAAAATAAAAAGGAGGAAGTTGTATGGCAAAAAATATAGACAGCATATTTTTTGATATTACTCCGAAGATTGAAGAACTTGCTCTTAAGTGCGAGCAGAATAATGCGATCGAGAAGGAATTATACACGAAGTATGAAGTGAAAAGAGGTCTCCGCGACCTGAATGGAAAGGGCGTGCTTGCCGGACTTACGAACATTTCCGATGTGTGCGCATCAAAAATCGTAGACGGAAAGTCTGTACCGTGTGAGGGGAATCTGTATTACAGAGGTTATAATATCAAAGATCTTGTCAGAGGATTTCTCGAGGCGGATCATCCGGGATTTGAGGAGACGGCATACTTGCTTCTGTTCGGTGAACTTCCGAATAAAGCACAGTTGGAAGAGTTTCAGAATATGATCGCAGAGCGCCGTATGCTTCCTCCGAACTTCGTGCGTGACGTCATCATGAAAGCGCCGAGCCGCGATATGATGAACAGCATTACGAGAAGTATCCTGCAGCTTTATTCTTATGACGAGAAAGCGGATGATACGAGTATTCCGAACGTTCTCCGTCAGTGTCTGAACCTCATCAGTCAGTTTCCGATGCTGATGGTATACGGATACCATGCGTATAATTACCGCAGAGGAGAGGATCTCTATATCTATGCGCCGAAAGCGGAACTGTCCACAGCGGAAAATATTTTGATGATGCTCCGCGAGGATCGTAAATATACGAAACTTGAGGCAGAGATCCTGGATATGGCTCTTGTGCTTCACATGGATCACGGCGGCGGAAACAACTCGACTTTTACGACTCACGTTGTTACGTCATCGGGAACGGATACATATTCTACGATCGCGGCTGCGATGGCATCTTTGAAAGGACCGAAGCACGGCGGCGCGAACATCAAAGTGACTCAGATGTTCGAGGATATGAAGTCTGTTTTGACAGACTGGGAAGACGAAGATCAGATCCGGGCATATCTGGAAGCGCTTCTTGATAAAAAAGCGTTCGACAGGAAAGGATTGATCTACGGTATGGGACATGCCGTTTATTCGATCTCCGATCCGCGAGCGGATATATTCAAAGGGTTTGTGAAAAAGCTTGCGAAGGAAAAAGGCCATGAGGCAGAATACGGTCTTTATGAAAAAGTAGAGCACCTTGCGCCTGAGATCATCGGAGAAAAGAGAAAGATGTATAAGGGCGTTAATGCAAACGTTGATTTTTACAGCGGACTTGTCTACAGTATGCTCGATCTTCCGCCGGCATTGTACACACCGATCTTTGCGGCGGCGCGTATTGTAGGATGGAGCGCGCACAGGCTGGAAGAGCTTAAAAATGTGGATAAGATCATACGTCCTGCGTATAAGCCGCTCGCGCCATACCGCGATTATATAAAATTAGATGACAGGTAAGGAAGCATCAGTGACATGAAAGATGAGTTTTATTTCCCATCAAAAGACGGTAATACAGAGATTCATACGATAGAATGGAAACCGGAGGGCGAGGTAAAAGCAGTATTGCAGATCTGCCACGGAATGGTGGAGTATATCAAGCGATATGATGAATTTGCCGAATTTTTATGCGACAAGGGTTTCTATGTCGTAGGGAATGATCACCTTGGACACGGGAAGTCGGTACAGGCGAAATCAGAATATGGTTTTTTCAGTGAAAAATACGGAAATGCATGCGTTATAGGCGATATTCATACACTTCGGCAGAGGACGATGAAGAAATATCCGAACGTTCCGTATTTTATGCTCGGACACAGTATGGGGTCTTCGCTTTTGCGTCAGTATATTCAGATGTACGGCAAGGGATTGAGCGGGGCGATCATTATGGGAGCGGTTGCCGATCATAAAAGGGCGACGCTTGTGTTCGGGAAGCGCTTATGCAGGCTGATGGCGGCTGTGCGCGGCTGGCATTACAGAAGTCATTTTGTGGATCATTTAGTTGTGGGAAATTTTAATCGAAAATTCAAACCGGCGAGGACAAGAGCCGACTGGGTCACAAGTGACAGAGAACATTTGGACGCTTATGTATCCGACCCGCTCTGCTCATTTGTTTTCACGGTAAATGCATATTACAGCATGTTTTCGGGAATGATCAGCATGCAGAGAAAAGAGGGCGTCTATATGATTCCGAAGAATCTGCCGATTTTGTTTGCGGCAGGTTCGGAAGATCCGGTGGGAAACTTCGGAAAAGGCGTTCGTAAAATATATGAAAAATACAGGGCGGCAGGGATAAGAGACGTATCTTTGCAGCTCTATACCGGCGACCGTCACGAGATTTTAAACGAATCAGACCGGGAACAGGTATATGACGATTTATTTGAGTGGCTTGCAGGACATATGGAAAATAAAGTGTTATAATAGAACTGTTATTGCCGCGAAAGCGTCGGTGAAATTTGATTGAAGGAGTTATCTGATATGGAATTGACAACGATTCGGGAATTATTTAAAGACAGAGAATCATATCTTGGCAAAAAAGTAACGATAGGAGGCTGGGTTCGTAGTCTCAGAGATTCAAAGACATTTGGTTTCATTGTAGTAAATGACGGTTCTTATTTTGAGCCGCTTCAGATTGTATATCATGATGAGATGGAGAACTTTGCGGAAGTTTCTAAACTGAACGTCGGAGCTGCGATTATTGTGAAAGGAACGCTTGTCGCTACTCCGCAGGCAAAACAGCCGTTTGAGATTCAGGCGGATGAAGTGCAGATCGAGGGAGCGTCGGCTTCGGATTATCCGCTGCAGAAGAAACGTCATACGTTTGAGTATTTGAGAACGATCTCTCATCTGCGTCCGAGAACGAATACATTTCAGGCTGTATTCCGTGTGCGTTCTCTGGCAGCGTATGCGATTCATAAGTTCTTCCAGGAGAGAGGGTTTGTGTATGTACATACGCCGCTGATCACAGGAAGCGACTGTGAAGGCGCGGGCGAGATGTTCCGTGTTACGACTCTTGATATGGATCAGATCCCGAAAAATGAGGATGGTACAGTAGATTATACAAAAGATTTCTTCGGAAAAGAGACGAGCCTTACGGTAAGCGGTCAGTTGAACGGAGAGACATATGCGCAGGCGTTTAGAAGTATTTATACATTCGGCCCGACATTCCGCGCGGAGAATTCAAACACAACCCGTCATGCGGCAGAGTTTTGGATGATCGAACCGGAGATCGCGTTTGCAGATCTTGAAGACGATATGGATCTGGCAGAGTCTATGCTGAAATATGTCATCAATTATGTTCTTGAAAACGCGCCGGAAGAGATGAATTTCTTTAATTCTTTCGTTGATAAAGGACTTCTGGAGAGACTGAATAATGTTGTGAATTCTGATTTCGCCCGTGTTACTTACACAGAGGCGATCGAGATACTGGAGAAGAACAACGATAAGTTTGAGTATAAGGTTTCTTGGGGATGTGACCTTCAGACAGAGCATGAACGTTATTTGACAGAGCAGGTGTATAAGCGTCCTGTATTTGTTACAGATTACCCGAAAGAAATCAAAGCGTTTTATATGAAACAAAATGATGACGGCAAGACGGTTGCGGCAGTTGATTGTCTTGTTCCGGGTATCGGAGAAATCATCGGAGGAAGTCAGAGAGAAGACGACTATGAGAAACTTCTGGCTCGCATGAACGAACTTGGTCTTGATGAAAAAGATTATGGCTTTTATCTTGATCTTAGAAAATACGGTTCTACGCGTCATGCAGGTTTCGGATTAGGATTTGAAAGATGCGTGATGTATTTGACGGGAATGTCGAATATCCGTGATGTGATTCCGTTCCCGAGAACAGTAAATAACTGTGAACTGTAATTACGTTTTGCGGTGTAAGACATAAGAAAATACATCGAAATAAATATAGAATAAAATTATAAAGTATATCATGAGGGCGCGACAGTTGTGTGGCGTCCTTTTATTGCAATAGCGGCGAGCGAAAGTTCGGGTCTGCCCGGGTTCGTGGCAGCCGGAAGAAAACAGTATTGTTGAAAGGGGAGCGGGCGTGAAATTTATTCATATAGCAGACGTACATCTCGGAGCGCAGCCGGAGGCGGCTGTATATAGTCAAAGCAGAGGAAGAGAATTGTGGGAGTCATTTGAGAAAATACTTGGGGTATGTGAAGATGAGAGAACCGACCTTCTTCTTATTGCCGGAGATCTTTTCCACAGGCAGCCTCTTGTAAGAGAGCTAAAAGAGGTCAATTATCTTTTTTCAGAACTGACAGCTACTAAAGTTGTGCTCATAGCGGGCAATCATGATCATCTGCGGAAGGATTCTAATTATCGTTCATTTGAGTGGAGTGATAATGTATATCCTTTGTTCGGGAAGGAATTGGAATATGTCGATTTTCCGGAATTGGAAACAGCGGTGTATGGACTTAGTTACTATGAACGGGAAATTTGTCAGCCGCTTTATGACGATGCGGCTGCAGCAGGCATTGAAAAGAATGAAATTCTGTTGGCTCACGGAGGAGATGACAGGCATATTCCGTTTGATAAAAAGAAGTTGAGTCGTTCCGGATTTTCATATATCGCCCTGGGACATATTCATAAACCGCAGGCTTTGCAAAAAGATAAGATGATTTATGCGGGAGCGCTTGAACCGATCGACCAAAACGACGTCGGGCAGCATGGATATGTAAAAGGGGAGCTCAAAGACGGAAAAGCGGCGATTCAGTGGATACCGTTTGCGGGAAGAGAGTATATCCACAGTTCTGTCGAAGTAGAAAGAAGCGATACGGAAGGAAGTATAAGAAAAAGGATAAAGCAACTTATAAATGAGCATGGAAATGAAAATATTTACAAAATTACTCTTGCGGGAAAAAGAGATCCCGATATTGCCTTTGATGTGAATCATTTGGCGGAGGAAGGATGCGTGTCTGAGATTTTGGACGAGACAATTCCGGCATATGATTTTGAAAAGCTTTATACAGAGAACAAGGAGACTCTTCTTGGCAGATATATCGAGAAATTTGCAGGTTGTGAAGAGGGAAGTGTTGAGTATTGTGCGCTTTGTGAAGGCGTGGAAGCGCTTTTGACGGGAAACAGGGGATAGAGAATGGTAATCAGAGAACTTTATGTTAAAAATTTCGGAAAATTGTCGGAGAAACATTTTTATTTTAGAGATGGAGTACAGGTCATCAGCGGAGAAAATGAGTTTGGAAAGACGACGCTTCATGCGTTTGTGAAAGCGATGCTGTTTGGTTTGGAGCGGGGAAGAGGAAGAGCGGCGGCGAAAGATGATTTTACAAAGTATGAGCCGCGCAGCGGCGGCAGGTATGCCGGTGTCATGCGGTTTGACTGCGGAGGGAGACATTTTCGTCTTGAACGCACATTCGGAACAGGGGTTAAAAATTCTAAGTCGGCGGCTCTGATCTGTGAGGATGACGGAGAAGAATTGTCGGTGGAGCATGGGGATTTGGAAATGCTTCTGGGCGGATTGACTGCGGAGTTGTTTGACAGTACAGTTTCGGTCGGACAGTTGAAAAGCAGACCGGGGGAGGCCTTGTCCGATGCGCTGGAAAATTATGCGGCGAATTATTATGAGACGGGGGGAACAGAACTTGATCTAAGCGGCGCAGTGCAGATATTGAGAGAAAAAAGAAAAAAGACAGATCGGTTCATCCGGGAAGAAGCGGATAAAGAAGAACGGAAAATACAGAAAATGCTTCAGGAATGCGAGTATTTGGAACAGGATATGGATGCGATCCAAAGAGAGTATGAAGAGAGAAAACAAGAATGGGAGCTGCTTGAGAAAACGATAAAAAATCAGGCAAAAGAAAAAGAGTCTGATCTTAATAAGAGATCTGATGAAGGGACGAAGGAGAGCAGAAGTAAATATTTTATTGCGGCAGGGTTTGGAGGACTTTTTACCGGCGCGGCAGGACTTTTATGGAGCAGATTTATGGCGGAACAGTCGGCAGTGCCTTCCGCACCGTTTGCATGGATCGGCGTTTTTGCCTTTGTGATCGGCATGTGCGCTCTTGCGGCAGGAGTTTATGAAGCGGGAAGAAAATCAGGAAAGCGAAAAAAAGAGGACGCCCGTGATGTGCCTTATAATAATTCCGATAAAGACGACGAGAGAAAGAAGAAACAAAAACAGCAGCTAGAGTGGCAGATGGAGCATCTGCGTTTGGAATGGAAGGAAAAAGAACTGCGTTGTCAAAATGTGAGGGAGCAATGTGGAGATGTGAAAGAAAGCGACGCCGGAAAAAGGCTGAGAGAGCAAAGAGAGGCGCTTGTAATGGCAGAAGAGATTCTTGTGCGGACTGCAAAGGAAACGTCTGATGTGATTTCGCATAAGATAAACGCCCGGGCTTCAGAAATTTTTTCGGAGATCACAGACGGGAAATATCGAAGTGTAAATATACAAAAAGGCGCGGGAATTTCGGCATGGAACGGTATGGACCGCATATCTGCGGACCGGTTGAGCGAAGGAACGTTGGAACAGATTTATTTTTCAATAAGAATGGCAGCATCGGAAATGCTTTTGGAAGAACCGATGCCGGTTATTTTAGATGATGCGTTTGCGTTTTATGACGATAAAAGGCTTGAATCTGTCATAAAATGGTTGAGCCGGCAGAAAAAGCAGGTTATAATATTAAGTTGTCACAGCAGGGAAGCCAAACTGCTGGAACATTTAGTCTAAATGATAACTAGATCAGATGATCATAAATGAGTGTAAAGAGATAAAAAGGTTATTTCAGAGGTGGAATTTTCATGAAGATAGCATTACCGCGAAAAGTGATGATGATTATAAAAAATTTGCAGCTTCACGGCTATGAAGCGTATGCTGTGGGAGGCTGCGTGCGCGATTCGATCCTTGCGCGCAGACCGAAGGACTGGGATATTACAACTTCCGCGCGCCCGGAGGAAGTGAAGAAGCTTTTCAGGCGGACAGTGGATACGGGGATTGAACATGGAACGGTTACCGTGCTGCTTGGAAGAGACGGCTATGAAGTTACGACATACAGAATAGACGGGGCGTATGAAGACAGCCGCCATCCGAAAGAGGTTTTGTTTACAAACCGATTAGAAGAAGATCTGCGCCGCAGAGATTTTACGATCAATGCAATGGCATATAATGATGAAGTGCGCCTTGTAGATGTGTTCGGAGGAATGCAGGATTTAAACCATCATTTGATCCGGTGTGTGGGAGATCCGAGAGAGCGTTTTTCGGAAGATGCTCTTCGCATTTTGCGGGCGGTGCGTTTTTCCGCTCAGCTTAATTTCCCGATAGAAGAGGAAACTGCTGAGGCGGTCAGGGAACTTGCCCCTACATTGGAAAATATCAGTGCAGAGCGCATTCAGGCAGAGCTTGTAAAGCTTCTTGTGTCGGCTCATCCGGAACGGATACAAGATGCGTATGAACTTGGGATCACGAGGATCATTCTGCCGGAGTGGGATGCTATGGCGGGAGTGGAGCAGAATACTCCCCATCATAAATATGATGTGGCACAGCACACGCTCCATGCATTAAAGTATGTAAAGCGTGATAAGATACTGCGTCTTACGATGCTGTTTCATGATATGGGAAAACCGGCGAGAAAAACAACGGATGAAAACGGAAGAGATCATTTTAAAGGACATGCGCTGGTGAGCGAAGCGATCGCCAAGGACGTGATGCAGCGTTTAAAATTTGATAATGACACGATCAAAAAAGTGACGCGCCTCGTATGTTTTCATGATTATCGCACAGAGGCGACGCCGGCAAACGTGCGCCGGGCAATGAACCGGATCGGCGTTGATCTGTTTCCGTATTATCTGGCAGTGCGCATGGCAGATGCGAAAGCGCAAAGTTCTTACAGAAGGCGGGAAAAGATCGAGAATATAGTGGCGATGAGAAAGTTCTATCAGGAAGCGATCATAAAGGATGAATGTGTTACTCTCAGGCAGCTCGCTGTAAGCGGACGGGATCTGATGAATCTTGGCATGAGACCCGGCGTAGAGATAGGAAGGATGTTAAGTGAGCTTCTGGAGTATGTGATAGATAATCCGGAAAAAAATGATAAGAAAATATTATGCAACTATGTAAAGAAAAAAATATCTCAAAGGAATAAAACTGTCTAATCGGAAAAAGAAAAGGCAGGTTATAATTGCCCTCTGCCGTTCATACATTAGAGAGAGCTATAATGTAGAAAACAGGGGGCAGTTATGAGAGAAGAATATGAACTGGAAGTTTTGGAAAAGTATGATATAGAAGTGAAAAGCACCCGGCGGATAAGGGGTGCGTTTTTTTGTATAGGTAGCGAGCTAAAGTTCGGGCTTGCCGGAGACTTTGGCGACTGCTTGCAATCCCGTAGTGTTCCTTTTGGCGCGGCGGGCGATTACGATACGAAAGAAAGGCCGATGCTGCTCAAAGAGACAAAACTGTCAGAGCGGCGCGCCCTTTTTTTATATGACGCTCTAAGTGAAATAGAAAGATGTGGAAATGTAAAAGTTGACACACCTGTTTTTACGAAAGAAGGCGAACTTCGAGCCGCTTCCCGGGAAGGAGCTTTTTATATGCTGAAAAAATGGTATCAGGGAAGAGAGTGCGACGTTCGTCAGGAACAGGACGTTGTACGGGCGGCGTCAAAACTTGCCGTTTTGCATAAAGATATGGAAAAACTGGCTGTAAAAATCCGACCCGGAGCGGATGTACAGGGAAAAAATCCGGTGGAAGAGGTGCGAAGATATAACAGGGAATTAAAAAAGATCCGTTCATTTATTCGTTCCAGACCTGTTAAAAATGATTTTGAAATTTTGTTTTTGGAAAATTTTGAAAAAATGTACCGTACGGCGGACGATATTCTCGCCAGGATGGAAACTTCCGGCTGCAGAAAGCTTTTTGAAGAGAGCGTATCAAAAGGGAGCGTCGTACACGGAGATTATAATTATCATAACCTGATCATGCTCAGAGACGATATCGCCGTAACTGATTTTGAACATATGCATACGGATATACAGATAAAAGATTTCTGTTATTTTTTAAGAAAAGTAATGGAAAAAAATCAATGGAAACAAAAAACAGGACAAAAAATATTGGAAGCATATGAAGAAGTACGTCCTTTGTCGGAAAGGGAGAAAGAGTTTGCGGCGCTGAGTCTTGCATATCCCGGAAAGTTTAAAAAGATCGCGGGCAGTTATTATCGGTCGAATAAGGCGCACCTCTCGGAAAAGAATGTAGAAAAGCTGCAGATATGCATCCGTCAGACAGAAGAGAAATATGAGTTCCTTAGTCGGATATTTCCTTTGAATTTATAAATAATTGTTGTATAATAAAACATATCGGGCATATAGGGGCGGATATAAAATTTATATTAGTTTAGGAGGTAGAAATATGGACTACAAGGCGAGGTATGAAGAATGGATTTCTAATTCATACTTTGATGAAGATACGAGAGCGGAGCTTGAAAGTATCAAAGAGGATGAAAATGAAATAAAGGAACGATTTTACATGGATCTGGAGTTCGGTACTGCAGGACTGAGAGGCATCATCGGCGCGGGAACAAACCGTATGAATATCTATACAGTACGCAAAGCTACACAGGGACTGGCAAACTATATCATGAAAAACGACGGTCAGGGGAAAGGCGTTGCGATTGCGTATGATTCCCGTCATATGTCCACGGAATTTGCCAAAGAGGCTGCATGTTGTCTGGCTGCAAACGGGATCAAAGCATATATATTTGAATCGCTGCGCCCGACGCCGGAGTTATCTTATGCGGTGAGAAAACTCGGATGTATCGCAGGCATCAATATTACGGCAAGCCATAATCCGCCGGAGTATAACGGCTATAAAGTATACTGGGAAGACGGCGCGCAGATCACGCCTCCGCACGACAAAGGAATTATGGACGAAGTGAAGGCTGTGGAAGATTACACAACAATGAAGACGATGACGGAAGAGGATGCGAAAGCGGCCGGACTTTACGAAGTGATCGGCGCGGAAGTTGACGATGCTTATATTGCGGAACTGAAAAAGCAGGTGCTTCATAAAGATGCGATCGAAGCAGCGGGCAAAGATCTTAAGATCGTGTATACGCCGCTTCACGGAACGGGAAACATTCCGGCTCGCCGTATTTTGAAAGAGCTTGGTTTTGAGAACGTATATGTCGTAAAAGAACAGGAACTGCCGGACGGAGACTTCCCGACAGTTTCCTATCCGAACCCGGAAGCCGAAGAGGCGTTTGAACTCGGATTAAAACTGGCGAAAGAGATCGATGCGGATATCGTTCTTGCGACAGATCCGGATGCGGACAGGCTCGGCGTGCGTGTGAAAGATAAAGACGGAGTATATCATGATCTGACCGGAAATATGTCGGGATGCCTTCTTGCGGATTACGAGATCGGACAGAGAAAAGAATTAAAAGGTCTGCCTGAAGACGGATATCTTATCAAGACGATCGTGACTTCCAACATGGCGGATGCGATCGCAGAGCATTATCATGTCGGATTGATCGAGTGTCTGACAGGATTTAAGTATATCGGACAGCAGATCCTCGGATTCGAGACAAAAGGAAAAGGAGAGTATCTGTTTGGATTTGAGGAAAGTTACGGATGTCTGATCGGAACACATGCAAGAGATAAAGATGCGATCGTCGCTACGATGGCTCTGTGTGAAGCTGCCGCATATTACCGCACAAAAGGGATGACGTTGTGGGATGCGATGATCGAGATGTATGAGCGTTACGGATATTACAAAGACGACATCCAGTCGATCACAATGAAAGGAATCGAAGGACTCGAGAAGATTCGTCAGATCCTTGCCACATTAAGAAGCGAGCCTCCGAAAGAAATCGCAGGATATAAAGTACTTAAAGTGAGAGATTATCAGGCGGATACGATTCGGGATATGGAGACCGGAGAAGTTACGTCTACAGGACTTCCGAATTCAAATGTACTTTACTATGAGCTGCCTGACGGAGCGTGGGTATGCGTAAGACCTTCGGGAACAGAGCCGAAAGTGAAATTCTACTACGGCGTGAAAGGTACTTCTCTGACAGATGCGGATGTAAAATCCGACGAAATGGGAAAAGCCATAATGGAAATGGTGAAAAATCTTGACAAAGCTGTGTAAACCCGATATAACAATATTTAAAGGTGGAAATCCGTGTGCGTTCGGAATCTTCCCCTTTAAAATGAATAACATGTATTGTGGTACAATTAAGAGGAGGATTTACCTATGAACAAGACAGAATTGATTACAGCAATCGCAGAGAGCGCTGACATTTCAAAAAAAGATTCTGAAAAAGCGCTGAAAGCTTTTGTTGATGTTGTTACCGAAGAACTTAAAAAAGGCGAGAAGGTTCAGCTTGTAGGCTTTGGTACATTTGAAGTGAGTGAAAGAGCTGCAAGAGAAGGAAGAAACCCGCAGACAGGAAAGACAATGAAGATCGAGGCTTGCAAAGCTCCGAAATTTAAAGCAGGAAAAGCTCTTAAAGACGCTATCAATTAATCAATTCGTTTGAACGGGCAGATAAAAAGGCACTTACGGGTATCATCGTAAGTGCCTTGTTGCTTCTGTTTTTACTGAAAACAGAGGCGGGTCCGGACATTATTGAAGGAGAGAAAAATGCGGCTTGATAAATTTTTAAAAGTATCCCGCCTTATTAAGAGGCGGACTGTAGCAAATGAAGCATGTGATGCAGGGCGCGTTTCCGTCAACGGAAAACCGGCAAAAGCATCTGTGCAGGTAAAACCGGGCGATGTGATCGAGATCCGGTTCGGAACAAGAGAAGTGAAAGCGGAAGTGCTGAAGCTGGAAGATACGACGAAGAAGGAAAAAGCAGAGGAATTGTTCCGGTATTTGTAGAGAAAGAGAAAAGAAAAGCATAAATGAAAACAACCTCTCATATATATAACCATGCTGTAAAAAGTTCGGAGGCGGGAGGGAGTTTTCATGGAAGAACAGCGTATTGCGAAGGCGCATAAATTAGTTGTAAATAACAGAAAGACGAGTACGGTGACAGGGGTGCTTGACGTACTGTCTTTTGATCTAAACGAGATACTTCTTGAAACAGAGCAGGGGATGCTTATGGTGAAAGGCACGGATCTTCATGTCAACAGACTGACCGTGGAAAAAGGCGAGGTAGATCTGTCGGGCAATATTGACAGTATTGCTTATTCAAGCGTAACGCCGCAGGCAAAACAGGGGGACAGCTTTCTGACGAAGCTGTTTAAGTAGGATATGATACCCGGGATCGGAGCAGAAGCCGGAATCTTTCTGTATGCGGCGCTGGCGGGAGTCGAAGCGGCGGCAGCTTATCATGTACTGGTTTGTTTTCGGAAGCTTGTTCCTCACAGCGGCTGGGCGGTCAGTCTGGAGGATTTTATTTACTGGCTTGCTGCGAGCATCTATATTTTTCGGAAAATGTATGACACAACATACGGGAGCATCCGCTGGTTTTTTGTGTTTGGGATGCTGTGCGGAGCGGCGGCAGGGCATGCGGGGATCAGAAAGACTGTGAAACTATGTGCCGAAAGATGCGGAAAAAAGGAAAAAACCGAAAAATCGTGCAGAAAAGCAAGGAAAGAAAATAGAAAATAAGTCTTGAAATGAGTCAGAAAAGAAGATACAATATTACTTAACACTGGGGAGTGTAAAGAAAGATGAACAGGGTGAGATAAATGAACGGCAAGAAGAAAAGAACGGCGGACAGAAGGAATGCCGGACGCAGAAGATCGGCACATCTGCACAGTTATAAGAAAAGCGTTTTGATGATTTGTACGGTTCTTGTGTTTTTATCAGGCGTACTTGCGGTGGGCGCGATAAAGCTTTATGCAAAGAACAACGCGTATAAGGCTCAGGAAGAGGAACTGGCGGCGCAGATCAAAGAGGAAGAGAAGCGTTCGGAAGAAGTGAAAGAATACGAAAAGTATGTTCAGACAGACGAGTATATAAAAGAGACGGCGGAAGATAAATTAGGACTTGTGAATCCGAATGAGATTATTTTTAAACCGTCGAATAAAAATAAATAAGACGAAAAACAAACAGAGCAAAAAAGCCAGACAGGCATGTACGAAAGATAACTCCGGGGAAGATTTCCCGGAGTTTTTTTATTGACGGCGGCGAGTTGAAGTCCGGGCCTGTTCAAGACATTGACGGCTGTCTGTAATCCCGGAATATGACTTTTGGCATTTTCGGTGATGCCGCTTAAGAAAATACCGTGTTACATTAAGACGGGAAAGTCAGATTGTAAGAAAGGGGATATACAATGAAAGAAGGACAGGCTTTGCAGGGAAGTCCTTATGTAGAACAGATTGAAAAATATGCAAGTTCGCTCAAACAGCTTTCCCATACATTTTTAGAGTTAGAGGCACACAAAGAAGAGTTTTCGGGAGCTGATATCGACGGGATGTTTGACCGGGTGAAAGAAAGGGTCTGCAAAAAATGTGAAAAAAACGCGTGGTGCTGGGGAGAGAACTTTGTTCATACGTACCAGATGGGATATGACGTGCTCTCGGCGGTCGATCATTATGGAAATGAATTAAACGTAGAGACAAAGAGAAAACTGATGCAAAGATGTGAGAAAGCTCCGAGATTTTTGCGGGAGATGCTGGAAGGTTTCAGGGATGCGAGACAAACGATCATATGGACAAACCGTTTGGCGCGAAGCAGGGAAGGGTGCGCGTTTCAGATGGATCTTTTTGCCGATATTATGAAACAGACAGTGCGGGAATTGGAAAAAAGTATTTTTACGGATGAGCGCATGGAAAAGAGGATAGCAGGTGCGCTTAGAAAGTGCGGAATGCGTGTTTTGTATACATACTTGTTTTTAAATGGCGAAGGAAAGTTTGAAGTACATGTGACAGTACGAAGTACAGGCAAAGAGAAAGGGACGGCAAAAGAAGTCGTTCAGGCCGTATCAGAAGCAGCGGGAAGACGTTTTGTCCTTGCACAGGGAAGTCCGCAGGTAGTCGGATTCCGTTATATGACGATCGTATGCAGAGAAGGGCCGTCGTACTATACGCTGTCAGGAACTGCCAAGATCGGGAAAGGATGTGCGAAAATATCGGGAGATAATTTTACACTCATGGAACTGCCGGGAGGAAAGAAGGCGGCGGCTCTTTCTGACGGGATGGGCGCAGGTGAGACGGCGTGTAAGGAGAGCACGCTTGTGATCGAGCTTTTGGAAGAATTGCTTGCCGCGGGATTCCCGGAAAAAGCTGCCGTTCAGATGATCAATACAACGCTGGCGACAGGGCGTGAGGAGATTCATTATTCGACTGTGGATCTCAGTGTGTTTGATCTGTATTCGGGAGAATGCGAGATCGTAAAAGCAGGAGCTTCCTCGACATTTATCAAGAAAAAAGACTGTGTGGAGCATCTAAGTTCTACGAGTCTGCCGATCGGTGTTGTCCATCATATAGAGATTGATTCTGTCAGGAGAAAACTTGAGGACGGAGACTTTGTGATCATGGTTACGGACGGGATTCTTGACGCCCTTCCGGTAGGAGAGCAGGATATATTGCTTGAAACGATCATTCAGGGAAGCGCTATAGTCAATCCGAAAGAAATGGCGCATCATATCCTGGAACAGGTCCTGGCGTGGACAGGCAGAGAGCCTGCCGATGATATGACGGTGATCGTTGTGGGAATGTGGGAAATATGTGACAGGAATACTTTACAGGCGCGGATGGATTCGGTATAGTATGCGTATAGTGAAAAGCTGTGTATTGCGCGGCGCTTCATACATAAAAACACGGATTTGGTATAGTATACATATGATGGAAAAAGCAGGAAGAGAAACAGAAAAATTAATAGAGGAATTGATCGTACAATTTCATATGATCGAACATGGAGATGTTGTGATAGCAGGCGTATCGGGCGGAGCGGATTCGGTATGCCTGCTTTTGACGCTCTGCAGTTTACGGGAAAAGTTCGGTTTCGAGGTCAAAGTGTGCCATGTGAACCACTGCCTGCGCGGAGCGGCTGCGGATGCGGACGAGGAGTATGTAAAGAAGCTTTGCGGCGAACTTGGAGTGGAGTGTCGTGTTTTCCGAAAAGAAGTGGAATTAATCGCTGAAAAACGGAAACAATCTTGTGAGGAAGCGGGAAGGGAAGTACGAAGAGAAGCATTTGAACAAATGTGTGCCGAAAACGGAGGGACGAAGATCGCAACCGCGCATCACAGAGACGATCAGGCGGAGACGGTTCTGCTTAATATAGCAAGAGGAACGGGAATACGCGGCCTTTGCGGGATCGTGCCTGTCAGGGGCAACCGGATCAGACCGCTTCTTTCACTTACAAGAGACAGAATAGAGTCTTATCTGCGGGAGAGAGGAATTGTCTGGCGCGTCGACGCAACGAATGAGGAGGACGATTATACACGCAACCGGATACGGCATAAAGTGCTGCCGGTATTGGAAAACGAAGTAAACGATCAGACGGTGAAACATCTGGAATCGTTATCCCGTCAGGCGGAAGAAATATGTGAATATCTCGACTACAGCGTGCGGCAGTTGTGGAAAACCTGCGTCAGCGTGAGAAAAAAGGAGCAAGAACAGAAGGAATCGCCGATAGAACTTGTCATAGAAAAAGAGAGCTTTTTTCAAAGTTTTCCGGCAGTGAGAAAACTGCTTCTGCAAAAATGTATCGGTAAAGTGCGCGGAGGACAGAAAGATCTGACGTCTGCCCACCTTCAGTCGGTTTCGGAACTGTTTGACCGACAGGTGGGAAAACAGATCGATCTGCCGGGAGGCGTTGCGGCGAAGAGGACATATGACGGGATAGAGATCGTGAAACAAACGCAAAGTGTCAAGAAAACGGCAAAGACAGCGCTAAGGTCAGACGCTGACAGAAGGTTGAGCCTGCGGTTTGTAGAAAACGGAGACATTTTGCAGGCAGAAGAAATCCCGCAAAAAAGTTACACGAAATGGATTGATTATGATATAATTAAATGCGGTCTTTGCGTACGGACAAGGCAGAGCGGCGATTATCTTGTGATCGACGATCAGGGGAGACGTCAGAAACTGAAAGCATGGTTTATCAACGAGAAGATTCCGAAGGAAGAAAGAGACAGGATGCTTCTTGTCGCAGACGGAAGCCATATTGTGTGGATACCGGGATACAGGATGAGCAGAGCGTACAAAGTGACAGAAAAGACAAAAAATATTGTTGAGATAAAGATTACGGAGGAAGAAAAAGATGGCAGAAACGATCAGAGAGATGATTTCGGAAGAGAAAGTTGACGAGAGGATCAGGGAACTCGGAAGACAGATCAGCGAAGATTACGCAGGAAAACAGATTCATTTGATCTGTGTGTTAAAGGGCGGCGTATTTTTTATGTGTGAGCTGGCTAAGCGGATTACCGTGCCGGTTTCTATGGATTTTATGTGTGTCGGAAGTTACGGAGACGGAACGGCTTCGAGCGGAGTTGTCCGTATAGCGAAAGATCTGGATGAGTCGATCGAGAATAAAGAAGTGCTTATTGTGGAAGATATCATTGATTCCGGAAATACACTGTATTACCTGATCGATGTGCTGAAAAAGAGAAATCCGGCAAGTATGCGTCTGTGTACGCTTTTGGATAAGCCGGACCGCAGAGTGAAAGATGTAAAGGTTGACTACTGCGGATTTGAGATCCCGGATGAATTTGTTGTGGGATATGGGCTTGATTACGCCCAAAAATATAGAAACCTTCCGTATATCGGCGTAGTGGAAGGCGTGGAATAATCAGGAGGATCAGTTTTGGATAATAACAGAAATTACAGAAGTGTGAATGGATTTACGATCATTATATTTATGGTGATCGTTTTTGGCGCGCTCTGGATGGCAAACCGGATGCAGATGCATCGACAGGAGATGACATACACAGAGTTTGTTAAGCAGGTTGAGGCAGAAAATGTAACAGAAGTATATATCGATCAGAATAAGGCAGTTCCGACAGGTACTGTAGTGTTTGCGCTGAAAGATACAGATGAGAACCGTTCGGTCAATGTGTCGAATGTAGAGAAAGTAGAGAAACTGCTTGATAAAAACGAAGTCTTATATCAGGTATCCGCAATTCCGGAAACGTCGATGCTTTCTTCCGTTCTTCTTCCGACCGTGATCACGCTTGGCGGGATCATGTTGCTTTTCTTTCTTATGAACCGTCAGGGAAACGGGGCGAATGCAAAAGCGATGAATTTCGGAAAAAGCCGCGCCCGCATGACAAATCATGACGAGATAAAGGTGACGTTTGCAAATGTAGCGGGACTGCAGGAAGAGAAAGAAGAACTTGCGGAGATTGTCGATTTTTTGAAAGCGCCGAAAAAATATGTGCAGGTAGGCGCTCGTATTCCGAAAGGTGTTTTGTTGGAAGGACCTCCGGGAACAGGAAAAACACTTCTTGCAAAAGCTGTTGCAGGAGAGGCGGGAGTGCCGTTTTTCAGTATTTCGGGTTCGGATTTTGTGGAAATGTTCGTAGGTGTCGGCGCATCTCGCGTGCGTGACCTTTTTCAGGATGCGAAGAAAAATGCTCCGTGTATTATTTTTATTGATGAGATCGACGCTGTGGCAAGACGAAGAGGCAGCGGACTTGGCGGCGGTCATGACGAAAGAGAGCAGACATTGAATCAGCTTCTCGTTGAGATGGACGGATTCGGCGTCAACGAGGGAATTATCGTGATGGCTGCGACGAACAGAAAAGATATCCTTGACCCGGCAATATTAAGACCGGGACGTTTCGACAGAAACGTACTTGTAGGCCGGCCGGACGTCGGCGGCAGAGAGGAGATCCTGAAAGTTCATGCGAAAAACAAACCGTTGGCGGAAGATGTGGATCTGAAACAGATCGCTCAGACGACGGCAGGATTTACAGGGGCGGATCTTGAAAACCTGCTGAATGAAGCTGCGATCATAGCTGCAAAGGATAACAGAATGTTTATCCAACAGAAAGATATCCGTCATGCGTTCGTAAAAGTAGGCATCGGAGCGGAGAAAAAGAGCCGCATCGTATCTGAAAAAGAGAGAAAGATTACGGCTTATCATGAGGCGGGGCATGCGATCTTGTTCCATGTGCTTCCTGATGTAGGACCTGTGTACAGTGTGTCTATCATTCCGACCGGCGGGGCAGGCGGATATACGATGCCGCTTCCTGAAAAGGATGAGATGTTTAACACAAAGGGACAGATGCTTCAGGAAATTACGGTTTCCTTAGGCGGCCGTGTAGCTGAAGAAGAAATATTTGACGATATTACGACAGGCGCTTCGCAGGATATCAAACAGGCGACTGCGATCGCAAAATCAATGATTACAAAGTTCGGTATGTCCGAACGCCTCGGATTGATCAACTACGACAATGACAGTGACGAAGTGTTTATCGGACGCGACTTCGGGCATACGTCAAGAGGATACGGAGAAAAGATCGCGGGAACGATCGACGAGGAAGTGAAACGTATTATTGACGAATGCTATGCCAAAGCCCGTTCTATTCTTGAAGAATACCATGATGTTCTTGAGGCGTGCGCAAAACTTCTGCTTGAAAAAGAGAAGATCACACGAAGCGAGTTTGAGGCATTGTTTGAGGACGGAGTGTCGGAGGAGGGGTAATATATGAACAGAGAGGCACTATTCTGTGACGGTACGCAGGATTATGTCATCCCTGCAGAACCGAAGGAAAACGAAAAGATCAAGATTCGGTTTCGCACGGCTCACAACGATGTGGAAGAAGTCCGTATTTTGACCGGCAATTCGTCGTATCCGATGTGGAAGATTGTTTCGGAAGGCGAATTCGATTTCTATGAGATAGAATGGCAGTTAAGTGATGTTCCGTTTAGTTATCTGTTTGAAGTAAAAAGCGGAGATCAGATATGTTATTTCAGCAGGTGCGGAGTTTCCGATCAGAGAGAAGATTTTTATGCGTTTATGATCGTTCCGGGATTCTCTACTCCCGAGTGGGCAAAAGGCGCGGTTATGTATCAGATTTTTGTGGATCGGTTTTGTAACGGTGATCCGACAAATGACGTGGAGGACGGGGAATATATTTATATCGGCGCTCCGAGCGTAAAGATCAAAGACTGGAGTAAAGTTCCGGCGGCGATGGATATCCGTAATTTTTACGGAGGAGATCTTCAGGGTGTCATGGATAAACTGGATTATCTTCAGGATCTCGGCGTTGAGGTTGTATATTTTAATCCTCTTTTCGTTTCTCCGTCAAATCATAAATATGACATTCAGGATTATGATTATATCGATCCGCATTATGGAAAGATCGTCTCGGACGGCGGAGAGACGCTTCCTAAAGGAGCGAAAGATAATACAGGCGCTACAAAATATCAGAAGCGAACAGGCGATATCCGCAATCTTGAAGCGAGCAACGAGCTGTTTGCAAGGCTTGTGGAGGAGATGCACAAAAGAGGGATGCGTGTGATTCTCGACGGTGTATTTAATCATTGCGGATCGTTTAACAAATGGATTGACAGGGAGCGGATCTATGAACAGCAGACGGAATATCCCAAAGGGGCATATGTGAGTGGGGAAAGTCCGTACCGGAAGTTTTTCCGTTTTCATGATGAAAGAAAAGAGGCGTGGCCTTACAATAAAAGTTATGACGGATGGTGGGGACATGATACGCTGCCGAAACTTTCTTATGAGGATTCCCCGGAACTTGAGCAATATATTATGGATATAGGAAAGAAATGGGTTTCGCCTCCGTATAATGCGGATGGATGGAGACTTGACGTTGCGGCGGATTTAGGGTGCAGCAACGAATATAACCATATGTTTTGGAAGCGTTTTCGCAAAGAAGTAAAAGAGGCAAATCCCGAAGCTTTGATCCTGGCAGAGCATTACGGCGATCCGGGAGAATGGCTGCAGGGGGACGAATGGGACAGCGTTATGAATTATGACGCGTTTATGGAACCTTTGACATGGTTTTTGACAGGAATGGAAAAACACAGTGACGAGCGAAGAACAGACCTGTGGGGAAATGCAGACAACTTCATAGGCGGAATGCGCCATTTTATGGCAAGTATGCTCACTCCTTCTTTGCAGGTCGCGATGAACGAGCTGTCCAATCACGATCACTCCCGTTTTCTGACAAGGACGAATCACATCGTAGGACGCGCCGAACATGTCGGGGCGAAAGCTGCGGAAGAAGGCGTTAATTATGCCGTTATGCGTGAAGCGGTTACGGTTCAGATGACATGGGTCGGAGCGCCGACCGTTTATTACGGAGACGAGGCGGGAGTATGCGGATTTACAGATCCGGACAACAGGCGCACATATCCGTGGGGCAGGGAGAATAAAGAACTGCTCGCGTTTCATAAAGAGATGATCCGAATCCATAAACAGGAAAAACCGCTTAGGAAAGGGTCGATCAAGCTGCTCTATGCGGAAAGAAACGTACTTGCATACGCAAGATTTCAGGAAGATGAGCAGATCGTTGTTATCTTAAATAACAGTAAAGATTTAAAAGAGCTGACAGTTCCGGTCTGGTTTGCGGGAGTTCCGAAACAAGGCAGGATGGAAAGGCTCATGTATACATATGAGGAAGGATATACGACAGAGTATGACGAGTTCATTGTAGAAAACGGAGAGATCGTCATCAATATGGGGCGTCATTCCGCAATCGTAATGAAACCTATTTCGGAGGGAGAGAAAACATGGCAGGAAAAGTAGCGGTTCTAAATGATCTGGCAGGCTTCGGAAGATGTTCGCTGACAGCCGCAATCTCGGTATTGTCGGCGATGGGGGTGCAGCCGTGTCCTCTTCCGACAGCCGTTTTGAGTGCACAGACAGGGTTTGAAAGTTATTTTTTTCAGGATCTTACAGAGCAGATGAGGATGATTACCGAAGAATGGAAGAAATCAGGCGCGCAGTTTGACGGGATCGTTACAGGGTTTATGTCAGACCACAGACAGATCGGGGAAGTGAATCACTTTCTCGATCTGTTTCACAAAGAAGGCACATTTCTTCTTGTAGACCCGGTGCTCGGAGATAACGGAAAACGATTCTCTGTTTTTGACGGGTTATTTCAGAAAGAGATGAAACAGCTTGTTAAAAGAGCGGATATTGTGACGCCGAATGTGACGGAACTTTGTCTTTTGACGGATTATGATTATGATAAGATTCAAAATATTTCGGAAACGGGAGACAGAGAAGCTCTTTTTTCGGAAGTGTCGAAAGCGGCAGGCAGGCTTTTAGACAGTGGCGTATCGGAAGTGATCGTGACAGGGGTGTTATTTGAGGAGCAGGGCGCTGCGAAAGAGTGTACAGTCGGAAAAGAGATCGGAACAGGCGGCAGGAAGGTCGCAAATCTTACGGTGACGCGTGAGAAAACAACGGCAGGGATCTCTTCTTTTATCGGGGCAAGTTACTCGGGAACAGGAGATCTGTTCGCTTCCGTAATTGCAGGCGGAAAGGCTCGCGGAGACCGTACAGAAGATTCGGTCAGACTGGCGGGAGAGATGATCGAGAAGGCTGTTAGGGAGTCGGCAGCGCTTGGAATTTCGGGGAAAGAAGGAGCAGAATACGAAAAATATCTTTGGATGCTGTGCAAAAAGACGAAAAAAAGCGGCGAAAAAAGAGGGGAATAAAGGGCGAATGTGGAAAAATATAGAAAAATATCACAAAAATGAGGAAAACTTAAATAGATCAGGCGGCAGGGTTGTAATTCCTATATGTGAGTGATAGAATACGGATATATTCGTACAAGGTTGGGGAACCTGTACAGATAAGTATAATACTAATAAGTACGAGGGTGTATAATGGGGAGAAAAAACAGAATATTTAAGGGGAATCTGAAAGCATCGCAAATCTTGGCGGTGCTTATGTTGATCGTTATGATTATCCGGCCGATCATGGAAGTCTCGGCAAAACCAGGTGAAATTACAACAGAAAATTCTTCCGCAGAGGTGGGGAAGGAAGGAGAAAGTCTGTCCGACGGAATAGATGGGAGCGCTTTATATCCGTTAGAAGAAAATGGACAAAACGGGCAGACGTCTGAAAACGATGCTGTACGGCAAAACGGGCAGATGTCTGATGAGACAGACGCAAAGAACAGTCCGAATGCATCGGATAGAACGGTTTCTGAAGGATCATCGGAAGAAGAGAACATGACATCCGCGCAGCAGGAAAGTCTGTGCAATGATGAATATTGTTCTCACATCTATTATGATCTGGATGGGAGGCAACATGCGCTCTGCGCTCTCGGGGAGCGGATGACGGAGACGGATGCTTACAGAGCAGCGGAAGACAGCGCGGTATATGAAGCAATGTATTTTGCAAGTATCCCGAACTTGTACGAGGCAAGTGCTTTCGGCGGAGCTACAACGTTTGAGAAACTGCATGTAAATACAGTCTACGCATTGTTTTATAAAGAAGATCCGATTGAATCGGGGAATGCGGGAAAAAAGGAAATACCGAAGAAATATCGAATGATCGGCGTCGACGAAGCGGGACTGTTCGGAACGGTAATACCGGAAGACTGTTCTTATGTTGCGTTTGAGATGGAAGTAACGAATAAAAACGGAGAAGCGAGAGAAATAGACTCTCAGATCGTATACAATCTGCGTCAGGCCGCAAATCCGAACGACCCTTATCATGAGATAAAAAAAGAGCCGGTAATAGACGCCGATGGAGAGGTAAAGCAAAGAGGATCGGGATCTTTTGTATTTACGCAAAAGACAAGAGACTGTTTTTACTGGGACATGTCCTATCACACGTCCTACTGGGGAGGTCATCCGTCATCAAGTAATAACATTCTGGATGAACTGGCGATCTATGTCGATAATGACAAAGACGGAAATTATGATACGAAAACAGATAAAGTGTGGGATGAGTTATGGGTATCTTACGCAGATAAAAACGGAAAGATCGTATCAAAGAAAGTTACAAGAGAGACCCGCTATGAATTATGTACTTATTATGCGTTTGGAAAAGGATCAGGTCTGACAGAACTGTCGCTTCTGGCAATTTCAAACGGAGAGCTTAATGAAAAAGGCGGTTTCAAACATCCTTCCGATAATAAAGAAGACGATAAAGTATATTATCAGTTATACAATATTGCATCAGGCGATAACTTTTTCATTCTGAGGAACTTGGATGACAGTCATCGTATTTGGAGAAGTTATGAAACAGACGGCGACCGGTATGTCGCGTTTAAAGATCAGATGTACGGAACTTCGGGAGCGCTCGTTGCAAGTGGCGCAGAAGGCGGGAAAACAGAAGCGGCGGATACGGTGGAATATCGTCTTTGCAAAAACTTGGAAGACGGGCAGGCAGTGGAAACCGAATGGAAAAAGATGGATCAGGCGCTGCCGGAATCTTCGGGAACGGGTCAGGCAAGCGAAGATATGGAAAATGAAGTTTTTTATAAAACATTTTTTACACATGAAAAACTGTCGGATAAAGAAAAGTATATTCAATTTCGTGTATGTGAAAACAGAGCAGACGGCAAAGTTGTAAAATATAAGACGGATATAACTGAGATTGACGATACTTATGCTTTTCCATGCTTTTTCGCAGACGTACTTCAGAAAAAAAGTATAAGTTATACGAACGAGCAGTCGAAAATCAACGGAACATGGAGTTCGATCTTTAAGGCGAGCGATCACGGAGATGAGGCAAAGAACATTCCGATAGCGAAAAACAAGTCGTATGATCCAAAATACTATTACGCGAATACGACGTTTTATGATTATTATTCGGATTATGAACTTCAAGGGAAAAAATTGAGTGAAGTAAACGGATCGCCGTACAACTATGAAACGAGTTTCGGAATATTGAACGACGGCATCTCCAAGTATTTCCAAGGGAAAAATAAGAAAGCGGCGGCGTGGTATTATGGAAAATATATCAGGCATCCGGCTGTAACAGACGGGGATAATCCGCTGAATAATTCTTCTCCGGGCAATATGTCGGGAAATCAGATCGGACCGAATGACTGGCATTCTGGAGATCCGTTAAAGTATGCTTACGGGCATGTCGATAAACAACTGGAAGATGGAAAAATCTCAACTGCAGGTGTGAAACTTCCGCAGTTTGACGAGAGTTTTCTTCGCGGAAACAATGCGTTTCACTCGGCGCTGGGATACGTGTATAATAACGTTTCTTTTCCGTTTTTCCTTGCAGATGACGGGTATTGGGAGTACAGCAGTTTGAAGTCCGACCATGTGCTGCGGTTAAAAGAAGATCCCGATAAAGGCTATTATTTAGATGTGGGAGAAAAGGAAGACGCGCTGAAAACAGGTGACAAAGATGTCGCAATGGGAAAAGATCAATTCGGATTTTTCCCGTTTAATGATAAAAACGACGCAACGAAAGAAAACTCGTTTTACCGGTTGGACAGGATGAAAACGAATTTCTGCTTCGGTATGAAGATGGAACTGGATTTTAAACTGACGGAAGACGGAAAAGTGCGTATGCCGGGAGAAAAGGCAGGAGAATATATTGAGAAGCCGATCGAATTTGAGTTTTCGGGAGACGATGATTTCTTATTGTATATCGACGGAAAACTTGTTCTTGATATGGCAGGGAAACATAATCCGTTGGAAGGTCATATTAACTTTGAGACCGGAGCGGTAGATGTGTACGGATTAATTGAAAAGGGCGCAACAGAGGACGGATATCCGATCAATAAAAACCAGCATCATGCACAGGCGAATATTTATGAAAAAAATGATGCGAACGGTCCGTGTTTAGATATGGAAGAACTTTCGCAAGGCATCCATAAGATCACGATTTTTTATGCGGAGCGCGGAGCGGGTGTTTCCAACTTAAAGATCCGTTTTAATTTCCCGAAAACGAATCAGCTTGATCTGACGAATCAGGTAAGCACTGCTTCGGCAAATCAGGACGTATTCGGAAAAGCATTAGGATATATCGGAAGTTTTACTTATAAAATATTGAATCAGGCGACAAGCGGAAGTCAGATTCCGGTGGAAGATTCGGTAGGTTATCTCCGTAACGAAGGCGCTGTTAAGTTTAACGATTTTAAAAACAGCGGAACATACAGAGGGTCTAAGACCGGAGAAAGTGAGCTCAAAGAAGCAGATCCGGACGCAGAGACAGACGGCCCGATTATCGGTGAGCGCAGCGATGTGATAAAGCTTGTGAATAAAGACAGCGGCAAAAATCTCGATCAGTATCAGATGTCGGAAGAAATTGCTTCGGGAAAATACTGGACAACGATCGACTGTGCGGAGAACGGAGGCAGTGTGGACCTGTCAAAAGCGGCATATCTTCAAATGTCCGTTTATAATAACTCGGATGCTTCCAGCGCTACCGGGTGGTCGTTAAAAGCGAGACTGATAGACCGGCACGGAAATGTGATCACCAGACCTGCCAGTCAGATGACATATTATGGATACAGTAACTCTATGCCGAAAGGCCAGTGGTCGATCGTTCGTCTGAATCTGGCAGACTGGAATTCGGGAATATCGGATTTTGATATGAAAAATGTCGCCAAAGTGCAGTTCGCCTTTGCACGTGACAGAGGAAGTTTGTATATGGCGGATATGGATTTTAAAGGAAAGATCATTCCGAACCAATCGACCGGATTTTATGCAAGCGACGATCAGATTTCAGATTATGAATCGCTGGGAACAAAAGAGCAGCCTCTTAGCTATAATAAGGCGGTCTTAAATCCGGTAAGCGGAGCGTTTTTCCGATTGAATCCGATACAAGAAAACGATGTCGTAAATAAAGGAAATGACCTTATGGTCAGATCAAGAGGATTGCTGGAACTGACGGGTGGAAATAAAGCGTCCTTTGTCGATAAATTCCGTGAGGGAAGTTATTTGCAGATCACACAAGACGATCCGCTTAGAAACAAAGTATTTCGGACTTCGTGGTCGATTTTGGAAAATGCGGTGTATGACGGCGCATCGGGAATGTATACCGACGGTTATATTGCGGATAACATTCTTGCACTGCATCCGACGGCAAGAACGGTGGAAAACGATCCGGAGATTTTGGATAATACAGTGACGGATGTAAGAACATATACGGCGTCAGACGACAGAAATGTAAAGAGTGCGGACGGAAAAGGGTATCACTATCCGAGTTCAAACAGAGAAGGGCATGTATCGGAAAAGAACGAGACTTTTGTTTTCAGAAGCTATCTCGATCCCGATAACCTTCAGAAAAACGGGATTCATCTGACTGTGGCGTATAAAAACGATCTGATCAGCGGAGGACTGATCATTACAAAAACCGTCGATCAGATCGATCCGAAAAAAGATCATACATATAAATTCCATATCCATTATACAGATGTGGCGGGAATGAGCCTTGAAGGAAATATAGGTTCAGGCGGTACGCCGGAAAGCGGAAGCGGCATTATGCAGGAAATTGATGTAACTGTTCCGGCAGGAGAACAGACTGCAAGTGTAGCTGTGTACGGTATTCCGAAAGAGACTGTATATACGATCCACGAGGAAAATGAGATACCGCAAAATATCGAGATCGGAGGAATTTATACTTATCCTCAAAATGTGGCAAAAAATTTTGTGCAGACAGATCCTGACAGAGGCGAAGTATGCACAGGTGATGAGTATAATCATAATGCGAAGGTAGGAACAAAGAAATATAATGTAAACGGAACAGAGGTCGAATATAAAACGGCAGAAGGTACAATGAAAGAAAGTGTGCAGGAAGTTACGTTTGCGAATAAACAAGTGCCTGCTCACGGAGAAATTAAGATTACGAAAAAACTTCAGGGAAAAGCGTATGGAGAAGAGCGAGGTTATTTGTTCCATATCCATTATAAAACAACGGATGAAAACAATAAGGAAAAGGTCGTTGTCATTCCGCAGACTGTAGTTGTAAAAGCAGGGGAACTGACAGGAAGTACTGTCTATGAAAATATCCCGCTCGGTGCACAATACGAAGTGCATGAGGTGGATGAAACCGCTCTTCTGACTTTGGAAGCGGACGCAGGATCAACGGTATTGGGAAGTGACGATCCGCTTTCGGATACCGAACAGAATCATTCGCATACAGATGTAAAAGCAGAGAAGAAGCATATTTCGATCATTCCGGCAGAAGAAGGGGCGATCGGAAGCGAATGTGCGAAGAAAGGGTTTTGGACAGCGCAGGGCGGAACAGGAGAAAGCCGTCATAATTTTACGTTTACAAATATCGGCTCTCATAATGTTGCGGTCCTGAAAACAGACAGTTCCCGAAACGTGCCTTTGGAAAACGCAGGTTTTACGCTTTATGATACGAAAGATAATATCGTTCAAAACCGGACGGCCGTTTATATGTGGCAAAATGAGATCAGTATAAGTGATCCGAATTATAACAGTGAAAGCGGAAGGTATCATCAGGGAGATACGTCTTATACGGTATATACGCTGAAAGGCGATCCGGCTGAGAAAAACGTTTATTATGTACCGCTGACGAACGAAGAAATCGCCGCATACAAAAAGGGAATGGAAGATCCTGAAAGCGTGGAAGGAATGGATGCGCAGAAGCGTGAAAAGGTTCGCGCAGCGGCATGTTTCGAGAACCTTGCGGCAGGAGAATACGTTTTAAAAGAGACGACGCCTCCGAACGGATACGGCGCGTCAGATCCGATTCGGTTTAAATTATCGATACAGGAGGGAGAGGAAAATCAGTTTGTACTTCCTTACGGAGTAAGTTTGGAAAGTCCTCTTTCTAATAAAGAAAATGTGACTCTTCAGGTGAGAAATGAAAAAAACAGCGGAGTCGTAAGCTTTACAAAGGAAAACCGAAAAGGAGAGCCTTTGAAGAACGCGAAGTTCGCTTTGTACCGGCTGATCTGCAGCGATCCGTCTCATAAAGGAAAACATGATGAAGATCTGATCCGGCATGATGAAAACGGAAATCTTGACGACGGATATGCGTATAAAGATTGTTGGAAATTGCAGGGAACGGCGGTTTCGGATGAAAACGGAACAGTCGAATTCCTAAATCTTCCGGCAGAAGAAGGCACAGAGTACCGTCTGGCGGAGTTGAAAGCTCCAAGCGGATACGTGACTGCGAAAGGTCAGTGGAAAGTCACATATGAGAAAGAGACTCATGAACTGAAGATAACCGGAAGCGTAAAAAATCCTCCGGCATTTTCGGGGGAAGGAACGGATGAGAATCCGTATAAAGTGATCAATTATACTTATGCCGAATTTCCGTTATCAGGCGGAAGGGGATACAGTTATCTGGCAGGCGCGGTTCTGATCGCGGCGGCAGCCGGGTTGTGGTTTTGGTACGATTCGAGAAAGAGAAAAACTGTAAGATCCCGCGGTATGAGAAAAAGGGGACATAAATAATAAGGAGGAAAAAGTTAATGGACAAGAAAACAAAAATGAAAGAAAAAAGGGCAAGCGGCATTTGGAAAAAAGTGTTGGGAATCTGTCTTGCGGTAATCATGGTCATCGGAATGACGATGCCGGCGTGGGCGCAGATCGCGGCAACGCAGAAAGGTTCTATCAAAGTTACGGCAAATGAAAGCGGATGGGCAGCATCGGCGTATCAGGTAATTGATGTGAATTTTGATTTTGACAACCAGCAGCCGAAAGAGCCCGCCTATGTGTGGAACAAAAACGCCGCAGAATGGGTCGGAAAAAACTTTACAGATTATATTGAAGCAGGCAGCAATGCCGTAACAGAAGCGTTTATAACACTGGATACGGATAAGGATGCAGCTAAGATAAAAGAATTTGCAGATAAGATGTCGTCGGCGATCGCGGCAGGTGCGTTTCGGATGGATGCAGCAGGAAGCGTTCAGCCGGGTGAAGGTCAGACGGAAGCGACGATCGGAGATCTTCCGATGGGCGGATATCTTCTGCTGATGACAGGCGGAAGTAAGATATATTCCCCGGTATTTACACATATTTATCCGAAGTTTAACGACGAAAAAGGATGGGAAATCGTAGACGGAGATATTACAATTACCGCAAAGGGAACAAACCCGACGATCAAGAAAACTGTAAAAGATGCGGGTGGACAAGAAATATCTACGACGGCGATCGGAGATACGGTAACTTACGAACTGACAGTTGATATTCCGGTTTATCCTGATAGCGCAAATGTAAAAACCTTCGTTTTCGGAGACAAACTTCCATCCGGTGTGGCGTTGGTTGAAAATTCAGTGACAATCAAATCGGCAGGCGCTAAGACAGATCTTTCGGAACACTTTATAGAAACAGAAGGAAAATTTGAATACAGCGTCAAAGATTACGGTGAGTTGAAAACGGAAGTCAAAGGTGAAAGTCAGATTATCGTAACTTATAAGGCGAAAGTTGTATCAGAAGCTTATGAAATACAGGATAACTTGAAAAACGAAGCATATTTGAAATACAACAAGGCTTCTTATAATGCACAGGGCGTTGAAGAAACGATCAATGTGAACCGTCAGTTATATACGTATGGCGTAAAGGTTAAAAAAGTAGACAACAAGGACGAGAATACGGCGCTTCAAGGTGCGGAGTTTACTTTGAAAAAAGGCAATGCAGAAATAGAGTTTGCGAAAAGTGGGGAGATGTACTATCCGGTAGCAAACGGAGATGAAAAACTGACGACAGATGAAAATGGGGAAATGCTTATCGCAGGTCTTGATCTTGGAACATATACATTGACAGAGACGAAAGCTCCGTCAGGATATACTTTGCCGAGAAATCCTGAGACGACGATCACGCTGTCTGAAAAAGACACTGTAAACGGTACGCTGGATGAGTCAAAAGCAGAAGGAACGAATGTGAAAGCAAACTCGGTAGCTGTTGATGGAGAAAAAGCATGGCAGTTAAACTTCACTCTTACAAACAGTAAAAGCAACTTCAACCTTCCGATTACAGGAGGCATCGGAACGGCAATCTTTACGATCGGCGGAATTATGATCATGGCGGGAGCGGTAATGCTTCTTACATATGCGATCCGCAGAAGCAGAAGATAGGAAGTTTCAGGAAGAAAAGAAAAAAGTTCCGAACGGAAAACAGACAGAGAAAAGACAGAAAAACAAATAGAGAAAGAAAAAGACAGAAAGAAAAGGGTTTGTCTGTATGCGCGAAAAAAGAAAAAGCCGAAAACGGCACAATAAACGCGGGCAGATATTAACACCGGTCATATTCCTGACGTCCCTGCTTTTATTTGCGGCGGGCGTCGGGATTTTCATTTATCCGGCGTTAAGCAATTATCTGGCGCAGCGTGAGCAAAAAGAAGTCATAGAAGAGTACGCTCAGACTGTAGAACAAATTGATAAAGACAAGATGGCAAGACAGTGGGAACTGGCAGAAGAATACAACGAGACTCTTCTCGGCGATCCCGTTCATGATCCGTTTATTCCGGGAACAGGATATGCGCTTCCCGATAATTATGAAAGTGTGCTGAATGTAAACAAAGACGGCGTAATGGGGTATCTGAAGATCCCGAAGATCAAAGTCGATCTTCCGATCTATCATGGCACAAGTGAAGAAGTTTTGGAAAAAGGCGCGGGACATGTCGACGTGACCGCTCTCCCGATCGGCGGAGTGAACCGGCATCCGGTCATCAGCGCGCACAGAGGTCTTCCAAGCGCGGAATTATTTACAAGGTTAGATGAATTGGAAAAGGGAGATCGTTTTTTTCTCCATATCCTTGATAAAACGCTTGCCTACAAGGTGGATCAGGTGAGAGTTATTAAGCCGGAAGAACTGGAACAACTGCAGACATATCACGATAAAGATTATGTGACGCTTCTGACTTGTACGCCTTACGGAGTGAATACACACAGGCTTTTAGTACGCGGGGAACGGATTCCGTATGAAGAGGCGGAAGAAAACGGGGATGAGGCGTTCGATGATGAAAAGAATCAGGGAATGCCGCAATGGGTGAAAGAGTATGTTGTTATGATTATCGCAGGGATCTTGCTGCTTGTTTTCGCAGGCAGGATTTTTGCGGCGAGAAAATAAAAGAACCGCAGAACAGAAGAAAAGAAGACTACTGTTCTGCGGTATTTACTATTTCGTCAAAACTTCTACGCCGTCATTTGTGACAAGTACCATGTATTCGATCTGGGATGACAGTCCGTCGTCGATCGTGTATACAGTCCAACCGTTATCCTCATCAACAAAGAAGTCGGGACTGCCTTCGTTGATCATCGGTTCGATCGTGAAGATCATACCGGGAACGAGAAGCATTTCACTTCCTTTTGGAGTGACATAGCTGACAAACGGATCTTCGTGGAATTCAAGTCCGATTCCGTGTCCGCCGATCTCTTCTACGACAGAATAGCCGTTTTCCCGGGCGTGAGTGTTGATCGCATGGGCGATGTCACCGAGATGTCCCCACGGTTTTGCGGCCGCAAGTCCGAGGTTGACGCATTCCTCTGTTACGCGGACGATTTTTTCGGCTCTTTCGGAAACCGTTCCGAGCTTAAACATACGGGAAGCGTCGGAAAAGTAGCCGTTTAAGATTGTAGAGACGTCAACGTTGATTATATCGCCGTCCTGAAGAATGATATTTTTATCCGGGATACCGTGGCATATTTCGTTGTTGAGCGAAGTGCAGACGCTTTTCGGAAATCCCTGATAATTAAGCGGTGCGGGGATTCCCCCGTGTTCTTTCGTGAACGTATATACGATGTCGTCGATCTCGGCAGTGCTCATTCCGATACGGATGTGCTTTGCAACTTCATCGAGTACAGCGGTATTTAATCTGGCGCTTTCTTTGATCTTTTCGATCTGTTCAGCCGTTTTGAGGATTGCCCGTGTCGGAACAATCTCGCCGCGTTCTGAATGCAGAAGAATTTTTTCTTCGATCGGCATATGGCATTTTTTGTATTTTTTGCCGCTGCCGCACCAACAGAGTTCATTTCTTTCCATGAATAACATCTCCTTGTAGTTATTTTATTACTGTATTTTAAAAGCGGTGAATGAAAAGGCCGCTTCGCAGTTTTGGTTCAAACCATGTTGATTTCGGAGGCATGAGAAGCCCGGCGTCCGCAACGCCCATCAATTCGGTCATAGAAGTGGGATACATTGCAAATGCGATCCCGCCTGTCTGATCTGCGGCGTCTTTCAGCGCGTCAAGTCCCCGGATTCCGCCGATAAAACGGATGCGGGAATCTGTTCTGGGATCGTTGATGCCCAGAACCGGGGAAAGGATGTGATCCTGTAAAACGGAAACATCCAGATCTTTTACCGGATCGCCGGAGAAAAGGTCTTCTTTTGCGTTTACACGATACCAGTTTCCGTCGGCATACATTCCGAATTCGCCTTTTTTCTGCGGGCGGACTGCTTCTGCGCCGGCCAAAGCCACATCGAACCTGCTCTTTATTGTATCAAGAAATTGTTCAAATGTATACCCGTTCATATCCGCAACAACTCGATTATAGTCGTAGATCGCCAGTTCGTCCGCGGGGAAGAGAACAGAAAGAAAATAATTGTATTCTTCTGTTCCTGAAAAATGGAGAGCTTCTGCTCTGCGTTTCAGTCCGACTTTGACAGCGGAAGCTGCGCGGTGATGTCCGTCTGCAATGTACAGATGTGGAATTGCCTCAAAAATCTTAGAAATGTCAACGATCGTTGACATCTTATCTATACGCCACACTTCGTGTCTTATCCCGCCGTCAGAGGTGAAGTCGTAGACTGCAGGTGTTAATCGGACGTTTTTGATGATCTCTCCTAGTTTTTTGTCGGCGCGGTAAGCGAGAAAGATCGGTCCGGTCTGGGCGCTGCATGCGTCGATGTGACGGATTCTGTCCTGCTCTTTTGCTTCCAGCGTATTTTCGTGTTTTAAGATCACATTGTTGCAATAATCGTCGATCGAAGCGCAGCCTACAAGCCCTGTCTGTGTTCTTCCGTTCATTGTAAGCGCGTATAAGTAGTAACAAGGTTCTTTGTCCTGAAGAAAAGAACCTTCATCGATCATACGGTTCAGTGTTTCGGATGCTGTTTTATATACTGCTTCGCTGTATGGATTTGTGCCTTTTGGAAGAAGCGTCTCGGCTCGGTCGATCTGAAGAAAAGACTTCGGTTCGGCAGCTACGATTTCTCTTGCTTCCTCGCTGTTGTATACATCATAAGGAAGGGCGGCTATGGCAGAAGCTAAGTCTGCGCGAGGGCGGATTCCCTTAAATGGTCGGATAATGCTCATAGTAGTACCTCCTAAAAATCATCTGTCAGATAACTATACCACAGGCGAAAGCGGTTTGTCACGGGAGAGGCACTCCAAAATATGATAAACCCCGACATTTTACTTGCCCGAATTATAAAAATATAGTAGTATTAATTTTTAAAGGAGAGGAAATTATGTGGTATTGGATTATAGTAGCTTTACTTGTGTCGGGCTGTGCCGCGATGTTGTTTGTATCGTTTTCGGGAATCAAACAGAGCAAAGCGGAGTTGGCGCGGGCAGAAGGACGAGGAAGAAAAAAACGCCGGGATGAATATGAAGATGAGTATGAGGCGGAAGTCCGCACGCGTTCAAAACGAGAACGAGAGGCGCAAGCGCATGCGAAGGATCAGCGCCCGAAACGTAAGAAACGCCGCTGGAAGATCATTCTGGAAGATATTGACAGTTGGGAAAAATATAGCTTTACATTTTGTGACAGCGTAGGGATCGGCAGAGGGAAGGACGGAAGTATGTATGAGAGATATCTTCCGATCACTTCTGACGGAAGGATCTCCAAGCTTCATTGCGTGATCATACATAAGAATGACAAATTATATGTAAAAGACGAGGATTCGAGAAACGGTACATATTTAAACGGTGTCCGTATCGACCGGCCGATGGAGATCCAAAGAGACGATATTATCGGAGTCGGGGAGACGCGGCTTGAAGTGCAGAGGATTTTGCGTGAGAGCGATTAAACACAGCATATAGAAAAGAACAGTCCGTTTTGCGGGAAGGCAGACAGTTGCCGCACTGCAAAGCGGGCTGTTTGCCGTATAGGAAGCGGCGTGTTTTTGGCAGTCACATTTTCGGGGAATGAACATATAGTACACATATAATATCAGTTCGGGAGTGAGTGCGATGAACGAAAAACTGCCTTATTATATGGCGTATCCGATGCCCTTTTCTTTTGATGACGAGCGGATCGAGAGAATGGATTTTGAATATTTGAAAAGTATGTATCCGAAGATTCCGAAACGGATTCTTCCGTATGTAGAAGAAGAATGCGACCGTATGGAATACGAAAACAGTATGGTGTACGACGCATATCCTGACAAACTGCAGTTGAAGCTGATGTGCACGCGGGTGTGTGACAATATCAGACGGCATGAACATATTTGCCGGGAAGAGGATGAAAAGGAGGAAGATTTATCCCAAAATGAAGCAATGACTATGGAAAATCTGAGGGATCTTGTGGAAGTAATGCTGTTTCAGGAGTTATACAAACGCCGTTGTGACCACAGAAGATGTTGTCACAGATTTTTTAAATAAGCGGAACTGTTTTATGCAAGTTTTGTGAGGCGAAGCGGAACTGTTTGGCAAAAAATATGTTTTAGTTGAAAATTACATGGAATATTTGCTTGAATTTTATGTATATTTTACAGAAATTTTCAAAGAAGCTCTCTTGATTTACTATTAAGATGAAATGTGATAAAATAAATAAGATATAGTAATGTATATTAGGTGGGGAATAAAATAAGGCGGAGAATACATATGAAAAAAAATTTGATTTTTATAGGGATGCCCGCAGTAGGAAAAAGTACGGTCGGCATTGTTGTGGCGAAGCGTCTCGGAATGCAGTTTATCGATACAGATCTGTTGATCCAAGAGCAGGAGAAGAAACTTTTGTGTGAGATTATAGCCGAAGTGGGAGAAGATGGATTTATTGAGATCGAAAACAGGGTGAATGCAGACGTCGATGCACAAAACGCAGTCATTTCCCCGGGCGGAAGTGTGATTTATTGCGAAGAGGCGATGAAACATTATAAAAATATCGGAACGGTCGTATATTTGAAAGCGTCTTATCAGACAATAAAAAAGAGAATCCGCAATCCGAAAAAGCGCGGAGTTGTTCTGCGCGACGGACAGACGTTTCGGCAGCTTTATGAAGAGCGCGTGAAGTTCTTTGAAAAATATGCGGATATTACGATCTGTGAAGACGGATGCGAGATTGAAGATACGATAGAAAATGTCCTGGAAGAAGTAAAAAAACTTGACAATGTACAGTGAACAACACTAGAATGATACGCTGACAAAAGTTGGGATTTAAAAAAGGCCGGATATGTGGTAGAATAAAAACGGCAGACTGAAAAGATATTATAAAGAATAAAAGAATATAAGATAGAAAAGAAATATAGAAAAAACGTACGGGAAAGTACAAGTATGATAATAAAATCTAAACAGAGGTGTGATATGGAACAATATATCATAAAAGGCGGGAATCCGCTTGTCGGAGAAGTGGAGATCGGCGGTGCGAAAAATGCGGCGCTTGCAATTTTGGCGGCTGCAATTATGACAGATGAGACTGTTCAGATCGATAATCTTCCTGATGTGAATGATGTGAATGTGATGTTGGAAGCGATCGAGGGAATCGGCGCGATGGTGCAGAGGATCGATCGTCATACAGTAAAGATCAACGGAAGTACGATCGGCGATTTTAATATAGAGTATGATTACATTAAGAAGATCAGAGCGTCTTACTATTTGCTGGGAGCTCTTCTCGGGAAATATAAAAGGGCGGAAGTTGCGCTGCCGGGAGGATGCAATATCGGAAGCAGACCGATCGATCAGCATTTGAAAGGATTTCGGGCTCTTGGTGCGGACGTCGATATTGAACACGGCAAGATTGTCGCAGAGGCGGAGAAACTTCGCGGAACGCATTTGTATTTTGATGTTGTGACAGTCGGGGCAACGATCAATGTGATGATGGCTGCTGCTATGTCCGAAGGTCTTACGATCATGGAAAACGTGGCGAAAGAGCCGCATGTTGTCGATGTGGCAAACTTTTTAAACAGCATGGGCGCGAATATCAGAGGCGCAGGTACTGACGTGATCAAGATTCGCGGCGTGAGATCGCTTCATAAGACGGAGTATTCCATCATACCGGATCAGATCGAAGCGGGAACATTTATGTTTGCGGCTGCGGCGACCAAAGGAGACGTAACGGTATTGAATGTAATTCCGAAGCATCTTGATGCGACGATTTCTAAATTAGTGGATATCGGATGCGAAGTGGAAGAGTTTGACGATGCGGTTCGCGTTGTCGCAAAGAAGCGCCTGAGATGTACCCAGGTGAAGACGCTTCCGTATCCGGGATATCCGACGGATATGCAGCCACAGATCGGGGTGACGCTCGCTTTGGCAAAAGGAACGAGTACGATCACGGAAAGTATTTTCGAGAATCGTTTCAAATATCTCGGTGAACTGGCCCGTATGGGAGCACAGGTAAAAGTGGAAGGCAATTCTGCGACGATCGAAGGCGTTGAGCGGTTTTCGGCTGCCCGTGTGAGCGCGCCGGATCTTCGCGCGGGAGCGGCGCTTTGCATTGCGGGTCTTGCGGCGGAAGGCATTACGATCGTGGATGATATCGTTTATATTCAGAGAGGATATGAGCGGTTTGAAGAGAAACTCAGAGGTCTCGGCGCTATGATCGAGCGTGTATCCAGTGAAAAAGAGATTCAGAAGTTTAAATTGAAAGTTGGTTAAAAAAACAGGCAGAACCGGGAAACGGTTCTGCCTTTTGGCTCTTCCGGCGATGGAAGATATGAAAAGAAAAAAGTGCGGTTTCCGGGAAGTGGAAAGGAAACTGCACTTTTGGCGTCTTAGATCGTTTTTATCGGATCTTTCGAGTGGACTCCCGTACTTTTAATTCTACAGGGAGAACCTGACCGGTAAAGGGGGAGATGAAAAATATCTTCTGCGGGAAAATGAAGAAAAGCATTGACATTTCCGGGTGTACATTGTAAAGTCTTGTTTGTAACAAAACAGTTTAATAAAAATACTTTCTCTTATTCAGAGCAGTGGAGATACAAAGGATCTGAGAAGCTGCGGCAACCCCTGAACAGGAAGGTGCCAACCTGAGCGAGTCATCGAACAATAAGAGGATTGTTGTGATAGAGAGACAGTCCGCTTTTACGGGCTGTTTTTATTTGCGGCGGCGACGAGTCAAAGTCCGGGTCATCCCGGGATCTTGACGACTGCTTATGATCCGAAGCAGTCTGCCGCAGGCAGATATCTTTCTTGATCGTAAAGAAATAGAGAAAGTGAACGAAAGGAGAATGGTTATGGAGAGAGAAAAGATTTTATTTACTTCCGAGTCGGTTACGGAAGGACACCCGGACAAGATGTGCGATCAGATTTCGGACGCTATCTTGGATGAACTTATGAAGCAGGATCCGATGAGCCGTGTCGCATGTGAGACATGCTGTACGACAGGCGTCGTTATGGTGATGGGAGAGATCACGACGAAAGCTTATGTAGATATTCCGAAGATCGTACGTGACACAGTTCGTGAAATCGGCTATACAAGAGGAAAATACGGATTTGACGCCGATACATGCGGCGTGATCACAACGATTGACGAACAGTCGTCCGATATTGCGATGGGAGTGGATAAAGCGCTCGAAGCAAAAGAAAATAAAATGTCAGAAGACGATATTGAAGCCATCGGAGCAGGAGATCAGGGAATGATGTTCGGTTATGCGTCTGATGAAACAGAAGAATATATGCCGTATCCGGCGGCGATGGCGCATAAGCTTGCGCGCCGTCTGACAGAAGTAAGAAAGAACGGAACACTGCCGTATCTTCGCCCGGACGGGAAAACGCAGGTAACTGTGGAATATGATGAAAACGGCGTTCCGAAGCGTCTGGATGCGGTTGTGCTTTCTACACAGCACGATCCTGAAGTGACGCAGGAGCAGATTCATGAAGATATTAAGAAATATGTATTCGATGAAGTGATTCCGGCAAATATGACAGATGATGAAACAAAGTTTTTCATTAATCCGACAGGACGTTTTGTGATCGGCGGGCCTCATGGAGACAGCGGTTTGACAGGACGTAAAATCATTGTAGATACTTACGGCGGAATGGCACGTCACGGCGGCGGAGCTTTCTCGGGAAAAGATTGTACAAAAGTGGATCGTTCCGCGGCATATGCGGCGCGTTATGCGGCGAAAAATATTGTTGCGGCAGGTCTTGCGAGACGATGCGAGATCCAGCTTTCTTATGCCATCGGCGTAGCGCAGCCGACGTCGGTATCCGTAGATACGTTCGGCACAGGGAAGGTTTCGGATACAAAGCTTGTGGAGATCATCCGTGAGAACTTTGATTTCCGTCCGGCGGGAATTATTAAAATGCTGGATCTGCGCAGACCGATCTATAAGCAGACCGCTGCGTACGGACATTTCGGAAGACTTGACGTTGAACTGCCGTGGGAAAAACTGGACAAAGCAGACGATCTGAAAAAATATCTTGAATCGTAAAACAGATTTACCGGCGGGAAAGACCGGTATAGAAAAAGGGATAGAAAACTAAGATGACGATTCGGCCGTCTTTTCGATACAGGGTAACGGATATCCATATCGAAGAGGCGGCGATTTGTTTATAAAAAGTTTCGTTGAAGAAGGGTAGGGATAACGGTATAATATATAATATCATGCAAAAGTGAGAATCTGTTTTAGGAGGAGCGCCTATGAAGCTTAGGACAAAATTGATCGTGGCATTTATGTCTGTTATGATTTTGCCGATGATCTTTTTGAATGTAGTGATGCATACGTTCGCGTCGCGGGAAGTAGGAGAACTTCAGCAGCTTTATATGATCGTCGTATTCATCACAACGACGCTGCTGATTTATTGGATCTACCGTTCGGTTTCTGTTCCGCTGGCGAAACTGCAGAAGGCGGCAAGAAATATTAAGGAAGGGAATCTTGATTTTGAGATCAGGCAGGAGTCGGATGATGAGATCGGACAACTCTGTCAGGATTTTGAGGAGATGAGGCTTAGGCTGAAGGCGAACGCGGAAGAGAAGGTTGCATTCGACCGGGAGAACAAGGAGCTGATCAGTAATATTTCCCACGATCTGAAAACGCCGATCACGGCGATCAAAGGATATGTGGAAGGAATCATGGACGGGGTTGCGGATACCCCCGAAAGGATGGACAGATACATTAAGACAATATATAATAAAGCAAATGAGATGGATCTTTTGATCAACGAACTGACGCTTTATTCCAAGATCGACACGAATCGTATTCCGTATAATTTTACGACGATATCGGCGAAAGGATATTTTGGAGACTGCGGAGAAGATCTGCATATGGAGCTTGAGTCGAAAGGAATCGAATTTACTTATTGCAATACGATGGAAGAAGACTGCAAGGTGATCGTTGATCCCGAGCAGCTTAGAAGGGTGATTAATAATATCGTATCGAATTCGTTGAAATATATGGACAAGCCGAACGGAAAAGTCACAATGGAAGTAAAAGATGTCGGCGATTTTATACAGGTTGAATTAGGCGACAACGGCAAAGGGATCGCCGCAAAAGACCTGCCGTACATTTTCGATCGTTTTTACAGGACGGATGCTTCCCGCAATTCATCGAAAGGCGGAAGCGGAATCGGTCTGTCGATCGTGAAGAAGATCGTGGAAGAACATGGAGGAAATATATGGGCGACCAGTGAAGAGGGCGCGGGAACAACAATGTATTTTGTAATCAGAAAATATCAGGAGGTATCTATTGATGAGTAAGCGTATTTTGATCGTAGAGGATGAAGAGAGTATTGCGGATCTTGAGAAAGATTATCTTGAACTGAGCAACTTTGAGGTGGAAGTGGCGAATGACGGAGATACAGGTCTGCAAAAAGGACTGGGCGGAGATTTTGACCTGATTATTCTTGATCTGATGCTCCCGGGAGTTGACGGTTTTGAAATATGCCGTCAGATCAGAGATCAGAAGAATACGCCGATTATTATGGTTTCTGCCAAAAAAGACGATATTGATAAAATCAGAGGTCTGGGTCTTGGAGCGGATGATTATATGACGAAGCCGTTTAGCCCGAGTGAGCTTGTGGCCCGCGTGAAAGCGCATCTTGCCAGATATGAACGGCTGATCAACAGCAATGTGGAGGAAAATGAAGTGATCGAGATCCGCGGATTGAAGATCGATACGACGGCGAGACGCGTATGGGTCGGAGGAGAAGAGCGGTCATTTACGACGAAAGAGTTCGATCTTCTTACATTTTTGGCGAGTCATCCGAATCATGTGTATACGAAAGAAGAGCTGTTTCGCGAGATCTGGGATATGGAGTCGATAGGAGATATCGCGACTGTGACAGTGCATATTAAGAAGATTCGGGAGAAAATCGAATATGACACGTCTCATCCACAGTATATCGAGACGATATGGGGAGTGGGATATCGCTTTAAAGTGTAATGGCATGACGAAAACACAGTTTGATTTTATATTTGTAATGAGAGAAAAGGGGTTTCGTTTTTCGGAACTCCTTTTCTATTGTAAATGAGAATAAATGCGTGTATCATATAGAAGTCAAAAGAGAAGCGGCATAATATGGAATATATGTCGTGTATGGGGAAAACAGATTAAGATCATAGGGTGGTTTTTAGAAATGGAAAAGAAAAAAAAGAGTCCGAGGAGACTGAAGTTCAATACGGTGCAGACGGTTGTTATCGGATTTTTCGGGGTGATACTCGGGGGAGGAATACTTTTGAGCCTTCCGATCTGTAATCAGAAGCCGATCGAGTTTATAGACGCGCTTTTTACGTCTGTCAGCAGCGTATGCGTTACCGGCCTTGTGACGATTGTTCCGGCGGAACAGTTTACATTGTTGGGGAAAATTATTTTACTGCTTTTGATACAGATCGGCGGACTTGGAGTGATCGCCTGCATGTCTGCGTTTTTCCTTTTATTGGGAAAAAAGATCAATATGAAAGGAAGAATCACGATCCAACAGGCATATGGACTGGATACGCTTTCAGGTCTTGTAAAGTTCGTGATCCGTATTTTAAAAGGAACGTTTTTGGTGGAGGGGATCGGCGCGGTACTTTTTTCGCTCCGGTTTATTCCTGAGTTTGGGTTTATAAAAGGCGTCGGTTACGCAATCTTTCATTCTGTTTCGGCGTTTTGCAACGCAGGTATCGATATACTCGGAAGTACGAGTTTTATACAGTATTCAGGGTCGTGGCTTATTAATTTTACGACAATGTTTCTGATCGTTATGGGCGGACTCGGTTTTCCGGTATGGCATGACATTGCGATCAATATAAAAAGGATGACGGGAATCAAGAAAAGGCCTTTAAAATGGCTGTTTACAAGACTTTGTCTGCAAAGTAAGATCGTTCTTACGATGACGGGCCTTCTGATCCTGTGCGGCGCTGTCGGATTTTTCCTGCTGGAGTTTAACAACCCCGAAACAATGGGAGATATGAATCTTCTTGAGAAGATGACGGCATCTTTATTTCAGTCGGTGACGACAAGAACGGCGGGATTTGCGACAGTTCCGCAAGGAGACTTAAGAGAAAGCTCGAAGCTTTTGGGCTGTATGCTTATGTTCATCGGAGGATCTCCGGCGGGTACGGCAGGCGGCGTTAAGACAACGACGATCGCGATGCTTTTGCTGACGGTTCTCTGTGTACTGAAAAACAAAAGAGATACAGAGTGTTTTGCAAGAAAGATTGATAATAATATCGTCAGATCGGGAATTACGATCACAATGATCACTTTGATCTTCCTGATGGCGGGAATTACCGCACTGACAATCTTTGAACCCGGAATTGATTTCCTTGATCTTACTTATGAAGCGGCATCCGCAATGGGAACGGTCGGACTGACGGCAGACCTTACTCCGATCCTGAGCAGGGGAAGTCATGTGATCCTTATGATCCTTATGTATGTCGGAAGGATAGGACCGCTTACTATGGCGCTTGCATTATCGGGAAGAAGTGATAAGATTTCTAAGTTCAGAGAACTTCCGGAGGAAAATGTGATGCTCGGATAAGCAGGAGAGACAACGTAATGCTTGGATAATTAGGAAAGAAAATGCAATGCAGAGCATGAAGATGAGAATATGGACAGAGAAATAAAAAGCAGAAATGCAAAATCGGAAATGTAAAGACAGAAGCATTTAAAAGGAGGGAACATATCATGGATAAACAATTTGCGGTGTTGGGACTTGGAAGTTTCGGGTCAAGCGTTGCGCTTACATTGGAAAATATGGGATGCGATGTGCTCGTCGTAGACGAGTCTTACGAGAAAGTACAGGAAATATCCGACAAAGTTTCTTATGCGGTCAAAGCGGACGTGTCAGAGCCTGACGCGCTGCAGGCTCTTGGAGGGCGTAATCTTGACGGAGTGGTAGTTGCCATTTCGGAAAGTTTAGAGGCAAGTATTATGGCGACGATGCTTTGCAAAGAAATGGGAATCCCTCTCGTCGTTGCAAAGGCGAAAGACAAACTTCAGGGCGCGATCCTGCAAAGAGTCGGAGCGGATCGTATCGTGTACCCTGAGATCGAGATGGGAAGCCGTGTGGCAAAAAGCCTCGTGTCGAAAGAATTTGTGGACTGGATATCTCTTTCAAATGATTACAGCATGGTAGAGATCGTCGTGCCGCAAAACTGGGTAGGAAAGAGTCTTGTCGATCTCGGAGTCAGAGAGCGTCTGGGAATCAATGTCGTCGGTATTATCAAGAACGGAAAGATCGAAGTCGCGATCAATCCGCAGGAGCCGCTTCAGGAAAAAGAAATATTGATCGTGATCGGTTCTAACGATATTCTTGAGAAATTCGACATGAGAAACAGATAGAAAATGTAGGTGAGAAAATGATTACAAGTACATCGAATATACAAGTAAAAGAATTGCTTCGTTTGCAGAAAAAAAGCCGTGAGCGGGAGAAAGAGGGCGTATTTATCGTAGAAGGACCGCGCATGGCGGAGGAGATCCCGCGGGAGCGCATTGTAAAACTGTATGTGTCGGAAAGTTTTCAGGCGAAATGCGTCAAAGAAAAAAACGATCGGTTTATTCAAGAGGCGGAAGTGATGTCGGATACGGTATTTGCGCATGTGTCGGACACAAAGACTCCGCAGGGAATCCTTGCCGTCGTACGCCGGATGGAGTATACGGCGGAAGATATTTTAGGGGAGACTCCGCATGTGCTCGTTCTTGAAAATATTCAAGATCCGGGCAATCTCGGAACGATTTTCAGAACCGCAGAGGCGGCGGGGGCTACTGGCATTGTTTTGAGCAAAGACTGTGTAGATCTGTATAATCCGAAAGTGATCCGCTCTACGATGGGAGCGATTTTTCGGATTCCGTTTATTTATACGGATGATCTGAAAGGAACGATCGGCGAACTGAAACGGGAAGGAATCACGGTTTATGCGGCGCATCTTAAAGGGAAAAACTCCTATGATATGGAAGATTACAAGACGGCATGTGCATTTCTTATCGGAAATGAAGGAAACGGTCTGACAGAAGAAACTGCGGCATGTGCGGATCGGAAAATACTGATCCCGATGGAAGGCGGCGCAGAGTCGCTGAATGCAGCGGTGGCTTCGGCAGTGCTTATGTTTGAAGCGGGCAGACAAAGGCGGAACAAGAGAAAATAAGGCGGCGCGAGTCTGTAAATGATGATCGAAGCAAATGAAAACAAATGTGAATCATTGAAAGTAAATAAATACAGATAAAAAATAAATGAAAAGAGAGGATAAGACAATGGATTTAAAAGGAAGACATTTTTTGACACTGAAAGATTTTACACCGGAAGAGATCATTTATCTTTTGGATCTTGCCGCAGACTTAAAAGAAAAGAAGAAAAAAGGGATACTTGTCGATCATCACAAAGGGAAAAATGTGGCGCTGATCTTTGAAAAAGACAGTACGCGTACACGCAGTTCTTTTGAGATAGCGGCACATGATCTCGGAATGGGGACGACTTATATCGGAACGATGGGATCTCAGTTCGGGAAGAAAGAGAGCATCAAAGATACGGCAAGAGTACTTGGAAGAATGTATGAAGGAATCGAGTACAGAGGATTCGGACAGGAGATTGTCGAAGAGCTGGCTCAGTATGCGGGAGTACCTGTATGGAACGGATTGACAAACGAGTATCATCCGACACAGATGCTGGCAGATATGCTGACGATCCGTGAACATTTCGGGAAGCTGAAAGGTCTGAAACTTGTATATATGGGAGATGCTCGTTATAATATGGGCAATTCGCTCATGATCGCCTGTGCAAAACTCGGACTTGATTTTGTGGCGTGTACGACAGAAGACTATTTCCCGAATGAGGAGCTTGTAAAGGAGTGCCGCGTATATGCAAAAGAATCAGGTTCTGAAATTACACTGACAAGCGATGTGAAAGAAGGAACAAAAGGCGCTGACGTCATTTATACAGACGTATGGGTATCTATGGGAGAACCTGACGAAGTGTGGGAGAAACGGATCAGAGAGCTGACTCCGTACAAAGTAACAAAAGAAGTGATGGAAAATGCAAAACCGGAAGCAATCTTTCTTCACTGCCTTCCGGCGTTTCATGATCTTGGAACGAAAGTCGGAAGAGAGATCGGCGAGCGTTTCGGCATCACAGATATGGAAGTGACGGACGAGGTATTTGAGTCTGAACAGTCGAAAGTGTTCGATGAGGCGGAAAACCGGATGCATACGATTAAAGCGGTTATGGATGCTACATTGAAGTAAAAAATAAGTAGAAAAGAAGATAAAATATGAAAGCAGAGATTTTGAAAATGCTGCGGGAAGCAGACGGGTACATTTCGGGGCAGGAAATCTGTGAGAAGTTCAGTGTGTCGCGCACTGCGGTCTGGAAGGTGATCCGCCGGCTTCAGGAAGACGGCTACGAGGTGGAAGCTGTGCGAAACAAAGGGTATCGCATGGTGGAAAGTCCCGACATTTTGACAAAAGAAGAAGTGGAAAGCTGTATGCATACGGAATGGGCGGGAAGAAATGTTGTATGTTATAAAGTGACGGATTCAACGAATCTGCGCATCAAGCAGATGGGAGATGAAGGCGCTTTAGCCGGAACGCTGGCTGTGGCGGAAGAGCAGACGGCGGGAAAAGGGCGCAGAGGACGTTCGTGGGAATCGCCTGCCGGAGCGGGGATCTTTATGTCGGTTCTTTTAAGACCGAAGATCACGCCGGATAAAGCGTCTATGCTGACGATCGTGACGGCGTGCAGTACGGTGAAAGGAATAAAAAAATATTTTGAAAATGAGGGAGCTTCCTGTCCGGATATTCAGATTAAGTGGCCGAACGATCTCGTTGTCAACGGGAAAAAACTGGCAGGTATTCTCACGGAGATGAGTACGCAGATCGATTATATCAATTATGTGACCGTCGGGATCGGAATTAATGCAAACACAAAAAAGTTTCCGGAAGAATTAAAAGATCATGCAACATCGCTGTATCTTGAATGCGGACATATGGTGAAACGAGCGTCTGTCATTGCGTCGATCATGAAATGTTTTGAGGAAGATTACCGCCTGTTTCTTGAGACGGAAGATTTATCCGGACTGATGGAAACGTATATGTCGATGCTTGTCAACCGGGATCGGGACGTTCTTGTGCTTGATCCAAGCGGAACATATAAGGCAAAGGCGCTGGGGATCGATAAAAACGGAGAGCTGATCGTGAGAAGGGAAGACGGAACTTTGGAACATGTCTATGCCGGAGAAGTCTCGGTCAGAGGTGTGTACGGTTATGTATAAAGGCATGTGCGGGATAAGAAATGCATGCATAGGATAAGCTGAGAGATATGGATGAGTATAGACGAACTAAATGCAGGTTTTAAGTTCGGAAAAAAACGGGAAAAAGAGAGGTAATGTATGGAAGAAGAGGTTGTGCTTTGTGCGGCAAGCGCATATGAACAGAAATTTTATTTGAATCCTCAGTTTGAGTCGCTGCCGGAAGCAGTGCGTCAGGAACTGCAGATCATGTGCGTATTGTATACGGAAGACGTGGGAGGCATTCTCCTTGTCGTATATGATGAAGAAGGAAATCTTGAGTTAAAAGTAGAGCACGAAGAAAATGATTTTGCTTTTGATGAGATAGGAAGTGTGCTGAAGATCAAACAGCTTCAGCAGACGAAAAGAGAATTGTTTGAATCGCTTGAAACATTTTACAGGGTGTTTTATCTCGGAGAGGAGTAGGGTGTGGAATTTTTACAAAAGGTCATCCAACTGTATGCTGAGAGAAAAGAATGGTTTCTGGATTTGTTTGCGGCACATGTGGGGCTGGCTTTAACGGCGGCTGTGAGCGCGGGGATCATAGGACTTCTTTTAGGGATTTTTATTTCGGAACATAAAAAAGCGGCAGGTCCCGTTCTGACGATCGCAAATATCGGTTATACGATTCCGGCGATCTCGCTTCTGGGAATGCTGATCCCGGTTTTGGGGATCGGAGATAAGACGGCGATAACCGCTCTTACGATTTACGGCATCATGCCGATGGTGCGAAATACGTATGCGGGAATTACCGGCGTCGGGGAAGAAGTAGTCGCGGCGGCGGAAGGAATGGGGAGCACGCGCTTTCAGATCATGACAAAAATCAAACTTCCACTGGCAGCGGGAGTCATCATAGCAGGTGTAAGAAATATGGTCATTATGACAATCTCTGTGTCGGCGATCGCGTCGTTTATCGGAGCGGGAGGTCTTGGAGTAGCGATTTACAGAGGTATTACGATCTATGATTCGGCAATGACATTTTGCGGTAGTTTTCTGATCGCGCTTCTGGCGATCGTAAGCGATCTTTTGCTCGGATTGCTGGAACGGAAAGTGAAAAAGAAAACAGGCATAAAAAACAGATAAAACAGGAAAACATAAATAAAAAAACATAAATAGAAAAATGTAAACAGAAAATCATAAAAGGACACTATGAATAAGGAGGCAAAAGATGAGATTAAAGAAGATCACGGCGCTTTTTCTGACCGGCGCGCTTATACTTTCGATGGCCGGATGCGCGGGAAACGGAAGCAAAGATAAGAAAGAAGGAAGTGCGGGAAACGAAGCTCAAGAACCGGTTAAGATTGCCACAAAGCCGATGACAGAGCAGTTTATCCTCGGAGAAATGTTGAAAAAGCTTATCGAGGAGAAGGCGGGTTATGAAGTAGAACTTACAAAAGGTATCGGCGGAGGAACGAGCAATATCCAGCCGGCAATGGAAAAGGGAGAGTTTGATCTCTATCCGGAATATACATCCAGCGGATGGATTCTTGTGCTCGGACATAAGGCAGGTGAAGTAAGCGATGATAAGATGCTTGCAAAACTTCAGGAAGAATACGAAGAAAAATTCGATATGACATGGGTAGGGCTGTATGGTCAGAACAATACGTATGCCGTTGTCGTAAGAGAAGATACGGCAAAGAAATACAATCTTGAGACATGCTCGGATCTGGCGGCGGTTTCGGATCAGCTTGTTTTCGGAGGAAACCCGGATTATATCGAGAGAGCGGACGGTCTTCCGGGGATGTCTGCGGCGTATGGATTTCAGTTTAAAGAGATCAAAGATATTGATATCGGTTTGAAATATCAGGCGCTTAGAAACGGTGATATTGATGTGACGAACGGGTATACGACAGACGCTCAGATCAGTCAGGATGATGTGAGAGCGTTAAAAGACGATAAGTCTTATCAGGTAAATTATTTTTGTTCAACGGTTGTCCGCAAAGATGCGCTTGAAAAATATCCGAAGCTCAAAGAGACGTTAGAGCTGATGGACGGAATTCTTACAGATCAAAAAATGGCGGAACTGAATTATCAGGTAGAGGAAGAGGGACGTGACGAAGCGGAAGTGGCGGAAGAATTTTTAAAAACGTCCGGGTTACTGTAAAATATTTTCCGAAAACCGTGAGAACAGGACCGTTTGAAGAAACTTTCGGAAGAAACAAAAAAAGTACAGGGGAATGAATGCGTATGGAAATGATACGTCTGGAACATGTGACGAAAAGCTTTGGCAGATATAAAGCATTGGATGACGTGAGCATTGTTGTGGAAGAAGGCGAATTTTTGACGGTGATCGGCAGATCGGGATGTGGAAAGACGACGATGCTTCGGATGATAAACGGATTGCAAAAGCCGGATTCGGGAAAAGTATATGCGGCAGGGGAAGACGTAGGAGAGGCGGATTTGATCCGGCTTCGGAGAAAGATCGGCTATGTGATACAAAATAAAGGGCTTTTTCCTCATATGACTGTTGAAAAGAACATCACTTACGTTCCTGTTATAAGCGGACAGAAAGATAAACGGCAAAACCGGAAACTGGCGGAAGAATTGATCGGTCTGGTCGGTCTGGAGCGTGAGATGCTTGACCGTTATCCCGAAGAACTCTCCGGAGGTCAGCAGCAAAGAGTCGGGATCGCAAGGGCGCTTGCGTCCCGCCCGAAACTTCTTCTGATGGACGAGCCTTTCGGGGCGCTGGATGAAATTACAAAGCGGGCGATGCAAAATGAACTTCTGGCATTACAGAAAAAATTAGGAATGACAGTCGTGTTTATTACGCATGATATCAGGGAAGCGATGAAACTGGGAGACCGGGTTCTTGTGATGGAGCAGGGAAAGATCGCGCAGTGCGATACGCCGGAAAATGTAAAGAAAAATCCGGCGGATGAATTTGTGAAAGAACTGATCGGATGAAAAAACTATGAAAAAACGTGATCTGACAAAAGGAAATGTGACGGCTGTAATGCTGCTGTTTGCCGTGCCGATGATCCTTGGAAACATCCTGCAGCAATGTTACAATCTGGCGGATACATGGATTGTCGGGAGGTTTGTCGGCGCGGAAGCGCTGGCGGCTGTCGGAAGCGCATATACGCTTATGACGTTTTTAAATTCGATCCTGATCGGCATGTGTATGGGGAACGGAGCGCTTTTTTCAATCTGTTATGGCCGAAGAGCGTTAAGAAAACTAAAAGAATATATTGTTTCATCGTTTGTGCTTATATTTTCGGTGACAGTGATTTTGACGATCGTTTCATATGCGTGCCTTGATCCGATTCTCACGCTGATGCAGATCCCGGCGGATATTTACGGACTGATGCGCTCTTATATGGGGCTGATCCTCGCCGGATTGATTTTTGTTTTTCTTTATAATTATTTTGCGTTTCTGCTCCGTTCATCGGGAAATTCGGTGATTCCTCTGATTTTTCTCGGCGTCGGAACTGCGCTTAATATCGGACTGGATTTTTTCTTTGTCGCAAAACTCGGGCGCGGAGTGAAAGGGGCGGCTGAGGCAACGGTTCTTGCTCAGGCAGCGGCAGGACTTGGAATCGCATTATACGCTCTTGTGAAAGAACCGGAACTTAACATGAAGAAAATGAAAGAAGAGGGGATCGGTATAAGGGCAGATCTTTTGAAAGAGATCTTTTCTTATTCTGCATCGACGGGAATCCAGCAGTCTGTGATGAATTTCGGGATACTTATGGTCCAGGGACTTGTGAACAGTTTCGGAACATCGGTTATGGCGGCGTTCGCTGCAGGGGTGAAGATTGATACATTGGCATATATGCCGGCACAGGAATTCGGGAATGCATATTCGATATTTATCTCGCAGAATTATGGGGCGGATAAAAAAGAACGGATCAGAAAAGGAACAAAAAGCGCTGCCGTGACTGTCATAATGTTTTGCGCGGCGGCATCTGCGGCAGTCTTTTTCGGAGCAGAGTTTTTGATGGGGATTTTTATTGATCCGCAGAAAACGCAGATTATTCGGATTGGAGCAGAATATTTAAAGATAGAAGGAGCATGTTATTGCGGGATCGGAATCCTGTTTTTGCTCTACGGATATTTCCGGGCAGTGGAAAGACCGAAAGTTTCTCTTCTTCTTACGATCCTCTCGCTTGGAACACGGGTTGTCCTTGCCTATGCATGTGCGCCGTTGTTCGGCGTCGGAGCGATCTGGACGGCGATACCGATCGGCTGGGCGCTGGCGGATGCGGCAGGAATCATCCTGTTAAGACGCGGCGAGCGTACTAACAGGATGAATGAAATTATGTAACTGTCGTCTGTCAGCGTATAAACTGTTTTCTGTAAGCGGTAGGAGTCATGCCGCATATTTTTCGGAAACATTGGGAAAAGTAGCTTGAGGAAGAGAAGCCGCACTGTTTTGCGATCGCTGCCTGGTTCAGATCCGTTGAAGTAAGAAGTTCCTGACTTGTGAAGATCCGTTTCTGAGCAAGATAGTTCATAGGCGCGATTCCGTAAATTTCGGTAAATGTATGGGCAAAGTAATATTTATTCAGATGGGTCAGTTCCGCAAGTGTGTCAAGCGTGATGTTTTCTCTGAAGTTAGAATCGATGAAGCGTTTTGCGTAACTGCATTCGCGGGTAATCTTTTTTGAGGAAGGAAGCATCTCCACGGGCGATCCGGTATGTCGGGAAAGTTGAATGATGAGAGCTTCGAGAAGATTTTGACAGATCGTCTCGTAGCTCTCTTTTTGTTCGTCCATCTCCCGGAGGATCGTATGAAAGTAGAAGTCGAGATTTTCGGAGAAATCTTCGCAGTGTATATTTAAATATTCTTTGTCGTTATAAATAAGAAAGTTTAGCCCCTCCACTCCGAGGACAATGTATTCCAAGGGAGAATTCTTGTCTGAAACTTCCGTGTGGCGGATGCTCGGGTTGATGATGATCAGATCCTGTTTTCGGATCGGAAATGATTCTTCTTCTACAATGAAGCTTCCGCATCCGTTCAGTACGTAAAAAAGCTCGGAAAAATAATGGGTGTGCGGGTAGCTTTCCCAGTCTTGTTCGTACTTTGAATAACTGGAGTAGAGCAGGCGGTACGGCATTTGCGAAAACGTTGTTTCCTGATTAGAAGTGTTGAATGAATGTCGTATATTTCCCATAAATACAGCCTCCGTTGTTTATCTGGAATAGTTTAGAAATTTTGTTTTTAACTAAAAAAGTGAAAAAATTAATGTGTTTATTATAGTGAATTCTTTAAAAAAAATCAAGGTAAAATGGATGTATTGTAGAAGCGGCAAAAAAAGAAATTATATATAATGCACAAAAAAATAAATATAAAAAAGTTTTTGTCGGAAAAACGCAAAAAAAGTCGGGGAAAATACAAAAAAGCAATATTTATAAAAAAAAGGACAAGAATGGGTATTGAAAAATTATCGAATTTCGTTTATTCTAAGACCAAGAGAAAAAAATCGTTAAATAAAGGAGGACCAACGATTATGAAAAAGAAAAAACTGATCAGTCTGTTACTTGTTGCTTCTATGGCATTCAGCCTTGCAGCTTGTGGTTCATCAGGCGGAGACGACAAAGACGCTGACAAAGGCGGAGACGGAAAAACACTGAAGGTTGCAGCGGTAGAAACAGCTTACGGCGCAGACATGTGGAAAGAAGTTTGCTCAGCATTCGAGAAATCTCACGAAGGCGTTAAGGTTGAACTTACAATCGACAAAAAACTCGAAGATGTAATCAACCCGCAGATGAAATCCGGCGAGTATCCGGACGTGATCTTAAGAGCTGTAGGAGCTGAATCGGGAATCACAGAGACATTCGTAAAAGACAACAACCTTGTTGATCTGACAGATGTTCTTGACATGACAGTACCGGGCGAAGAAGTAACTGTAGGAGACAAGATCCTTCCGGGATTCGTTGAGAATACAATTACAAATCCGTACGGAGACGGAAAAACATATCTGATGCCGATGTTCTACGGCCCATGCGGACTGTTCTACAACGCAGGACTGTTTGCAGAAAAAGGCTGGGATGTTCCGACTACATGGGATGAGATGTGGGCACTCGGCGACAAAGCGAAAGAAGAAGGAATCGCATTGTTTACATATCCGACAACAGGTTACTTTGACGCATTCTTCTATGCTTTGATGCATGAGACAATGGGAGACGACTTCTCCAAAGCGCTGACATATGAAGATGGTATCTGGGATACAGAAGGCGCTAAACAGGCATTTGACATTGTTGCAAAACTTGCTACATATACAGAAAAAACAACACCGGCTAATGCAAACGACAACGATTTCCGTAAGAACCAGCAGCTTGTACTTGACAACAAAGCGCTGTTCATGCCGAACGGAAACTGGGTAATCGGCGAGATGGAAGATGCTCCGAGAGCAGACGGATTCGAGTGGGGCTTCACAGCTCTTCCGGCTGTTAAAGAAGGCGGAGAGAGAGCTTCTTACACATTCTTCGAGCAGATCTGGATGCCGGCAGAAGCAAAAGAGCAGGATCTCGGAAAAGAATTTATCGCTTACCTGTACTCTGATGAAGCAGCTAAGATCTTCTTCGATAAAGGCGGAGCAGTTCAGCCGATCGAAGGAATGTCTGATATGATCACAGATGATAATACAAAACTGTATTACTCAATCTACGACACAGGCGCAGTTGCAGTTATGGATGCATTCGCAGCAACAGAGCCGATCGAAGGTCTTACAACACGTTCTACATTCTTTGATCCGGTTAACTCTCTTGTAACCGGAGACAAGACAGAGCAGGATTGGATCGATCAGATCAAAGCTGACAGTGCTAAATTCCATGAGGCGCTGAAATAAATAAAAATAAATCACCGGAAATTTACCGGTCCTGATGACCGGAAGAATATCACAGGTGTAGGCGGGCGGTGAATCTGTTTTCACCGCCCGTTTTATCCTGACAGGAGATGAATCAATGAAAGCAAGAAAAGGAAAAGGGCTGTTTGTATTTTGCTGTCTTGCCCCGGCAGCGATATTGTTTATCATATTTATGATCCTGCCTACGATCGATATTTTCCGTATGTCTATGTTTAAATGGGGTGGATATACAGATAATAAGACGTTTGTAGGATTGGACAACTTTAAAATACTTTTCAAGAGTGACAAATTTTATCAGGCGTTCCAGAACTCGATTTTGCTGATCGTTCTTGTTACACTTGTAACATTTACATTTGCGCTTGTATTTGCTTATATTTTGTCACGGGAAAAAATTAAAGGAAAAACATTTTTCAGTGTTATTTTCTACATTCCGAACATTTTGTCGGTAGTAGTTATCAGTGCTATTTTCTCGGCAATCTATGATCCGAACCTCGGACTTTTGAACTCTTTTTTGAATCTGTTCAAAGGAGCGGAAAACCCGACGCTTTGGCTTGGAGATCAGAAGATAGTTATTTACAGTATTGTGATTGCGCTCGTATGGCAGGCAATCGGTTACTATATGGTTATGTATATGGCAAGTATGGCAAACGTGCCGGAAAGCCTTTATGAGTCGGCGGCTTTGGAAGGCGCGGGAAAGATCAGACAGTTCTTTACGATCACAATTCCGCTGATCTGGACAAACATCAGAACAACACTTACATTCTTCGTTATCAGTACGATCAATATGAGTTTCCTGCTTGTAAAAGCAATGACAAACGGCGGACCGGACGGAGCGTCAAACGTATTCTTAAGTTATATGTATCAGGAAGCGTACACGAACTCTTCCTATGGATATGGTATGGCGATCGGCGTTATGGTATTCCTCTTCTCGTTTGCACTTGCGGGAATTCTGAATGTGGCAACAAAACGTCAGGAAATCGAATTTTAAGGGAAGGAGATCAAGATGGGAAAAACAAAAGTAAAAGAGTCAAAAAAACCATTGACACTTTCAAAAGTGGTAGTATATATCTTATTAATTCTCCTTGCGATCACAATTATCATCCCGGTCGGCTGGGTATTTGTTGCATCTGTTAAGCAGAATTCAGAGTTTTACGGAAGTCCGTGGGTACTTCCGGAGAAGATTTATTTCCAGAACTTTATCGATGCGTGGGAGAAGGCGAGCATGGGAACTTACATGCTCAACTCAGTGATCGTAACGGCGCTTGCATTGCTTCTGCTGATCGTGATCTCTCTTCCGGCGGCATATGTACTGTCCAGATTCAAGTTTAAAACGTCAAAATTCTGGAACGTACTTTTTATGGCAGGTCTGTTCATCAACGTAAGTTACATCGTTGTGCCGATCTTCCTTATGCTCAATAACTGGGATAAAACGCTTCGTCAGCTCACAGGAGGTACGTTCTTTTTGAACAACCTGTTTGTGCTGGCTCTTGTGTATGCATCGACGGCGCTTCCGTTTACGATCTATCTTTTGTCCGGATATTTCAGATCTCTGGCAAAAGATTTTGAAGAAGCCGCTTATGTAGACGGAGCAAGTTACTTTACAACGATGGTAAAGATTATTTTCCCGATGGCAAAACCGAGTATTGTTACGGTAATCTTGTTCAGTTTCCTGTCATTCTGGAATGAATACATTATTTCAATGACACTTCTGACAAAACCGGAACTGAAAACTCTGCCGGTAGGACTTATGAACTTGATGGCGGCGCAGAAATCTGCAGTTCAATACGGCCAGATGTATGCAGGTCTTGTTATCGTTATGCTGCCGACGTTGATTTTGTATATCTGTGTACAGAAGAAACTGACACAAGGTATGACACTCGGCGGATTGAAGGGTTAGGAGGTTGATATCATGGATGAAAGAACAAAACAGGTTTTAGTAGGAATCATTGTTGCTGTTATTTTTATCGCGTCTGTAGCCCTTATCATTATCGGTCAGAAAAATATCGGACCGCAGGGGCTTCTGACAATGCTTGTAGGACTTGCGGGTCTGATCGGACTTCTTGCTTTTTATAATCATAAATATAAATAGCAAAATATAACAGAAAACGAAAACAGAAAAAGAAAACAGGAAAGAACAAAGAGGGTATAATTCATGGAAAATTCAAAAGGACTTGTGACCATCCCTACAGATCTCGACGTTGTTCCCGAGACTTTGGAACTGATGAAGCGCTGGGGAGCAGATGCGATCAGAGACTGTGACGGCACAGATTTTCCGGAGGCGCTCAAAGACGCAGACGCGGAAATTTATTCTACATATTATACGACAAGAAAAGACAATGAGTGGGCGAAGGCAAATCCGGAAGAGATACAGCAGATGTATCTTATGACGCCGTTTTATACGGCTGATTCCGATAGTCTGTCGATTGAGATCATGAAAGGTCTTTATCCTGACATGCTCAGTCCGAATACACGGGATGACATTAAGCGTTGGTGGGAGGTTGTAGACCGCACGACAGGAGAAGTCGTTCCGACAGACGAGTGGGATTATAATGAAGAGGAAGGAAAGGTTACGATCAAGGCAGTTCCGTTCCATGAGTATACTGTGAGCTTCCTCGCCTATATCATGTGGGATCCGGTGCATATGTACAATGCCGTAACAAATGACTGGAAAGATGTAGAGCATCAGATCACCTTTGATGTCCGTCAGCCGAAGACACATGAGTATACATTGAAACGTCTGAGAAAATTTATTGAGGATCATCCGTATGTAAACGTACTTCGTTTTACAACATTTTTCCATCAGTTTACACTTGTATTTGACGAGCTTGCCCGTGAGAAATATGTAGACTGGTACGGATATTCGGCATCGGTAAGTCCGTATATCTTAAAACAGTTTGAAGAAGAAGTGGGATATCCGTTCCGCGCGGAATATATTATCGATCAGGGATATTACAATAATCAGTATCGTGTTCCGAGCAAAGAATTTCAGGATTTTCAGGCGTTCCAGAGAAGAGAAGTTGCCAAGATCGTAAAAGAGATGACAGAGATCACGCACGAATGCGGCAAAAAGGCAATGATGTTCCTCGGAGATCACTGGATCGGAACAGAGCCGTTTATGGAAGAGTTTAAAACACTTGGTATCGACGCTGTTGTAGGAAGCGTAGGAAACGGTTCGACGCTTCGTCTGATCAGTGATATCGAAGGAGTAAAATATACAGAAGGACGTCTGTTGCCGTACTTCTTCCCGGATGTGTTCAATGAGAACGGAGATCCGGTCAAAGAAGCAAAATATAACTGGGTGACAGCAAGAAGAGCAATCCTTAGAAAACCGATCGATCGTATCGGATACGGCGGTTATCTTAAACTTGCGCTTCAGTTCCCGGAATTCCTTGATTATGTAGAGCAAGTATGCAACGAGTTCCGTACGCTTTATGCGAATGTAAAAGGAACGACACCGTATTGTGTGAAAAAAGTTGCGGTTCTTAACTGCTGGGGCAAGATGAGAGCATGGGGATGTCACATGGTACATCATGCACTGTATCAGAAACAAAACTATTCTTATGCAGGAATTATCGAGTCACTTTCAGGAGCACCGTTTGACGTTGCATTTATCAGCTTCCAAGATATTTTGGATAATCCGGCAATCCTTGACGATATCGATGTAATCATCAATGTCGGTGATGCAGATACGGCGCATACAGGCGGAGAATGGTGGGAAAACCCGAAGATCATCGAAGCGATCCGCGGATTCGTTTACAACGGAGGCGGAATCATCGGTGTCGGCGAACCTTCCGGTCACCAGTATCAGGGACACTTCTTCCAGCTTGCCAACGTATTCGGCGTGGAAGAGGAAACAGGCTTTACACTTGGATATGACAAATACAACTGGGATGAGCACGAACACTTTATTTTGGAAGATTCCGAAGAAGTAGATTTCGGAGAAGGCAAGAAAAATATCTATGCTCTTCCGAGTGCGACAATCCTTGTACAGAAAGAAAAAGAAGTACAGATGGCAGTAAACGAATTCGGAAAAGGACGCGCCGTTTATATCAGCGGACTTCCGTACAGCTTTGAGAACAGCCGTGTACTTTATCGTGCGGTGCTTTGGAGCACACACAGCGAAGACGAGCTGAACAGATGGTTTAGCACAAATTACAACGTAGACGTACATGCTTATCCGAAGAACAATAAATACTGCGTTGTAAACAATACGGATGAGCCACAGCAGACAACGATCTATCGCGGAGACGGAAGCAGTTTTGAGCTTTCTCTTGAGCCGAACCAGATCATCTGGTATGAGATCGCGTAATGTCTGGATCGTATCGTGCAGGCACTGTTCCTGCCGATTCATTTGCGGTCGTTTTGTTGGGGAACAGACGACGGCAGAAAAGTTTGTGAAAAAGAAAATAGAATGAATGAAAAAATATTACGGTTCATATGTATATATGAGCCGTAATATGATATTGGAGGAAAGCAATGGCGAAACGTGAGAAAGATCCGGCGTCGGATAAAACGGGAAACGACACAGGCGCGGCATCGCTTGTGCTTGGTATTGTGAGCGTTGTTTTTGCACTTTGGATTCCAATCGTTGGAATTATTTTAGGAACAGTATCGCTTGTAAGAGCACGGAAAAGAAATAATTTGTCAGGAGAAGGGATGGAAAAAGCAGGAAAGATACTTAGTATCGCAGGAATATGCATAGCCGTTGTAAACTGGTTTCTGGCGATTGTCCTTACATTTATGACATTAGCATAAGATCAGCATAAAATAGCATAGGAAAAAGGAGCAGACAGAAGAAATGTTAGCATACACATATGAAGAAAACGGAAAATTTGTTCTGAAAGAGAAAGAGAAACCGACACTGCAAAGTGAGGATGACGCGATTGTGCGTGTGACTTTGGCGAGTATTTGTTCCAGTGATCTCCATATCAAGCATGGGGCAGTTCCGAGAGCGGTTCCGGGGATCACAGTCGGTCATGAGATGGTCGGGATCGTAGAACAGACAGGAAGCCGTGTGACAAAGGTAAAACCCGGAGATCGTGTTACCGTAAACGTCGAAACATTTTGCGGGGAATGTTTTTTCTGTAAAAATGGGTTTGTGAATAATTGTACGGATCAAAACGGCGGCTGGGCTCTTGGATGCCGGATCGACGGCGGGCAGGCAGAATATGTCCGTGTACCTTACGCCGAGCAGGGACTGAATAAGATTCCGGATTCGGTGACGGATGAAGAAGCGCTTTTTGTAGGAGATGTTCTTGCAACCGGATTTTGGGCGGCGCGGATTTCAGAGATCGGAGAAGAGGATACGGTTGTCATTATCGGAGGCGGACCGACAGGAATATGTACGCTTTTGTGCGTAATGCTGAAAAATCCTGAAAAAATCATATTATGCGAGGTCGACCCAAAGAGGATCACGTTTGTAAAAGAGCATTATCCTGATGTACTCGTCGTGAATCCGAAAGAGACAGATGCAGAACGATTCGTGAAAGAAAACAGCAGGCATAACGGGGCAGATCGGGTTTTGGAAGTGGCTGGAAGCTCGGATACATTTGAACTTGCGTGGAAGGTCGCGCGTCCGAATGCGATCGTAACAGTCGTAGCGCTCTATGAAGAAGATCAGATGCTTCCGCTTCCGCAAATGTACGGAAAAAATCTTATTTTTAAAACAGGAGGCGTAGACGGATGTGACTGCGATGAGATATTGAAACTGATCGAGCAGGGACGTATCGACACAACGCCGCTTATCACACATACATTTCCGCTGGAAGAAATAGAACAGGCATATGATATTTTTGAAAATAGAAAAGATAATGTGATCAAGATCGCAGTCAGTCACACTTAATTGTGATCATCGTAATATAATCGCTTCGGTCTTTGATAGACATTTCGTTTAGTCCTTCTTCGTATGCATAACCTGTAAGCGTCAGATCGTGTTTGCGTGCATAAGAAAGGATCGAGCGGTAGATTTCGGGAAGTTTTCCCCAGTCTCCGATGCAAAAAGCGCGCAGATATGTTCCGGCAGGCAGGATTTCGTCATACACTTCAGAAGTGTGCGGGCAGTATGCAAAGAAGGAGTGATAGCTGTTAAAACTGTTTTGCCGGATGTCATCCATGGAAATACAGCTTCCGAAATTGTCATAAAGATGAAATAATTTTTTCAGGCGGAGAGAGAACTCCGCGGCGATGGAAAAATCGTCTTCGTCGTATTCTCCCGAAATAGGGGATGAGAAGATGATCTTCCTCTCGGGCAGCGTACAGCGTTCGATCGTTCCGTGCTGCGAATACATTCCTATTTTTAATCTCTCTGCTTTTTGTTCTAAAAAAGCCTGTGCAGATAAAAGCTGTTCGATGGACTCGTCGATCAGCTTTTTCTTTTTTGTCATCATTTCTGTAAAAGATTCGTCGGAAGGGCGGGATGAGTAATCTTTGATCTCGTCTATGGACAGACCGATCTTGCGTAATGTGAGGATTAGTTCTAATTCTGTAAATTGAAAGCAGGTATAGTAGTGGTATCCGTTCTCTCCGATAATTTCGGGGCGGAACAGCCCGATTTCATTATAATAGTGCAGCGTGCGTTTGTTGACTCCGGTCAGCTTTGCAAATTCCCCGGAAGAATATAAATAATTTTTTCGATTCATAAAAAACTCCTTGACTGTACAGTTACTGTACATTATATGATACATGATGAAAAGAGGAAAATCAATGATAAACAGCGGAAGATGCGTAACAGTTCAGCCATGCAGTGTGGTTTTACGAATGGCGCAGGCTGAACTGTTACGAAAGCGCAGAAAGGAGATCGGGATGGAGTTTGTATGTGCCGGGGAGAAACAGTGGAAAGAGATAAAAGCAATTTATATGGAAGCATTTCCGAAGCGGGAGAGAAAACCATATTTTGCACTGCGGCATTCCGTAAGAAAGAAAAAAGCGGTTGTTATGGCGGCAACCGAAGGTGAACAGGTGTTGGGATTTATCGTCCTTATTCCATATAAAGATATGGTAATGGCAGATTATCTGGCAGTGTCATCTAAAGTTCGCAGCAGAGGAACCGGAAGTTATATTATGCAGAATGTGTGCAGGCAGTACAAAGATAAAAAAATTGTTCTTCTGATCGAGCGCCTTGATGATAAGGCAGAGAACAAAGAACAGAGGATTGCCCGCAGAAAATTTTATTTGAAAAACGGATTTACGTCCTCTGATATTTTTATAACGGGGGCAAGTGGGGAAATGGAGATTATGAATTTCGGAGAAAAGGTTTCGGAAGGAGCGTATATAGATCTGCAGAAATATGCGCTTGGAACGGTAATGTTCAGATTGTCCAAGATCAAAGTGGCAGAGAAAACGCCGCATAAGAAAAGAGAGGAGGCTTACAGGGGATGAAAACAATATTTTCAAAAGTAAAGTTAAGGCCGGGTCAGATCGTTCAGTTGTTTTTGCTTGTATTGCTGTCGGCAGTAGGGCAGATGCTTTTACCGTCGTTTTTGGCACAGATGATCAGCCATGGCGTGGCGGAAGGAGAAAACCGTATTGTCTGGATGTATGCCGTGATCATGGCGGGAGTAACATTGTTTTCCTGCGTGATCAGTTTTCTCTCTGTTAAGATAGCATCTTATATTTCTACAGATTTTGCGGCGCAGCTTAGAACTCAGGTCTTTTCTAAAGTGCAGGAGTTCTCGGCGGCAGAGATGGACAGATTCGGAACGGCGAGTCTTGTCACAAGAAGCACTTCGGATATTACGAACGTACAGAACTTTTTGACATTGATGCTTAGAGTCGGATTGCTTGCGCCTATGATGGCTGCGGCGGGATTAGTGTTTTCCGCAGCTACGGGAGGAGAAGTCAGCTCGGTTCTGCTTGTCGCGATACCGGTTCTTCTGACTGTATTGACGATCATCATGGTACTGGCATCGAAGTATTCGATCCGTCTGAGAAAAAAGCTCGATCAGATCAACAGATTGTTTTTGGAATCGTTGGAAGGAGTGCGCGTGATCCGCGCGTTTAATAAGCAGAAGACCGAAAATGCACGTTTTGAAGAGGCAAATGCAGATTATGCGATGACGGCAATGGCAGCAGGGCGGATTACAAGCCTTCTGATGCCTGCCATCAGTGTAATCTTCGGAGTGACGACGGCGGCTGTATTGGGTATGGGCGCATATTATGTAAGTACAGGCGCTATGGAAGTAGGTTCTTTAGTGGCAAACAGCCAGTATATCAGTATGGTACTTACATCTGTGATGATGCTGTCTCTTGTCATTATGATGTTTCCTACAAGTTATGCATGTGCGAAACGAATCGCGGAAGTTTTGCAGACAGACAGCTCGATACGGGATGGAAAGTTTCAGATGGAAAACCGTCCGATGCGCGGAACGGTTGAGTTTCGTCATGTGACATTCGCTTACCCGGGAGCGGATGAGCCGATCCTAAAAGATATTAGTTTTGAATCCCGTCCGGGAGAAGTTACGGCGATCATCGGAGGAACGGGACGGGGGAAATCAAGTATATTAAAACTGATTCCCAGACTTTATGATCCGATGTTCGGAGAAGTGCTGATCGACGGTGTGAATGCAAAAGAATACCGCACGGAAGACCTTCGTTCTTTGATCGGATATGTACCGCAGAAAAACGTTCTTTTCTCGGGAGATATTGCAGATAATCTTAATTTCGGAAATGAAAACGGAACGGAAGAAGACTGGAAACAGGCGGTAAAGACTGCCTGTGCGGATGAGTTTATCTGTAAGAAGAAACAAGGATATCATGATGCGGTCGCACAGGGCGGCACGAACTTATCCGGCGGACAGCGTCAGCGTATGGCGATAGCAAGAGCAATGATGAAAAAACCGGAAATTTATGTGTTCGACGACAGTTTTTCAGCTCTGGATATGAAAACCGACCGACAGCTCCGTCAGAATCTGAAAGAAAGTATCGAAGATGCGACGGTCATCATGGTAGCGCAGCGGATCAGTACAGTTCTTGACGCAGACAGGATATTGGTAGTTGACGACGGGCAGATCGTAGGGAACGGAACACACAAGGAATTGTTGGAGACATGTCCGCTTTACCGGGAAATCGCAGAGATCCAGTTAGGAAAGGAGGCGCTTTGATATGAAAAATACAACAATATTTAAGAGGCTTACGGGCTACTTAAAAGCGTACAGACTTCGGTTGTTTTTTGTACTGCTTTCGGCGGTTATCAGCACCGCGTTTATGGTTCTTGCACCGTTTCTTGTAGGAAAGGTGACGACAACGTTGTTTGCAAGTATTGCCGATAAAGTCTTTTACTGGGAAAAGATTCTCTGGCTTTTGGCGGCGTTAGTAGTATTGTATTTTGTATCACAGTTATTTTCCTTTTTGCAGGGATTCGGCATGGCAAAGATCACCGCGAACGTGATGCAGACGATCCGCCGGGAAATCGATGAGAAAATGCATCGGCTGAAACTGAATTATTATGACGTTCATACACACGGAGATATTCTCAGTGTAATTACAAACGATGTAGATACGATCAACAATACGATCAGTCAGAACTTAACTTCGATCGTAACACAGGTTACGACTGCCATCGGCGTGCTGATTATGATGCTGATGATCAGTCCGAAGTTGTCTTTGATCCCGATCATTATGGTACCGCTTTCTCTGCTAAGCGCAGCGGGAGTTATGAAAGCGAGTGAAAAGTATTATGGAGAACAGCAGGAACTTCTCGGCAAGCTGAACGGATATGTGGAAGAAATGTATAACGGACAGTCCGTTGTGCAGACGTTTAATTATCAGGAACGTGCGAAAAAGAAATTTTCTCAGTTGAATGACGCGCTTAAAAACAGTTCAAGAAAAGCGGAGACAACAGCAGGGGCGATCAGTCCGATCACAACTCTTGTGAATGATCTTGGGTATGTTCTTTGCGCTGCTTTAGGATGTCTTTGGGCGATTGCCGGAAAGATAGCGGTCGGAAACGTACAGGCTATGCTGGAGTATACATGGCGTTTTGCAGAGCCCTTTTCTGCGATTGCGGGAATGGTAGGAAGCTTCGGGGCGGCAGCGGCGGCGGGAAACCGCATTTTCGGACTGCTTGACGCAGAAGAGGAAATTCCGGATTCGGATCAGTGTATTGTACCTGACGATCGCAGTGGCCGTGTTACATTTGAAAATGTGACGTTTGGATATACGCCGGATCATCTTTTGATGAAAGGGATAAATCTGACGGTAGAACCCGGGCAGAAAGTTGCGGTAGTAGGACCTACCGGAGCGGGAAAGACAACGCTGATCAATCTTTTGATGCGTTTTTATGAGGTAAATAACGGATCGATCAAAGTGGACGGAGCTAAGATCACGGATATGTCGAGAGAAGAGCTGCGCGACAGATTCGGAATGGTACTTCAGGATACATGGCTGTTTGAAGGAACGATCGGAGAAAATATCGGCTATGCCGAAGATCATATGAAGAAAGAGAAAATCGTAGAAGCAGCGAAATCAGCATGTGCCCATAGTTTCATCAAAACACTTCCAGGCGGATACGATATGACGCTTAGTAAAGGAGCGGAGAACATCTCTCAGGGAGAACGTCAGCTTCTGACGATCGCAAGAGCGATTGCTTCCGATCCTGAGATCATGATCTTAGACGAGGCGACAAGTAACGTAGATACACATACGGAAGTCCTCATTCAAAAAGCAATGGCAGAGCTGATGAAAGGACGTACAAGTTTTGTGATCGCTCACAGACTTTCGACGATCCGTGACGCGGACATGATCCTTTATATGGAAGACGGAGATATCAAAGAAGTCGGAAATCATGAAGAACTGATGCAAAAGAACGGAAAATATGCGGCCCTTTATATGAGTCAGTTTGCGTAACCGGATTATAGAAATTAAAAACTAAAAGTTAAATCTAAAATTAAAAGTTAAATCTAAAATATAAAACTAAAATATTGCCGTAAAAGTTAAAACTAAAAAGAATAAAATTTAAGTTTCTTGAAAAAACTAAAATAAATTGGTAGAATATTAAAAAATGAAAGGAGAAACTTAAATGACGCCGGAAGAATTTGCTGAAAAATTAAAAAAGATACAAAAGATGAAATGTGAATCTCAAACTTTAGAGCTGAAAAGTGCAAAAAGAGGGTGTCCTAAGAGATTATATGATACGATATCCGGCTTCTCTAATCAAGATGATGGTGGAGTTATTATTTTTGGAATAGATGAAGAAAATAATTATGAAGAATCCGGAGTGTATGATGCACAAGATATCCAGAAGAAGATAAATGCACAGTGCCTGCAGATGGAGCCGGTTGTTCGCCCCGTTTTTACAGTGCTGGAAAAAAACGAAAAATATTTTGTTGCGGCAGAAATTCCCGGAATGGATCTTTCCGATCGACCTTGTTATTATCGAGGACAAGGAAGGATAAAGGGATCGTTTGTAAGAGTCGGCGATAGTGACGAGCCGATGACTGAATATGAAATATATAGTTATGAGGCTTTTCGTAAAAAGTATCAGGATGATATAAGAGAAATATTCAGAGCTTCTATGAATATGATTAACCAAGAAAATTTAAAAAATTATATTCTAAAATTAAAAGAAGGAAAACCGAATCTTAGTCATTTGTCGGATGAAGACGTATATGAGTTGATGTGTATTACAAAAAATGGAAAGATAACATTGAGTACGGCGCTTTTGTTTGGGTATTATCCACAGGCGTATTTTCCACAGCTTTGTATTACGGCAGTTGTTGTTCCGGGAACTGAAATCGGTGATCTTGGTAAAATGGGAGAGCGCTTTTTAGATAATAAGAGAATAGAAGGAAGTATTTCGGAGATGGCAGAAGAAGCGATTTCTTTTGTTCGGAAAAACATGCGTACAAAAACGATAGTTGACCGTGATACTGGGAAACGGAAGGATCATACAGATTATCCTGTAACAGCAGTCAGGGAAGCAATACTGAATGCACTTGTACATCGTGATTATAGTATCCATACAGAAGGAATGCCAATTCAGCTTCGTATGTTTGAAGATCGTATGGAAATTATAAATCCGGGTGGTATTTATGGGAGAATCCGTATAGATCAGTTGGGAAAAATGCAGCCGGATACAAGGAATCCTGTTTTAGCGACAGCATTGGAGGTTTTAGGGGTTACGGAAAATCGTTACTCCGGTATACCGACAATAAGAAAGGCGATGAATGAATATGGCTTGCCGGAACCGATGTTTCAAGAAGAACGAGGAAATTTTATCGTAAAGTTTTATAAAGAATCAAAAAATAAGACAGGCGTAGAATATGATGGTAATGAGGAAACAGTAAATCTGCTTTTGTTTTGCAAGACACCGCGTACAAGAAAAGAAATATGTGATTATCTGGGTTTGTCTTCCGTCACATATGCGATTCAGAAACATGTTATGCCGTTGGTGGAAAACGGGTTGATCCACTTAAGTATACCGGAAAAACCGAGCAGTCAAAAACAGTTATTTTACAGCGGGGCAAAGGAACTGAAATAGAGGGGAAAGATGCACTATTCGTAAAATACTGGAAATTCGTTGTTTTTTGAAAAAAAAGCTTGCAGAAAGAAAAAAAACAAAGTATATTATCCAATGGAAAAAATAATGTAACAGAATAACAACCGGAGTCTTGCGTGATCTAGTCCACAACTCTCCGGTTATATTTATGTAAAGGTATATTTTGTAAGGAGGGAAAAACATGAAGATTCAGAAGAACAAGAAAATTGTGCAAGCTGCCGCGGCAGGACTTTCTGTCTGCGTACTCGCGGGAGGCGGTTTGTTCGTATGGAATATGTACGGCAAAAGCGCAGGAGAAAACGAAAAGCAGGTAGTATCAGATGAAGTTGCGGAAATTGAAAGCTTGAATTCACGCGACAATGTTGTAGATTTGGAGGAGCTTTTCGAGGGAGAAAAGGCGTCGGGATCTTCTCAAAAGGCGGATGCTTCTAAAGAATCAGGTACGGCAAAAAAATCTGATGTATCAAAAGATTCTGATACTTTAAAGAATACGGATAAGAAACCGTCAAAATCAGAGGAGAAGCCGTCGGAATCGGAAGATCAGACGTCGAAACCGAATGATCAGACGTCGAAACCGGAAGATCAGACGTCGAAACCGGAAGATCAGACATCGAAACCGGAAAATAAGCCGTCTGTACCGGATGAACAACCACCGACCCCGCAGAAACCGGCATTGCCGCAAGTAAATGAACCGGGGTGGACTACAGGTATATATTAAGGAAGGAATATGAGAGGGATGAATCAAAAGAGAAAGAGATTAGGGTTATGGATACTTTTTCTGGCGGCGCTGCTTTTGACGCAGTTCACCGTTCCGGTTAAGGCATCCGAGCCGCAGATACAAGATGTAAACATACAGATGATCGGAGGGCAGATTCGTACGATCGATCCGATGGGGCTGCGAATGGTTGCCTGCATCAAGAAATCATATATTCAAGAGTTGGAAAAAAGCGGAGCGATGGTGAATTATGGAATCGTACTGCTTCCGAAAAAGTATTTGACAGAAGGTCAGGCATTGACGCTTGACGGCAAATACCTTTATAACGGCTCGGTCTATAAGCCGGCAAAAGTACCGGCAGTAAAGAAATTTTCAGAAGATGAGGATAGGATTTACTTTACAGCCGTTTTGGCAAATCTGCCGAAAGAAAGATATAAAAATGATTACGCGGCGAGAGCTTATGCGGAAATCACGAAAACTGTGACAGAAGACGACGGAAAGAAAAAAACAACGACAGAAGTTGTATACAGTGAGAGTGAAATCGACCGTCAGGTATATCAGGTTGCAAAAGACGCCGTAGCAGGAAATACAGAGACGTCGGAGACAAAACAGTGGCTTCAAGATAATATTCTCAATCCGGTAGATACCCCGGAAGAACTGCCGGAAGAAGAAAAAAAGATCTCGTTTCGTCTTGGAAAAGTGTCCGGTGTGACACTGTACCATAAGACAACGTCAGAAGCCGGAACGGAAACTGTAGAAGAAGTATCACAGTTTAATCTTACAGGATTTAAAAAAGAAGATTATCTTGTCAAAGTTGAGATGGAAGATCAGCCTGAGATATTTGCGGAAATTACGGAAGTGATCGCACCGCAGACAGAAACAGGAAAAGTAAGTTTCAAACTTGACAGAAAAGATTATACTACTTCTCAGGCAGGACAGACGATCGAAGGCGCGGTTGTAGAGTTCGGTACGAAGTCTAACGATAAAGTATCTACAAAATATATTACGATGCAGTCGCTGGTCGATCAAATGAAGGCAAATCCAAGCGGAACTTATACTCTGGAGCATGATATCGATGCAAGTATGGTTCAGGGAGATGATTGCCTTGTTCCGACATTTAGTGGTACGTTTGACGGAAACGGATATAAGATCAAAGGTCTGACAACAACTTTGTTCGGAACGGTTTCTAAAGGAACAGTACAAAATGTTAAATTGGAAAGCGTTTCTATTACAAAAGTGGAGCGTTATGGAGATGTCGGTGGTGGAACAATAGCGAATAAAGCTGAGAAAGGCGCTGTGATCGAGAACGTACATGTAAGCGGAAGCCTGAAAAGTCAAAATAGCAGGCAAATGCTCGGAGGTCTTGTAGGGCGTATGGATCACGCGAAAGTAAGTAAATGCTCTGCTAATTTGGAGATTACAGGATCATTTAATACGACGGGCGGACTGATCGGAATTACGGCGAATCAGACATCCGGTCCTAATGTTGTGGAAAACTCATATGCTGTCGGAACGATTCAAGGAAATAGAACGAATGGCGCGCTTGGTGGACTGATTGGATGGCATAATTTTAAAACAAACTTTTCAGTAACAAATTGTTATTCCGCAGTCGAATTAAAAGTGACAGGAAGAGATGACGCGCCCGGCGGGATGATTGGTGTAGTTGGAGACAGTGATAGAACAGGAATATTAAAAAGCTGTGTTTCATACAGTACAGGAACGACTGGATATAAGTTCGACGGATATTCTGATGCTGCAAAATATAATGAGAATACAGAAATAAAAGATCTGTATACGTTAAGAGAAAGCAGACTGAAAAAAGAAAGTGACAGAGCCGGTAATAAAAAACTAACTCAAATTACAGACGTATCAGTAGATAAACTTTCACAAAAAGAGTTTTACACGAATATGGGCTGGAGTGAGGAAATCTGGGATTTTACTCCTCTGAAAGAAGGAAAAACTCCAATCCTTAGAAACAATGACTCAAATATGACGACAATGCTCCAGACAAAGGAGATTGCATCGGCAGACGATTTGAAGAATATTAAAAATGATTTGTCAGGTGTGTATGTTCTGACTACAGATATCGACATATCGGAAGCAGCGTCGGGAACAGCGGTTATCCCGGGAACATTTAAAGGAACATTAAAAGGAAACGGCTATCAGATCATCGGTCAGAAGCTGCCGTTGTTCGAGACGCTAAACGGAGCGACGATCGAAAACGTAAAACTTGCACAAGGCGATATTAAGCTTACGGGAACAGATAACGTTGCAGCTCTGGCGAAAACTTCACAGGCAGACACTTTGATCAAAGACGTGTACGTCAGAGGTATGAGCGTTACGGGACAAAGTAAGGTGGCAGGTCTTGTTGCGAGCATGAATAAGACAACTGTAGAAGAATGTTCTGTCAACGCCACAGTAAACGGAAAACGTGCAGGTGGATTTGCGGCAGAGATTTTAGGAGATTCAGTCATTAAAAACAGTTATGCGAGAAGAACGGCGGATAAAGAGACATTCGCAGCAACTGAAGGCGACCTGCAGGGCGGATTCGCGGCTGTCATTAAGAAGTCAGAACTGATTAATAACTTCAGTGAGCTTACATTAAGTCAAAAGGCAGAGGAAAAACCGGAAGAAACGCCGAAAAAATCATCCGGAAAATCGTCGAAAGCGGCAGCTGTAGTCGGTAATTTTGCCGCGGAGAGCGGAACAGGTGAAGAAGCGGTTAAAAAAGCAGAACATAATATTTCTTTTGGCCCGAAGGAATATTCTTTCGCAGGAAACAGTACGGCGGCAGATGTTTTGACGAACTATACAGGGAACTACGAGTATACAGGAAGCGTTTCAAATGACGAGGAAACTCAAATTCCTGAACATACAGGAAAGATCGACAGAGCGACAGCAGCACAGATTACAAATAAAACATTCTATATAGATACGCTTAAATGGGATGAAAAGATCTGGTATCTGGATGATGTGGCAGGCGGAAAGAGACCTCGGTTAAAGGCAGAAGGAGACGTTTACGGGGTTGAGGAAGCCGATTCCTCAAAAGGAAATGATTCACAAGGAGACTCAAATAATGCATCTTCGGAGAAAATCGTTTACATGCAGGCGTCGGTGCAGAACGAGGAAACAGAAGAATCGCAGACAGCAGGGGAGACTCCGGCAGAAGTAATCAGTTTCATCGCGCAGAAAAATGCAGAAGAGATCGCTGCTATGGACAGTTTGGAATCTGTAAACGGTTATCAGGCAGATCGAAAACTGATCTACGAAAACCTTCGTTTGTTCATGCCGTTCTATACATATGAACAGATCGTCAAAGACGGAAACAAGGTCGATCCGTCACATGTATTAAATAAGAAAACGGTGCTTGCAGTCTATCCGATGGATGACCGTGGCAACAGAATTGTGGCATTATCCGATAAGACAGTTCGGGATGTGAAAAAGATCCGTATTCAGTTTACAGATGAAACGACGCCGTTGATCTATAATATTACATATATTGATACAAGGGAAAATATTGCTTCATACAAAGTATCGCAGATCCCTGTTCACTTTAACTTTAGAAACTATGTTGTCAATACGAAGACGACGCAGTTTAATAGACTTTTGACTGCGGCAAACGGATATGAGTTTGATGAACATATTGAAACGAGAGTTGCACAAAAAGACAGTGATTCTGTATTGTCGGTATATCGGAGAAATTATAACAATGTTGTTAAAAAAGAGATGGAGCAGGTACTTGTCTCTATGGCGGCGACAAATCCGCAGTATCCGGTAAACATTCCGAACAAAGCGGCGGAACTGATGGTAGAGGAAAACTTTATTGCGAACGGATATTTGAAGGATTTCCTTTATGCTTATAACTATATAGACCGTTGGTATGATTTCCAGATCGGCGGCATTAATATAAGAGATGTTGTGATATTTGACAACTCAATTTTGAAGGCAGGCAAGTCGCCTCGAAATCTTGCGACGGAGATCGTACAGATCAGCAGTAACGGAGGACGTCAGGGAAATAATACGCCGTCCTTCTATATCAACCGAATCTCTTCGTATACGGGGATTTCCAATGTGGCTTCTTTTGTAGAATATTTTATGACCGCATATGCAGGCTACACAGATGTAAACGACTGGATCATCGACAACTTCCAAAGCGGTTTTATCGTAGAGGCAAGAGCAAGTAATCCGAAGATCGATTCCAGATTGTGGAGAATACTGAAAAACAATACAGTACAGAAAAATAACGAACTGATCCTTCCGGTGTTGTCTTATAAGACATCGAAAAACTTGTATCTGGTATCGTTCCCGACATCTCTTGTGTACGGAAATCTGCAGATTTACGGCGGCTATACGGACACAGACAAGTGGAGAGAGCAGAAGAAGCAGGAGGTAACCAGCCAGATAAATGATTTTAAGACAAACTATGATAACTTTGTAGAAGTAGCGGAAAACGGGGCGCAGTCGGTCAATAAAAGTAAGTTTTTGATTGTGGATTCTTCGGCAAATAAGGATCACAGTCAGGATGTGTTCCAGGAGTTTTACAAACCTCTGCAGACGATGTGGAAAAGTAATAACGGAGCAGTAGCCATAGTCTACGGGAATCCGAATTATGATTACATTTATTATAACAGCGGTAGTTTTATCGGAGATCTGACTCTCTTAAATCACGAGATGGGGCATGTCACGGACTCATGGATCTGGCTGGAGAATAAAGGAAAACGTCCGGGACGCAGCGGAGAGGACTATTGTAATGGATTTGCAAATCAGGCAGATGTTGACTATAACATGAATTTTATGAAAACATATGCCAGAGACGGATCTAGGGTGACGAACCTGACACCGGACAGAATTAACACGCAGGAGGAATTTAAAAGCTACTATAAAGAAGTATTCGAGACAATCTATACGCTGGATTACCTTCAGGGAAAAGCTTATTTGGAACTGACGCCTGAACAGCAGTCTAAGATCACATTGCAGCACAGATATGGAACTACAAATAATTACCATGACAGAAACAGCTCTAATAGTACATGGAGAACAATCGGAGCTTCCGAACTGGAAGAGATGAATCTTAAGACATTAGATGATCTTTGGAATAACCAACTGACGATCAGACCGGGACACAGATATGACCTCAGAGGAGTGAATGATGTCGGTGTGAATAACCCGGGAACATATCAGCTCGACCGGGTATGTTATGCAAGCTGGTATATACCGTACGTTGACGGCGGTACGCCGAATGCGCAGACATTTAGAAGAAACGGATATGAACTTGCCGGTTTGTTCGATTACACTAACGGATTAGTGGAATATTTGAGTGGTCGTACGCAGACAGGAGATCTTGCATATTTTAAAAAGAAAATGCAGGATGAGAATTTCTCATTTGAGACGTACAGAAAAAATAAAAATAAAGAGATCGAAGAAAAGATCAAAAAGCAGAAAGAGCAAGGAGATGCTTATTTCGATGAAGAAGCGCTGATCGAGTATTTGAAACAGAACATGATCAATTATGGAAATGAGATTGGAAGCGGCATGTCAAACGGAAATAACTCGCTCAATCATATTAGAGAATCAAGAGAAAACGTATTCCGATATTTGCAGAGAATTACAGATGAGTTCAGAAGTCCGGTTTACGCAGAAACGAAAGAGGCAAGAAATGCGGTGACGATTTCCACAGCTTTGGAACTGATCGAAAAAGTAAATGAAAATCCGAACGGATTCTATATACTTGCAAACGACATTTCCATGAAGGACATTGAGCAGACCGGAGAAGTCTATATTAACAAGACGTTTATCGGAAAACTGCAGGGAAACGGTCATAAGATTACAGATGCGAAAGTACCGCTCTTTACAAAGATCGCCAACTCTTATGTTTCCGATCTTACGATCGTAAATACAGACGGCGAGACAAAAGACTGGTTTGGAAAAACAAGACAGTTTACGATCATTGTTAATGAAGAGAAAAAAGAAACAGTTCAGGAAATTAAGACTTTAGATGACTTAAGAACAGTCGGAGAGAACAAATATACAAAATATGTACTGAAAAACGATATCGATGCATCATCCGTAACGACAGAGGCGGCAGTTGTCAAAGGCATCTTCAAAGGGGAGTTCGACGGATGTGGATTTACGATCAAAGGACTGAAAAAACCGTTGTTTGAAAAAGTTCAGGAAGGAATAGTCCGTAACTTAAAGATCGAAAATGCAGAGATCCAAAGTACAGAAGAAAACAGCAAAAACGCAGTTATCACAAAAGAATCAAACCATGCTGTCTTTGAAAATCTGAATATGGCAGACATCAAAGTCAGCGGAGTGAGCTACAATGCGGCAGTTACGGGATACGATTATACAAGCTCCACATTTTCTAAAATACAGATCCGCAATGCGCAGATTACAGGTACGAAAAACTATAACGCCGTTTTGGCGGGTCGAGCATCCGGTTCACAGATTCAGGATGTCGCCGTGATCGAAAGCAAAGTTACACTTAGCGGAACAGACTGCGGAGGATTTATCGGAGAAGGCAAAAACGTGGCGATCAGCCATGTATACAGTGACGCAGATATAGTTGTCGAGACGTACACAGACAGTCAGAACCGTACAAAGAGCGCAGGATTCATCGGCAGTCTTGCGGGAAAGAGCAATGTACAGTATGTATTTGCTGCAGGAAAAGTAGACAATAAAACAGATAAACAGCTTTATAATTTCGTCGGTACTCCGGATACGCTGAAAACGATGGTGACAAACAGCTTCGTTATTGAGAATGCGGGAGGAATATCGAATATCACAGAAGAAATAGGACAGGAGATATTGCGTGAAGCAACGTCTCAAGAAGCGAAAACGTCAGATTTCTACAAAAATTCAATGAATCTGAACGAAGAAACATGGAACTTGAGCTTAGTTCCGATGAAAGGTTATCCGGAACTTAAGGGCATGGAGAAGCGGGAGATCATTAAAGTAAACACAGCAGAAGACTTCATGAAGATGAAAGATTTCCCGACTCAGGAATACCATCTGGAAGCAGATATCGACCTGTCAGAAACAACGCAGACAGAAACAACGCAGACAGAAAATGTAATACCGGAATTTTCCGGCGTGCTGGACGGAAAGAATCATAAGATCACAGGTTTGAAAGCGCCTCTGTTCGGTCAGATGAACGGTACAGTGTCGAATGTGGCTATTGACGCAGGAGCGATCGAAATCGGAAACAGCGCAGATACGACTGTCGGTATATTTGCGAATACAATGACAAACGCAAACGTTGAAAAAGTCATGATCGCAAACGGAAGCATCAGCAGTACAGCAGGAAAAGCGGCAGGCTTTGCAGGAACGGTGACAAGCTCGAATGTGAAAAACATTTTCCTTCAAGGAAAAGTAAATGCAAGTTCGACAGCGGCAGGTTTTGTGGAGACGTCGGACCGTTCGGTTATGGAAAACATCTATGTAAACGCAGAAGTAAACGGTACAAACGGCGCAGGATTCCTTGTGAACAGCACAGGCGAAAATACTTACAAAAACATCTGTTCCGTAGGTGACGCCGCAGAAAACATGCATAAACTGGCAGGAACAAACATCACGTTTACAAATGCTTACGAGTTGTCGGCAGCAGACGGAATCAGCTCTGCGGCAGAGGCAAACGGCGTGAAAACGATCGGAAAAGAAGTGTGGACGAAAGCGTTCTATACAGAAACTCTCAAGCTGGACACATCCGTATGGGATGCAGAGAAAGCAGAGACGAACGGATATCCGTTGTTGAAAGAATTTAATGTGAATTTATCTCCGATGACTGTAGAGATTCAAAAACCGCAGGATATCCGGAAGATGAACAAACTGCCGGAAGGAAGATTTACGATTACGGCAGATCTGGACTTTGCAGAGTACAGTGCGGCAGACAGCACAGAAAATCATGCAGCAGATACCGCGCAGACAGGAACATATCTTGTGACAGAAACGTTTACGGGAAATGTAAACGGAGGCAATCACAAAGTAAGCGGTATGAAAGGCGCGATGTTTAAGCAGCTTTCGGGAAAAGTAGAGAACCTTGAATTTAGAAACATTCTTGTGGACAATGAAGCAGCAGGAGCAAACGTGCTTGCGGAAACGACGCAAAATGCAAATGTGAAAAACGTACATTTCAACGGAATTACACTGCGGGGCGCAGGGTACACAGGTATGATCGGAAAAGATACAGGATCGACATTTAGTCAGGTCAGCGTGCAGAATGCAGACGTGACGACAAGAGCCGATTATGCAGGTGTATTCGCGGCAAATGTGGCAGGCTCTCAAATTTCCGACGTGCTGATCGCAGATACAGAAGTGACAACATCGAACGCTTATGTCGGAGGATTCATAGGAAACGCCGAGAAAGTCACAGCACAAAAAGTATTCGCAGACGCAGAACTGAATATTCCGTATACCGTTTCCCCGCAAAATACGGCGGCGTTTATCGGTCAGGCGTCGACAGACAGCAAGATTCAATACAGTACGGCGGCAGGCGGCGTATATCCGGAAGATCCGTCGTCAACAAGATATAAGCTGATGCACATGAAGAATGACGATCTGAATGAGCTGAAGGCATTTACAAACTGCTTCATCAATATTGATACGCCGGGATACGACAGCGTAGGAAGCGACCCACAGGGAGTGACAGACGAAGCGCTTTGCGGTATAGAGTTCTATACAACTAAGATGAAATTATCTGAGGACGTATGGGATCTGTCAGCTACGGCTAAAACAGGAGCGCCGAGCTTGAAGACGATGCCGGAAGAAGATGTAAGAGCTCCTGAGACAGCGCCGACACCGGAAGAAGAAATACCGATGCAGGAAACAGCGCCGACAGGATACACAGAGATCCGAACGGCAGAACAACTGCTTGCAATCCGAAATACTTCAGGTAAATATATTTTGATGAGTTCGATTTCGCTCTATGGTGCAGATCCGCAGGACGGTTCATTCCTAGGAAACTTCAGCGGAGAACTGGACGGAAACGGACTGACGATCCGAGAAGTTTACGGAGCGCCGTTGTTTAATACATTGTCGGGAACAGTGAAAAACCTGAAACTGACAGATGCCGAAGTAGAAGTTTGGAATCATAATCAAGGCGCGAATGCATTTGCGAAAACATTAAATAATGCGACAGTTTCAAAAGTAGCTCTTAAAAATATCCTTGTCGCCGGAGGTAATAATACAGGCGTACTTGCGGGAACAGCACAAAACTCAAGAGTAAGCGAAGTTTGGGCAGAAGGGCTGAATGTCAATCCGTATGGACCGATACATGGACCGAATGAGGCGATGGTCGGAGGTTTGATCGCCGACTTAAAGGGCGGATGCCATATCAGCGATAGCTATGTCGGCGGTGAGATAACTGTAAATGGCGAGACACAGGGAGGTGTATTCGGCTATAATAGTAACATGGAGAATGGTCCTGAAAATACCGTGAAACAAGTTGTTTCCAATATGAAAACAAAAGCTACTTCCGGTCAGACAGACGGAGCAGGATTCATAGGAATGATCGGATATGATTATTCGTGGAGTACATGGATGGAAAACAGCATTGCAATCGGTGAAGCCGGAGTAAGCAGTGATCATGGAAGCGCCGGTCAAGCTTATCGCTTTGCCACAAAAGGAAGTTCTGAATCGCCGATAAGATTTGGTTTGCAGAACTGTTATGAAGCGAATGTCAGTGGGAGAAGCAGTATATACTCAGCCGATTCAGGTTATCTGGATGAGACAAGCCGGTATAAAGAAAGATCGTTCTATCAAGATACGTTGAAATTCAACAGTTCAAAATGGAACTTTACCTCTGTTGAGAAAAAAGGTCATCCGACACTAAGCTGGGTAGCAGATGCAGAACCGCTTCCGCCATTGCCGGAAGGTTCGGCAGTAACGACACATAAACAGTTGAAAACAGAAGCGCCACAAGGATATACGGCAATCCGCACTCCGGCAGACTTTATGAAGATCGCAGAGAATCCGAGCGGAAAATACATTTTGATGAATAATATTTCACTGGAGCAGGTAAAACTCGCAGAAGGTCAGACGTCCTATATTATGAAGCCTTTCACAGGAGAACTGGACGGTAATAATCAAGTGATCCATGGATTGAGAGCATCGTTGTTCGACTCCATCAGCGGAACAACAAGATTAAAAGCAGTTGTGAAAAATCTGCGTGTGCAGAATGTATTTGTGAATGCAGGATATAAAGATCAGTGGGGAAATATAGTTTTAGCAGAAGCGAACGGACTTGCGCGCTCGATTACCTATGGAGATTTGAGATCAATTTATATGAATTGTGTGAAGCTAAACGGCGGAGGAAATACAGGCGCTTTGGGTGGTTTGGTAAATGAAACCTATATCGGAAAAGTTTGGTTGGAAGGAATTGATATCAACAGTGGACTTAGCGAAGAAGAACTTGGAAGATTTAATCTTGTCGGCGGAGCAGTCGGAAGTTTATCAGGGGAGAATTCCAAATTTGAAGATTCCTACGTAGAAGGTAAGATTATTATGGATAATAATGAGCAGGGCGGAGTTGCCGGACAAGTAAAAGCGGTAGATGTAAGAAATGTGATAAGTAATGTGGAAGCGAGATCCAATAAACCGGATTCGTGGACAGAAAAAAGCGGATTTGTAGGGAATGTTAATACAAATTTTCAATATGACAGTAATTGGTATCTTGACAGATGTATTTCCATAGGAAATGCAGGAAACAATTATAAGTTTTTAGGCAAAGATCTTAAGGCTGTTACAAAAGATAATTTGAATTTATGTTATGAAGTTACAGGAAAAACAGGAAGGTCTAATGTTACAGATGCTACGATTGAAAAAGGCATTTTGCTGGCTACTGATAATATTAAAGATATTACATTGTATCAGGATACACTCTCCTTCAATGATGATGCGGACGGTGCAGATCCGAATGCATGGGATTTCAGCTCTGTTGCGGAAAAAGGCTATCCGACGTTAACATGGCTCTTGACATATGACGGCGCAGCGGCTACTATGGTAGAGCAGTCAACTGTACAAGATCAGGAGAAGGAAGTTTCACAGGATGAAAATCTTGTTGTGCCGGAGGCAAACTTACCGGATCAGGATGAATACTTAAAAGAAGATTAAAAGAAATATAGAAAATTAAGACAAGGAGGTATGAAAGTGAAAGAGAAATACGAAGCTCCGATGATGGAGATGATTGAATTCGACAGAGAAGAAGTAGTTGTTATGGCGAGTGGTAATGGTGATAATTTAGCAAATTCCGGTGATACAGGCTGGGCTGATTAATTGAGTCTGATATGAAACATTAAGAGATCCCCGGGAGGCGCTGCGACAGACGACAGGCGGCGCTTTCCGGGTATTTTTTATGTATTTTGTCGAGTAAAAGCGTTTGAAAAAATAGTTGACAAAAATAGTAAGTTTGATAGAATTTGACTATGGGAATGAAGTTCTCCCTTAGTGATGAAACTAAAACCGCTGATTTGGCTGATGACTTCTGCATTTTGACGCAGGAATTATCAGCTTTTTTATTCTATAGGAAATTTGCATTTTCCATAGAATAAAACTCTTCCGGAGAATGCACACGCCGCAATAAGGAAGTTTACCGCTTTGCGGTGTTTCGGAGGTGGCAAAGCGCTAAAGTGTTCATGAGTGAGGGGAGGCGGAGGCGAAGTGGACTTCTTTATTTTATTCCGGTTTGTCAGAGAAGGAGGATGGGGTTATGCTGATCAGTATTGCCATGATGTTTTTAGCCGGTATGTCTATGGGGTGGATCTGTAAAAAGATTCATCTGCCGAGTTTGTTCGGAATGATTGTAACGGGAATTGTACTTGGACCATATGTGTTGGACGTGATCGACGCTTCTATTTTGAATATTTCATCGGATCTAAGAAGGATCGCTCTTATTATTATTTTAATGAGAGCGGGATTGTCATTAGATCTTAATGATCTGAAAAAGGTGGGACGTCCTGCTGTTTTAATGTGTTTTGTTCCGGCATGTTTTGAAATAGGCGGAATGGTCTTATTAGCGCCTAAGCTGCTTGGAATTTCGATTTTGGATGCCGCTATTATGGGAACGGTCATTGCCGCGGTTTCTCCGGCAGTTATTGTGCCGAAAATGTTGAAGCTGATGGAGGAAGGATACGGTGTAAAGAAGAGCATCCCTCAGATGATTCTTGCAGGAGCATCGGTTGACGATGTGTTTGTGATCGTAATGTTTACGGCATTTACAGGATTAGCGCAGGGGGATCAAGTTTCGGCAGTGGACTTTATCAATATTCCGATTTCGATTGCAGTCGGAGCTTTAGCAGGATTTCTTATCGGATTTCTCTCTGCAGAATATTTTAAAAAGATTCATATAGGAGATACTTCAAAAGTTATTATTCTTGTGTGTGTTTCCTTTTTGTTAGTTACATTTGAAGATGAGTTTGCATCTGTCATTCCATTCGCATCTTTAATCGCGGTTATGACAATGGGAATTGCTTTGCAGCAGAAGAGAAAAAACGTGGCGAAACGTTTGTCGGTAAAATTTAATAAACTTTGGGTCGGCGCAGAAGTAATGCTTTTCGTACTTGTCGGAGCAACTGTGGATATCCGGTATGCAGTGTCGGCGGGAGTTGTATCTATTGTTTTGATTTTTGCGGTTTTGGCATTTCGGATGTTGGGAGTGTTCTTATGTTTGCTGAAAACGAAACTTACAATGAAAGAACGGATGTTTTGCGTGATCGCGTATATGCCGAAAGCCACTGTTCAGGCAGCTATCGGCGGCGTACCGCTTGCGATGGGATTGTCCTGCGGTAATATTGTGCTGACGGTTGCGGTAACTGCGATTTTGATTACAGCTCCTCTTGGAGCGTTTCTGATCGAAGCGACTTATAAAAAATGGTTAGGACGGCAGACAGAGATACTAAGTAGATGATATAAAGGAAATAGCAGTTCAATACATACCTCTGCAGCTTGCGGCATACATTGTAAAAACGATGTTTACAGGGGAATATTTTGAAAGATTATATCGAAGAGAGAGCCGTTGAGATTGCAGCTTATATTATAGATAATAATGCAACGGTGCGGCAGACAGCAAAACAGTTCGGGATCAGTAAAAGCACGGTACATATAGATGTAATAAAATAGAATGGTTAGTATAGAGAATAAAATAAAAAGGATATATGTGTAGAGGCTATGAATGCGTGTTGTTCATAGCCTTTTTGTATAAAAAAGACTGATAGTATACAGAATTAGTATATTTTAGATAAATAAGCATATAAAAGGTTTCAAAAGGTGGAAAAAGGTGATATTATAGTTATAAATCATATTGGAGGTGGCAAAATGCAGTTAAGAGCAGAAAATGTATTTAAGCCAGGTGCATTTCCAGAATATACGTATGTGTCAAGAAATTATGAGAATACGGGTATATCGTATGAATTAAGATTAAAACAAGCATTGAGGACGGCGGGGTGTTTGACATCTATTATTGGTCCTTCTAAAATGGGAAAGACTATATTATGCGAGCAAGTTATCAAACTAGATAATATCGTTGAAATATCAGGTGCGGATTTTAATGAAAATACTGACTTTTGGGCAATTATAGCAGCAAAAGTAGGGTTGCCATATATGGGTGAAATAACTACGGAACGTTCTGTTACAGATGGGAAGAGTAAAGACAGTGACAGTAAAAATGAAAAGTTCATTTTATCAAAGGATAAGATAATTCAGTATTATATTGAAAACGAAAAAGTGCTAGTAATTGATGATTTCCATTATGCATCCCATGAAATGCAAATGAAAATGGCTCATCAATTAAAGGATGCGATTAGAAGAGAATTAAAAGTTGTAGTGGTTTCTTTGCCACACAGGGCAGATGATGCAATTCGTCAAAATGCAGACTTATCAGGTAGATTGAGTTTGATAAATATAGAGACATGGAAAAAAGAAGATTTGAAAAAAATTGCATTAAGGGGGTTTGATAAGTTAAATATTGAGATAGAAGATGATATTGCTGATAAATTGGCGGTTGAGTGTTTGACATCCCCACAGTTAATGCAATATATTTGTTTGAGTATTTGTACATTGTTAGAAGATGAGGAGAAACAAGAAGTTACTGAAGATATATTGGAAAGGGCATACAAGTTTACTACAGTAAACTTTAATTATGCCGATGTAGTAGGTGTTATGTCAAAGGGACCAAATCCTAGAGGGCAGAAAAGAAAGCATTATGCGACTGTGGACGGAAAGGAATTGGACTTATATGGGTTGATTGTTGAATCTTTAGCAAAGAATCCACCTTTAATGGAAATAGATTTTGATGATTTTTATGATAGAATTATTCAGCTTATTAGGATAACAGATACAAAATTGGATAAACAGACTGTAAAAAATCATTTGAATAATTTACAAGGAATATTGGATGGAAAGGAAGAGATATATCGAGCTATTGATTGGAAAGACGGAACAATTTATGTATTAGATCCATTATTTTTGTTTTATTTAAGGTGGGGAAGGATGAATGGATAATTTATTAGAGAAATATATAGAAAAATTGGAATGTATTGTTGTAGAAACAGAATATGATAAAGCTGTTCAGGAGTTAATTCAAATATTATCCGAGAATGGTTATACACCGAGGTTTGTCAAACTGTTAAGCAAAAAGGAAAATATATCAAGAATACATTTTCAGATAAGGTAAATAAAGAAAAGATGCTTTCCGCAAAGGAGATTTTATTGGATTATCTAAGAATGCTATTAGATGAAGAAATTCGAACAAACTCCGGAGATTATGTGGAAAAATATTTGAGAAATTTCTATATGTTTTTAGAAGCTTTAACTGAAAGAAAGCCTGATAAAAGATCGACGTTTGCAGAATCTGTTTTGCAGGTAATAAAAATTCAAAACGAGTATGATTTGCAACATTTATTGTGTGCTGTTTTAAAACCGCTGTATCCGGATATTAGAAGTGAGGTATCAAATGATTCCGGGGTAGGAACTATTAGAAGTGATATTGAAATTCCGCTATTAGATTTGATTGTGGAAGCAAAGTGTACAAGGGGAAAAATGAACTTAAAGAAATTGACGGAAGAAATAGAAGCAGACATTGTTCATTATCAAGCCAGGCAAATTATTTTTTACGTGTATGATAAGGAAAAAATTGTAAAAGATAAGCAGAACTATGAGAATCAGTTTAGTCGTACATTTGATGGTAAAAAAGTAAGATTGATTGTTCAGCAACCTGTAAATATATAAAATAATAAAGTTTCAGACGAGTAGAGAGTGTAAAGTGATCGGAGATTATGAAGAACTAAAGGCGTGGTGGGAAAATGAAGAGTAAACCAGTTGTAATGGAGTATTTTTCAACAGTGCATACTTCATTTGTAGTGGACTTTACATTTACCAATAATATAACAAGCTTAATGGGAGATTCGGGAACGGGAAAGACAGCAATGCTTTCATTTATCAGAGAATGTATGGCAGTGAATCCTAAAATTTGTGTATTGAGAATTGCAGGTGTCAGGTATGAATATAGAGGCATATGATACAGAAGCATTGAGAAGGCTCGTTAGACTACTTGAATATGAAAACAGGATATTAAAAGACAAACTGAAAAAAGAGAATATTCCATATGAGGAAATCAATCCTTTTGAAGAGATAAGATTGATGGGTTACTATCTCTGGGAAAAGAAGATGCATGGGATAATTTGATTCGCATTAAAAATCATCAGGTGGCGGCGGAGTTGATGGAGATATATGAGAGACTGAAAAAAGAATATGAGTTTCGGTTTAGATAGAGGATTTCAGAGAATGTTAGCAAGAATAAAGAAGAACAGCAGGAGGAATTAGTATATGGCAGGTTATATATGTAAGATAGTAATTGAAAATACGCATCCACCGGTGTGGAGAAGGGTGGTTGTTCCGGAGAGAATCACTTTTGAAGAACTACACGAGATAATTCAAATTTTATTTTCATGGGAAAATGAGCATCTTCATGAATTTGAAGTTCCGGGAGACAGGATTTATATTAGTGACCGAGATGATACATGGGCGAATTATTACAACGAATCAGAAACTTTAATTGACGCCTTCTTTAAAAATTATAAGTGGCTTCGTTATACTTATGATTTTGGGGATAATTGGAGACATAGAATTAATATAGAAAAAATAGATGAAGAGTATCAAAAACGGACGGCAACGTTACTTAAGTTTAAGGGAGATAATTTCACAGAAGACAGAGATTGGGAAGAGGATAATGTACAAAACATATTTAATGCTTCCAAAGTACAACAAAAATTGAATTGTATGAATTTATCTTTACATGAAGAACTTCAACAAGTGAAATTATTGAAGGAAAGCCTGTGTCATCTGACAGAGAATCTGAAGAAATTATCTGAATTGGATGTGGATGTTTTGCAGAGTCAGGTTGCTGCTCTGAGAAATGATTTATATGATGCCTGTAATCCTATGAAGATTAAGATAGAAGCATGGAAAAAAGCCAATGAAGAAGGAATGGAGCATCTCTTGATAGAGACACCGGAAAAGTCGCAGAATTTACTTTTGATGGATTTAGGGGAAAAAGAAGCTGCCGATTATTACAAATATCTTCGTATCCCACGAACAGAAATCATGACTCGTGAAGAGCAGGTGCAGGAGATATCTAAGGTACTGTTGAAACATCCGGAATATCTATATTATATTTTTGATGAAAAAGAATATGCAGAATTAAAGGCATGGATGGAACTCCCAAAAGGAGCTGCGACGAAAAAAATTCAGAATATCCATATGTTTGTAAAAGCGTTTGCAATGGGTCTGGCTGATTTTAAAGCAGTAGAAAATGGTGGAGAGATTCGATTCGCAACAGATAGTAAACATTTTATTGATGCAGTAGATACTAAAACCAGGAAGAATGTATATCACTTGCTGCACAAATTTGATGATAGGATGGGGAAATTAATCCAGGTATATGGAGTGATTGAACTGGATAGCCTCTATCAGATGTACAAAAAGCTATATGATAATCATATGGGAAAAGATGATTTTCTACGTGTTATATACTGGCATTGCCGGTTTAATGATTTTATGGATACGGTTTATCAGGTGGATGGAACAGCTTATGCTGCGTCGAAAGAATTGAATGCAAGAAAAGTGATTCTGAAAATTCAGGATTATGCGGGGGAACTTTCATATGCAGAGTATTCACGGAAAGAAATTGAACATAAGGCTTACGATTTAGCGAATAGAAGTGCTTGGCTGAATATTTTATTCACAACATTTCAGTATAGGATGAAAATGCATTCTTATGAAGCACAAGATTTCTTGATTCAAGTGGTAGGGGCAGTTATGAGTGGATATGCTCTGGATGAGATTATTTTAAGTTTGCGAAAAGAGTGTGCTCAAACATGGAGCATTGAACTTTCCACAGAAATCTGGACAGTTATAGCAGGAATCATGCTTGACCTGGAACTTCCGATGTTAAAAGGGCGAAGCAGAACACAATATGCAGAAGAAATGCAATGTTCTCCGTGGACAGTGGGAATGATTACAGAATCAGAACAAATTACAAACAGCAAAGAAAAGCATATGTATCAGTTCCCGGTGGAAGTACAACAGCAGATGTATGAAGCAGGGCAATATGGAGACGAACAGTCGCTCAAACACCTGCTGAAGTATAAAGAACAGAATCAGGTATGTTCGGAGGAATATATCTATTTATTAGCAGAAGCCTGTGTCACGTTTGACAAACCAGATATGGCAGAAAAATTAATTAGACAATTAAAGCGTAGTTCAGCGGTTGGAAAAAGGGAAGCCAGAGAGCTTGAGAATCGCTTACAACAAAGACATGAAGTAGTTGATGATGATTTGTTTGATGATTTTGACTGGACTTCGCCAACGTATGAGCGGGTACAGCAGCCATATGTTAGAACTTCAGCAAAAATAGGAAGAAATGATCCATGTCCGTGTGGTTCTGGTAAGAAATACAAAAAGTGCTGTGGGAGAAATTAGATGTATATTTCGCTTGAAAGAAGTGTATTAAAAAGGCTAAGGTGGCGGCAAAACTTTTAAAAATCACACTGAGAACTACTCTAACATAATCTCTATTTCCCCTGCATACATTGTAAAAAAATGTATTCAGGGGAATTTTTGTGAAAGATTATATCGAAGAACGGGCGGTTGAGATTGCAGAGTATATTATAGAGACAAAGGCAACGGTGCGGCAGACGGCGAAGCAATTTGGAGTGAGCAAGAGTACGGTATGTATAGATGTAATAAAATAGAATGGGTTGTGAAATGTATATTTGTAATTAGATGAAACAGGGAGAGATAAGAAGCTCAACCTGTTTTTTTGCAGTTTCTTCTTTTTGCTGTGATATTTTATAGGGGTAAATATCACAGCATGTGGGGTAAAAAGGTACACCATATGTGATAATTTTAGAAGATCAAGGAAAAGCTCAAAAAGGAGAGTACTGATGAAAGAACCCATTATTTTAACAAAAGAAAATAAGCATGCGAAGGTTATGGAAGTAAAGGCTTATCATTTACATGATTTAAATGTTCTTGCAAAATTTGACTCTTTGTGTAGGTTGGAATTAATTGGAGGAGAAATAGGAGATTTCAAAGAACTTGGTAAGTTAAAAAATCTATGTGAATTGAAATTGGGGTTAGTGGAAGTAAAAGAATTTACATCTATCACAGTTTTGCAGCAAATTACGGAATCAAGTATATCTGGTAATCAAAATCATTTAGTTCCGTCTATAAGTAAGATGCACAATCTTAAGCATCTATCTCTAGATTTCTGCAAAATTGGATGGTTGGAGGGCATTGGAAATCTACCGAATTTAACGAGTTTGTCTCTTAGAAGTGTTGGTGAGGATTATGGAATATAGGAGATTTTGAATTTGAGAAATTTGAAACGGTTGAAATTGACTATTCCAAAAAAGCAAACGCAATGGCAGACAGAGTTGCTATTGAAATCGTTTGCGGAAAATTTCTCAAAGCTTGATTGGTTAGAACTGGATATGAGAGGAAAGGAATTCAAGCCATATGTATTGGGAAATTTGTATTTACGACATTTCGCTGTAACGAGTAATCCCTTTTCTTTATGTAATGACAAAGTCAAACGAAAAAGGTTATAATGAATAAAAGGAGAAAAGCCTATGTACACGAAACCACCAAAGAAAATGTTGATTATAAATATTCTGGATATTTTGAAAAGATATACGGATGAAAACCACAGACTTAGTCAGAAAGAGATTATAGATATTCTTGCGCAGGAATATGACATGAAGGTAGATCGAAAAGCTGTAAAACGAAATCTGTTGAATTTGATAGATTATGGATATGACATTGAATACAGCGAATCGATAAGGACGAATAAAAATGGGGAAGAGGAGATTATTTATACTAATTGGTATTTGGAAAGAGGATTTTCGGATGCGGAATTGCGATTATTAATAGATGGTCTTCTCTTTTCCAAATATATTCCTTATAGTCAGTGTAAGGAATTGATTGAAAAACTGGAAGGATTATCGAATCGATATTTTAAGTCAAGAGTAAAGCATATTAGTACAATGCCGGATAATACTCCAGAGAATAAGCAACTTTTCTATACTATTGAGGTGATAGACAATGCGATTACAAAGGGAAAACAAGTTGTATTTCATTATAATGAATATGGGACGGATAAGAAGCTGCATCCAAGAAAAAACGGTGAAGGGGAAGAGCGGGAATATATCATGAATCCATATCAAATGGCAGCTGTAAATGGAAGATATTATTTAATCTGCAATTACGATAAATATGATAATGTGTCAAATTATCGCTTAGACCGAATTACGGATATAAAAATATCAAATACTCCGGTAAAACCGATGAGCCGTGTAAAGGGACTTGAAAAAGGATTGAATATTCCGAAACATATGGCAGAACACGTTTATATGTTTGCCGGAGAGAGCGTGCCTGTTACGTTTCGTGCCAAGAAATATCTGGTCAGTGAGGTGATTGATTGGTTTGGAAAGGACATTCAATTTTTGAGTGAATCGGCAGAGGAGGTTACGGCTCGCGTGACTGTTAATCTTGAGGCTATGAGAAAATGGGTGTTACAGTATGCGGTTCATGTAAAGGTGCTGAGTCCGAAGAGACTGGTAGACATGGTAAAGGAAGATATTGGAAAGGCAATGGAGCAGTATCAGGAGGGAGAGAATGAATAAAGAGATTAGATTTGAACAATTTACATCAGACGAATGGATAAGTAAAATTGAAAGTTGCGATAAGGTGAATGGATTGTTTGATATTTGGGAAACAGAAGCAAAAAAAAGAGGAGAGAGATTTCTTAGAGATGGATCGTTAAGTAGTGATTCATTAGAAAGTCATGATATACTTTTTGTATGTAGAGAGTCAAATGACTCAAAATGTGAAGATTCCAATAATTTTTGGATGAAAAGAGTTGTTCAAGGTAATGGGGAAGGAAAAAAATATATTGGAAGCTATCCAAAAGAAACGAAGGCTGCAACGAAATATTATAATTGTATGAAAGCACTTATCGTTTCGATGGAAAAAGTAAGTGAGGATCGAGCAACAGAAATTTTGGAAAGAAGTGCATATATAAATATTAATAAAAGTGGAGGTGGAAATCAGACCGATTTCCAAAAACTAGTGGAATATGCACTTGTGTATCGACCGTTTATCCAAAAGGAGATTAAACTTTTAAAGCCTGAGAAAATAATTATTTTAGGTAAATTATATAAAAAACCATTAATAGAGTTGTTTGAAAAAATCGGACAAGAAAATCAGATGGAAATTTTTCAGTATAATAGACATCCCTGTGTTTGGAGCAAAAAAGAGTTAAAAAGTTTTAGCTGTGATATTAAGAGCGAAGGACGGAGCCTGAAGTAAGTAGTAGACTTTTGAAAAAACATAAAAAAGAATATATGACAGCGATTGATTCGACTAAAATTATGATGAAATGAAAGGAGCAATTTCGATGAAAATCTACATTATCGAAAGAAATTATCATAAATTTTCATACTTGAAAGCCTACTTTGGGTGTGAGGATATGGAACTGGTAAATGATAGTTTTGAAAATTTTATGAGCCATCATTATGTACAATGTGTGGTGTCCCCTGCAAATGCATTAGGACTCATGGACGGAGGGTATGATTTTGCGTTGACTGAGTGGTATGGTGACCAGTTACAGAAAAGAGTTCAGCAGTATATTATAGAAAATTATTATGGAGAACAACCCGTTGGGACGAGCTTTGTCATAGAAACGAATAAAGATCATCAATATTTGATTCATACTCCGACTATGCAGACACCACAGGAGATAGAAGATCCTCGTGTTATTTATCAATGTATGCGCACAACATTGATAGAGGCAAAGAAACATTATATTGAGAGTATTCTCATTCCTATGTTTGGTGGAGATACGGGCAAGGTAAAACCGCAAATTATTGCAAAAATGATGTGGAAGGCTTACGAACAATTGAAAAACACTCCATCAAAATTAGATTGGGAGTATGCGGAGAAAGTCGAATTGTTTCCCGAGAGAAATTTCAGAATCGACAAGGAGTTGGAAAAAGTGCTATGTCAGAAAAATCAACAAAAATAAATGAAGACTAGCTGAATAAGATACTGGGAAAAGAGCTTGTTAAACTATTCTGTATGATAATGCGTTTGCCGTCTAAATGGAATGTGTTGGAACGAGTATGTCAGTAAGTTACAATAAAATAGAATGGTTTTCAAGGTGTATATTTATAATTAGGTGAAATCAGGATGGAGAAATTCCGTTCTGATTTTTTTGTATGAATAGAGAGTGTGGGACAAATTTGGAACATGCTGTGTGTTAATTTTTTAGTGTAATAAATAACAGCTAGAGGGAGTTGATATTATGCATACGATAGAAAAAGAGTGGAAAAGAATTATTGAGTATCTAAGATTAGAGTTCAAAATCGGGAATGTGTCGTTCGTTGCATGGATTGAGCCGTTGCAAATTCAAAAAATTGTAGATCAGACAGTATTTTTGAAAGTTAAGTCAAATGCATGGGCAGTTTATCTGAAGATGAGATATAAAGTTCCACTGCAAGTTAGTATAAAAGAGGTTACAGGAGAAGTAGTAGAGATCGTATTTGTTACTGGTGAAGAGACAGTACCGTGCAGTCAGTATAATAGGAGCAAAGAGTTTGGATTGAATTCAAAATATACTTTTGACACATTTGTTGTAGGCAATAACAATAAATGTGCACAAGCCGCATCATTGGCTGTTGCAGAATTACCAGGAGAAGTTTTAAATCCGCTTTTTATTTACGGTAATGTTGGCCTTGGAAAGACTCATCTGCTTGTTTCTATCGCAAATTATATTGCAGAAAACAGTTTGTGTTCAAAAGTAGTTTATACAACAGGTGAAATGTTTGCTAATGAGTTAATAGAAACATTGAGAAGGAGTGAAGAAGATTTTTCGATGAATAAATTTCGTGAAAAGTATCGAGAAGCAGATATATTATTGATTGATGATATTCAACTTATTATGGGAAAAGAAAATATGCAGGAAGAATTTTTTCATATATTAATCATCTCTATATGCAGGGAAAACAAATTGTGATTTCGAGTGATAGTCCGCCGAAAGATATGCAAATGCTGGAAGGCAGATTGGGATCAAGATTTGAGTGGGGATTTATTGCAGATATTGGTGTTCCAGGATATGAGACGAGAATGGAAATTCTTAGAGAAAAAATAGAACAGGAGTGTTGGGAGAAGTATGCTATATCAGAAGAAGTTTTGCAATACATTGCCAAGAATGTTTTTGCAAATGTACGAGAGTTAGAAGGTGCATTGACGAAGATTGTTACATGGTGTGAGTTAAATCATCGCAAAAACTTAACAGATATTGCGGTGACGGAAGAAATACTAAAAGATTTTATGTCTTAAGATATGGAAAGAAATTTATCTCCGAAGTTGGTTTTGGAGTATGTAGCGTAACACTATTTGAAGTGTTAAAGAAGAAACTGGGAGGCTAATGAGAAAATGTGTATGGAAAAGAATAAGCTGACAGATGAATTAAAGAAACTGGAAATGGAGGATTTGATTTTCGAAAATATTCCCTTCCAAGACAGAATAAATACAGAACTGGAATTGAAAGATTATGATTGGATGAATTACAAATTGTCTACTTCGTTCGTTATCAAAAATCAGGGGGAATTACATGTAAGATTTGAATATTTTGGAGCTACATTTTCACAAATGGACGTAGAACAGCTGAATGAAGAATTTTGTAAAGAATATCGATATACATATTCATCTGATATCTTTCAAAAGTATCTTGTGCAATTTATGATGTGTCATCTTCAACAATGGGAAAATGAGGAAGTCTTTTATGGCGGAGAAATGATTCTCACATTTTATAATGAAGTATTGGAAACAGGATGCTTGGAAGAGGTGAAAGAAGTATGCCTGTAAAATATACAGAGACGAAAGACAATGCTATAGAATATGTCGAAAAAAGATTCGAAAAATATATAAGTGCGAAGACGCTCTGCGAAAAAGAACGGGAACAGACGAAGCAGCGTTTTGAGGAGGAAAGAGATTTCCTGAATAGAGAGCTTGAACAATATCCGAGATATGTAGGAGCTTTATGGATGGCAATCTTTCTTGGTGAACAGACAAAAACAAAGAACATTACGGTGCGGAATCGTCTGGATCAATGTCCATTTATCATGTATCTGCTTCACCTTGCTTCTTATAATATTCTTGAAGGGGGGTTTTTGAAACAACCATATCTGTATCGTAAGTCGAATATAAGTTTTTTTGATTATTCTGTTAGTGACAACTTTTATGATGAAATGAAAGTTGACATAGCAACCTTTTTAACGGATACGGGATATGATTATCTGTGGATTGGACAGGAATCTACATTTCTTAGTGATGCGAGAACTGCAAATGGATTTGTAGTATTTTCAAAAGGCGAAGATGTGATAAGCTACAGGGCCTACTGTGGAAGACTGAAGGATGGAAGCATTTGCTTTTTAGAAGAATATCTGCCTGAAATCGAAGGCAAGTGTGCTGAATTTCGGTTTGAAAACAATTTGGAACTGTCCGTTGAGGAAGAACTCTTCCTGAAACATTTTAAACCGGAAAATAGAAAAGATATGGCCAATGTTTTTGCATATACACAGATTGTTTTTCCATGTGAGGAGCCTGATTTGTATTATCAAAAAATGATTGCCCAACCATATCCCATATTTACAAGAGAGGAATTATGGGATTTGTTGCGTATGAAAGGTGTTTCTGAGGAGAAGGCATATTACTGGACTGAGGTGATCCGTAAGGGAAAACTAAAAAGATTGGTTAAGGAAGAGCTATTATCACTGTCGGAATGGGAGGAGCTGAAAGAGATACTGGGAGAAGAACTTGTTGAATTGTTTTGTAAGGTAATGTATTTGCCGTCGAAATGGCATATGTTGGAACGGGTGTGTCAGTGCTAGAGGTCTCTGGTTCTAAATGAAGAAAAGTATAGTTATAAGGTATTTACATTCAATTTTAAGGAGTGTAGATACCTTTTTTGTACAGAAAATTTTTCGCGAAAAAAACATGTCCTCTTATGGGAGATTAGAAAAAACAGTTGAATCTTCCGAATAAAAAAGTCTTTGACTGCACGCAACGTGCAGCTATAGGCTAAAAGGAGGAAGGTATGGAAGGTATGACTCTGCGAGAAATATGTGAAGCATTGGAGGTGTCTAGGAGAGCAGTTCAAGGTTATGAGAAGGCAGGTCTTGTGTCTGCAACAGGCCGTAATAAGTATGGACACTTACTCTATGATGAAGCTGCTATGTTGAGAATTGCACGAATTAAGTTCTATCAGCAGTTAGGATTTTCTATTAAAGAGATTATCGGAATCATTGATGCACCGAATATTCTAGTGAAGGCAGCACTTGAAGCACAGGTGCAGAAACTAAAAAGAGAAAAAGCGGAAATTAGTGAGTTGATTGAAAAGGCAAATCAAGTTATAGCTAGTTTGTAAAGTAATAAAGAATATGGAGAAACAAATGAAGGATAAGAAGAAAATAATTTTAGTCATTGCATTAGTTGCTGGCGCAATTATAATAATATCAGGTATTGGAATATATTTTGGTTACCATACATGGGACGAGGCAACGTGTTCAAAGCCTAAGACATGTAGTATCTGTGGAAAAACCGAGGGGGAAGCATTGGGGCATAAATGGAGAGACGCAACATGTACGGAACCACAAATCTGTTCTGTATGTAATCAAACAAAGGGCGAGAAGTTAGGGCATGATCCGGATAAATGGTCTATAATAAAAGAATCTACATGTACTGCAGTTGGAGAAAAGGAAGCAACATGTAAAAGATGTAAAAAAAGTCTAACAGAGGAAATTCCAATGGCAGATCATACGCCGGGGGAATGGGCGGTAACAAAAGATTATAAAGTAAATAGAGATGGAACGGTAACTCCGGGAACAGAAGCGGTATCATGTTCTGTATGTAATAAGGAATTGGAGACGAGAGAATACACAATAGAATTGACGAATGGACAGAAAAATGCGGTGATTCGGGCATATGAAGAGGAAAATTTCTGGCATGTATCGAGGGACTATTTAATAAATGATGTATTGGTCGGATTTGATTATTTTAGCGTAGAGGATGCAACATTTGCAGTAGATCATATGGATGTAGATTTTGATGAGCAAGCAGTGTTATATGTAAAGCAGAATTCCTCTGGTCAATCCAGAGGGGGAATCATAGAGATGATGCGTTATTACGGATATACCGAAGAACAGATTAGCAATGCACTAGAAGCGGTTGGAATATAAAGTACTCACAGCAAACATTGCTTTTGCAGACAAAAGTTATCGCTAGAGGCTTGGGGAGGATTCTCCAAGCTTTTTACATACGTAGCCTGTATGGAGTATAGATAAATGCTATACTTTATTCAAGTAAAACAAACGAGATACTTTTTGAAATGAATCAAGAGAAGGGGGAAGAACAAAAGAGTTTGTTCGAGAAAAGAGATGGAGAGAAAGTTTGGAAAATTTGTTGCCAATGTAGGGGAAAATGCAAAAGGGTTGTTGGAGAAATCGAAAGATATTGCGATTCAAGTGATTGATCAGAATGGTGACGGAAAAATTGATTTAACTGATGTATCTGAAATTGCAGAATCAGTTGGGAGTACTATGAAAAAGAGTGCACAGACACTAAGAGAAATGGCAGGAGAAAAATCACGAATGTTAGAATTGAAAGCATTAAATCCGATTTTCTTAGAAACTCTGAATGATACGGAATTTTTGGTATCTAAATTTGTAAGAATCGCAGAGCGTGATAAGAAGCATGTGGACAGCGAAGCGTGTAAAGGCTCAATTGGTTTCATTTCTGAGCAAAAGGGACTTAGAATGGTTAATATTTTTCAAGATTCGGTAGATGCATTTGGGTTATCATTTTATCCGGATTGTGGAAGTGAATTTTATTATGTAGATCCAAGTGATAGAGAGCATTATATTGCGTTGGATGATTATTTTGGATATTTGAAACTTGCACGTATAAATGAATTGCAAAAACTGGCACAAGACCTTGGAGCAAAACACTTTAGAGTTACATATAAAGAGGAAAAGACTGCTTTTTCGGAAAAGAAAACGAAGGCTAACGTAAAAGCGATAGGAATGGTTGGTGTTGAGCATGATTATAATGCTAAAAAGTATTCAACAGTAGAAGTTGCAGCAGAAATGACGTTCCCGGGACATGTTCCTGTAAATCCGACGGTGAAATATTTGAAGCATGATCCTAGTGTAAAAACACTAATAGCTATGCGAATGAATGAAACAGCACCGTTACTTCATCAGAGATTTATGTTAAAGTTGAGCAATTCTTCAGGAATCAAAGAAAGTGAAGCAATTAAAATCGATGCAGTATTGAAAGGCATGAAGCGTGCAGGGAATGCGACTGTTGTTAGTGAAGTTCAAAATGAATCTAGAAGATATTTGGAGTATGAGATAGATTTTTAAGTGAATAGAAGTAGATTGGATGAAAGTCTTTAAACTGAGGACACAACAATGCAAAAGTTGTAAAATGATTCAAAAAAATGAGAAAGAGAGAATATACATATGGGAAAATTAAGAAATGAACTGGAAAGATATTGATGACCGCGATGATGTAGTCGATAACATTAAACACATGTCAGCTATCAAGAGAAAAATAATAAAGTGGAGTATAGTTATATTGGTAAGCGTACTAATCGGAGGTGTATGTGGCTGGCGAATCCATGCATATTTTACCAAAGAAGATTCACTACCTACAAATTATATCACGGCTAAATTACAAGATGCTACTGAATTAACAACGCAGACAATGACATATACTTCACGAGTACCTATGACAGATGGGAAAATTCCTTTTATTACCAAGAAAAGTTTTGTTATGTATTACAATGCGACTCTTCGAGCTGGTGTGGATTTATCGAAGGTAGAAGTAAAAGAACGTGGCGATAATAAGATAGTAGTTAAGCTGCCACATGCTGCTATTCAAGGAACTCCGAATATCGATCCGAATTCTATTGAGTTCATGGATGAAAAGAAAGCTCTTTTGAATTGGAATAAAAAAGAAGATGTTGCGGAGGCGTTGGCAAGCGCTAAAGAGGATTTCGAAACCAATCCGTCTATTGATACAACGTTATTGTTAGAAAGAGCAGATGAACATGCAGAAGAACTAGTACATTGAATATTAAATAATTGCTATATTAAACCGATGCAGCTTCATCT
>ENA-ORUW01000079-ORUW01000079.1-human-gut-metagenome-genome-assembly--contig:-NODE-79-length-114901-cov-87.311974_pt1 | contig 114901 bp, 100 predicted proteins | sample MGYA00242088_ERZ509227 | MGnify/ENA primary metagenome ERZ509227 (study PRJEB26280, sample SAMEA2338816) | human gut metagenome | biome: human gut; feature: human-associated habitat; material... | reverse complement strand
TGCCGATGAATTTAGTAACTGGGAGCAGGTTAGCTCCGTGGCAGCGGAACGCTTCACTCAGAGTTTCCCCGCCCCGGCCCCTTCCATCCTCTTCCGTCCGCCTTCATCCACCCTCCGTCCGCCCTCACCAAAAAAAAATCTCTTTTAATTTCCGCAGGAATTTGGTATAATAACAACCAGGAGATTTTCCTATAGGAGGTTGAAACTATGGCGGAAGACAGAAATACGTATAAGATACATGATAACGGTTCCCTGGGTGAAGTGCAGATTGCTGACGAAGTAGTCGCCATCATTGCGGGACTGGCTGCTACAGAGGTTGACGGTGTCGGCTCCATGGCAGGGAATATCACCAATGAACTGGTAGGCAAACTGGGCATGAAGAATCTTTCCAAGGGCGTCAAAGTGGACGTGCTTGAGGATGTTGTATGTGTAGATTTGGCTCTGAATATTGAGTATGGTTTCAATATCCTGGAAACCAGCAAAAAAGTGCAGGAGCGTGTAAAGTCTGCAATTGAAAATATGACAGGTCTGAACGTTTCCGATGTAAATGTGCGGATTGCCAGTGTGGAGATGGAAAAGACCAAATAAGGTGAAAGCCGTTAAGTACCCTGACAAGTGAAGCACAGCATTTTAGAAAAGAAAAATGAAAAGGTGTCTTTTACAAAAAGGGCACCTTTTCTTTATAGAGGCCCCGTAACTGTTTACAGTTATGAGGAACTGCATCAATTACGAGGATTGCATCAATTACAAACACAAACGGAGGATTACCATGGGTAGAAGAGAAATGAGGGAGCATATTTTCAAGCTCCTGTTTTTGAGAGAATTTAATCAGTCGGAGGAGATGCCTGAGCAGATTCGGATGTATTTTGAATCACTGGAGGAACTGGCCCCCATGAATGAGGCCTATATGCAGAACAAATACGAAAAGATTCTGGAGCGTCTTGCCGAGATTGACGGTATTTTGAATCAGTCATCCTCCGGATGGAAAGTGAGCCGTATGAGTAAGGTAGATGTAAATATTCTGCGACTCGCTGTTTATGAGATGAAATATGATGAGGACGTGCCTGTAAAGGTGGCGATCAATGAGGCGGTGGAGCTGGCCAAAAAATTCGGCGGTGATGATTCCTCTTCATTTGTCAATGGTATTTTAGGAAAGATCGCCAAGGAGCTGTCATGAACAGTGTCTACTCTGTAGGACAGGTGAACACCTACATTAAAAATATGTTCACACAGGATTTCCTTTTAAATAAGATCTATATAAAAGGGGAAGTATCCAATTGTAAATACCACACCTCCGGTCATATATACTTTTCCCTGAAGGATGAGACAGGAGCCATGGCCTGCGTGATGTTTGCAGGGTCCAGAAAAGGCCTGGCGTTCCAGATGAAAAACGGGGACAAGGTGATCGTGGGCGGCAGTGTGAATGTATACGAAAGAGACGGAAAATATCAGCTCTACGCAAAAGAGATCACCCTGGAAGGGGCAGGACTTTTATACGAGCGCTACCTGGCTCTGAAGCGTGAACTGGAAGAGATGGGCATGTTTGCCCAGGATTATAAGCAGCCCATACCAAAGCACATCCGAACTCTGGGGGTGGTCACAGCGCCCACAGGAGCAGCTGTGCAGGATATCAGGAATGTGGCCGGCAGAAGAAATCCATACGTGCAGATCATCCTCTACCCTGCCCTTGTACAGGGGGAAGGCGCAAAGGAGAGCATTGTAAAGGGAATCCAAATGCTGGATGACTACGGGGTGGATGTGATGATCGTGGGAAGAGGCGGAGGCTCCATTGAGGACTTGTGGGCCTTTAACGAGGAGGAAGTGGCGAGGGCCATTTTCAACTGTAAGACGCCAGTGATCTCAGCCGTGGGACATGAGACGGACACCACCATCGCAGATCTTGTGGCGGATCTGCGGGCACCTACGCCATCTGCGGCGGCAGAGCTGGCAGTGGGCGATGTGCGTATGCTTTTTAAGACATTTGAAGACTACAGGGCAAAGCTTTCAAGGAGTGTGGAGAACAGAGTTCTGCTTCTTGGCCAGCATCTTCGTCTGTATCAGAATAAGCTCCGGTTCTTAAGTCCGGAGAATCAGATACGGGAAAAACGCGGGTATCTGATGGATTTGGAGGACAAGATGGAGGCAGCCATGAAGAATCAGATTTATATGGCGAGAAGAAGCCTGGACATCTACATTGAGAGGATGAAAGGACTGTCACCTCTTGAAAAGCTGAATCAGGGATTTTCCTATGTGGAGAATACAGAACACCACGCAGTGACCAGCATAGAGCAGGTAAAGGCCGACGATACTCTGTATATCCAGGTAAGCGACGGCTGTATCGCCGCGGATGTTTCCTATACGCAGGCTTTAGGCAGAGGCAGACAAACCGGTTTTGAGGAGGTGTGATATTTGGCGGCAAAAAAAGAAGCAGAAGAAAAGACCATAGAAGAATCCCTAAAAGAACTGGATACCATTGTGGAGAAACTGGAGAGCAGGGAGATTTCCCTGGAAGACTCCTTTACCATGTACCAGCAGGGCATGGAGCTTTTGAAGCAGTGCAGCAATAAAATCGATACTGTGGAAAAAAAGATGCTCAAGATGAATGAAAATGGTGAGTTAAGTGAATTTTAAAGAAGAGTTACAGAAGAGAACAGATTTGGCGGAAAAGGTCATCAGAAAATATCTGCCCCAGGAGTCAGGATTTTCAAAAAATATGGCAGAGGCTGTGAACTACAGTATGCTGGCAGGGGGAAAGCGTCTGCGCCCCGTTTTTATGTATGAGACGTACCGTATGCTGGGAGGCAGTAAAGAACTGGTGGAGCCGTTTATGGCAGCCATGGAGATGGTGCATACACACTCCCTGATCCACGATGACCTTCCGGCTCTTGACAATGACCAGTACCGCAGGGGAAGGAAGACAACACATGTGGTCTACGGGGAATCGGCGGCCATACTGGCAGGGGATGCCCTGCTGAATTATGCCTATGAGACAGCGTTTACCGCTTTTGATATGGATTGTGCATGGGAAGAGTCCATGCAGATGAGGATTGCCAAGGCCCTTAAGATCCTGGGCAGGAAAACCGGCATTCACGGAATGCTGGGAGGCCAGGGCGTGGACGTGGAAAACGACGGAAAACCCCTCTCCAGGGAAATGCTCGACTATATTTATGAGAATAAGACATCGGCCCTCATCGAATGCGCCATGATGATTGGCGCTGTGCTGGCAGGGGCATCGAAAGAGGAGACAGGAAAAATTGAACAGGCGGCAAGCCGTATCGGTATTGCTTTCCAGATCCAGGACGATATCCTGGATGTGACAGGCAGCACCAAGGAGCTTGGAAAAGCCGTGGGCAGCGACGAGAAAAACCATAAAACCACATATGTGACCCTGGAAGGAATTGAAAAAGCGGGAGAGAAGGTCAGGATTCTGACAGATGAAGCCATTGGGCTTTTGCAGGAGCTTCCCGGAGAAAAAGAGTTTCTCACAGAATTGCTGATCTCACTTTGCACCCGCAGAAAATAGAGGTGCAGTAAGAAATGCTGTTAGAGCAGATAAAAAAAGAAAACGATATCAAGAAGATTCCACCTGAGAATTTCCCGCAGCTTGCACAGGAGATCAGGGAATTTCTGCTGGAACATTTAAGCAGAACAGGAGGACATCTGGCTTCCAATCTGGGGGCTGTGGAGCTGACAATGGCTCTGCACTATGTCTTTGATCTGCCGAAGGACAAGATCATCTGGGATGTGGGACACCAGTCCTATACCCATAAGATCCTGACCGGGCGGAAGGAAGGCTTTGATGAACTTAGAAAATTTGGCGGACTCAGCGGTTTTCCGAAGCGGTCGGAAAGCTCATGTGACGCTTACGATACAGGACACAGTTCCACATCCATTTCAGCAGGGGTGGGCTATGTCAGTGCCCGGGATTTAAAACATGAGGATTACCGGGTGGTGTCTGTGATCGGGGACGGCGCCCTGACAGGGGGTCTGGCTTATGAAGCCCTCAACAACGCGGCACAGTTAAAAAAGAATTTTATTATTGTCCTCAATGATAATGAAATGTCCATTTCTGAGAATGTGGGCGGCATCTCCCAGTACCTGAGCAACCTGCGCACTGCAGATTCCTACACAGGACTGAAGACGGAGGTGAAACGTACTCTGAACAAGGTGCCGGGGATCGGGCCTGCCATGGTACAGAGGATACACAAGACAAAGGACAGTATCAAACAGCTCATCATTCCTGGCATGTTCTTTGAGGATATGGGAATCAAATACCTGGGACCCATCAGCGGCCATGACTGCGGCCGTATGATCCAGGTGTTCAATGAGGCCAGGAAAGTGGAAGGTCCTGTACTGGTCCACGTTCTGACAGAGAAAGGCAGAGGGTATGAACCTGCCATGCGCCATCCGGCCAGGTTCCACGGCACAGCGGCCTTTGATCTGGAACACGGTATTCCCCTGGCAAACAGCGGGAAGGCCAATTACACAGATATATTTTCTACGGTCATGAGAAAATTCGGCGACAGGGAGGAGCGTGTGGTAGCTGTCACAGCGGCCATGCCGGACGGCACAGGGCTGAAACGCTTCCGCAATATGTTCCCGGAGCGCTTTTTTGATGTGGGGATTGCAGAGGAACACGCTGTGACGTTTGCGGCAGGCCTTGCTCTTGGGGGAATGATCCCTGTGGTAGCGGTCTATTCCTCTTTTCTTCAAAGAGCAATGGACCAGGTCATCGAAGACGTATGTCTCCAGAATCTGCACGTGGTATTTGCTGTGGACCGGGCAGGCATTGTGGGAAGTGACGGGGAGACGCATCAGGGATGTTTTGACTTATCCTATCTCTCTATGATCCCCAATATGACAGTGATGGCTCCGAAAAATAAATGGGAGCTTTCCGATATGATGAAATTCGCAGTGCGCCACAATGGTCCCATTGCAGTCCGTTATCCCCGGGGAACAGCCTACGACGGTCTGGAGGAGTACAGGGAACCCATGGTGTACGGTAAAAGTGAGATGATCTTTCAGGGCCGGGACATTGCCCTGCTTCCCCTTGGCAGTATGGTCAGGACAGCAGAGGAAGTATACAGAATGCTGAAAGAGGATGGGAAGACACCCACCCTGGTAAATGCCAGATTTGTGAAGCCTCTTGATACCGGGATGTTGGACAGCCTGGCAGAGGAACACAAAGTGATCGTGACCATGGAGGAAAACGTAAGATCAGGAGGTTTCGGCAGCGCTGTGCTCTCCTATATGCATGAGAATCATCCCGGAGTGAAAGTGGAGATCGTGGCTGTTCCGGATGTGTTTATCTCCCACGGCAATCCGGAGGTACTGAAAAAAGAAGTGGGCATCGATGCTCTGTCTATATACAAGAAGATCAAGGAGGCATACGAAGGATGAAAGAGCGTCTGGATGTAATGCTGGTAAAACAGGGGCTTGCACCTTCCAGAGAGAAGGCAAAAGCCATTATTATGTCAGGAAATGTCTATGTGGATAACCAGAAAGAGGACAAGGCAGGCTCTATGTTTGCCGATACAGTGAAGATAGAAGTCAGGGGCAGTACGCTGAAATATGTGAGCAGAGGGGGCCTGAAGCTTGAAAAAGCCATGGAGCGCTTCGGCGTCACATTGGAAGGGAAAGTGTGCATGGATGTAGGCTCCTCCACAGGTGGGTTTACAGACTGCATGCTTCAAAACGGCGCTGTGAAAGTCTATGCCATTGATGTGGGGCACGGACAGCTTGACTGGAAACTGAGAAATGATGAGCGGGTGATCTGCATGGAGCGGACTAATATCCGGTATGTAGTGCCTGAGGATTTGGAAGAGAGAGCCGGATTTTCGTCTATAGACGTATCCTTTATCTCACTGACAAAGGTGCTCCTGCCTGTCCGGGAGCTGCTCCTGGAAGGCGGCGAGATCGTCTGCCTGATCAAACCCCAGTTTGAGGCAGGAAGAGAAAAGGTGGGCAAAAAAGGCGTGGTCAGAGATCCGCAGGTGCACGAAGAGGTCATAGAAAAAGTGATGGAGTATGCGAAAAGTATTGGATTTGCTGCCCTGCACCTGGAGTTTTCACCGATCAAAGGCCCGGAAGGCAATATTGAGTACCTTTTGCACTTAAAGAAAAAAGATGGAGAAGAGCCAGCAGAAGATGCCGCTCTGGACGTTCATACAGTGGTAAGCGAGGCGCACAGAGAGCTGGACAAATAGACAAATGGAAAATTTTTTTATCATTGCCAACTGTGAAAAAGACGAAGGACTGAAAATTTCCAGAAAGGCGGAGGCATATCTCAAAAGCAAGGGAAAAATGTGCACCATCGGGGCAGAGAAATCCTGTGAGAGAGATGCCGACAATCATTATACAGATGCGTCTACCATTCCGGAAGGGGTGGAATGTGTTATTGTCCTGGGCGGGGACGGCACGCTTCTCCATGCGGCCAGGGATGTGGTGGACCGTCAGATCCCTCTTCTGGGCATTAATCTGGGAACCTTGGGTTATCTGGCGGAGATTGACCATTCCAGTATCGAGTCGGCCCTGAATCACCTCATGCTTGACGAGTATACCATCGAAAAGCGGATGATGTTAAGCGGAAGGGTCTATCATCAGGGAGAGCTTATGGCTGAGGATGTGGCACTCAATGATATTGTGATCGGAAGGGAAGGACCTCTTCGGGTGACACGTTTTCACAATTTTGTAAACGGGGAGTTCCTGAATTCCTATACAGCAGACGGGATCATTATTTCCACGGCAACGGGTTCCACGGGTTACAGCCTTTCCGCAGGAGGACCTATTGTATCACCGGAGACGAATATTCTGATCATGACACCGGTGGCACCCCATACCCTGAACACGAGAAGTGTGATCTTTCCGGCGGATGATGAGATCACCGTGGAGATCGGCGAGGGAAGGCAGAAAGGCATGGCGCGGGCGGTTGCATCCTTTGACGGGGATACCAATGTGATCATGACAACAGGCGACAGGATCGTGATCAGGCGTTCCGTCAGGGATACCCAGATCGTGAAGATCAGCAATATCAGTTTTCTGGAAGTGCTGCGGCGGAAAATGAAAAATTGACAGCGGATTTACAGTTGCGGGCAAAAATCCATACAAGGAGGGAATCATGAAAATTGCCAGACATTCTAAAATCATAGATTTGATCAATCAGTATGACATCGAGACGCAGGAAGAACTGGCTGCGAAACTGCAGGAGGCCGGCTTTGCGGTGACGCAGGCCACTGTTTCACGGGATATCCGGGAGCTGAAGCTGATGAAGATCGCCAGGCCGGACGGCGGCTCCAGATATACGGTCATGGGACAGAGGGACAGCCAGAACAGTGAAAAGTACATAAGGGTTCTCAAGGATGCCTTTCTATCCATGGAGATGGCGCAGAATATTCTGGTGATCAAAACGGTTTCCGGTATGGCAAATGCAGCAGGTGCGGCTCTTGACAATATGAATTACAGTGAAGTGGTGGGCTGTATTGCAGGAGATGATACCATTGCCTGCATCAACAGAAGTACAGACGATACGATCATTTTAATGGATAAAATAAAAAAAATCATCAATGCTTATGAAGAGAGTACAAGGTAGAGAGTATGCTGGTACATTTACATGTAAAAAATCTGGCGCTGATCGATGAAATAGAAGTGGATTTTGCGGAAGGCCTGAATATTCTCACAGGTGAGACAGGTGCAGGTAAATCCGTACTCATCGGCTCTGTCAATCTGGCACTGGGACAGAAAGCTTCCAGGGAAATGATACGGGAAGGCGCCGAATTTGCTTTTGTGGAGCTGGTTTTTGAAGTGAATGAAAAAACAGCGTCACATTTAAAGGCTATGGATATTTTTCCTGAGGATGGGCAGATTATAATCAGCAGGAAAATTACCGGGAGCAGAAGTATATGCAAGATCAATGGTGAAACCTGCACGGTATCCGCGGTAAAAGAAGCCGCGTCCTATCTGCTTGATATTCACGGTCAGCACGAACATCAATCCCTATTATATCCGGAAAAACAAATGGATATTCTGGATGCGTACGGCAGAGAGGATATTTTGCCCGGCAGGGAGATTGTGGGCAGGCTTTACAGGGAATATGCGGATCTGAAAAAAGAGTTGTCTACCTACCAGCTTGACCGGGAACAGCGGAAGCGGGAGATGGATTTTCTTGCATTTGAGATTGGTGAGATAGAGGATGCCCGGCTGACGGAAGGCGAGGATGAAACGCTGGAGACAGAATACCGCCGTCTGATCAACGGCAAAAAAATCACAGAGGCACTGAACGAGATATATGAGCAGACCGGATATGAAAGGGATGGAAGCGCGGACAGGATCGGAAGAGCTGTGCGCCGTCTGGCCCAGGTGACAGAGTTTGATGAGAACTTGTCCGGACTGTATGCGTCCCTGAACGATGTGGATGCACTTTTAAGCGATTTTAACAGGGAGTTGTCCTCCTATTTAAACGACTTTTCCTTTTCTCAGGAAGAATTTCTGCAGCTTGAGGAGAGGCTGAATCTTGTGAATCATCTCAAGGCAAAATACGGAAAAACTATTTCTGAGATCTTTTCTTATAAAGAAGAGAAGGAGAAGGAGCTGGAACGTCTCCGGAATTTTGAGCTTTACAGGGAACGTCTAAAAAAAGAGCTGTCTGAAAAAGCAGAAGAGCTTACGCAGAAGAGCAATGACTTAACAAAGGCCAGGAAAACCTGGGCGGAAAAGCTGGAATGCGAGATCACCCAGGCACTGAAGGATCTGAACTTCCTTGAAGTGGAATTCAGGATAGACTTTATAAGACGTGAGTCCTTCGGAGAAAATGGTGTAGACCGTATCTGCTTTATGATCTCCACCAATCCCGGTGAGCCGGTAAAAGATCTGACAAAAGTGGTGTCAGGCGGTGAGCTTTCCAGGATCATGCTTGCCATTAAGACCATATTGGCTGACAGGGACGAGAAGGAAACCCTGATCTTCGATGAAATTGACACGGGGATCAGCGGCAGAACTGCTTGGAAAGTGTCAGAAAAGATGGCGGTCATCGGAAGACAGCATCAGGTGCTGTGCATCACCCATCTGCCCCAGATCGCGGCCCAGGCGGATTTCCATTTCCTTATTGAAAAAAATGTGGAAAACCAGGGGACACGGACCATCATTAAAAAGCTGGGAGAACAGGATTCTGTGAGGGAACTTGCAAGGATGCTGGGCGGTGACAGGATAACAGATGCCGTATTATCCAATGCTTCTGAAATGAAAGATTTGGCACGTCAACAAAAAAATACAAGATTGAAATAGATGAATCATCACATACTAAAAAGGGTACACAAGAGTGTATCCTTTTTTCTTTTTAAAAAAAATTATGAAAGGATGTGATTTTTTGTCGAAAAAGCGTAATTATCGGCGCCTTCTTTTCGTATTCTTAATAGCAGATATTATTGCAGCCGGCACAATGGGATATAAGGAGGTTAAAAACTCCATACCGGATACACTGTATGTCCGCTCAGGAAATGAGGATGGTATCAGCAAAATGCTGGATAATCCCCTGGTCACTTACCCGGAGACCCTGAACGTGGCAGACAGCGGCACCTACCGGATACCATGCAGCCTGCTGGGAGTAGTTCCGCTGAAGGATGTGAAAGTTGAGACTGTAGAGGACAAATGGGTATCTGTGTGCGGCATGCCCATAGGCCTTTATATGGACACAGAAGGAGTTTTGATCGTTGATACAGGGGAAATCATAGGAAGCGATGGAATTCCCTGTGAGCCGGCCGCTAACATTGCCAAATCAGGGGATTACATCCTGCAGGTTGACGGGGAAGCTGTGACTTCCAAAAAAGATCTGATCTCCAGGATCCACGACTGTGACGGAAAGCCTGTCACCCTTCTTGTAAAACGCGGGGAAGAGGAAGTGCCTATCTCCATTGACCCCGTTTTAGGTGAAGACCAGAAATATAAGTTGGGAATCTGGGTCAGGGACAACACCCAGGGAATCGGTACGCTGACCTATGTGGAGGAGGACGGAAGCTATGGGGCACTGGGGCATGGGATCAGTGACACAGACACAGGGGAACTTCTGGATATCTCCGGCGGAGAATTGTATCAGGCACAAATCGTATCCGTACTAAAAGGCACAAAAGGCAATCCGGGGGAACTTTCAGGCTATATTGATTACGATGACAGCAAAAAGATAGGGACAATTGATGTCAACACAGAAAAAGGAATCTTCGGTTCCGTCAATGATGGATGCATGTATAAACTCCCTCTGACCTCCATGGAAGTGGGCTACAAACAGGAGGTAGAGACCGGGGAGGCCCAGATCCTGGCGGATTTGGAAGGTGAAGTGAAAGCCTATCAAGTAAATATCACAGATATTTACAGAGACCAGGCGGATACAAACAAAGCTTTTGCCATACAGGTGACAGATCCCGAGCTTCTTGCGGCAACCGGAGGAATTGTTCAGGGTATGAGCGGAAGCCCGATTGTACAGAACGGAAAATTGATTGGCGCCGTGACACATGTTTTTGTACAGGATTCTACCAAAGGTTACGGCATTTTTATTGAAAAGATGCTGGAAGATTAGGCAAAAAAATATCTGCAAAATCAGGTTAGATGTCGAATAAATGATGAATGTGACAGAATACGGTGAAAGTTGTAAGATGATTTAGCTTGATTATGAAAACAACTGATAATATAATACAAGTAGTCTTCAGAAATGACGATTCAACAGGGCGCCCGTCATTTACTGAAGAAAAAGAGCAACATGACATGGAGGACGAGTTATGGAAAAGTTAAATGTCGCTATAGCAGATGATAATGAGAAAATGTTGGATTTACTGGGGAATCTCATCAATGAAGATAAAGAGCTGGAATTGGTAGGTCATGCCAACAATGGCGCCGATATATACGATATAATCAGAGAAAAAGAACCGGACGTTGTACTTTTAGATATCATAATGCCGAAAGTGGACGGATTAAGCGTGATGGAGCGTGTCGGAAGGGACGGCAACTTGAAAAAACATCCCGCTTTTATCGTGGTATCCGCAGTCGGACAGGAACAGATTACAGAAGACGCCTTTAATCTGGGTGCGAATTACTATATTATGAAACCGTTTGACAATAAGATGCTTCTGTCCCGCATCAAGCATATCAAGCAGTCCAGGGACACGAGAGTGAAGGAACTGCGCAAAGTGAATGCCTATGAGGATAAAAGTACCTATTTTGAGAGAAATCTGGAAGCAGATGTGACCAACATCATCCATGAGATCGGCGTGCCGGCACATATCAAAGGATATCAGTATCTGAGAGATGCCATCATCCTTTCTGTGAATGACATGGAAATGCTCAATTCCATTACGAAAATCTTATATCCGACCATAGCGAAAAAGCATCAGACCACACCCAGCCGCGTAGAGCGGGCAATTCGTCACGCCATTGAGGTGGCCTGGAGCAGAGGAAAGATGGATACCATTGATGAGCTGTTTGGCTATACTGTGAGCACAGGAAAAGGCAAACCCACCAATTCGGAATTTATTGCTTTGATCGCAGATAAAATCAGATTAGAATACAAGAAATAAAAAGAAGGGCCGAAAAAAGCACTTTTCATTGCACTGAAAATAGGGTATAATCATTATAATAGGCAGGTTGAGATACTGTCTAAAAAATGCAGGCATGGCAGACTTGGGAGGTTTGTGAGGAGGTGCCTGACTGAAGGAGGGTATTTCAGTGAAGAAGATATTGTTTGTGGCTTCAGAGGCCGTACCGTTTATTAAAACAGGAGGGCTGGCAGACGTTGTCGGCGCGCTGCCCAAGTGCTTTGATAAAAATTTATTTGATGTGCGGGTGATTATCCCCAAATACATGTGCATGAAGGAAGAGTTTAAGAACCAGCTTCAGTATGTTACACATTTTTATATGGACATAGGCTACCGCAGAGAATACGTGGGTATTATGCAGATGGAATATGACGGTATTAAGTTCTATTTCATTGACAACGAATACTATTTTGCAGGATACCAGCCTTATGGTGATATCCGTTTCGACATTGAGAAGTTTGCATTTTTCTCAAAAGCCGCATTATCCATCCTGCCGGTAATTGATTTCAGGCCTGATGTGATCCACTGCCACGACTGGCAGACAGGACTGGTACCGGTTTATTTAAAGGACAGGTTCCAGGAAGGTGCCTTTTATCAGGGAATTAAGACAATCATGACCATACATAACCTGAAATTCCAGGGTACCTGGGATATTAAGACGATCCGAGAGCTGACCGGACTTCCGGCATATTATTTTACCCCTGACAAGCTGGAGGCGTTTAAGGACGGCAACCTCTTAAAAGGCGGACTGGTGTATGCTGATGCCATAACAACTGTGAGTAATACCTATGCAGAAGAGATCAAGACAGAATTTTACGGAGAAAAACTGGACGGACTGCTTCGCGCCCGCGCCCATGACCTGCGCGGTATCGTAAATGGAATCGACTATGATGAATATAACCCCGAAACTGACCGTATGATAGCGAAGAACTACAATGCGAAGACATTCCGCAAAGAAAAAATAAAGAACAAGACAGCTCTGCAAAGCGAACTGGGACTGAACCAGGATCCAAAGGCTATGATGATCGGTATTGTGTCACGTCTGACAGACCAAAAGGGTCTGGATCTGATCGCTTATGTAATGGATGAGCTGTGCCAGGATGCGATCCAGCTTGTAGTGCTGGGCACTGGTGAAGAACGATACGAGAATATGTTCCGCCATTTCGCATGGAAATATCAAGGCAAGGTGTCCGCCAATATTTTCTATGACAATGCGTTATCTCACCGAATCTATGCATCATGTGATGCGTTCCTGATGCCATCTCTGTTCGAGCCATGCGGCCTGAGCCAGTTGATGAGCCTTCGTTACGGAACGATTCCCATCGTGCGTGAGACCGGCGGTTTGAAAGACACTGTAGAACCATACAATGAATTTGAAAGTACAGGAACAGGCTTCAGCTTTACGAATTACAATGCCCATGAGATGCTGAGTACAATTCGCTATGCAGAGTCTGTATACTACGATAGGAAGCGCGAGTGGAATAAACTGATCGACCGCGCAATGGCTAAGGATTTTTCCTGGTCCAATTCTGCGAACCAGTATGAGGAAATGTACAACTGGCTGATTGGATAATGACAGAGAGTGATCCTGACATGTAAGTGTGAGTGAACCGGATGCGGCAGAGGCTGCGTCCGGTTTTCTGATAATATAGACCAGAAAATGCAGAAAGTAGGGATATAAATGAAAGTTCTTTTAACAGAAGATGACGACAAACTGCGCACAGAACTGGCACGGTTCTTTCAAATGCACGGTTATGAGACAAGGGAGATCACAGATTACAAAAATGCAGTGGAAAAAATCTGCTGTGCGGGAGGTGATATTCTGCTTCTGGACCTCTCTCTGCCGGATGCAGACGGAAAATATATCTGCAGGGAGCTGAGAAAGCGTTCTGATCTGCCGGTGCTCATCATTACCAGTCAGGATACGGAGATGAATGAGCTTTTGTGCCTCAATTACGGAGCGGATGATTTTATAGCAAAACCTTTTAATCCTCAGATCCTGCTGGCCCATGTGGAGGCGGTGCTGAAGAGAAGTCATGCAGGCTCCCAAGATACAGATGAGATCTCCTGCGGTGATTTTATTCTGGATATTTCCCGGGGTGTGGCGAAAGCGGGAGAACAGGAGACAGATCTGACGAAAAATGAGAGCAGAATCCTGTATTGTCTTGCAAAAAACAGGGGAAAGATCGTGTCCAGGGATGTGATGATCAATGACTTGTGGGACAGTGAATTGTTTGTTGATGACAATACCCTGACCGTGAATATCACAAGGCTTCGGGCAAAATTAGAATCTATTGGGCAGAAGGGTGTGATCCACACTAAGAGAGGACAGGGGTATCTGCTGGAATGAGTCTGAGAGTATATATAAGAGAACGCTGGCTGCAGTTTATCCTGCTGCTGGCAGTCCTGATCGTGGTGATCTCCTTTGGGGTACTTGTCATGATCCCCGGCTTTTATCTGCTTTTGGTGGGAATCTCTTTTGTGGGGATCTGGTTTGTTGTATGGTGTACCGATTATTTGAGAAAACGCCGCTTTTACAAAACAGTGGAGAGTCATCTGTCTCATCTTGATCAGAAGTACCTTCTTCCGGAACTGCTTGAGTGTCCCGGTTTTCTGGAGGGTAAATTCCTGTATGATACGGTACAGGAAATGATGGAATCTATGAACTGGCGCGTGGGAGAATATAAGCGCAAGAGTGACGAGTACAAGGAATACATTGAGCTGTGGGTCCATGAAGTGAAGCTGCCAATTGCCACGGGAAAGATGATCCTGGAAAATAACAAAGACAGCTATAGCGAAAGCCTTGCGGAGGAGCTTGACAAAATAGACAACTTCACGGAACAGGCTCTTTTTTATGCCAGGAGCAATTACGTTGAAAAAGATTATATTTTGAAAAAGCTGAATCTGGAGGAAGTGGTCCGGGAGGTCATCCGCAAAAACAAAAAAGCGCTCATAAGCGGCAGATTTTCCATTGATCTTCATGATCTGGATGTATCGGTATACTCTGACAGCAAGTGGCTGGCTTTTATTTTAAATCAGATACTGGCAAACAGTATCAAATACCGGAAAGAGGACAGTGCGGGGATCGAGTGGTACGCAGTCAAAGAAAAGGAAAAGGTTATCCTCTGTCTGAAAGACAGAGGGATCGGTATACCAGTTATGGATGCAGGCCGCGTTTTTGAAAAAGGTTTTACAGGTTCCAATGGCCGCTCCGGCAAAAAATCCACCGGCATAGGTCTCTATCTGAGTAAAAAGCTCTGTGAAAAAATGGGACACAAAATCTGCCTGACATCCAAGGAAGGGGAGGGCTGTGAAGTGCTCATCACATTTCCAAAGGGAAGTATGACCGGATTTCTGGAATGACTATTTTGACAATGTGACTCCGTTACGGAAATTTTATCTGAAACTGTGTATGATAAGCGCAATGAGAAGCAGCTATTCAACATCATAAAAAGGAGTGTTTCAGATATGTCAAAAAAGACAGTGATCATCGGAGGCGTTGCAGGAGGCGCCACAGCAGCGGCCAGACTGCGCAGAAGAGACGAGAAGATGGAAATCGTAGTTCTGGAAAAAGGAGACTATATTTCCTTTGCCAACTGCGGGCTTCCTTACTATATCGGGGATGTGATCAAGAGCAGGGATGCTCTTCTTCTTCAGACACCGGAGGCCATGAAGAAAAAGTTTAATATTGAGGTCCGCACAAGAGCAGAGGCTGTTGCCATTCACCCAAAAGAGCACAAAGTCTCGGTCTGTGATCTGTCCACAGGTGCAGAATATGAGGAGTCCTATGACAATCTTATCCTTGCAACTGGATCTTCGCCTATAAAACCGCCTATCCCCGGAATTGACGGCCAGGGCATTTTCACCCTTTGGAACATTCCGGACACAGATAAGATAAAGAATTACATGGAGCAGCATCGTCCGGGCCGTGCGGCTGTCATCGGCGGAGGATTTATCGGTCTGGAGATGGCAGAAAACCTGCATGGAGCAGGTTTGGACGTGACCATCATCGAGATGCAGAATCAGGTCATGGCGCCTCTTGACTATGAGATGGCACAGATCCTCCATGAAAATATCCGCATGAATAACACCGAATTGATCCTAGAGGATGGTGTGGACCATTTTGAGATACAAAACGGCAGCACAAGAATCCATTTAAAAAGCGGCAGAACTGTGGAGGCTGAGATGGTGCTCCTCTCTATTGGTGTAAAACCAAACAGTTCACTGGCAAAAGCAGCAGGCCTGTCCCTGAATGCCCGGGGAGGCGTTCAGGTGGATGAATATTTAAGAACCTCTGAGCCGGACATCTACGCAGTAGGTGATGTTATTGAAGTAAACCATCTGGTGACCGGTGAGAAGACCATGATCCCCCTTGCAGGCCCTGCCAACAAGCAGGCCAGGATCTGCGCGGACAACATCACCGGAAGCCAAAAGACATACCAAGGCTCTATGGGAACCTCTGTTGCCCAGGTTTTTGATCTGACTGCAGCCGCAGTGGGACTGAATGAAAAAGCCCTTCTGGCATCCGGAAGAAAAAAGGGAACTGACTACGAGACTGTTGTGATCAACCAGAAATCCCACGCGGGCTATTATCCCCAGGCCACTCCCATCACCCTGAAGCTTCTCTTTGAAAAAGAAGGGAAGATTCTGGGTGCCCAGGCTGTAGGCCAGGATAAAGTGGATAAGAGGATTGATACTATAGCCACTGTCATGAGCATGGGCGGAACCACAGAAAATCTTGCAAAACTGGAGCTGGCTTACGCTCCGCCGTTTTCCTCCGCCAAAGATCCTGTCAATATGCTTGGCTTTGTGGCGGAGAACATCCTGAACAAAATGGTGTCCTTTGTTACCCCCGCAGAACTGGATCTGCTTTTGGGCACAGAGGAGGGCAGCATAACCGTTTTGGATGTCACGGAGGATGCGGAGCGCATGGTATTTTCCATCCCCGGATCGGTGCACATTCCTCTGGGAATGCTAAGGGACCGCCTAGGTGAACTGAACCCGGATAAAAAGATCATCACCTACTGTTCCATTGGCGTGCGTTCCTATAACGCGGCCCGCATCCTTGCGCAAAACGGCTTTCGGAATGTAAGCGTCCTGGCAGGCGGTACGTCCTTCTACAAAACGTATCATCATACCGTTTCCGGTCAGATGCCCCCGGCTTTTTCCAAGACAAAAGAAAAAAGCCCTGCGCCTGAAAAGACAGCAGATAAGACACCTCAGAAAATCCAGATCCTGGACTGCAGCGGTCTTCAGTGTCCCGGCCCCATCATGAAGGTGAATGAAACCCTGAAACAGATGCAGGAGGGAGCCAGACTTCAGGTGTCCGCCACAGATATGGGCTTCGCTCGGGATATTGATGCATGGTGTCAGAGAACCGGCAACACGCTCCTGTCCACAGAGCGTCAGGGAAAAGAAAATATTGTAACCATACAAAAAGGCTCTGTTGCTGCAGACAGTGATTTTTCTGAGTCCTCCCCTTCAGTAAGTGCTGCCTCCTGTTTTTCCGCAGGTCAGGGGAATCAGGGCAAAACAATTATCGTATTTGACGGAGATTTAGACAAGGTCCTGGCTTCCTTCATCATAGCCAACGGTGCGGCAGCCATGGGCCGTCCGGTTACCATGTTCTTTACCTTCTGGGGTCTGAATGCCCTCAGAAAGCCCCGGAAAGTCAGGGTCAAAAAGCCTTTTGTGGAAAAAATGTTCGGCTTCATGATGCCCCGGGGTACCACAAAGCTGAAGCTCTCTAAAATGAATATGCTGGGCATGGGCACGAAAATGATGAAAAAAGTCATGAAATCCAAAAATGTCTCCTCTCTGGAAGAGCTTATCGAGCAGGCGCTTGCAAATGGAGTAAAGCTGGTAGCCTGCACCATGTCCATGGACGTAATGGGCATCACTCCTGAGGAACTCATAGACGGAGTGGAGCTGGCCGGGGTGGCTTCCTACCTGGGAGATGCTGAACAATCCAATGTAAACCTGTTTGTCTGATTCTTTTATCATACAAAATAAAAATGGGACTGTAAAATAAGTCCCTAATTAAAAATCGCCAGTTCCAGCCAATTGCTGGTTCCGGCGATTTTTGGTTTTATATCTATTATTTCAAGTAGACTGCAAAATCCGCAGTCCGACGCGTGGCTGCTGTATTGGGACTGTCCTGCATTTGCAGGGCAGGTGCAGTTATCTTAAAGGAACAGAGGTGTAAATACCACTGCAACAATGGTCATCAGCTTGATCAGAATATTGATGGAAGGCCCTGAAGTGTCCTTAAAGGGATCGCCCACCGTATCTCCCACAACCGCTGCTTTATGGGCGTCACTGCCCTTACCGCCGTGTGCACCTTCCTCAATGAACTTCTTTGCGTTATCCCAGGCGCCCCCTGAATTTGCCATGAAAACAGCCATCAGTACACCTGTGACCAGTGCGCCTGCCAATAACCCGCCAAGCGCTGCCGGTCCAAGGACCAGCCCTACCAAAAGTGGTGCCGCCACGGCCATAATGCCGGGAACCATCATTTCTCTCAGAGCTGCCTGTGTAGAAATCTGTACGCAGGAAGAATAATCAGGCTTTCCTGTCCCTTCCATAATACCGGGAATGGTCTTGAACTGCCTCCTGACTTCCTCGATCATTTTGTTCGCGGCTTTGGAGACAGAATCCATAGTCAGTGCCGAGAACAAAAACGGCAGCATACCCCCGATAAACAATCCCACAATAACCTGTGGATTCAGTATATCTATGGTATCCAGATCTACCGCTTCCGCGTAAGAGACAAACAGGGCCAGAGCCGTCAAAGCCGCAGAGCCGATGGCAAATCCCTTGCCCATGGCAGCCGTGGTATTGCCCACAGAATCCAGTTTATCTGTAATATTCCGCACGGATTCATCCAGCCCGGCCATCTCCGCGATCCCCCCTGCATTATCTGCAATAGGTCCGTAAGCGTCAATGGCGATCGTAATGCCGGCTGTGGAAAGCATGCCTACAGCCGATAGCGCAATGCCGTACAGTCCGCTGAAATGATACGCTGCCAGGATGCCAACCGCAATAAAAAGGATTGGAAGCATGGTAGAGCGCATTCCCACAGACAGTCCGCTGATAATGGTAGTAGCCGCTCCTGTCTCGGACTGGTCTGCAATCTTCTGGACAGGCTTGTAATCCCCTGAGGTATAATATTCTGTTGTAATACCGATCAGTAGTCCGACGATCAGGCCGCTGATAATAGCGATGGCTGCCTTAAAATCACCAAAGAATACATGGCTCAGCACAAGCGAGAGTACCAATACAACTATACTGGAACCATAGGTTCCTATTTTTAGTGCTTTTCCGGGGTCATTGCTGCTGCTGGCTTTTACCAAAAATGTGCCTGCCATGGAGGCCAGGATCCCCACACCAGCCAGTACCAGTGGAAATACCGCGCCGGAGCCTTTGAAATAAATAAGGCCGAGGGTGATGGCAGATACCAGAGAACCTACATAAGATTCAAACAGATCGGCTCCCATACCTGCCACATCGCCCACATTGTCACCTACATTATCAGCAATAACAGCCGGGTTTCTGGGGTCATCCTCAGGGATCCCGGCCTCTACTTTTCCTACAAGGTCAGCTCCCACATCAGCGGCTTTTGTATAGATACCGCCACCCACACGGGCAAAAAGTGCGATGGAAGAAGCGCCCAGACCAAAGCCGGAGATAATACCTGCGTCCTTTGTCACGAGATATACCAGGCTGATACCCAGAAGCCCAAGGCCGGTCACACACATTCCCATAACAGAGCCGCCTGAAAAAGCGACGGAGAGTGCCTGTTTCATGCCGGAATCCTTTGCTGCACCGGCTGTGCGCACATTGGCCTTTGTGGCTACCTGCATGCCGCAGTAACCCGATACGGAGGAGAAAAGTGCCCCCATAAGAAAAGCGGCTGCTGTCATCCAGCTTTTCAGTGCGATTCCCAGGATCAGGAAAAACACCACAACAAAAATGACCAGTATCCGGTACTCAGCCATCAAAAAAGCCTGTGCTCCCTCATGAATATAGGAAGCGATCTCCTTCATCCTGTCATTCCCGGCCTGCTGTTTTTTTATGGTGCAGGTCAGAAAGAAGGCGAAGAGAAGTCCCAGTATCCCTATGACAGGGACAAGATAAAGCAGTTGTTCCATAATATAATTCCCTTCCTTTCCCTGTGCGGACATTTGACTGTGCAGGGGTGCGGAGGAGTTTCACCCGGCGCGGACGTGTGTCCTGTCACAAATAAGTTTTTATGATTCCATTATATAACAAATATGTCTAAAATACATAAAAAAACTTAAAAAAACATAGTATTTTTCAGTAAAACGCTTATTTTGTGAAATGTATCATGGAAAACCTTACAAATATGCAAGATAAATGTAAGTAAAATCGATGGGATAGATTTTTAAACAGTTGTATGATAGAATCATCAATCAAGGAAGGAGTTACCATTATGAATACAGTATTAGAAGTAGCAAATGTGGAAAAATATTATGGAAATAAAAGTAACCTGACAAAGGCCCTGGACGGGATCAGCTTTTCTGTGGAGGAAGGGGAATTTGTGGGGATCATGGGGGCCTCGGGAAGCGGAAAGACGACGCTCCTCAACTGCGTCTCCACTATAGACCATGTGACAAGCGGAAAAATCATTGTCAATGATATTGATGTGACAAAGCTCAGGGGAAATCATCTCAACCGGTTCAGAAGGGAGGAGCTTGGCTTTATCTTTCAGGATTTTAATCTTCTGGATACCCTGACTGCCTATGAAAATATTTCTCTGGCACTTACCATCCAGCGTGTCAGTCCGGCAAAGATCCACAAGTCGGTAAAGGAAATTGCTGAAAAACTGGGAATTGAGGATGTTTTGGAAAAATACCCCTACCAAATGTCAGGAGGACAGAAACAGCGTGTGGCCTGTGCAAGAGCCATGATCACCAATCCCCAGATTGTTATGGCGGATGAGCCTACCGGTGCGCTGGATTCCAAATCTGCCAGAATGCTGCTGGAGAGCTTCCAGTACCTGAATCAGCAGATGGCAGCTACCATTCTCATGGTCACACATGACGCATTTACAGCCAGCTATGCCAATCGGATCCTTTTTATCAAGGATGGAAAGCTGTTCAATGAGCTGGTAAAGGGAAGAGATACGAGAAAAGAGTTTTTCAACCGTATCATTGAGGTGGTTACTCTCCTGGGAGGTGAGCTGAACGATGTTATTTAAGCTTTCGGTCAAGAATATTAGAAAAAGTCTGAAGGATTATGCGATCTATTTTATGACACTGATACTGGGTGTTGCTATTTTCTATATATTTAACTCCCTGGACTCCCAGCAGGCCATGACGGATTTGACATCCTCCACAAAAGAAATCATAAAACTGATGATCACTATGTTGAGCGGCATCTCAGTGTTTGTCTCCTGTATCCTGGCTTTTTTGATCGTTTATGCCAATAATTTTCTGATCAAGAGAAGAAAAAAGGAATTTGGGGTGTATATGACACTGGGAATGGGAAAGGGACAGATTTCCAGGATCCTTGTGGGAGAAACTTTTCTCATCGGTCTGCTGTCTCTGGCTGTGGGACTTTTTATCGGCGTGCTGGGCGCGCAGTTTATGTCTGTGCTGGTGGTAAAAATGTTTGAGGTGGATATGGAGTCTTATGTCTTTGTATTCTCCAAAACGGCTTTTTTCAAGACGATTCTATATTTTGGGATCATGTACCTGGCAGTGTTGGTATTCAATACAGTCACCATCTCAAAATGCAGCCTGATAGACCTGTTATCCGCCGGAAAAAAGACAGAGCAGGTGAAAATGAAAAAGCCCGCGGCCTGCATAGCATTGTTTCTGTTTTCCGCCGCCATTTTGGGAGTTCTTTACTACCTGGTGTCTGTTGTTCCGAATAAACTGGATACCAGGTCCTGCGGTATCGTGATCGCCCTGGGATGTCTGGCCACCTTCCTGTTTTTCTGGTCCCTGTCAGGATTCCTTCTGCAGATGATGAAGAGAAACAGAAAATATTATCTGAAGGATCTAAATGCCTTTGTTCTCAGGCAGATCAACAGCAAGGTCAATACCACGGTATTTGCCATGACCATCATCTGTATCATGCTTTTTATGACCATCACGGTCCTCTCCAGCGGTCTGGGAATGAATCATTCTTTCAGAGAGTCTTTAAAAGAAATGACACCGGTGGATGTGAACACGGAATACCTGCCGCCGGAAGGGGAAAGTGCAGAGATTTCTGTTTCAGATAAGCTGCGGGAGGAAGGCTTTGATCTGACTGCTTTTAGAGATGACTATGTGGATATGGGAATCTACGCCACAGATCAGCTTACCATGGGGCTTACCATTGGCGATAACATGGAAACAGTGACAAAAAACTTTATGTTTTTGAGCGCGGATCAGCCGGAGGATATAGTCAGGCTTTCGGATTACAACCGTCTTGCAAAGCTTTACGGCAGTACGCAGTATGATCTGAGGGATGACGAATATCTGGTGCTCTGCAATATGGACGAGGTGAAGCTGCAGAGAGACAAAATGCTGAAAAAAGGAGAAAAGATCCTGTTGGACGGTATATCCTACTCACCCAAATATGACCAGTGCCAGGATGGCTTTTTACGGATGATGACAAACCGTATTAACCCGGGGGTTTATATCCTTCCCGACCATGCCGTGAAAGATGAGTGGAGGATTGGCGGTTTTTTGGCCGCTGATTATGCCAAACAGGATAAAAAAAGTGTGGAGGAGACAGACATAAAACTCAATGATCTGCGAAGGGAGAGCGGTGTTTACAGCAATACCAGGACTGATATTGTGTCTGCCAGCATGGGCCTGTCTACGATCATTACATTTGTTGCCATCTATCTTGGGATAATATTCCTTATTTCCGGAGCCGCCATACTGGCTTTGAAGGAACTCTCTGAAAGCTCTGATAACCGTGACAGATATGAGGTGCTGCGGAAGATCGGTGCGGATGAGCGCATGATAAACCGCTCTTTGTTTAAACAAATTGGAATATTCTTCCTTATGCCTCTGAGTCTGGCAGTGGTACATTCCGTTTTTGGCCTGCAGTTTGTGAGAAAAATGATGATAACCATGGGAGAAGTGAACCGCTTTGGATCGATCATCACTACAGCGGCTATTCTGCTGGTTATTTACGGCGGCTATTTTATCACCACGTATCTGGGCAGTAAACGAATTATTCAGGGAAAATGAGAATAAGAAAAACCCTGTCCTGCCATACTATTTCTGTAGACAAAACCATGTCAGAACCACCAAAAAAACAGAAATAGGAGGAAAATGTCATGACAGAACTTTCAGTACTTGACTTACAGAATCTGCGCCATCTGATCGGCGGATTGGAAACCAACCACTGCAAAATGCAGGATTATGCCCATGAGGCTCAGGATCCTCAGGTGAAACAGTTTTTCCAGAAGTCCGCACAGTCCGCAATGGAAAGCAAACAGCAGCTTATGCAGTTTTTACAGTAGGAGGTAAGAAGAGATGACAGATAAGACAATGGTAGCAGATACTCTGGTTGGTATCAATGGAGATTTGGCACACTTTGGACAAATGATCCCCCAGACAGAAAATGCTCAGTTAAAACAGACTTTAAAACAGATGAGAAACCAGAGCGAAATGTCACAGGAAGAGATCTATCAGATCGCAAGAGCAAAAAGCTATTATGTTCCTGCGGCAAAAGCAACACCGGAAGAAGTATCTCATGTAAAGAATGTACTGACACAGTTATCTGCTCAGTAAGAGTACAGAGAAACTGAGATGTCACACAGAAGGGACATCGGAGAGTAACAGTTCAGATTTCCACTGTCCCGCGAGGTGTTGCCTTGCATTTGCAAGGCAATCCCGAGGCAGCTATGCGCCAGACTGCAGTTTTTGCAGTCTGTGTGCATGCTTTTGTTGCTATGAAGCCGAAAGGCTGAATAGTAACCATCGGAGAGGATCCGGTGTCCTTTTTTCTTGACAAATCCTGTCTGATGCTACATACTTAACACATACCGTCAAAGGCAGTTCTGCCTTTTTTATTCATTCAAGCAGCATTCCGCTGCGCCGGTATTCCCATTGTAAAAAGAACGCGCAGAAAGGATGTGATGCGTATTGCAGGCAGGAAAATAACAGTTGACAAGGAACAAAAAGTGTACTATTATGATAAAAGGAATACGAACATAAGTTCGTAGAAGCGTTTTCCCACAGTCAGCACAGGATATGCGCAGACTTGTGGAATGGTTACTTAAGAAGGATCAAATAAAGGAGATTATAAATGGTCAAAGAAGATAAATTGAAAGCCCTGGACGCGGCTCTGGGACAGATCGAGAAGCAGTTTGGAAAAGGTTCTGTTATGAAACTGGGCGATTCCTCCGTACATATGAATGTGGAGACTGTGCCGACAGGTTCTCTGAGTCTTGATATAGCGTTAGGCCTGGGCGGAATTCCCAAGGGAAGGATCGTAGAGGTTTATGGACCGGAATCCAGTGGTAAGACCACCGTGGCACTGCACATGGTGGCTGAAGTACAGAAGAGAGGTGGAATTGCCGGTTTTATTGATGCAGAGCATGCCCTGGATCCTGCGTATGCCAGAAATATCGGCGTGGATGTAGACAACCTCTATATTTCACAGCCGGATAATGGAGAACAGGCCCTGGAGATCACAGAGACGATGGTGCGTTCCGGTGCCGTGGACATTGTGATTGTGGACTCTGTTGCTGCTCTGGTACCAAGAGCTGAGATAGAGGGGGATATGGGCGATGCCCATGTAGGCCTGCAGGCACGTCTTATGTCCCAGGCGCTCCGTAAGCTGACGGCTGTTATCAGTAAATCCAACTGTATTGTTATCTTTATCAATCAGCTCCGTGAGAAAGTCGGCGTAATGTTCGGTAATCCGGAGACCACTACAGGCGGACGTGCCCTGAAATTCTATTCCTCCATCCGTTTGGATGTCAGAAGGATCGAGGCTCTGAAGCAGGGCGGTGAGATCGTGGGCAACCGTACCAGGATCAAAGTGGTTAAGAATAAGATCGCACCTCCTTTTAAGGAGGCTGAATTTGATATTATGTTCGGTCAGGGAATCTCAAAAGCAGGAGATATTCTGGATCTGGCTGCCAGTCTGGGAATCATAAATAAGAGCGGTGCCTGGTATGCCTATAAGGATGGAAAGATTGGCCAGGGACGTGAGAATGCAAAGCAGTATTTAAATGAAAACCCGGAAATAGCAGATGAAGTGGAAGCAAAAGTCCGGGAACATTACGGACTTCTGGAGGGAAAGACAGAAGAAGAGAGCAGTAAAGATATAAAAGAAAAAAAAGCTGATGACAAAGCCGCTGCAGCAAAAGCTTCTGATGCGAAAGCCCAGGATATGAAAGCACCGGAAATGAAGGCAGCAGAGATACCTGGTGCCCAGCGTGCAAAAAAAGAAAATGAGGAAGTATAATGCTTGTCACTAAAATACAGGCTGTAACAAAACAAAAATACAGAATTGAACTTGACGGACAGCCCGCCTTTGTTGTGTACAAAGGCGAGCTGTCTCGCTATGGAATAAAAGAAGGTCATGAACTCTCAGGGACGGTTTATGAGGAGCTTGTGGGACAGGTGCTCACAAAACGAGCCAAGCTGCGGGCCATGCATCTTTTGGAGAGTATGGACCGGACCAGGGCAGAACTGGAGAAAAAGCTTCAGTCAAGTGAGTATCCAAGAGAGGCTGTTGACGCGGCGCTGGAGTATGTAACGTCCTTTGGGTATCTGGATGACAAAAGATATGCCCGGCACTATGTGGAATATAAAAAGCAGGGCAGAGGAAAAGCAAGACTGAAGATGGAACTGGCTCAAAAAGGTGTGGACAGAAGCATTATAGAGGAAGTTCTGGAGGAAGCCGATCTGGACGACTGCAGGGATACGATCCGGGAACTGGTGAGGAAAAAAAGAAGGGGTGACGGCCCCATGGATGACAAGGAACGGCAGAGGATTTACGGCTTCTTAATGAGAAAAGGTTTTTCCTCCTCTGATATTTTGTCCGTATTAAAAGAAAAAGAGGATTTTTGCTGAAAAATCTTGGACAGATTACACATACTTGTCTTTTAGAAAAATAGGTTTTATGTTGACTTTTCAGTAAAAACAGTATAAAATTAAACTGTTGTATTTGTACAATGAAAACTAAATAAGGAGGTGCTCCTGTGGCAATCTATGTAATAGTTGCAATTGTTGCTGTGGTAATCACGCTGCTGATTGCGGTTCCTGTTACAGCCAACATTTCAGTTAAGAAAAAAACTGAAAAAGACGCTGAAACTATCGGAACAGCAGAAGTAAAAGCAAGAAGCATTATAGATGAAGCATTGAAAACTGCGGAAACGAAGAAGCGAGAAGCTCTCTTAGAAGCAAAAGAAGAAAATCTCCGTACGAAAAACGAGTTGGAGAAAGAGACAAAAGAGAGACGTGCAGAACTTCAGAAGTATGAGAAGCGTGTTTTATCCAGAGAAGAAGCAGTGGACAAGAAGGCCGATGCCCTGGAAAAACGAGAAGCAGATTATACAGCAAAAGAAACTGAGCTTAAAAAGAAAGAAAAGAAAGTCGATGAATTACATGACCAGAGAGTACAAGAGCTGGAAAGAATTTCCGGTCTTACCTCCGAACAAGCAAAAGATTATTTGTTAAAAACTGTTGAGGACGAAGTAAAAATTGACACTGCGAAGCTCTACAAGGAATTGGAGAGCAAAGCAAAAGAGGAAGCCGATAAGAAGGCCAAGGAATATGTGGTGACAGCCATTCAGAAATGTGCGGCAGACCATGTATCGGAAGCTACAATTTCCGTTGTACAGCTTCCAAGCGATGAAATGAAAGGCCGTATTATCGGTAGGGAAGGACGCAATATCCGAACTTTGGAAACACTTACGGGTGTGGATCTCATTATTGATGATACCCCGGAAGCAGTCGTATTGTCCGGTTTCGATCCGATCCGGCGTGAAGTAGCACGTATAGCGCTGGAAAAACTGATTGTGGACGGAAGAATTCATCCGGCCAGAATCGAAGAGATGGTGGAAAAGGCACAAAAAGAAGTAGAGACCATGATGAGAGAAGAAGGTGAATCCGCTGCCCTGGAAGTTGGCGTACACGGTATTCATCCGGAATTGATCCGTCTGCTGGGACGTATGAAATTCCGCTCCAGCTACGGCCAGAATGCATTAAAGCATTCTATTGAGGTGGCACAGCTTGCCGGCCTTTTGGCGGGTGAAGTTGGGACAGACATTCGCATGGCAAAACGTGCAGGTCTGTTACATGACATCGGAAAATCCATCGATCATGAAGTGGAAGGTTCCCATATTCAGATTGGTGCTGACTTATGTAGAAAATATAAAGAGTCCCAGGTGGTTATCAACGCCGTGGAATCCCATCATGGGGACACGGAACCCACATCACTGGTGGCTTGTATTGTACAGGCTGCTGATGCAATCAGCGCAGCGAGACCTGGTGCTAGAAGAGAAACTTTAGAAACATATACCAACAGATTAAAACAATTAGAAGACATAACAAACTCTTTCAAAGGAGTGGACAAATCTTTTGCTATTCAGGCAGGTAGGGAGATTCGAGTGATGGTAGTACCGGAACATGTAACGGATTCCGATATGGTGCTGCTGGCACGGAATATTTCAAAACAGATTGAAGCTGAACTGGAGTATCCGGGACAGATTAAGGTTAATGTAATTCGGGAGAGCCGTGTTGTAGATTACGCAAAATAGGCTGGACTGACAGATATGCAGAATGCTGCAATGATATTATTTATATCATTGCGGGGTTCTGCATTTTTTGTTGTACGGATGACGAGTGAAGCAGCATAGCAGGGGAGCAGCATTTACGGTGACGGAACCGGCGGCCTTGGGAGAGACGTACTAATTGTATGGGGCGGGGCATAGAATATATAGGGTGAGATCATGAAAAAATATTTGAATGTGTTTTTCCTTCTGTATTTGGGAGGATTTTTAGCGGGGGTGCTGTGTAGTAATTTTTTGCGGAATTATGCAGGGTATCAGACCAGTTTGCTTGGAGTTTATCTGGCAGACAGGGCGGCGGGCAGTATTTCGGGCAGCGGGATTTTTTTGCGGCTGTTTGAAAAAAGAGGAGTTTGGTTTCTGCTGTATATGGTAAGCGGGGTCACACCTTTCGGTATTCCTTTGGTGCTGGGAGGACTGCTGTGGCTGGGCTTTTTGGGCGGAAATCTTATGACAGTTTTTTTGATGGAGTATGGGATTCGGGGGATTGGCGCGGCGCTTGCCTGCTTTTTCCCACAGGGGCTTTTTTATGTGCCCTCTGTACTGTTGTTTTTTTTCTTTATTGTGCAGATGAGCCAGAAGTATTGGGGGAAGGGAATCCGGGTGAAAGCAGATTACAGAGCATATCTGTTTTTTATGACGGGAATTGGTATATTATTCCTGCTTGCCCTTTTTATGGAAAGTTATGTCAACCAAAATGTGCTGAGCTTTGTGATTGAGAGGTTTTTATGAAAAATTAACAAAATATTAACAATTACAAATTCACCACATCTGGTAGACATAAATAGAGCTTTTTCGATATGTTGTGTAAATGTAAAAAAAGCCTGAAAAACAAGAAAAACTTTGGAAAAATCCGTTTGCTTTTTCTATGGAAGTTGATATATAATTTCATTATGATTTGGAAAGGTATGGCCTTTTACATTTAGCAGCAGTCTCACTGCTGTATTGTTCTGAGCGTTTTTTTGGACTTGGAATGCGGAATGAAATAACATAACGAGGGATAATCATACATGAAGTGCGAGATTGAAGAGTTTATAGCCTATTTACATAACACCAAAGGCACTTCCAAAAATACAGAAGTATCCTATGAGCGGGATTTGCGAAAGATGGAACAGTTTCTGCGGAGTGAAGGAGTGGACAGAGTTCAGGATGTGACTGCCACGACTCTGAATTCTTATGAGATGTATCTGGAGCGGGAGCGATTTGCTGCCTCCACCATTTCCAGGAGTATTGCGTCTATGCGTGCTTTTTTTCAATATTGCTGTCAGCATGGGCTGCTTTCGGAGAACCCGGCAGACATATTGAAGGCGCCTAAGATCGAGAAAAAGATGCCTGGGATTCTTACTGTAGAAGAAGTCGATTTGCTGTTGAACCAGCCTAAAGAAAATACAGCCAAGGGGGTCCGGGATAAAGCCATGTTGGAGCTTTTATATGCAACAGGTATCCGGGTGAGTGAGCTTATTGGATTGAAACTGGAAAATATTAATTTAAAATTGGGATATATCACCTGTGAAGCCAGCGAAAAGGAAAGGGTAATACCTTTTGGGAGTGCGGCGAAAAAGGCGGTGAGAGAGTATCTGGAGCAGGCAAGGGAGGAGCTTTTAAACCATAAAGAAAGCGACTGCCTGTTTGTTAATTGTTCCGGAAAACCTATGAGCCGACAGGGTTTTTGGAAGGTTTTAAAGACCTATGCTGCATCTGCCGGAATCCAGCAGGACATAACACCGCATACGCTGCGGCATTCTTTTGCGGCCCATCTGGTACAGAACGGTGCGGATCTGAAGAGTGTACAAGAGATGCTGGGACATTCCGATATCTCTACAACCCAGATTTATTTGAATATGAATGTGAATAAGATCAGAGATGTGTATTTGAAAGCGCATCCAAGAAAATAGAGGACCTGAAAAGAGATGAGTTTTCGGGTCCTTTCTTTTTGGGATCCTTTTCACAAAAAAGGCATTTGCCTCCGAAAATGAAATTCGGGGACAAATGCCTTTTTGCTTAACACAGTTCTGCAATGGTGTAGAGGAGCTTCTCAGTCTCTTCCCAGCCAAGACATGGGTCTGTGATGGATTTTCCGTAGATATGGTCTGGACCGATTTTCTGGCAGCCGGAGACCAGATAGCTTTCGATCATGACACCTTTCACCAGGTGGCGGATATCACGGGAGACCAGACGGCTGTGCAGCACCTCTTTTACGATTCTGACCTGCTGCTCATATTTTTTGCCGGAGTTTGCATGATTGGCATCAATGATAACAGCCGGGTTTTCCAGATCCCGGTCATTGTACATTTCCAGGAGAAGCTGCAGATCTTCGTAATGGTAGTTGGGCAGTGTGTTGCCGTGCTTGTTTACCGCACCGCGCAGGATAGTGTGGGTAAGAGGATTCCCCTCTGTTTTGACCTCCCATCCTCTGGAGATGAAATCGTGTCCCTGCTGGGCTGCTACTACGGAGTTGAGCATAACGGAAAAATCACCGCTGGTGGGATTTTTCATGCCAACAGGAACATCCAGTCCGCTTACCATGAGGCGGTGTTCCTGATTTTCCACGGAGCGGGCGCCGATGGCCACGTAGGAGAGCAGATCGGACAGGTAGTGATAATTATCCGGGTAGAGCATCTCGTCCGCGGAACTAAGGCCCGTCTCCTGCAGAGAACGGATATGCATATGGCGGATCGCCAGAATACCTGCCAGTACATCTGGTTTTGCCTCCGGGTCAGGCTGATGGAGCATGCCTTTGTAACCCTCACCGGTGGTACGCGGTTTGTTGGTATAGATACGGGGAACCAGCACCAGGCGGTCCTCCACTTTGTCCTGAAGTTGGGCAAGGCGGTTGGTGTAATCACATACAGAATCTTCATTGTCTGCGGAACAGGGGCCGACGATGACAAGAAACTTGTCAGAAGCACCGGTGATGACATCGCAGATCATTTTATCTCTTTTAGCTTTTATCTGTTTCAACTCTTCGGACACAGGTGCCTGCGCTTTGATCTCGTCCGGAGAGGGAAGCTGTTTTACGAATTTGAAGCTCATAGTTATCTCCTTTGTTTGACTTTCTAGTTGACTATTATAATACAAAACCTTCCAGTTGTCGACAGTTTTGAGTAATTTTTTGCTTTAAAGCGTTTATGCGTTTAAGTGATAAAGGATAAACAGCGTCGGGTCTATTCACCCGGCGCTGCTTTCATGTAGTCTTTTAAGAAAAACAGAGTGAGAAGGGTAATTGCCAGCTCACTGATCAGCAGACCCCACAGATATCCCAGAATTCCGAAACGCGGGATCACAAAGAAGACAAAGAGCAGACGTATAGAAAGCCCCAGTAGATTCTGGGCAAAATATTTCCCTGTTTCCCCTAAGCCGTTCAGGATACCGCTGAGTGTGCTGGAGAGATACAGACAGGGGCAGATAAAGGACAGTGTTTTGATAAAAGTTCCCGCAAATTCATTTTTAAATAAAAACAGCCCCATAAAATCCCCGGTAAAATAAAAGATGGCTGTGGAGAGAAATCCCAGCAGCAGGCAGTAGCGGGTTGTGGTGAAAATAAGATTCCGTATTTTTTTGTAATTTCCCACTGCCTGATTTTCCGCCACGGAGGGCAGGAGCATGGCTGAGACTGCATTGGTGATGGCAGAGGGAAAGAGTATGAGCGGCAGCGCCATACCGTTCAGTACACCATAGACAGAGAGGGCAGAAGCGCTGTCCATTCCGAATAGCCGCAGATGGCCCGGTATCAGAACAGACTCCATGCTGTGCAGGATATTGATAAAAAGCCGGTTTCCGGTGAGCGGCAGGGAAAGGGAGACTATGTCTTTTAAATCCTTTCCGGGCGCATGGATATTGCTGATCTGGTAATGATACTTTCTGTAATCCCACAAAATGAAAAGCAGGGAGAACAGCATGGATACCAACTCGCCGGCGAAAAGTCCCACCACCGCCAGCATAGGTGTGAGTGGGTGGCCTTCCCCGGTCCATACAAGATACAGAAGATAGGTGGCACTCATGCGGGCTGTCTGTTCCACAAGCTGAGACCAGGCCGGAATTCCTGTCTTTTTCCTGGCGATATAGTAGCCATAGGCACAGGAATGAAAGGTACCCATGGGAATTGACAGGGAGGAGACGCGAAGCAGGTCTGTGCACTCCTCCTCCAACAGGATATGTACAGCAAACCAGGAGGCATGACGGTACAGTAAAAAGGTGACAGCAAAGGATATGACCATGGACAGGGAAGTGGCGATCAAAAAAATGTCGCGGGCGCCCTGTTCATCCTTCAGGGCTACCCGTGCAGCCACGAATCGGGATATGGCTGTCTGGATCCCTCCCACTGTCAGTGCAAAACAGAGGGTGTGGATAGGGAAGATTAGCTGATAGATTCCCATTCCCTGTGCACCAATTGTCTGCGACAGGAATATTCTATAGAGAAACCCAAGGATTTTTGTCAGGAAGCCGGCCAGGGTCAGGATGAGTGTTCCTTTCAGTAAAATATGTTTGTTATCCATAAGAAGTCCTTTATAAGTGACTATACACAGAGAGTGCCATAGTAACTCTTATAGTCTTTTTCACAATATATTCCAAAAAGCATCTTGACAGAACAGGATAAGAATGATATTCTACAATTAAATCCGAGTAAAACAGTCGGAATTTAAAAAGGATGGTGATGATTTGAAATTATCAACCAAAGGAAGGTACGGCTTGAGAGCCTTGATCGATCTGGCTTTATACAGTGAATCTGAGGCTGTTTCCATACAGAGCATTGCGACACGGCAGAATATTTCGGACAGTTATCTGGAACAGCTGGTGCGCAAATTAAAGAGTGCCGGGTTGGTTGTGAGCGTCCGCGGCGCACAGGGCGGATATAAGCTTGCCAGACCTGCCGGAGAGATATCCGTAGGAGACGTTCTTCGGGCACTGGAGGGAAGCCTGGATGCCGTTACCTGTAATGGAGGAGAAAAACATAGCTGTCAGGGTGCAGATTTATGCGTTACCCGTTATGTATGGCAGCGTATCAATAGTAGTATAAAAGAAACTGTAGATTCCATCATGCTGGACCAGCTCGTTGAGGAAAGCCGCAAAATGCGGGATAAAGGGCAGATTCAGGTGCAAAAATGTGACAATTAGGAGAGAGAAAATATGAAGACAACAATATATCTGGATAATGCAGCAACAACAAAAACAGCGCAGGAGGTTGTAGATGCCATGCTTCCGTACTTCACAGAAAGCTACGGAAACCCATCCAGCATCTATGAGATTGGTCAGAGAAGCAAAGAAGCCATCAACAAGGCAAGGGGACAGATCGCAGAGGTTCTGGGTGCCAAGTCAGAGGAGATTTATTTTACCGCAGGCGGTAGTGAGGCCGATAACTGGGCACTGAAAGCAGCATTTGAGGCATATAAAAGTAAAGGAAACCATATCATCACCACGAAAATTGAGCATCACGCAATTCTGCACACCTGTGAATATCTGGAAAAGCGCGGCGCAAAGGTGACATATCTGGATGTGGATGAAAACGGTATTGTTAAAATAGATGATCTGTTAAAAGCAATCACTCCGGAGACTATTTTGATTTCCGTTATGTTTGCCAACAACGAGATCGGTGCTATACAGCCCATCAAAGAGATCGGAATGATCGCCAAGGAACACGGCATTTTATTCCACACAGATGCGGTACAGGCATTCGGACAGGTTCCCATCGATGTGGATGAGATGAACATCGACATGTTAAGCTCCAGCGGCCATAAGATCAACGGACCAAAGGGAATCGGCTTCTTATATATCCGTAAAGGTGTAAAAATTCGCAGCTTTGTTCACGGCGGCGCCCAGGAGAGAAAGAGAAGAGCAGGCACGGAGAATGTACCCGCTATTGTGGGATATGGTGTGGCAGCAGAGCGCGCAGCCAGAACTATGGAGGAGCGCACAAGGAAAGAGATAGAACTCAGGGATTACTTTATCGGCAGGATTTTAAAGGAAATCCCCTATGTACGTCTGAACGGCGATGCAAAGAGACGTCTGCCAAACAACATTAACGTGAGCTTCCAGTTCATAGAGGGTGAGTCTCTTCTTATCATGCTGGATATGAAGGGAATCGCAGCATCAAGCGGTTCGGCATGTACCTCAGGTTCTCTGGATCCGTCCCATGTACTGCTGGCTATCGGCCTGCCTCATGAGATCGCCCACGGTTCTCTCAGAATGACCATCAGCGAGGAAACTACAAAAGAGGACCTGGATTATACACTGGATCAGATCAAGGAGATTGTGAACCGTCTGCGTGAACTCTCCCCATTATATGAAGATTTCGTTAAAAAACAGAAACAGAACAGAGCGTAATACAATATAAGGCGGCAGGAAATGTATCACGGATGCCGCATGAGAACCCTGAATAGTTAGAAAATGACAAATTATGGAGGAAATATATTATGTACAGTGAAAAAGTTATGGACCATTTTCAGAACCCAAGAAACGTAGGAGAGATTGAGGGCGCCAGCGGTGTCGGAACCGTAGGCAATGCAAAATGCGGGGACATCATGAGAATGTATCTGGATATTGACGACAACGGTATTATTCATGACTGTAAATTCAAAACCTTCGGCTGCGGCGCTGCAGTGGCAACCAGCAGTATGGCTACAGAGCTTGTAAAGGGAAAAACGATCCAGGAAGCTCTGCAGGTGACAAATAAAGCAGTTATGGAAGCTCTTGACGGACTTCCCCCTGTAAAAGTACACTGTTCTCTGCTTGCGGAGGAGGCTATTCACGCAGCGCTCTGGGACTATGCTGAAAAGCACGGGATCAAGATCGAGGGCCTGGATAAGCCGAAGAGCGATATCTCCGAAGAGGAAGAAGAGGAAGACTATTAATGGAAAAAAAGAAGGTAGTTGTGGGGATGTCCGGTGGTGTGGACTCCTCTGTAGCGGCCTATCTGCTGAAGGAACAGGGATATGATGTCATTGGAGTCACTATGCAGATTTGGCAGGATGAGGACAATGCAGCACAGGAAGAAAACGGAGGCTGCTGCGGTTTGAGTGCAGTGGACGACGCCAGAAGAGTGGCAAACATGCTGGAGATTCCCTATTACGTGATGAATTTCAAAAATGAATTCAAGGAAAATGTCATCGACTATTTCATCGGGGAATATCTGGATGGCCGCACTCCAAATCCCTGTATTGCCTGCAACCGTTATGTGAAATGGGAATCTCTCTTAAAGAGGAGTATAGAAATCGGTGCGGACTATATTGCGACAGGCCACTACGCCAAGATTGTACGGACAGAGAGCGGAAGATACTCTCTAAAAATGTCAGATGCCACTGGGAAAGACCAGACATATGCGTTGTACAATCTGACCCAGCACCAGCTCTCCCATACACTGATGCCTGTGGGAGTCTATGAAAAAGATGAAATTAGAAAAATTGCAGAACAGATCGGTCTTCCTGTAGCCAAAAAAAAGGACAGCCAGGAAATTTGCTTTGTACCGGATAAGGATTATGCCGGATTTATAGAAGAGAATACAGAACATAAAATTAATGAGGGAAACTATGTGCTGGAGGACGGGACAGTCATTGGCCGCCATAAAGGGATCACCCACTATACCATTGGTCAGAGAAAAGGCCTCAATCTGGCAATGGGACATCCGGTCTTCGTGACAGAGATCCGCCCCGAGAGCAATGAGGTGGTGATCGGGGAAAATGAGGACCTGTTCAAAAGGGAGCTGGTCTGTGACAGGATCAATTTTATGTCCATTCCCGACCTGAAAGAAGATATGCGTGTCATGGCGAAGATCAGATATAATCACAGAGGCGCGTCTGCTGTTATCCACAGGGAGGACGAGGATAGGATCCGTGTCATATTTGATGAACCGCAAAGAGCCATTACACCCGGACAGGCAGTTGTCTTTTATGACGGAGAATATGTAGCCGGGGGCGGTATTATATTATAGCGGCGAATATGCAGCCGAGGCAGTAATTAATATTATAATGGCTCCAGAGATGGATATGCCTGGTAAACAGACTGTTATGCGGCCTGTTTCCCGGGCATTTTTTACATTCCTGTGCAGAAAATGTTTTTTGAAATATAGAGTATACGGCAGACAACAGGGCGGTCTAAAATCATGATATGTACTGCAGAGAACAGGATGTCTGAATACCGGTATACCGCTAAGAAAAGGATGAGCCGAATGGGAGGTATGGTCAAATATGAAGGTAAGAGCAGAACGACTGGATGAGGAGAGCATCCGATATGTATATAAAACCTATATGAAGATAGATTTTCCAAGGTCAGAACTCAAACCTCTGAAGAGTATTCTGAGTCTGATCCAACAGAAGAGAGGGGAGGGATACGGATTTTATGATAAAGATGAACTGACAGGATATGCCTTTTTGATAAAGGCTCCTTCAGGCAGGGCATATCTGATCGATTACCTGGCTGTGCTGCCATCCCTGAGAGACAGGGGGTATGGAAGCGCGTGTCTCTCAGCCCTTCAAAATATACTTGAGGAGAAAAATACCCTGCACTCCAAAATACTGAGTACAGGGGAAAACATGAAATCTACGGCGAATGAGCGGGAATATATGATAATGGTAGAATCTGAGGACCCATCCTTTGCGGCAGATGAGACGGAAAAGCAGGTTCGCAGAAGAAGGATCCGTTTTTATGAAAAGAATGGATTTTTTGATTCCCAAAATGTCTGCCGCCTCTTCGGAGTGGAGTACAGAATATTAGGAAAGACCTCCTGCATGACGCAGGAAGAACCAAGAAATATGCGCTGCAGGGAAGAATTGGACAGCATTTACCGTACCATTATTCCAAAGCTTGTATATCACAGCCAGGTGAAATGGATGTAAAGAAAGGCAGGGGGGAGAGGCAGCTCCACACCACACGGCAGCAGCAATCCCCCGATTCCTTTTAAAGCCGGAAGTCTTCTCACAGAGGAAGAAATTCCGGCTTTCTGTTCTTAAAAACAGTATAGTATTGAAAGCCGTATTCCTTTAAAAGTGTTCCTGCCCGTTCAAAATCGTAGGCGATATGTTCTGGCGCATGGGCGTCAGAGCCAAGCGTCAGGATTTCACCTCCCAGTTCCCTATATCGAATCAGAATTTTTTCTGTGGGATTGGGATGGCCGAGACCATATTTAAAGCCTGCTGTGTTGCACTCCAGGCCGATACCTTTTTGTACCAGGACGTGAAGGATCTCATCCAGGATATCCCTGTATTTTTCATAGGAGTAGTACAGATTTCGGTTGGGACCGTAGCGCACCACATAGTCAATATGGCCGCATACGTCGAAGCAGGAGAGAACCTTCAGGTTTTCCAAAAGGCAGGTAAAATAACTGCGGTAGGCCTCCTCCTCGCTGCGGTTATCAAAAAATATCCGGTCATAGGGGTCACACCCATCTGCCACATGTACGGAGCCGATGACAAAGTCAAAGGGATAACTGGCTGCAAAGGACGGCAGTTTTCCTGTCAAATGGGGCTGAAGTCCAAGCTCAATGCCGAAATTTATCTCTATTTTATCCTTATACTTCTCCCGGAGTTCCATAAGCTTCTGCTGATAGGACGGCATATCCACGAAAAAGTCAAATTCCCCCGGAGGAAAATCAAAATCCATATGTTCGGTAAAACAAATCCCCGGCACATTTTTGTGAATGGCACTGAGGATCATGTGTTCCATTGGGGCTTCGCTGTCGCTGGAAAATGATGTGTGCATGTGAAAATCTGCGTACATAGATGACATCTCCTTTTCTTTTGCTGCCCTAATTATATAGGAAAGAAGCGGAAATGTACATAAAGAGAATGTAAAACTGGTACGATTTTTCATTTTATGCTTGAATTTTTGTCCCAGATTAGGTACAATATCAAATAGGTTGATGTTTCTTTAACAATCTTAATAGAAACCTCACGGAATACAAACACTTTTAGGAGGAATGAATAACATGGCAGTAAAAGTAGCAATCAATGGATTTGGACGTATTGGACGTCTTGCTTTCAGACAGATGTTTGGAGCAGAAGGATTTGAAATCGTAGCGATCAATGATTTAACATCTCCGACAATGTTAGCTCACTTACTGAAATATGACTCTACACAGGGAAGATATGCACTTGGCGATACAGTAACAGCAGGTGAAGATTCCATCACTGTTGATGGAAAAGAGATCAAAATCTACGCAAAAGCAAAAGCTGAAGAACTTCCTTGGGGAGAAATCGGTGTAGATGTTGTTCTGGAATGTACAGGTTTCTATACATCCAAAGACAAAGCAGAAGCTCATATCAAAGCAGGCGCTAAGAAAGTTGTTATCTCCGCTCCGGCTGGCAACGACCTTCCTACCATCGTTTACAATGTAAACCATGAGACCCTGACAAAAGATGACAATATCATCTCCGCAGCTTCTTGTACAACAAACTGCCTGGCTCCGATGGCAAAAGCATTAAACGACCTGGCTCCGATCAAATCCGGTATTATGTGCACAATCCACGCTTACACAGGCGATCAGATGACACTGGACGGACCGCAGAGAAAAGGTGATTTAAGAAGATCCCGCGCAGCTGCAGTTAATATCGTTCCTAACAGCACAGGTGCTGCAAAAGCAATCGGCCTGGTTATTCCGGAACTGAACGGCAAACTGATCGGATCTGCTCAGCGTGTTCCGACCCCGACAGGTTCTACTACAATTCTGACAGCAGTTGTTGACGGAACTGTAACAGTAGATCAGGTTAACGCAATCATGAAAGAGCAGGCTACAGAGTCCTTCGGATACAATACAGATGAGATCGTATCCAGCGACATCATCGGTATGAAATACGGTTCTCTGTTCGATGCAACTCAGACAATGGTTCTGCCGTTAGACAATGGCACAACAGAAGTACAGGTTATTTCCTGGTATGACAATGAGAATTCTTACACAAGCCAGATGGTAAGAACAATCAAATACTTCGGAAAATTATTAGAGAAATAATTATTGAGAATAAAGACTCATTAAAGGGTCCGGTCTGTTTTGGACCGGACTCCTTTCGTCTAATCATGACAATAATTGGGAAGTATTATTTAATAAGAACAAAGGTAACTGTAAGGGTACCGAACAGTTACAGAACAAATATTAAAGGAGGCATCATCCAATGCTCAACAAGAAATCAGTTGATGACATCAACGTAAAAGGAAAAAAAGTTTTAGTCCGCTGTGATTTCAACGTTCCCCTTCAGGACGGTAAGATCACAGATGAAAACCGTCTGGTGGCAGCCCTTCCTACGATCAAGAAGCTGATCGCTGACGGCGGAAAAGTAATCCTGTGCTCTCACCTGGGCAAACCTAAGGGAGAAGCAAAACCGGAATTGTCTCTGGCACCTGTTGCCGAGAGAATGACAGAACTGCTGGGACAGGAAGTGAAATTTGCGGCTGATCCGGAAGTTGTGGGACCAAATGCAAAAGCAGCTGTTGAGGCAATGAAAGACGGAGATGTTGTTTTACTGGAGAATACACGTTACCGTGCAGAAGAGACAAAGAACGGAGAGGCATTCAGCAAAGAGCTGGCATCTCTGTGCGATGTATTTGTAAATGACGCATTTGGTACTGCCCACAGAGCACATTGTTCCAATGTTGGTGTGACACAGTTTGTAGATACCGCAGTTGTCGGCTATCTGATGCAGAAAGAAATTGATTTCCTGGGAAATGCAGTGGACAATCCTAAGAGACCTTTTGTTGCAATTCTGGGCGGAGCTAAAGTTTCCAGCAAAATTTCTGTTATCAACAATCTGCTGGATAAGGTGGATACCCTGATCATTGGCGGCGGAATGTCCTACACCTTCTCAAAAGCAATGGGCGGACACATCGGAACTTCTCTCTGTGAGGATGATTATCTGCAGTATGCACTGGATATGATGAAAAAGGCAGAGGAAAAAGGCGTGAAGCTTTTACTGCCGGTGGACAACCGTATTGGTGATGATTTCTCCAATGACTGTAATATCCAGGTCGCAAAACGCGGTGAGATCCCGGATGGCTGGGAAGGCATGGACATTGGACCTGAGACAGAGAAAATTTTCTGCGAGGCTGTTAAAGATGCCAAGACTGTTGTATGGAACGGACCTATGGGATGTTTCGAGATGCCGAATTTTGCTCATGGTACAGAAGCAGTTGCAAAAGCACTGGCGGACACAGACGCTACCACCATTATCGGCGGCGGTGACTCTGCAGCAGCCGTTAATATCCTGGGATATGGCGACAAGATGACCCACATTTCCACAGGAGGCGGAGCTTCCCTGGAATTCTTAGAGGGTAAAGAACTGCCGGGTGTGGCAGCAGCTAACGATAAATAAGATTCCCGGCTTTGGCTCATGGCCCGCGGGAAGAGAGAACGGGACGCAAAAACCTGTTCTTATGAATAATAGAAAGAAGGAAATCCAAACATGGCAAGAAGAAAAATTGTTGCTGGTAACTGGAAGATGAACATGACTCCCAGTGAAGCAGTTGAATTAGTGAACACATTAAAACCTCTGGTAGCAAACGAAGAAGTGGACGTAGTATTCTGTGTACCGGCTATTGATATCATTCCGGTAGTTGAGGCCTGCAAAGGCACAAATATCCAGGTTGGCGCTGAGAATATGTACTATGAGGAGAAAGGTGCCTACACAGGCGAGATCGCTCCGGGCATGCTCACAGATGCAGGTGTTAAATATGTTGTTTTAGGCCATTCTGAGAGAAGAGAATACTTCGCAGAGACCAGTGAGACAGTAAACAAAAAAATGCTGAAAGCATTTGAGCATGGAATCACTCCAATCATGTGCTGCGGTGAGACTCTGGAGCAGAGAGAACAGGGTGTGACCATGGACTTTATCCGTCAGCAGGTTAAAGTAGGCTTCCAGGGCGTGACAGCAGACCAGGCTAAGACAGCAGTTATCGCATATGAGCCTATCTGGGCTATTGGAACAGGTAAGACAGCTACCACGGAGCAGGCACAGGAAGTTTGTGCAGGAATCCGTGCGTGCATCGCTGAAGTATATGATGAAGCTACTGCAGAAGCCATCCGTATCCAGTACGGCGGATCTGTAAATGCCAAGACAGCTCCGGAACTGTTCGTTCAGAACGATATTGACGGCGGCTTAGTAGGCGGTGCTTCTCTGAAAGCGGAATTTGGCCAGATCGTAAATTATAAATAGTTTTGAAGCAGCAGCTTCGGCTAAAAATATCATGTAACAGCAAAGCAGAAAGCCCTCCCGGAGGAAAATCCGGGAAGGCTTTTTTTACTACTTTTATATTCCATCTAAGTCAAAAGGAGGGGTATATTCCTCTTTGGCGCTGCTTTTTTCCTGCATATATCCGTCTGTGAGACCCAGGCGAAGGGCCTCATTCAGTACACTTTCGTATTCATAGGTGGTGATCCTGCGGTTGATCTCAGGATGCTCACAGCTTTTATAGAAAGGAGTGAACTGACTCAGCAGGCTTATGAGATAATGGTTGTCAGTAAGGTTCTCCTTTATCCAGTGAAGCAGCCGGATCGAGTCTTTTCGGCAGCCGGGAAGAACCATATGGCGGATGATGACACCTTTTTTTAAAAGTCCCTTATCATCAAATTCCGGGGCACCTTTTTGTTTGATCATGTAGTGTATGGCTTTGGAGGCCACGGAAAAATAATCGGATGCCATTGAGTAACGCATGGACAGGGCTGGATCGTAATATTTTAAATCAGGCAGATAAATGTCCACATAGCCGTTGAGGCGTGCAAGTGTTTCCTGCTTTTCGTATCCTCCGCAGTTGTAGACAATGGGAATATGCAGACGGCTCTTTACTCTGTCAAGTGCCGGCAGGATGGAGGGCAGATACTGGGTGGCTGTCACCAGATTGATATTGTGCGCGCCTGCGTCCTGCAGTTCCAGAAAAATTTCAGACAGTCTCTGATCTGTGATCTCTTTTCCGAATCCCTGGCTGCTTATGGAATAATTCTGGCAGAAGCAGCAGCGGAGTGTGCAGCCTGTAAAGAATATGGTGCCGCTGCCATTGGTTCCGCTGATACATGGTTCCTCCCAGTGGTGCAGTGCAGCTCTTGCGGCTGTCAGTTTATGGCTACATTGACAGTAACCTTTGCGCAAATGACGGTCTGCATGGCAGTCCCTTGGGCAGAGTGAACAATTTTTATATTCGTCAGGCTGGTTCATCAGCGATTTTCCTCCAAACATTTCAATTCTCTTCCAAAACTGTTTCGTTTTATTAACATCATAATGAAAATTTCCTAAAATTTCAAGTGTGTGCCGGAAACCCCTTCCTTTTTGTCGTATTTTGCGTTAAAATAATCCATGTGAAACTTTTTAGGGGAGAAATGCGTCTAATAATTAAGGGTGTGAAAATGAGTAAAAAAACGAATGAAAAAAAGAAAACAGAAAAAAAGAATAAGGGAAAAAGTAAGGTTGTCAAAAGGATACTGATCGCTCTTCTGATCATACTGCTGCTGGCAGTGGTGGGGATTTATTTTGCGGTGGGCTACTACTATCAGGATAAGTTCTACAGCGGAACCACCATCAATGGCTATGACTGTAGTGAAAAGTCTGTGGATTATATCAAGGAGATCATTAAAAAGGAAGCTGAGACATATTCACTGACAATTAAAGAGAGAGATAACAAGCAGGATGTCATACAGGCCGCTGATATAAAACTTACTTATAAGGATGACGGAGAACTGGAAAAGCTTCTGAAGGATCAGAACTCCTGGCTGTGGATCTTCAGCCTGGCTAAAGATAAGAACTATGAGGTGAGTCTGGATAATTCTTATGATGAGGCAAGTCTTGACACGTTTATAACCAGTCTGCCATGTCTTGTTCCTGAGAATATGACAGCGCCGCAGGATGCGTATCTGGAAGATACAGGAGAAGCATATCAGATCGTTCCTGAGGTGGAAGGAAATACACTGGATCAGGAGAAGACAGTAAAAGCCATCAAAGATGCCGTGAACGGCAGGAAGGCAGAGGTCTCTCTGGAAGAGGCCCAGTGTTACCAGGCACCTGCGGTCCGGCAGGATGATGCGGCATTGACACAGGAAAGAGATAAGTTAAACGCATTGACCACTATGCAGATCGTTCTGGATTTCGGACATGGACAGGAAACTATCTCCAGAGATCTTCTAAAATCCTGGCTGAAGCAGGATGAAGCGGGCAGCTATTACTTTGATGAACCTACCGTTAAGCAGTACATCATTGATCTTTCCACGGTATACAACACAAAAGGGAAGGCCAGAGACTTTGTCACCACAGGCGGAAGCACGGTACATCTCACCGGCGGCGACTACGGATGGCAGTTGTGGCAGGACAAAACCACAGAGTCTCTGATGGAAGTCTTAAATGCGGGGCAGAGTACGACCATGGAAGTGACATGGCTGTACAAAGCACAAAAGCATGACGGCAACGAGATTGACGGAACTTATGTGGAGATATCCATTTCTCAGCAGCACATGTGGTTCTACAAAAACGGAAGTCTGGTCGTGGATACTCCGGTAGTGACCGGTAATCCAAACACAGGCCACGCAACACCAGCAGGCGGTGTATGGAATCTGAAAGATAAGAGAAGTCCCTTTACTCTTGTGGGCAAGAAGCCCGACGGAAGCATTGACTATGAAGAGCCGGTTACCTATTGGCTGCCGTTCAATGGGGGCGTGGGAATCCATGACCTTGTGAAGAGGGATGCCTTTGGCGGTGATATATATCTGAGTAATGGTTCTCACGGATGTGTCAATACACCGATTGATGCGGTGCAGATGATCTATGATAATATTGAGATCAATACACCAATTGTAGTGTATTAAAGGGAAAGAGCCGGAGCGTTTTTGCTCCGGCTTTAAATATATTTCCTGATCGCACAGCCATACTTATTGCCGAAAGCGATTTTCAAACACACTCTGCAGGGTTTTTGGTGTTTTTCTGTTGAAATTTGCGTGCAAAGCTGATATAATGCTAATCAGTTGAATAAAAATACATAATATACATTAAAAATGCATAAAAATGAATGCATAAGGAGAGAGGAATATGAAAAAATTAGCAGCAGCAGCTTTAGCGGCAGCCATGGTACTGTCTTTGGCAGGATGCGGCAGCAGCACAAAGAAAATTGAGTCAAAAGCAGATTTAAAGGATGCCGTTATCGGTGTACAGCTTGGGACCACAGGTGATACCACGGTATCAGAACCGGAGATCGGGGCTAAAGAGGTAAAGCGTTACAACAAAGGCGCTCAGGCGATACAGGCGCTGAAAAAGGGACAGATTGACTGTGTGGTAATTGATACGGAGCCGGCCAAGAAGTTCGTAGAGCTGAATGATGATCTGAAAATGATCGAGGATCAGTTTGATGATGAACAGTACGCCATCAGCATGAAAAAGGGAAACACAGAGCTGAAAGACCAGTTCAACAAAGCTCTTGGGGAACTGGAAGAGGAAGGTGTTCTTTCTGATATTGTGAATAACTACATTGGCGATGAAGCTGGCAAGAATCCCTATGAGTCACCTGCAGATGCTGACCGCTCCAAGGGAAAACTTGTGATGGCTACCAATGCGGAATTTGAACCGTGGGAGTATCATGACGGTGAGGCCATTGTGGGTATCGACGTGGATATCGCACAGGCTATCTGTGATAAACTGGGTTATGAGCTGGAAGTAGCTGATATGGAATTTGATGCGATCCTTCCTGCTGTACAGTCCGGAAAAGCAGATTTTGGCGCAGCCGGCATGACTGTAAATGAGGAACGTCTGGAGAGTGTTGAGTTTACAGATACCTATGCAAATGCAAGCCAGGTAATTATCGTAAATAAGTAAGTTGACCCATGAAAAGAAAAGCTGCTGACAATCCTGCCGGCAGCTTTACTTACGGGAGAAAGTAAGACAGGTGGAAAAATGTGTGTATTAGGGATTTCACAACAGCTTTATAACAACTTTATAAAAGATGACCGGTATAAGTGGCTGCTGGAAGGTTTGGGGAATACACTGCTGATCACACTTCTGGCAGTGGTCATCGGTATTATCATAGGATTTCTGGTGGCTATTGTGCGTTCCAGCCATGACAAAAACGGTTCTTTTAAGATACTGAACGGAGTATTTAAGGTTTATCTGACGGTTATCCGCGGAACGCCTACCATGATTCAGCTTTTGATCATGAATTTTGTCATTTTCGGCAGTGTATCTCTCAATCCGGTTCTGGTGGGAGGTCTGGCCTTTGGTATCAACTCAGGTGCCTATGTGGCAGAGATCGTCCGTTCCGGTATTATGTCCGTAGACCAGGGGCAGTTTGAAGCCGGACGTTCTCTGGGGCTTAATTATTCCCAGACTATGAAGTCTATTATTATGCCTCAGGCGTTTAAAAATGTACTTCCGGCACTGGTAAACGAGATGATCGTGCTTTTAAAAGAGACTTCTATTGTGGGCTATATCGGAATGATGGATCTGACAAAAGGCGCTATGCTGATCCAGAGCCGTACTTTTAATGCATTCCTGCCTCTGCTGGCGGCTGCACTGATCTATCTGATACTGGTTATGATTTTAACAGCGTGCATGAATAAGCTGGAAAGGAAGTTGAGGACCAATGAGCGATAACAACATTTTATTGGAAGTGCAGGGACTTAAAAAGGCTTTTGGAGATAATAAAGTGCTGGACGGTATCACCACAGATATCCGACAGGGTGAAGTGGTTGCAGTCATTGGACCTTCCGGTTCCGGTAAATCTACATTTCTTCGTTCCCTGAACCTGCTGGAAGTGCCTACAGGGGGCAGGATCCTTTTTGAGGGAACAGATATTACAGACCCGAAAGTGGATATCAACCGTCACCGCCAAAAAATTGGCATGGTATTCCAGCAGTTTAATCTGTTTCCGAACATGACGGTAAAGGAAAATATCATGTTGGCGCCTGTCAAGTTAAAGCTTATGTCACAGAGTGAGGCGTCAAAGAAAGCGGACGAGCTTCTGACCAGGGTAGGACTGCCGGAGAAGGCTGACACATATCCCGATATGCTCTCAGGCGGCCAGAAACAGAGGATTGCTATTGCAAGAGCTTTGGCAATGAACCCGGATGTTATGCTGTTTGATGAGCCGACTTCTGCCCTTGACCCTGAGATGGTAGGGGAGGTGCTGGAGTTGATGAAAGAACTGGCACAGTCAGGTATGACCATGGTGGTGGTGACCCACGAGATGGGATTCGCAAAAGAAGTGGCTTCCAGGGTCATTTTTATCGATGAGGGGAAAATTCAGGAGGAAAACAGTCCAAAAGAATTTTTTGAAAACCCCAAAAACCAGAGATTAAGAGATTTTTTATCAAAAGTATTATAACCCTTCAGACAGGACAGGAGAGATGGACATGGAATCTCCCTGTCCTGTCATATTTTTAACAAAATCCATCCAAATATTGCAATAGAGGATTGAAAAATTTTGAATTTCTGTTAAAATGAAAAAGGTACGCAGACATTTTGAACTGTTATGGAATTTGACATAGAAAGATAAAGGAGAGAAAATATGAGTAAAAAACCAACCGTATTAATGATTCTCGATGGATATGGCCTGAATGATAACTGTGAGGCGAACGCTGTATGCGAAGCCAAGACCCCTATTATGGACCAGTTGAAATCCCAGTGCCCCTTTGTAAAAGGCAACGCCAGCGGAATGGCAGTAGGTCTTCCAGAAGGACAGATGGGAAATTCTGAGGTGGGACATCTGAACATGGGCGCAGGCCGTATTGTTTACCAGGAACTGACGAGGATCACAAAAGAGATTGAAGACGGAGATTTCTTTCAGAATGAAGCGCTGCTGAAAGCAGTACGCAATGCCAAGGAAAATAATTCTGCACTGCATTTATTCGGACTTCTTTCTGACGGAGGTGTGCACAGCCACAATACTCATGTGTATGGAATTCTGGAGCTGGCTAAAAGAGAAGGACTTTCCAAAGTATTTGTACACTGCTTCCTGGATGGACGTGACACTCCGACTACAGCAGGTAAAGAATATATCAAAGAACTGAATGATAAGATGAAAGAACTGGGTGTAGGCCAGGTGGCATCTGTAATGGGACGTTATTATGCCATGGACCGTGACAACCGCTGGGACCGTGTAGAGAGAGCCTACAATGTTATGACAAAAGGAGAGGGCAATCATGCAGAATGCCCAGTATGCGCAGTTAAGGATTCTTATGCTGCAGAGAAGACAGATGAATTTGTAGAACCCACAGCTATTGTAAAAGATGGTCAGCCTGTTGGACTTATTGAGGATAAAGATTCTGTGATCTTCTTTAACTTCCGCCCTGACAGAGCACGTGAGATCACAAGAGCTTTCTGTGACAACGAATTTACAGGATTTGCAAGAGAGAAGAGACTGGATCTGACCTATGTATGCTTTACGGAATATGATCCTACTATCCCAAATAAAGATGTGGCCTTCCACAAAGTGGCCATAGACAATACCTTCGGACAGTTTCTGGCTGCCCATGGCATGACACAGGCACGCATCGCAGAGACAGAGAAGTATGCACACGTTACATTCTTCTTTAACGGCGGTGTGGAAGAACCAAATGAAGGGGAAGACAGGATCCTGGTAAAATCCCCTAAAGTTGCCACTTATGATATGAAACCGGAGATGAGCGCTTATGAAGTCTGCGACAAGCTGACAGAGGCCATCCGTTCCGGCAAATATGATGTGATCATCATCAACTTTGCAAATCCGGATATGGTAGGCCATACAGGTGTGGAAGAAGCTGCTATCAAAGCCGTGGAAGCTGTAGATGAATGTGTCGGCAAGGCAGTGGATGCCGTGAAGGAAGTGGGAGGACAGATGTTCATCTGTGCAGACCATGGCAATGCAGAACAGCTGAAAGATTATGTGACTGGCGAAACCTTTACTGCCCACACAACAAATCCAGTGCCTTTTATCCTGGTGAATGCAGATCCGGGGTATGGTCTGAGAGAGGGCGGATGCCTTGCGGATATTGCGCCTACATTGATCGAGCTGATGGGAATGGAACAGCCGAAAGAGATGACCGGAAAATCTCTGCTCATCAGGAAATAATTTTATAAGTATAACAGGGTTTTAAAGAGCACTGTTTCCATAGACGGTTTGTGACCGAGTGGGAACAGTGTTCTTTTTGCATGGATGGCTGCAGGCAGCCGTTCATTGACGCACAGGACGGATCAGGGAGATTTCTCAAAACCGGAAGGGTCGAAAAACTTGCGGTAGACAGCAGGGGTGAAATCCAGGTCTTTTTTGAAAGCGCGGATAAAGTGGGAGGTGCTGGAAAAGCCGCATTCTGCAGCGATGGTATCTATGGACAGGGTGGTTTCCATGACCAGTTCTCTGGCACGCCGAAGGCGGAGGGTAGACAGATACTCATGGGGAGAAGAACCGGTCTCAGCTTTGAAGACCCGTGAAAAGTGATATTTGCTCAACGCGGTCTGGCGGGCAGCGTCTTCTACCGTCACAGGCTCCTGGAAGTGTGTTTCCAGATAGCGGCAGGCCTTTTGGATAGAAGGACTTAGGGGCTTCTGGATTTTGGCCGCGAGAGAGCCAAACAAGGCGTGGACCAGGGAGGAGAGGCGGTGGTCGTCAGGCTGCGGAAGCCTAAGCTGGTCCAATAGCTGTTGGAACGTCAGTGCAGCCTCTGATTTATTCCGGAATAAAGCCCCGTTTTTCTGATAGAGATATTCACAGTAGTCAGGGGTGATATTGCCGTCAAAGTGAAAGAACTGGAACCTTACCTGCTTTGGCGTGTAGTAGTAGTGGGGATACATACAGTCTAAAAGGACAATATCTCCCGTTGAGGCCATAAAAGTCTGTTCTCTGTATGTAAAACGCAGTTCTCCCGATAATATGCAGAAGAAAAGATAGGAGTGCAGACCGCTTCTGCATACCTGATAGGGCGGCACGCAGAGATATTCGGCACCCCAGTATACACAGAAGAGATGTTCTTTTGCGAATACTGAAGGGGAATGGAAGTAAATGCCTTTTTTGTTCATGATTCCCCGTTCTCCCGGAATCATACCTTCTTCATGAATTTTTTCTAACATCACAGATAGCCTCCTGACAGCACAAAATGTATATTAATGAGCATGAATGAGTAGTGAAATAACCTTAAGAATAGTATATATTATGAATTAGAAGCAAGCAAGATGGAAATGCAGAGACATGGGAATAACTAGTTTTCTCAGCGCACGTTTTGTTTATTTGTGGCTAAGTGCGCGCATTTTCTGTGGTGCGGGAAGGAGAGATATTTATGACATCCAGAGAAAGAGTTCGTGCGGCGTTTGAACACAGACAGCCGGATAAGGTGCCGGTGGATTTTGGGGGTATGTGCTGCTCAATGATCAATGCCATAGTGCTGAAAGATTTGCGGGCGTATTATGGGTTGGAGTACCGTCCGCCGAAGATCAATGACATGTCAACCATGACAGCTTTTGTGGAGCCGGATCTGGCTGACTGTCTGGGATGCGATGTGCAGCAGCTTTATAATTACGGGGATACTTACGGACATTTGAATACAGACTGGAAAGAGTGGAGATACCGCGGGGAGACAGTACTGATCCCCTCCAATGCGGTGGTGAAGGATGATGGAAAAGGCGGATATTTTGTCTATCCGGAGGGGGATGATTCCCTGCCTCCGTCCGGCCATATGCCGGCTAATGGATTTTATTTTGACAATCTTACGCGTACACCGGAATTTGACGAGGATGAGGCTGATCCGAATGATAATGTGGAGGATTATACCCGCGTAACGGATGAACAGATCGCATACCACAAAAAAGTTCTGGCGGAGGTAAAAGGCTCACAGAGAGCCATACAGGTAGGCCCAGGCTATTTTGGGCTGGGTGACGCAAATAATATCCCGGGACCAAACCTGAGAGATCCCAAGGGCATCAGAAGCATTCAGGAGTGGTATATGGCGCCTCTTCTCTATCCCGATTATGTGGAGGAGGTTTTTGAGAAGGGAACGGATATTGCCATTGAAAGCTTTAGAAAATACTGGGATGCCTTTGGCTCGGATATTGATATTCTGTTTATCTGCGGCACAGATTTCGGAACCCAGAGAGGTCCTTTCATGAGTCCGGAAGTATTCCGTGACCTGTATATGCCGTATTATAAAAAGATGAATGACTGGGTGCACGAGCATACAACGTGGAAGACCCTGAAACATTGCTGTGGGGGGATTTTCCCGATCCTGCCCTACATGATCGAAGGCGGGTTCGATGCCATCAATCCGGTGCAGTGTTCCGCGGAGGGAATGGATCCCAGGACGCTGAAAGATACATACGGAAAAGATATTGTATTCTGGGGCGGCGGTGTGGATACACAGCAGGTACTGCCCTTTGGCAGACCCGAGGAGGTGCGCAGACAGGTTCTGGAGAGACTGGAAATATTTTCAAAGGACGGCGGTTACGTGTTCAACACCATACACAACATACAGGCAAATACACCTATTGAAAATATAGCTGCCATGATAGAGGCAGTGAAAGAGTTTAATGGAGACAAGTAAAAATATTTAGACAAAAATGCAGGGTGAAACAAGGCGGGAATTTGTGAAAGTTTCCGTCTTGTTTTTGTGAAATCCATATGCTATGATTTATCTACATTTCAAATCTCGGAGCTATTCCGAAAATCAAAATAGGCCATTCGGCCGAAATTTCCAAATGTAAAGAAAAAGCAGAAGGGGTAAAAGGCCTTTACAGGAGACTTTGCGCCCTGATGCGGAAAGGGGCATTAATTTCATGAAAAAATGGAGGAAGATTCTGGCAGCAGGGCTTCTTGCAGTCCTTTTTTCTCATGCTGTCTGTGAGCAGGCCGTTTCCGCCGGAAGCGGTAAGGAAACCGTGTATGCAGAGGCACGCGGTTTGACCCGGGAGACAGCATGGGAGGGCAAAGGTCCTCCGTCCGGAGAATCAAAGAAACAGGGAAATAGTCCACAGATCATGAAAAAGGAGGCAGGGACAGTTAAAAAGGAGGCTGCAGTTAGAAAGGAGGCAGCGGATAAAGCTGAGAAAGAAAAATGTCTGGCCGATATGGAAGAAACGGACAGGCAGAAAAATCCGACGGATACAGAAGAAACGAGTAGACAAAGAAATCCGGCTGATCCGGAGGAGGCAGATAGGCAAAGAAATCCGGCTGATCCGGAAGAGGCAGACAGGCAAAGAAATCCGGCTGATCCGGAGGAGGCAGACAGACAAAAAAATCCGGACGATTCAGAAGATAAAGAGGAACCTGTGACCATGGGTCTGGAAGAAGATATGCCTGATTCCGGCCATATGCTGCCAAAGGACAGCAGTATGTCTTTCGAAAAGAGCGATGCGGAGCAGGACCAGGAAAAGGAACAAAAAGAAGAGGGACAGGATACATCTGAGCCGGTATTGGAAGTGCAGGTACCGGGACAATATACAAGAATCTCTGACATGTATCAAAGAAGTGCGTCCACCAGTACCTTACAGGTGGGGTGGCAGGAATCTCTGGGATCTATTGACCCCGGTCTTCTGAGTCTGGACGATCCCTATAATGTTTCCATTAAGTATGTGGATTCCAGTGACACCAACAATCCAGATATGCGCGGAAAATGGCGTCTTCTCTACTGTGTGCAGTATCAGCACAACGCGCCGGAAGGACAGATCACCTGGGACGGGGCAGGGCGTGTCTCACCCTCTATTGCATATCTCATGTACTGGGGCTGCCGTTACTGGGGTAAAGAGAGCCTGTGGCCAAATTACAGGACAGGATACGGCTGGAAATATGATGCCCTGGCTACCCAGTACGCGGTTCACATAGTCAACGGGGAGTTCTCCCTGAACACATTATATGCTCATCTCAAAGGATCTAAAAAAGAACAATTCTACAGCATCATCAACAAAATGGTTAATGATGCAAAATATTCCCCCTATTACACTCCCTTTACCGATGGATGGAGAACCTTTGAATACACCTTGTCAGAGACAAGCGTCACCTGGACAGCCCAGGCCTACAACGGCAAGGAGGGATTTACAACAAAATGGATCAGCCAGAATCTGTCGGACGGCCTGACAGACTGCAGCGAGTATATTACATCCAAAAAAGGAACAGCAGACAACGGTGCCACAGTTATCTGGAAGGACAGCGGCGATGCTTCTGCATTCAGAATCTGGATTCCCAAAACACAATACCTGCTGCTACAGGAAAAAGGTGCCAAAGTCACGGCTCAAATTTCAGGAAATCATTCCCTGTATCTGGCGGGCTGGGTCTATAAAAGCAATGATTCAAAATATCAGATGGTGACCATGCTGGAAGGCGGCGGCGGTTCTGCATCTCACAAGAAAACAGTCACGGCCCAGATTCCCAAAAAGGCAGTAAGCTGTTACATAGACCTTCAAAAGGCGGATAAGGATACCGGTGAGACAACCCCCCAGGGCAATGCTGAGTTTTCCGGTGCAGTATATGAAGTAAAGAATAAGAATGGCACTGTGGTAGATAAAATGACCACAAATTCATCGGGAAAAGCCACCAGCGTACCGCTCTCCACCGGAACCTATACAGTCAGGGAAGTTTCTGCCCCAAAAGGTTATGAACTGGATAAAAATACATACACGGTGACCTTTACCAATACAGACTTAAATCAGACGGTATACCGTAAAAGCGTACGCTCGGAAGAACCGGTAAAAAAGGGAAGTGTAACTTTGAAAAAGCTGTCCTCAGGGTCGGGCAAGGCTTTAAAGGGCGCAGTTTTTTATCTCTATACAAGCAAAAACCAGAAAGTAGGCGAGTATACCACAGATGATAAGGGATGTATCACGGTTGATAATTTACCCTGGAACAGTTATTTTTTCATCGAACAGACAGCACCGGAGGGCTATGAGCTGTCCGATGAAAAGATAGGATTTTCTATAAATGAGGAAACATCAGGAGGGATAGTGGAGGTCACTGCAGTGAATAAACAGAAAACAGTAAAGATAGTTCTGGAGAAAGAGATAGATGCCCATGAGATCAATTTTGCCAACGGTAATCCTATTTTCCTTTTTGAAGTGAAGGGTGAGGATTTGGAAGGGAAGACACATATCCTGCACGGGATTTTGGAATTTACCAAAGAGTATGTAGAGCAGAGGAAAGATGAGAGCGGTAAGGTGCGCAAAACAGTCACATTTCAGGAACTGCCTGCCGGCATTTATACGGCAAATGAGATGAAAGTAATGCGGTATTCACTGAAAGATATTACGGAAATATCAGGAGGCAGGAGAGAAAAAGACACCGTTGTATTTGATCTGGTCCAAAATGATGAGGGTCATGCAGTTTTTATCAACCAAAAGGATGAATGGCAGGATTGGTCAGACACATCTGTCTGCGAAAATATTATTTTGAAGAGGGAAAAGAAAGAAAATGAGTGAAGTCAGAAAAAGAGAAATGCTGAGAGATGGCGGGGCATTGCTGCTGTTGATCCTTCTGCTGACAGTGTCCGGCCTGGCTGTGGGCGTGGGGAGTGCCTATTTCAGTGACCAGGACGCACGCAGCAACAAGATCAGGCCAGGTGACAGTAATCTGGAAATAACAGAGGAATTTCATCCGCCGGATGAACTGAAACCCGGAGAGGTGATTGCCAAAAGTGTACAGGTCATCAATAAGGGAAGATCAAACTGCTTTATACGGTGTAGGCTTCTCATGGATGATGAGGAGATTCTGCCATATCTGACCCTGGAAACAGATACGGACAATTGGGAAAAGTCTGAGGATGGATATTATTATTACAAAAGTGCGCTGGAGATAAGAGAGATCACAACAGAACTGATGAAAGAGATCGTTATATCAGAAGATGTGCCGGAAGAACTGCTGAAACGGGGATTTGCCCTGAGTGTCTATGCGGAATCTTATCAGCAGGGCCAGTTTTTAAAAGATGCCTGGCAGGAAGCCTGGAGACATTTTGAAAAAAATCAAAAATCAGGGAACGAGGAGAGGGATGTATGAGAAGTAAGAGATATTTTCCGCTGCTGTGCATTTGTTTCCTGCTGGCAGGAGCAAGTCTGCCCATCCCTGTTTTTGCAGGGCAGACGGGAGGCCTGGAGAAGGCAAAGGGGAAAGTGGATATCAGACTGGAAGAATTTACACTGGATAAAAACGGGAGAGAGATACCCTGGAAGGACCTGGAGGCTGTAATGCCAGGACAAGAAATAGTAAAGATCCCCAGAGTCACCAACCTGCAGAATGAATGCGAAATCAGGGCTAAGATTGAGCTGGTCATGGGCAGGGAGGTGGAGATGCCTATAACGGAGGACATGATAAAAGGGATGCCGAAAGGATGGAAAAAGCGGGAAGACGGCTGGTATTACTATGAGAAAAAATTAAAGAAAGGAGAGAATATCCACATCTTCCGCTCTTTTACCATTCCTTCAGAATGGGATACAAAATATGACGAGAAAGGAAATATCAGAAAATATTATACAGAGAACAGTCTTGATATTATTGTGACAGTGGAAGCAGTGGGGGATGGAGACTGGACAAGTGAAAAAAAGACGGTACATTCTCCAAAAACAGGGGATGACGCAGCAGTGATCCTTACGGCTGTTCTGTGTTTGGGATCTATAGCAGCATTTATTGCGGCGTGGAAATGGAGAAGACAATGAGAAGAGCATGTTATCTGACAGGAGAACTACTGTACTGGATCCTTTGTCTGACCCTGATACTCAATATTATTTTATGTATATTCGGTATTCGCCCTTTTATCGTAGTCAGCGGCTCTATGGAACCTGCTATTAAAACTGGAAGTATATCCTGGGTAAACTGCCGCGCAGATGCAAGACACATGGAGCGGGGGGATATACTGGCTTTTGAAAGAAATGACGGGGAACTGGTCCTGCATAGAATTGTCCGCAGGACAGAGGCGGGAATGGTGACAAAGGGGGATGCCAATAAAGTGCCGGATGCGGCTTTGGTGAGGGCACATCAAATAAAGGGCAAGGTTCTGTTTACGGTTCCGTATGTGGGAAAAGCGTTTATGAAGAGCACAAAAGAGTTTGCCGCGTTTTTTATAACAGGCAGTTTAATTCTATTTATCACATTAAAAACAGTGAAAATTTCAGGAGGAACATATCATGAGAAAAATAACGTTAAAAAGTAAAAAACAAGCATTTATTTTAGGCCTGGCATTAGGGACAGTGCTTCTGATCGGAAGTGCCGCAGCCTATTTTACGGATACAGAACAGGTGAAAAATCATCTGACCATCGGAAAAGTAGATATTACACTGACAGAACCAAAATGGGATGCGGTACCGGAAAAAGAAAAACAGGATATAACGCCTAATAAAAAATTGATCAAGGACCCTAAAGTGACCAATGTGGGAATAAATGATGCATTTGTCTTTGTCACAGTGCAGGTGCCTGTTGCCAACGTCATTACCGCAAATCAGGATGGAAGCAGAAATCCTAAGGCACTCACAGAGCTTTATTCCTGGACAGTCAACAGCGGCTGGACAAAAATGGGAAATGCGGCTGATATCAAAAATGAGAGTAATATAGTAGTGGCCCATGAATATAAGTATGTATACGGAACAGAATCTGCCTGTACTGCGCTGGCAAAAGGCATCACAACACCGGAGTTGTTCAGCTCTGTAACCTTTGCCAATGTGATCGAAGGAGAGAAGATGCCTGATGGAACTTCCATGGAGGAGGCAGAGACAGATATTGATCTGAAGGCTTTTGCCATTCAGACCACAGACCTCACAGAGAAGGATGTGACAGACCCGGCAAATGTTTGGAAAATTTTTGAAACGCAGAACAAATCATGACGGAGTAAAATAATTTGTCAAGGCATATTTTTAACGGAGCCAGACAATACTAGTTTTGTATGAAGAAATTGCAGGAGGTAATGCCATGAATCGTTATTTACCAATACGAAAGGTATACGCCAGAGAAGTATTAGACTCCAGAGGAAATCCGACAGTGGAAGTAGAAGTGACAGTCGGTGAAGGAATAGTGGGAAAAGACGGGGTGACGGGAAGGGCCATTGTACCCTCCGGTGCATCTACGGGCAGGTTTGAGGCAGTTGAACTGAGAGACGGAGAAAAAAGGTACAGAGGCCTGGGTGTCCAGAAGGCTGTGAACAATGTCAACGTTAAGCTGGCAGATGCTGTGCTTGGAGAAAACGCACTGAGACAAAGCTATATTGACAGTCTTCTTCTTGAAGCAGACGGAACAGACAACAAAGAGCATATAGGTGCCAACGCAGTTCTGGGAGTATCCCTGGCTGTGGCAAAGGCGGCTGCCAAAGCACTGAAACTTCCTCTTTATCAGTATCTTGGCGGATGTCATGCAAAGAGAATGCCGGTTCCCATGATGAATATTCTAAATGGAGGTGCTTGTGTTATTATAATGACACAAGGCAGAACCCCTTATAATACAAGGGCTCTAGCGATTTAGTCCTAAATAAATTTCGTAACCAATCAACGAATTTATGAAGGAAAGGCCTCTCTTTTATAAATAACACAGTACAGAAGTAATAGAATTTCAGAACTCTGCTGAGATGTATTTACTATATCACGAAAGCGGTGATAATTGAATAAAAATATATTTTGGACTGAATTAGCTCGCATGAGATTTATATCTCAGCTGTCTGATTCAGTCTTTTTATTTAACAAGAAAGAAGGGAAAGATTATGGCAAAAGTAATTTCTATTGTAAACCAAAAAGGGGGAACGGGAAAATCAGCATGTACAGCTAATTTAGCAGTAGGATTAGCACAAAAGAATATGAAAGTGTTAATCGTTGATGCCGATCCACAGTCTGATGTATCCGCAGGATTTGGATATCGTGATTGTGATGAAAGTAATGAAACACTTACAGCTCTTATGGATACAGTAATGAAAGATGAAGATATTCCTTCAGACTGTTATATCAGGCATCAGGCAGAAGGAATAGACATTATCTGTTCTAACATTGGACTGGCAGGTACGGAAGTACAGTTGGTAAATGCAATGAGCAGGGAATATGTATTGAAACAGATTTTATATGGTATCAAGGATCAATATGATGCAATTATCATTGATTGTATGCCATCATTGGGAATGATCACAATCAATGCACTGGCTGCATCAGATGAAGTACTAATTCCGGTTGAAGCGTCTTACCTGCCAATCAAAGGATTGCAGCAGTTATTAAAAACAATCGGTAAGGTCCGTAAGCAAATCAATCCGAAGCTGCAAGTCGGTGGAATTTTGTTTACGATGGTCGATGCTCATACGAATGATGCCAGGAATAATATGGAACTTCTCAGAAATGTATATGGAAGTCAAATTCATATCTTCGATAATTATATTCCATTTTCTGTAAGAATGAAGGAAGCAGTCAGAGAAGGACAGAGTATTTTCTCTTATGATCCGAAAGGCAAAGCTACGGAAGCTTATCGGAGAGTGACGGAGGAGGTGCTGAAAGATGCCATCTAAAAAAAGAGCAACTCCCGTTTCCTTACAGCCGCTTGATGCATTGTTTGGAACAAACGAAGAGACAACCAATGGAATTAGTGAGATAGCAATAGGAAGTCTTCATCCATTTACGAATCACCCGTTTCAAGTAAGAGATGATAAGAAAATGGAAGAATTAGCAGAAAGTATTACACAATATGGCGTGTTGGTTCCTGGTATTGTGCGTTTGAGAGAGGCCGGTGGTTATGAGCTGGTAGCTGGTCATCGGCGAAAACGAGCATGTGAACTTGCTGGACTAGAGAAAATGCCGGTTATCATCAAAGATCTTACGGATGATGAAGCGACGGTGATTATGGTAGATTCCAACATTCAACGAGAAGAGCTGCTGATCAGTGAAAAGGCATTTGCTTATAAAATGAAATATGAGGCGTTAAAGCGTCAGGGAAAACGGTCTGATTTAACTTCTTGCCAAGTTGGCAAGAAGTTGGCGGCAGAAGAAGTCAGTCAGAATACAGGAGATAGTTCCAGACAGATTCTTCGATATATTCATCTGACAGAGTTAGTAGCAGAGCTATTAGAATTGGCAGACGAGAAGAAGCTTCCCTTTAACACAGCTGTTGAAGTTTCTTATTTGAGAACTGAAGAGCAGCAGATATTACTTCAGTATATGAGTAATCACAATATGGTACCCTCCATGAAGCAGGCAAAGGAATTGAAACAAATTTCAAAAGAGCGGATGTTGACGTATTCAGAGATTGACCAGATTTGCATGAATGAAAATACTGAAAAAGTTCAGGTGCAGATTCCGGCGAAGAAATTGAAACAATATTTTCCAGAGACATATACAAAGACTCAGATGGAAGAAATTATATTTATGCTTCTGGCATCGTGGGCAGAAAGAGAGGGTAAAGAATGAGCAATGAAGATATGGCAAGTAGAATACAAGTCTATATGAAAAAGATAGAAAAGATACGTGTTAAACGGATGAAAAGAGAGAAGTTTAAACATTTGTTGAAAACATTAGGATTATCAGCAGGAAGGAAGTGAAAGGATGGCTTTAAAAATTGTACGAAGATATGATGCGAATGGAAGGGAGCTTACGGAGAAAGATCTGGAAAACTTTCGATTGGATTCTCCTGTGGTTAGAGAAATATTGGCAAACCTTAATCGGGAGGTGGCGGAAGGAATCAGACAGAGGGAGAAAAAAGGTGACGATTGAAGACGTAATTAAAAAATCAATTCTGCCGCTGGCATTTATGGTATTCTGGTTTTGGATGACAAAAACAATTATGAAAGTCAGCGGACAGACGGATTGGTTCTGGTGGATATTTATTGCCGGATTACCATTTGGAATACATAAAATGCGGCTGATTCTAATCCCAAGAGGAATGGATACCACAGCAACACTTGGTATGGCTGCATTAAGTGTCATCATTGGAGCATTGATCGGAAGTATCATGATTCCAGTGTATGTGATCAGAGCGATATACGTTTTTATACGATATATCATTGAAAGGTAGAAAATTAGTTTGATAAGAGGCAGGCTTGCGAAAACAAAAATCGCAAGTCTGCCTCTTTTTTTGTGCCGTGTGTCCAGCGAAGCTGGATCACACTTGCCGGTGAAAGTCCGGTCACGGTAATCGCCAGTGAGCCGTGTAGCTAAACTCGGTGCGTTGTAGTAATACAGGGTGCTAAGCGAGTGGATAAAGTAACCTCGACAAGAGGAGCGAGCAATCATGCAGACCGTAACATTAAGTGAATTCTGCCGTATCGTTAAAAAGGTCTCTGATAGGAGAGCAAAGAGAAGTTGAGCCCTGGGTATATGGGCGAAAACCATGGAACGTGTGAAGAAACTGGAAAGCAGCACGGAAGAATCTCTCGGTATAAAGGAAGCGGTATGTATGAAAAGTGTGGTTCGGAACTGGAGAGACCCTACCCATCACCAAAAGGTAAAAAGAAAGCGTATAAGCTTGGCGAAATCGTATTTCTGATGGGAGGGAGTCGGAGAGGAACATAGTACCGATAATGGCTGTGCAAGAAAACGCAGTTTATGGGAAGGTTCCTTACTTCATTCAAGTTTGTAGAGAGGGTAAGAGTGAGAGAATGTCATGCAGACTAATAACTCCAAAGAAAAAGTTCGACAACTTCAAAACAAACTATATCTGACAGCCAAGAAATGTGACAGCCGAAGATTTCATGCACTGTACGACAAGGTGTATCGGGATGATGTACTTTTCGAGGCATGGAAACGGGTAAAAGCTAACAAAGGTTCCAGTGGTGGAGATGGAATCAGAATCGAAGATATTGAAGCGATGGGAATTGAAAAATACCTGTCAGAAATCAAATCGGAACTGATGGATGGAAAGTACAAACCATCCCCAGTAAAGCGAGTTATGATACCAAAACCAGACGGAAGTGAAAGACCTCTTGGAATACCAACAGTCAAGGACAGAATTGTGCAAATGGCTACCAAGATAGCAATAGAGCCAGTATTCGAAGCTGACTTTAGAGATTGTTCCTATGGATTCCGACCGAAAAGAAGTGGCAAGCAAGCACTGGAAGTGGTAAGGAAAGCGTGTAACAACAAGGGCTATTATGTAGTAGACGCAGATATTGAGAAGTTCTTTGATAACGTAAACCAAGATAAGCTGATGAAACTGGTAGAGCAGAGAATATCAGACCGTAGGATATTGAAGCTGATAAGACAATGGTTAGTATCAGGAGTATTATACGGAAATGTACTGACAATCTCTGAACTGGGAACAAGCCAAGGTTCAGTTATATCTCCGTTATTGGCAAACATCTACTTAAATACACTGGACAGACTGTGGGAAAAGTATGGACTTACTCACGGTATTCTTGTAAGGTACGCAGATGATACAGTAATCATCTGCAAGAATAAGAAAAGTGCAAATCACGCACTGAACTTATTGCAGTACATCATGGCAAAACTGGATTTAAAGCTACACCCAGTAAAAACAAAGATTGTCAGCATGTGGGACGGAAAAGAGGGATTTGACTTTCTTGGAATGCACCACAGAAGAATGACAACGGAAACAAGCAAAGGACAATTGTATAAAGAAACTTATCAGTATCCGAGCAGGAAAGCTATGAGGAAAATGAAAGTAGAAATTAAAAGAAATGTAAACAGTCGAAGTCTGCTGATTGCAAAGGAAGAGGATTTAATAAAGAATCTAAATCCGAAAATCACAGGTTGGAAGAATTATTATTCCACCAAAACAAATGAGAAATGGATGCAGGCATTGGACTGGCACATTATCTGTACCTTTACAAGATGGTATAACAAGAAACACCAAAGGCGTAAACATATGTCAAGAGTGGGATTTGTTAGAAATAGCATTTACGAAAAAGGATTAAAGAAAATGGCTAGAGCATGACGTAATGCTGTAGAAAGAAGAATGTTGGAAAGCCGTGTGAGGGAGAACCTCATGCACGGTTTGATGAGGGGCGGATGAAATTTCTCATCCGCCTACTCTACTAAAAACAGGCAGTTCAGGGTAAATCCCTTTTGCAAATATAAATTTTGGAGGATTTCATTATGAGAGAGCGAATTGAAAGCAAGCATGTAACAAAAGAAATCAAAAGTCAGATGCCAGTGATTCCGGTTGAGATTATCAAAGAAAGAGGTTGTACATTCTGCCCATATTATCTGGGAAGCTATGAGAAACAACCACGATGCATGATGAAAAATTGTGCCTGGGATGATGAAAATGAGCGTTTTCATCCAGTTCTTCGTGAACTGATTCCATTTTACAAAGAGAAGATGGAAAAAGCAGAAGAGAAGTTCCTGGCAATGAAAAAGATTTACACAACGCTGTTAGGAATGTTTGCCGATGAAATGAAGCAGGAAGAGTTGGAAAAAGATGAATGTTACGGATGTGCCTATGGAAAATGTGGACCATGTATCGGTATCTGTTACAAATCAATGAAAGCATAGGAGGGTTAAGCCAATGAATACAACAGTTATTTCCGGGCGCTTGGTAAGAAATCCCGGATACAACGAAGTGGAGAATGAAAAAGGACTTCATAAGATTGCCAAGTTTGTTCTGGCAGTCAGAAGAAATTATTCCGATGAAGTTAGTTTTATTCCGGTAAAGGCTTTTGCAAAGAAAGCAGAATTTGCCAGAGATTATCTGATGCAGGGAACGAAGGTCATGGTGGAAGGTGAGATTGTCACGGGTAATTATGAAGATAAAGATACCGGGAAAAAGATCTATACCACCGAAGTGTATGCAAACCGGATTGAATTTGCAGGTGCAAAAATGGTTGACAGACCACCGTTTCCAGAAGATGCGGAAGGGTTCTTAGAGATTCCAGAGGGCATGGAAGAGGAAATGCCGTTTAGATAGAGGAGGATAAAAGATGGTTTTAGTAGATCAGGCGTATATGGTAGGGCATATGAAAAATGCCGATGGAAGTATCAATAACAAAAATGTAGTGCTGTCAGCAGCATGTGAAGCTGCAGAACTGTTCCAGTGCATGATGTCAGTAAATCAGAAACTGGAGGACTGGCAGAGATTTAACCACACTTTGGAGATGCATCTGAGAAGTGTGGAATGTGAGAAAATCCATGATATCTGTCAGGCAGTATATGGAATGAAATATCCGTCCAATGAACTGGAAGGATTGTATCTGTCAAGGGAGGATGAACAGATATGCCTGCTGTACTATCAGGTATTTGTGGGTATGCTGGAAATCAATATTACTTCAGCCGAAGTGCTGTACAAACAGAAGGAGGAAACAATCAATGAGTAAGATGGAGTATATGCCGGTAGATTGTCTGCAGGTGCCAAAGATGCTGTTCCAGATGGATAAATACAAGAATCTGTCAAATACAGCAAAGATTTTATACAGCTTATTTCTGGATCGTTTAAAATTTGCGGTGCAGAATGGCTGGGTAGATGGTGAAGGGGATTTGTTTGTAATCTATCCGAAAAGTGAAATGAAAAAAGACTTGAATACGACCAGATATGGAGTAGATCAGGCAGTACAGGAACTGGTTCAGATTGGTAATCTGGTGCGTATCATTCCAAACAATGGAAAGGCGAACCACTTTTATATCAATGATATTTATGAAAATGAGATGGAGGAAGAATCAATGATGACATTAGACAGAATTATGGCAAATATGCCGATGGAAGAAAGAGAAATTATCATGGACAAGATGGTGAAAGCATCCAGAGATATTCTGGGAACAATTGCAGATATGGGATATCTGGATGAATATGAGACACCACTGACTCCTATGGAAGAGCGTGGCTATTACGATGAAGAAGGTAATCTTGATATTGATGCCGTAGAAGCCGATGGCTATGAGTTTGGTATGGATCTGGCATTTGGCGTGTTATCTGTTTTTGATGGAAAGCCTGAACGTGTACTGGAAATTCAGAAATATGTAAATGAACAGTATGAGTGCTGCTCTAATAAGAAGTTTATGAAAGTTCTGGAAACGATCGCACGAATGAATGGAAACGAAGAGGTTTATATCGAGGATATGTATGCCTGCAATAAAGAAGCAAGAAATTATTATCTGAGCGAGTTAATGATGTGCTTCAACTTTGTGTTTAATGAGATGTGTCATGGAACAGGCAGTGCAGCAGGGTGTGATTTTAATAATGAGGAAGAATAGGAAATAAGCTATGGCAGATTTTGAATATTTCAGAGCAGAAGAATCTGACCAGTTTTCTTTTTTTCGGATACCAAAAGCTCTGTTCACAGAAAAAGAGTTTGCAAGCCTGTCTACAGACGCAAAGCTCCTTTACGGAATTCTGCTTGATCGAATCAGCCTATCCAAGAAAAATGGCTGGATTGACGGTGATGGTTATGTCTATATCATTTACACGATTGCAGAATTGCAGGAACTATTGCGAATGTCGCATACGACAGTGACAAAGCTTCTTTATGAGCTTGACAGTGTGCATGGGATTGGATTGATTGAACGGTATCGGCAGGGGAATAATCGTCCCTCTGTCATATACGTGAAAAATTTTGTGAAACGGATTAGAGGAAAGCCCGTAAGATACTTTGCTTCTGGAACGCCAGAAACTGGAAATCCGGACTGCAAGGAATTGGAAATCCGGATTGCAAGAAACTGGAAGTCCGGAACGCAAAAAAATAGAAGTCCGGACTGCAAGAATCTGGATGGAAGTAATACTAAGATAAATAAGACTGAAAAGAATCATACTGATAAGAGTAAGGGCAATACTCCCGCTCTGGAAGAAAAATTCAGTCAGTATGGTAGATTTAAAAATGTTGTTCTGTCGGAAGCTGAACTGCAGGAGTTGATGACAATATTTCCATGGGATTATCAGAAACGGATTGATCATCTTTCTGTTTATATGAAATCCAGTGGAAAAGAGTATCAGAATCATTTTGCAACAATCTGTCTTTGGGCAGAACGGGATGGAGGCAGGGGAGAAATGGATAAATATGAATTTCAGGAAGGAGAAAGCCTGTGATGGAAAATAAAGTAACAGCAGATTATCTGGATGAAGAGGGATGTCTTCATTGTGGTATCTGTGGAAAAAGAAAACAGATGAAAGTTAGTCTGATGGGATTTGAGCATGTAGTGTCCTGTTTGTGTGAATGCGAGGTAAAAGCCAGGCAGGAACTTGATGAAAAGATGCAGCGGGAAGAAGCACAGCGATTGCTTTATCAGAGAAAATCCGTCGGACTTCGGGAAAGAAGATTCTGGGAATGGAAATTTGAAAATGACAATGGAAGCAACCAGAAGATACTAATTGCCAGGCAGTATGTAGAAAACTGGACAGATATGAAGAGAAAAAATGTAGGATTGCTTTTGATGGGACCAGTTGGAACCGGGAAAAGTTTCTTTGCAGGCTGTATTGCAAATGCACTTTTGGAACAGGGAGAACGTGTCATGATGACGAATTTTTCCAGGATCTTAAACGAAATGACCAGCTATCAGGCAGATAAGAACCAGATTATACAAAATCTTGTGGATTATCCGCTGCTGATTATTGATGATTTAGGAATAGAACGAAATTCCGAGTTTGCTTTGGAGCAGGTCTATAATGTGATAGATAGCCGTTATTGTAAAATGCTTCCGCTGATCGTAACAACGAATCTGGGACTGAATGAAATGAAATCCACAGATTTGGATACTGCCCATCAGCGTATTTACAGCAGAATACTTGAAATGTGTGTTCCCATCTATTGTGGTGGAGAAGATAAGAGAAAAGAAGAAGGGACAGAAAAACTCGTACAGGTGCAGAACCTGATTACCGGTTAATCTGTCTTTTTTCATTAAAGGGGGTGATTGCCATGATTACAGATCTGGACAGCAGTTGAATCGCTGAAAGGAGGGAAAAGTCATGCAGGAAGAGGTAACTCAGAAAACGGTCACGTTCTGTATTCGGGCAACTAAGATTACAGCAGACCTGTTGAAAAAGGTTCTTGTTGCGTATCTGCGTCATCAGAAGCAGAAATCAGTAGAGAAGAAAGCACAGAAAAATCAGCCGAAACAGGGAAAGGTCACGGTAAAAGAGCTGGCAAAACAGAATGCCGGGATGGTCAATATCGAGATCACGGACAAAAATATCAAGTCCTTTGAACGGTATGCTAGAAAATACGGGATCAATTATGCTTTGAAAAAAGACAAGAGCAAAGAGCCTCCGGTTTATCTGGTATTTTTCAAGGGACGTGATCAGGATGCCCTCAATGCTGCTTTCCGTGAGTTTTCCCAGAAACAGATTCAAAAAGCGAATAAGCCTTCCATTCATAAGCGTCTTGCAGCTTACCGGGCAATGATGCCAAAGAAGACGAAGGACAAAGTAAAGAACCGGCATCAGGAGCAGAGTCGATGAAAAAGAAAAGCGGCAAAACTCTGATGCAGAAGTGGAAGAATAAAATCGGGGGTAAGCTGTCCGCCCTGGATAAAAAGAAACTGGTTCTTACAAATATCCCTTATGCTCTGGCTGCTTTCTATGCAGACCGGGCATTTTTTCTTTACCGGAACAGTCCGGGAGAAGATATGGGGAACAAACTTTTATATGCAATGGAACACGCAGACCGGATTTTTGCTGGTTTTGTGTTAAGCAATAACTGGAAAGATCTGCTAGCAGGTATTGTTGTTGCAGTCGTTCTGAAAGTGTTGGTCTGGCAGAAACAGGCAGACGCAAAGAAATTACGGAAAGGCATCGAGTATGGTTCAGCCAGATGGGGAACCGCAGAGGATATCAAGCCTTATATGTCGGAAGATCCATGGATGAACATTCCATTGACAGCAACAGAAGCACTGACCATGGAGAGTAGACCGAAGCAACCGAAGTATGCAAGAAATAAAAATATAGTGGTCATCGGCGGCAGTGGTTCCGGTAAGACACGTTTTTTCGTAAAACCATCGGTCATGCAGATGAACTGTTCCATGGTCATTACAGATCCGAAGGGCACTCTGATCGAGGAGTGCGGAAAGATGTTGACAAAAGGACCACCAAAGAGGGATAAAGATGAAAATGTCATCAAAGATAAATCCGGAAAAGTGGTGCATGAGCCTTATGTGATTAAGGTTCTGAATACCATTAACTTTTCCAAATCCCTTCATTACAATCCGTTTGCTTATATACGGTCTGAAAAAGATATCTTAAAGCTGGTGACGACAATTATTGCCAATACCAAAGGGGAAGGTGAAAAATCTTCCGAAGATTTTTGGGTGAAAGCAGAGAAATTGCTCTACACAGCACTGATTGCTTTTATCTGGTATGAAGGGGATGAAGAGGAAAAAAATCTGAATACCCTTCTGGATCTTTTGAATGAAAGCGAAACCCGTGAAGAGGATGAAACTTACCAGAATCCAGTGGATATGATGTTCCAGGAACTGGAAGAAAGAGATCCGCAGCACTTTGCGGTCAGACAGTATAAAAAATACAAAATGGCCGCCGGCAAAACCGCAAAATCGATTTTGATTTCCTGTGGAGCCAGACTTGCCCCATTTGACATCGCAGAGCTTCGTGAGATCATGTCTTATGATGAAATGGAACTGGATAAGATCGGTGACAGGAAAACAGCCTTGTTTCTGATTATGTCCGATACAGATACAACCTTCAACTTTGTGATTGCGATGCTGCAGTCGCAGCTTTTCAATCTGCTTTGCGATAAGGCAGACGATGTATATGGTGGAAGACTTCCGGTGCATGTACGTGTCATCGCTGATGAGTTTGCCAACATCGGGCAAATTCCTCAGTTTGACAAGCTGATTGCAACTATCCGAAGCAGGGAAATCTCTGCTTCTATTATTTTGCAGTCACAGAGTCAGCTCAAGGCAATGTACAAGGATAGTGCAGATACCATTCTGGGTAACTGTGATACTACACTATTTCTTGGTGGAAAAGAGAAAACTACCTTAAAGGAAATGAGTGAACTTCTGGGTAAGGAAACCATTGATCTGTATAACACTTCGGAAACGAGGAGCAATCAGAAGTCCTTTGGATTGAATTACCAGAAAACAGGCAAACAGCTGATGACAGAAGATGAGATTGCAGTCATGGATGGAGGAAAATGTATCCTGCAGATTCGTGGTGCCAGACCATTTTTCTCAGACAAATATGATATCACGAAACACAAAAATTATCGGTTTCTTGCAGATGAAAATGAGAAAAACCGATACAAAGTAGAAAAAGAGTTAAATCCGCAGTACACACCGAAACCCGAAGAAGAGGTGGAGGTAATTCAGGTGGAGCTGTCGGAGTAACCTTGGGAATGAACGAAAAATAATGAGGAAAGGAATAACTGACATTAGGTGCGCCGGCTTTTTAGTCGGTGTTTTTTCATTCCCGTAAACACCTGAAAGAAGTCAGTTTTGGTGAATGTATATGGCATTTTTTAGCAGTGCAATTACAACTTTAAAAACTCTTGTAGTCGCAATCGGCGCAGGTCTTGGCGTGTGGGGTGTCGTAAACCTTCTGGAAGGATATGGAAATGACAATCCCGGCGCTAAGAGCCAGGGCATCAAACAGCTGATGGCTGGTGCCGGAATCATGCTGCTGGGAACTACCCTGATTCCACAGCTGGCAACATTGTTCTCTTAAGAGGAGTGGTAGATGAACACCATCATTGAGAGAATTACGGAAGCGATAAAGGATATCCTGATCGGGCTTATTAAGTCAAGTTTGGATAACATGTTCACGTCTGTCAATGAGCAGGTGGGAACCATAGCCGGGCAGGTGGGACAGACACCGCAGGGATGGAATGCAGGGATTTTTAATCTGATTCAGAATATATCCCAAACGGTGATTGTCCCCATTGCGGGACTGATCATCACCTTTGTCCTGTGCTATGAATTGATCACGATGGTAACACAGAAAAACAATTTCCATGAATTTGAGACTTATAACATTTTCCTCTGGATCTTCAAAGCGTATGTAGCCATTTATCTGGTGACAAATACGTTCAATATCACGATGGCGGTCTTTGATGTTGGCCAGCATGTGGTCAACAATGCCGCCGGGGTGATATCAGGAAACACTGCGGTGGATGCAACAGAAGCAATTTCACGGATTGTGGATGCCCTGGAGGATATGGAGTTAGGGGATTTGTTCCTGCTATCCATGGAAACGATGTTGATCAGTGTTACCATGCACATTCTGTCAATTATCATTACGGTAATCTTGTACGGAAGAATGATAGAAATTTACCTTTATACTTCCATAGCACCAATTCCGTTTGCCACCATGACCAATAAGGAATGGGGTAATATCGGAAACAACTATTTAAAAGGCTTGTTCGCACTGGCATTTCAGGGATTCTTCATGATGGTCTGTGTGGGAATTTATGCAGTTTTAGTAAATGCAATGACCATATCCAGTGACCTTCATGCAGCAATGTTTTCAGTAGCGGCTTATACCGTGATTCTTGCATTTTCATTATTCAAGACCGGAAGCCTTAGCAAATCAATATTCAATGCCCATTAGCGGGCAGGAAAGGAGCGCATACCATGGCGTATGTACCAGTACCAAAAGACCTTACCAAGGTCAAAACAAAAGTAGCATTAAATCTGACAAAGCGGCAGTTGATTTTCTTTTCACTTGCCGCAGTTGTGGGAATTCCGTTTTATCTGGTCATGAGAAAACCAATCGGTTCTAGTATCGCAGCCATCCTGATGGTAACGATCATGCTTCCGTTTTTCTTCATGGCAATGTATGAAAAAGACGGTCTTCCCTTTGAAAAAGTGGTGGCAAATATCATTCGACAGAAGTTTATCTGTCCGGCAGTAAGACCATATAAGACAGAAAATTTTTATCAGGAGATTTCCACCCTTGTGAAAAAGGAGGGTGTGCCGGATGGCAAAAAAGACAAAGCAGGAGGCTCAGCAGGAGCGTCTGTCCGTGGCGGAAAAAAGAAACCGTCAGGAAAGAAGAAACAAAAAAAGCAGAAAAGAAAGAGAACAGGAAAAGCGTAAGAAGAAACAGGAACGGGATCGCAGGAAACAGAAAAGCATTCCTACAACTGCACAGCAGAGCATTCCGTATATTCGGATGCTGCAGGATGGTATCTGCCAGGTGACAAAGACCTTTTTCTCTAAGACGATTCAGTTTTATGACATCAATTATCAGCTGGCTTTAAATGAGGATAAGACCACGATATTTGAGAATTACTGTGATTTCTTAAATTACTTTGATTCTTCCATCAGTGTGCAGCTGTCCTTTATCAATCAGCAGGTGGATGTGGCAGAATTTGAGAAAAGTATTGATATTCCGGATCAGAACGATGACTTCAATGCCATTCGTGAAGAATACCGTACCATGTTGAAGAATCAGCTTTCCAAGGGAAATAATGGTCTGGTAAAGACAAAGTATATCACTTTTGGAATCGAGGCGGAAAGCCTGAAGGTGGCAAGACCAAGGCTTGAAAGAATCGAAACAGATATCTTAAACAACTTTAAGATTCTGGGAGCACAGGCACATTCCCTGAATGGTCTGGAAAGGCTGGAGATTATGTATCATGTGTTTAACCAGGATCGGATCGAACCATTTAAGTTCCAGTATAAGATGCTGCCGGAAACCGGATTAAAGACCAAAGATTTTATTGCACCGGCTTCCTTTAACTTTTCCAAGAATCAGACATTTATGATGGGAAGAACGATGGGGAGTGTGAGTTACCTGCAGATTCTTGCACCGGAGCTGACAGACCGGATGCTTGCAGACTTCCTGGATGTGGATGACAGCATCAATGTCAACATTCATATCCAGTCCATTGATCAGAGTTCAGCAATCAAAATGATTAAGAGCAAGATTTCAGATCTGGATAAGATGAAGATTGAAGAGCAGAAACGGGCGGTACGTTCCGGTTATGATATGGACGTGCTTCCATCAGACCTTGTAACCTATGGAGAAGAGGCGAAGAATCTGCTGGAAGATCTGCAGTCCAGAAATGAGAGAATGTTCCTTGTGACAGTTCTGGTAATGAATACCGCAAAGAAGCGTCAGAAGCTGGATAATAATATTTTCCAGGTACAGGGAATCGCACAGAAATATAACTGTTCCTTAAAACAGCTGGATTATCAGCAGGAAGCAGCACTTATGTCCTGTATTCCGCTGGGAGTCAATCGGATTGAAATCCAGAGAGGGCTTACCACATCTTCAACAGCGATCTTCGTGCCATTTACGACACAGGAACTGTTTCAGGAAGGGGAAGCTCTTTATTATGGATTGAATGCATTATCCAACAACATGATCATGGTTGACCGGAAGCGTCTGAAGAACCCGAACGGACTGATTCTTGGAACACCTGGTTCCGGTAAGTCCTTCTCAGCAAAGAGGGAAATTACAAACTGCTTCCTGATTACGGAAGACGATATCATTGTCTGTGATCCAGAAGCCGAATATTCGGCACTGGTGCAGGCACTGCATGGGCAGGTAGTTCGGGTTTCTCCAGTATCTGACCAGTATATCAATCCAATGGATCTGAACCTGAACTATTCCGAGGAAGACAATCCACTGTCACTGAAAGCAGATTTTATTCTGTCTTTGTGTGAATTGATTGTTGGAGGAAAGAATGGACTGGAGCCGGTAGAAAAGACCATCATTGACCGTTGTGTACGGTTAGTCTATCAGGAATATCTTGCTGATCCAGTACCGGAGAAGATGCCAATCCTGGAGGATTTATATAATCTGTTGCGGAAACAGGAAGAGCCGGAAGCACAGCGTCTTGCAACTTCATTGGAGATTTATGTTACAGGCTCCCTGAATGTATTTAATCATCGCACAAATGTAGATATCAACAATCGTATCGTTTGTTTTGATATCAAAGAGCTTGGAAAACAGCTGAAAAAGATTGGGATGTTGATTGTGCAGGACCAGGTATGGAACCGAGTGACTATCAATCGTTCCGCTCATAAATCTACCCGTTACTATGTGGATGAATTCCATCTTCTATTAAAAGAAGAGCAGACAGCAGCTTACAGTGTGGAAATTTGGAAGAGGTTCCGTAAATGGGGAGGTATTCCAACTGGTGAACTGGTTTGTTACTTGTTAGTCGCTTAAAGTGCAAACTATCGCCGTTCTGACTGAAACCGGCAAGTAAGTCAGAAGTATCAATGCGGAAAAAAACGGGAAAGGGGTAGCGACCTAATCCGAGTGGAAGGCTATTCATAATAGAATAGCCACACGCAACGCATAGAGCTTGAACCTGCATAAGCAGAATATAACAGCTCCAAGAGGCCGCATTGCCAGCCGGTACGATATAATCGTGGTAAAAAGATATGCTATGCTGAGCGTGAAATGACACGCTGATGAAAATGGGCGAAAGCCCCAGAGAGGTGGATAAAAAGCCGCCTGATAATAACAATCAGATAACACAGAATATCAAAGATTTATTGGCTTCCAGGGAAATCGAGAATATTTTTGAAAACTCTGATTTCATTTATATGCTCAACCAGGCTTCCGGAGACAGGCAGATTCTGGCAAAACAGCTGAATATCTCACCAACCCAGCTGTCCTATGTAACCAACAGTAATGAGGGGGAAGGACTTCTGTTCTATGGAAATGTCATTATCCCATTCGTAGACAGATTCCCGAAGAATTCCCTCTATAAAATCATGACAACCCGCTTGGAGGAAACTTCTGAAGCAGAGTAAATCAAAGGAGAAAACAATGTTACGAGCAATTTCATATGTATTAACCTTTAGTGGCGGTGCTGTTTTTGGCATCGCTTTTCTCTGCTTATTACAGGCAGGGAAAGGGTATACGAAGAAGGAGGAGTAAGTAGTGGCAGAACAGAGAATGAAAGTCAGGGACAAGAAAGTCCAAAAGATGACCAAGGATGGTCTGGTGGAAGAAAACCTGACGGATAAATCTTCTGTTCGTGTCAGTAACCGTGCCAGTGATGTGCAGATGGGAGGAAAACAGGGGGAAAAAGAATTAAGCCTTGTGGATAAGTCTTCCCGCCAGTCTGAACGGAGTGGGAAAAATATTCGTCCCTCTGTGCAAAAATCCAGAGATGCACCGGAACTGATACGGACAGAGAAGCAAAGTGAGGATTTTGGACAAAATAGAAAGCAGCAAAACCGGAAAAGGATTCGTGCTGAAGTCGGAAAAGAATCCAGACTTGCAGAAAAATATGAATCCGGACAGTTAGGGAGACTGAAAGAAAAACGTGCTGATCTATCAGAAAACAGAGGAGACAGCCGGAGAAATCAGACCGGCGGCAGCAAAAAGCCAAAACAAAAACAGCGTTTGAAATTTGCTTATGAGGAAACTGGTGCTTCTGTGAAAAATGACAAAGATATGGAGAAATTGAACCAGATGGATACGGATGGAGTCAATTTCCGCCATCAAAAACAGAAGGAAAAAGCCAAAAAGTTTTCTTATGAGGAAGCCAAAAAGAAAAAGGAAGCTAAGCAGCATTCCAAGAAGGCACAGGTCTATCGGGCAAATGAAGGGGAAACTCCTGGAAAGAAGAAATCCCGCCTGAAGTTTGGCGAAGGGGAATCTGTAAAAACAGAAAAAGCTTCTGTTGTCAAGAAAGCAGGAAGTGCAACTTCCGCAGCATTGCATCGTGAGATCAGTAAAAATGAAGACGACAATGCGGCAGTGGAAGGTGCCCATAAGTTGGAAGAAGGCGGAGAAAGTATTTACCGGCTGGAACAGAGAAGTGCCAGACGCAGGAAACAGAGGGCATCCAGAAAGAGAAGCAGACTGGAGAGACAGAAAGAGAAACAGACACAGGCGGCAGCCCGTCAGGAGCAGAAGAAACTAAAAAAACAGATTCAGAAGCAACAGATCAAACGGGATTATGCCAAAGCGAAGCGAAGTGAACAGACAGTAGGAACAGCTGCAAAAGGTACGATTGATTATATTAAGAAGATTGGCGGCAAAGTCACTAACTTCTTTAAAGAAAACCGGAAGGTGTATATCAGTGTAGCAGTTCTGATCGGATTGATGTTTCTAATCATAACAAATATCACATCATGCTCTGCGGTGTTTTTACAAAATGTGATCACTTACACGGGAACCAGTTATCTGTCATCGGATCAGGCAATCCGGGAAGCGGAACTGTATTATACACAGCTGGAAGCTAATCTGCAGGAGCGGATCAACAACATGGAATCTGAAGAACCGGGACATGAGGAATATCGATATAACATCGGACCTATTGAGCATGATCCGTTTATCCTGATCAGTTATCTGTCAGCAAAGTATGAAGAGTTTACCTTTGAACAGGTCAAGCCGGAACTGGATGCTCTTTTTGCATTGCAGTATCGGTTAGAAACAGAAGCAGTCAATGAGACTGTGACAGAGACAGCAACTGTAAGAGTTGGAGAAGCTTTGGGACAAGTAGTGACCAGTGGATATTGTAACTGTCCGATCTGTTGTGGTATTTGGAGCGGAGGACCGACTGCCAGTGGAGCATATCCAACAGCCAATCATACCTTAGCAGTAGATGCTTCCAATCCGTTTGTTCCAATGGGGACAAAGGTGGTAATGAATGGTGTCGAATATACGGTAGAAGATACCGGAGCTTTCGCAAGATACGGTGTACAGTTTGATGTCTATTATGACAGTCATGCGGCAGCATCCGCACATGGTCATAAGACCTGGGAATGTTATCTGGCAGATGATAATGGAAGCCAGGAAGTGGAAGTGACCAGGACAAGAGATGTAGATGTGCTGAATGTTACCTTAAACAGTGGAAATCTGATGTCGATCTGTCAGGAAAGGCTGGGATTTTTCCAGAAAGAACTGTTCAGTGCCTATAACGATACGAAAGGTAATTTACAGATGTTTGCGACACCGGTTGATTTTAACTGGTATTCCAGTGTGACAAGCTATTATGGTTATCGGATTCACCCGATTTCAGGTGCAAACCAGCTACACAATGGTATGGATATTGGTGCACCGGAAGGAACAAAAGTGATGGCAGGACTGACTGGAACGGTTACGACTTCTGCTTATAATGACAGCTATGGAAATTACGTCATTATCAAAGACAGCAAAGGTTATGAGCTTCGCTATGCACACCTTAGTAGCCGGAGCGTATCTGCAGGAGCATCTGTTAGCAAAGGTGATGAAATTGGTCTGGTAGGAAACACTGGAAATTCGACAGGAAGCCATCTTCATATTGAACTGTTAAAAAATGGAGAACGGTTAAACCCGATCTTTTATCTGGAAACAGGAGAAGGTTCCAGTTTTGGTGGCAATGAATACACCAGTGAAGCGGCACAGCGATTACTAGAAGAAGCGGCAAAATATCTCGGAACACCGTATGTGTGGGGTGGATATTCCCCAAGTGGATTCGATTGTTCCGGATTTGTAAGCTACTGTCTGACAAACTCTGGTGTAAGGAATACAGGAAGACTAACAGCACAGGGACTGTACAACATTTGTACACCAGTATCCCAGTCGGAGGCACAGCCGGGAGATTTGATTTTCTTTACTGGAACTTACGACGCAGGGGAGCCGGTAACGCATATCGGAATCTATGTAGGCAATGGTCAGATGATCCATTGTGGACATCCGGTGCAGTATACGTCCATCAATTCCCCATACTGGCAGAGTCATTTCTATGGATTCGGACGATGGTAAGAAAAAAGGGCGGCTGCATCAGCCGTCCGGAAAGGAGAACCGATGAAAAGTCTTGAAAAAACAACGGCAGATTATGAGAAAGCCAAGGAAAAAATGGAAGCCTCCAAAGCCAGATATGAAGCAGATTTAAAGCGGTTCAAGGCTGCGGAGATTGCAAAAACAGAAGCGGAAAATCTGGAAATTGTAAGAATTATCCGTGCAATGGATATGAGTATTCCGGAATTGGAAGCTTTCAAAAAGAGAATGAAAAATGAACTGCCCGGCAGGGTAGAAATACAGAAGGAGGAAACAAAAGCCGATGATGAATCTGGAAAAAATGAAACAGAAGAAGAGAACAATTACTAAAAGCAGGGTAAAAAAGAGCTTGCTTGCAGCAACGACATTTCTTTGCCTGACAACACCTTTGCTCCAGACACAGACTGCTTATGCAGCTGAGAATACTACACCTGCAATCACGATTGAGAAGCCGGATGGCTGGAAACAGGGAGAAACAACCATTGCTGTTACGGTAGATGCCAGCCATATGCCGGAAGGTTTCTCAATAGCAAAGATTGAAGCAAAAGCAGGAAAAGATGGAAGCTGGAAGGATGTAACAGGAAGCGGAAGTATTACGATCACTGGAAATGAGACAGTGTACGTGCGTGTGACAGATGGTGATGGAAAGGTATATGAGCAGAATCGTTCTATTAAGTGTTATGACACAGAAAAGCCTACGCTTTCTGCATCTCTGACAGATGGTGTACTGACGATTCAGGGAAATGATACCGTTTCCGGCATTACTTCTGTGACAGTTAATGGCACCACTTATACAGATCTGAAGGATGGAATGCTGAGAGTGCAACTGACACAGAAAGATTTTACAACAAAACAGATTGAAATCACGGTAACGGATGGTGCCGAAAATACTTCTGAAAAGTATGTGTTGCAGAATCCTTATTATGAATGGGCAAAGAAGCAGGCAGAGAAACAGAAAACTTCAAGTGACAGCAATGGTGCGATGGCAACCACGACCAGTGCAGATGCAACTGGGACTGAGAAAACAACGACTTCACCACTTCCGCAGGATGCACAGGCTTCTGAGCCAACAGATGCAAAAGGAACTGTGGATGATCGGACAGTGACAGGTATCGAGGAACAGCTTAATAAAGAAGGTGAGACAGCGGATTCTGTTACTAAAACAGCTACAGAAGGCACAAAAGAGTTTTATACCATTTCAACTAAGAGTGGTAAGATTTTCTATCTGATTATTGATAATTCAAAATCTCAGGATAATGTGTATTTCCTTACCGAAGTCAGTGAGAAAGATCTGATGAACTTCACGCTTTCTGATTCAGTGACACTTCCGGAAGTAGATACTGTTTATGCAGAACCAGAGAAAAAAGCAGAGGAAGAAAAGCCGGAAACGACAGAGACAGATGAGAAAGATAAGGTAGAGGATGACATTCAGATGCCAGAAGATAAAAGCCCATTTGGAACGTATCTTCTGATTGCACTGGTAGCAGTCGGAGCTGCGGCAGGAGGATATTACTTCAAAGTCTATAAACCGAAGCATGAATATGATGACGAGGATGAGATGGAAGAGGATGAAGATGAATCCGAAGATTCAGAGTCAGAAAAACGGGAAGTAGACGATGCAGATGAGCAGGAAGAAAGTACAGAACCGGAAATCCTGAGAGATGAAGATTTTGACGATAATGTGCTGGAAGATGAAGAAGAGGAGCAGGAGTAAATGAAATTAGTGATTGCAGAAAAGCCATCGGTTGCGATGGCACTGGCTTCCGTGCTTGGAGCTAGAACAAGAAAAGATGGCTACGTGGAGGGAAACGGTTATATCGTTTCCTGGTGCGTAGGACATCTGGTTGGATTATGTGATGCATCGGAATACGATGAAAAATATAAAAAATGGAGATATGAAGATCTGCCGATTGTGCCGGAATGTTGGAAACACAAGATTTTGGAGGGCACAAAGAAGCAGTTTGGAATCTTGAAAAAACTGATGAGAGATTCAAAAGTAGATGAAGTGATCTCTGCTACTGATGCAGGACGTGAAGGAGAGTTAATCTTTCGTTTGGTGTATGAGCAGGCAGGATGCAGAAAGCCGATGAAGCGGCTCTGGATCTCTTCTATGGAAGAACAGGCAATTAAAGATGGATTTTCGTCATTAAAAGACGGTTCTTGTTATGACAGTCTCTATCAGTCAGCACTTTGCAGGGCAAAGGCAGACTGGCTGGTGGGAATCAATGCGAGCCGTCTTTTTTCCGTTCTGTATAACCAGAATCTGAAAGTTGGAAGAGTACAGACACCAACACTTGCCATGATCGTGGATCGAAATCAGAAGATCAAGGAATTTACCAAAGAAAAATATTATATGGCTCATATCAAGTTTGACGATATGGATGCGGTCACAGAGCATTTTCAGAAAAAAGAAGATGCAGATAGAGTGGCTGCGGACTGTATGGAGCGTATGTGCGAAGTGGAGAAGGATGATGTGAAAGAGAAAACGGTTCGCCCTCCAAAACTCTATGATTTGACCACTCTGCAGAGGGAAGCAAACAGAATGTTTGGCTATACCGCTCAGCAGACATTGGATGCCGTGCAGGAGATGTATGAGCAGAAGCTGGTCACTTATCCGAGAACAGACAGCCAGTATCTGATAGATGAGATGGGAGAAAGCACAGAAACTCTGATTCAGATGTTATTTGGGAAAATGCCTTATGCTGAAGGTCTGGAATATCAGTCGGACGTGAGTAAGGTATTAAATTCAAAGAAAGTATCCGATCACCATGCGATTATCCCAACCATGGAAGTAGCCAAAGCAGATATTGGTGACCTGAAAGAACGAAGCCGCAAGATTTTGTATCTGATCAGTGCCAGGGTTCTGACAGCAACTGCAGATCCTTATATTTATGAGAGTCATAAATGTCAGATTACCTGCAATTATCATACGTTTTATCTCAATGCAAAGAAAACAAAACAGGAAGGGTTCAAGACAATTGAGAAAAAACTGAAACAGTTCTTTGGAATCATTGCAGAAAAAGAAGAGCCGGAGCTGGATATCTGGGCAGGCAAGCATTATGGTCCCTGTGATTCTTTTGTATCGGAGCATTTTACACAGCCACCGAAACAGTACACAGAAGATACTCTGCTTTCTGCAATGGAACGTGCAGGAAATGAAGAACTGACCGAAGATACGGAAAAGAAAGGACTTGGCACACCGGCAACAAGGGCAGCAATTATTGAAAAACTGATTCAGTCTGGCTTTGTGAAAAGGGAAAAGAAAAATCTGGTGCCGACAGATGATGGGAATGTGCTGATTACGGTTCTGCCGGATGAGATTAAATCTCCGAAGATGACAGCAGAGTGGGAAATGGCATTGAACCACATTGCCCAGAATACAGAGACAGCAGATGAATTCCTAAATGGGATTACAGAGCTGATGCAGGAACTGGTTGCCAGATACCAGGGAATTTCAGAAGAAAAGAAAGAGCAGTTTCAGGGAAAGGCAAAAGGAGAAGTCATTGGCAAATGTCCCCGCTGTGGAGCAGATGTCCGGGAAGGAAAAGTAAATTTTTACTGTTCTGACCGGAACTGTGCTTTTATCTTATGGAAAAATGATAAATTTCTTGCAAGCCAGGGAAAAAAGATGGATAAGGTGGCTGCAAAGAAGTTCCTGTCTAAAGGAAAAATCCATTATAAGGATCTGGTATCAAGAAAAACAGGGAGACAGTATGAAGCAACTGTGGTGATGGTCGATCCCGGAGAGGGAAATGTACAGTTCAATCTGATTTTTCCACAACGATAAGTAGTGTATTGCAGGCAGTCTAAGGACTGTCTGTTTTAATACAAATATATGAAAGAGAGGACCTTAGCATGAAGAAAAAAGGTAATTTTAGAAAAGTAGTATCTGGCTTGCTGGCAGGCATGACAATGCTTAGTACAGTGTTATCTCCGATGACGGCATATGCAGCGGAGATCCAGCCAGAGGAAAAACCTCCACTTTATGAGGAAGTGAAAGACCTTCTGGATGAAGATGAGGTGGTGACTGCCAAAGATTATGAAATTGAAACAGGCAGTGTATTTGATGTGAAATCAGATTACACGGGACTGGAAATCAAGGATGATAACAAGGTTAAAGTCACATTTGAGGAAGCAAAGAATGACAAGGATGAGGATTTTACGACAGATCATGCGGACACTTACAAAGCGGTCTATTATGTGGAACCGGTAAATCAGGAGCATCCGAAGTACCAGATCAGCCGAAAACTGATTGTGCGTGAGAAAGCAACTGAAGCTCAGACAGAGGTGGCAGGGAGTGAAGCAGTGACCGAATCCGAAACAGCTGTAAGTGAACAGCAGACAGAAGAAGCGGAGGAGTCAGAAGCAGAATCGGAGATTACCGATATTGACGCTGATGAATTTGATGATTTGGTAGAGCAGGCACAGAATCAGGATACCTATGATGAAGAATCAGGGTTAGAGCTTCATGATGTTTTGGAACAGGCAGGAGATGAAGGTGTGGATCTTGAGGCTATGGAAGAAGGAGAGATTGCAACATTTGAAGCAGTTTCGGCTTATTCAGCAAGAAGTACACAGCAGGTAACAATCGAAAAAGGACCTCTGTATAGATATGCAGATTATAATCTTGGAACCTATCTGACAGAGCCGTACTATATCAGCTACGGAAGCGTCAGAGCAATTGCGTATTGTGTACAGCCAGCAAAGCCAGGACCTGGATCTGGAAATTATACAATTACAAAGATTGGAGACAATCAGGCGTTAGCAAAAGTGTGTTATTACGGTACAGATGCCGCAGGAAGCGAGAGTTTTTTCGCTAATAAACACACGGATTTTTCAGAAGGAAAAAGATTCATCATTATTCATATGGCTGCATCATATGCCAACGGAAGTAGTGATGCATTTTACGGAACCAATGCTACAGGAGAGGCTTTGGCAAAAGAACTCTATAATTATTGTGTGAATAAGCCGGAAATACCAGATGTAGCGATGTCATTTTCAAAGCCGGATGTAAAGGCTTATGTAGATGGAAATGTTCAGAGAACGGAGAACATTCAGTTCAACGCATCTTCCCAGCAGAAAATCACAATGGACTTACCAAAAGGAGTAAAGCTCCATAATGTATCTACTGGAAATGTAAGTGCGGCAGGTGCAAGCGTAACAATTGGAGGAGGAACCACGTTTTATCTCTCAGCTCCTCTGACACAGACAAGAGATGTAAGTGCTACTTTTTCTGCAAAAATGAAGGGAAGTATTACAAAAGATTATTCAGCATATAAATTGACTACGAATGCAAGTGTTCAGGATCTGGCATTTGTATTTGGAGAAGGTGTTGCTGATGAAAAATATGTAAGCTTAAAGGTGTCCTGGATTGAACAGGCTACGATCGAAATCGTAAAGAAAGACGATACAGCGGATGTCAATCTTGCAGGTGCAGTATTCGGTGTATACAGCGATGAGGCTTGTACAAAGCTGATCACTCAGATGCCGGCAACAGATAAGAATGGAAAATCTTCTGTTACGATCATCAAGACACAGGATACTGTTTATCTGAAAGAGATCACAGCACCACAGGGATATGTAGTAAATGCAACGGCAACAAATGTAAAACTGGTAGCAAGTAAGACCTCAGCTGTAACCGTGGAAAATAAGGAACAGCTGGCAGAGCTTACCATTTACAAAGAAGGACAGGTTCTGACCGGAGCAGAGGTCAGTGAAAATGGAACGGTATTTCAGTATGAAAACCGCAGACAGAAAAATGCAGTGTATAACGTGTATGCCGGGGCAGATATCGTAACTGCTTATGGTACAAAAGTGTACAGCAAAGGTGACCTTGTAAAAGAAAACCTGACAACAGGTGAGAATGGTTCTGTCACACTGAAAAACCTGCATCTTGGAACCTATGTGGTAAAAGAAGCAAAAGCACCGGACAATTTCTATAACGGCAGTGAAGAAAAGTCAGTGACTCTGACTTATGCCGGACAGAATAAAGAAGTTGTATTTGCAGATGTGACTTTTAACAACGAGAGACAGAAAGCAGATGTTTCCGTAGAAAAACAGGATAAAGACACCAAGAAACCACTGAAAGGCGGAATTTTTGCTCTGTATGCATCCGATGACATCAGAAATGCAGACGGAACAGTTGTTGTGAAAAAAGGAACACTGATTGAGAAAGCAACTACTGGCGAAGATGGAACTGCAAAATTCACAGCAGATCTTCCGATTGGATATTCCTATTCTGTAAAGGAAGATCAGGCACCGGAAGGTTATGTAAGAAATACAGAAGATGTGTATACGTTCAAGTTTTCTTATACCAATGATAAAGACGCAACCGTATCTTTTGCCCATACCTTCAGTAATGACCGTGTGACAGCAAAGATCAATCTTTATAAAGTGGATAAAGAGACAGGAAAAGCAGTACCGCAGGGAGATGCCACACTGAAAGGTGCAGTTTATGGACTGTATGCCCGTGAAGATATTGTGCACCCGGATGGAGCAACGGGAACTATTTATAAAGCAGGAGAGCAGGTAGCTTCTCTTACAACCGATGACAAAGGACAGGCTTCTGTAAATGGCTTATATCTTGGCAAATATTATGTCAAAGAGATTACTCCGCCGACCGGATACCTGGCAGATGCAGAAGAGCATGATCTTACATGCAGTTATGAAGGAGATATGACAGCAGAAGTAAAAAGAGAGTGCGCTTCCAGTGAGCAGGTCATCAAGCAGCCATTCCAGATCATCAAAGCAGCCAACAATGGAAAGACAGATGCAGATCTGTTATCCGGAGCTGGATTTACAGTTTATCTGAAATCTTCCCTTACAAAGAAAGCAGATGGAAGCTATGATTTTGATTCTGCCAAACCAGTAGTGAGTGGAGAAAATGGAGCAACGGAGATTTTCACAGATGAAAAAGGATATGCCTGCAGTATTCCATTACCATTTGGAAGCTATATTGTGCGTGAAACTACAACACCGCACAATTACAAGCCAGTTGATGATTTTGAAGTGAATATCACAGAGCATCATCCAAATGAGCCGCAGATCTGGCGAGTGCTTCTGGATAAAGAGTTTAAGGCAAAACTGAAAATCGTGAAAAAAGACGATGAAACAAAGAAATCCGTCCTGATTGCAGGAACAGAATTTAAAGTGTACGACCTTGACAACAAAAAGTACGTGGAACAGGTAACAACTTACCCAGTGACAACCACTCATAAGTCCTATTTTACCGACAGTCAGGGATATCTGATCATGCCGAAGAATCTGAAGATTGGACATTACCGGATTGAGGAAGTCAATGCACCGGAAGGGTACACAATCAACAAGAACTATGTAGAGATTGCAGTGGATGCAAACACAGCATACCAGATGGATTCTGAAAGCGGAGATGCCATTATTACGGTAGATTACGAGAACCATCCAGTAAAAGGAAAGCTGACAATCTATAAAAAAGGTGAGATGCTGACCGGATTTAAAAAGGATTTTGTTTATGAAGAAAGATACCTGAAGGGTGCGGAATTTAATGTCTATGCAGCTGAAAATATCTATACACCGGATTATCAGAAAGATGAAAACGGAAACAGGCAGCTGATCTATGCGAAGGATGCACTGGTAACAACTGTTACGACCGGGGAAGATGGAAAAGCAGTTGCAGAGAATCTGCCGCTTGGTTCTTACTATGTGGTAGAAAAGACTGCACCGGAAGGATTCGTTCTGAACCATGACAGATCAGAAGTCGCATTTGTCTATGCCAATCAGGATACACCTGTGATCGAACAGGAAGTGACTGTTGGTGATGACCGACAGAAAATTGCGATCCAGGTAGAAAAACAGGATGCAGAAAATGGTACAACCGTAGCTGGAGCTGTCTTTGGTATCTATAACAAAGAAGATATCAAGGCAGATGGAAAGGTGATCGTAAAAGCAGAGACACTCTTACAGGAAATGACTTCTGATAATGATGGTCTTGCAGCATGTACGCTGGATCTGCCACTTGGACAGTATTATGTAAAAGAGTTAAAAGCACCGGCTGGATTTGTATCCTCTGATGAAGTTCTGAATCTGGATGCTTCTTACCAGGGACAGGATGTGAAGGCAGTAAAACTGAAAACTGTGAAAAAGAACCAGCCAACAACAGTTGAAATCACAAAATCTGATGTAACAACAGGTGTGGAACTGGATGGGGCAAAACTCATCGTTCTTGATAAAGAAGGAAATGTTGTGGATCAGTGGATTTCTGTAAAAGATCAGCCACATGTGATCAAACGACTGACAGTTGGAGAGGAATACACCCTTCGTGAGGAAATGGCACCTTATGGTTATCTGAAAGCAACGGATGTGAAGTTCACGCTGGAAGATACCGCAGAGATTCAGAAAGTAGAGATGAAAGATGAAGTACCGACAGGACTTCTGATCATCAACAAAAATGGAGAGTTTTTGGATAAAGTGACACTTCTGGACAATGTAAAAGGTACTGTGGAGCATCTCTTTGAATATGTAACTGGAAGTCTTACAGATGTAACTTTCGATGTATTTGCTGCGGAAGATATCAAAGCGGCAGATGGTGTCAGTGAAGATTATTTTAAAGCAGATGAAAAAGTAGGAACCATTACTACGGATTCCAATGGTATTGCACAGATGGGAGATCTACCGGCTGGAAAATACTATGTGAAGGAAGTAAAAACTGCCCATGGTTATGTGCTGGACGGAGAGCCGAGATATGTTGATCTTTCCTACCGTGATCAGGACACACCAGTCATTACTTATGATGAGAAATGGCAGAATGCCCGTCAGAAAGTAAAGGTTACGGTTGTGAAGAAAGAAAAAGATACTGACCGTGTCCTTGCAGGTGGTGTCTTCGGTCTTTATACCAGTGAAGATATCAAAAATGCAAAGGGCGAGGTACTCCTTGAGAAAGACAGTCTGATCGAGCAGCGAGTAACGGATGAAAAAGGACAGATTACTTTTACGGCAGATCTTCCGGTAGATGGAAAATACTATGTGAAAGAAATCTTTGCGCCGGACGGATTTGTTACAACAGAAGAAGTACAGGAATTTACCTTTGAATATGCCGGAGAAGACCAGGCAGAAGTAAGCTACGACTTTACTTTTGAAAATCAGCCAACCACAGTGGAGCTGACCAAAACAGACCTGACAACAGGTAAAGAACTTCTAGGTGCACACCTGAAAGTGACGGATTCAGATGGCAATATAGTAGATGAATGGACTTCTACGGAAGAATCCCATGTGATCAAAGAACTGGTTGTTGGTAAGGAATACACCATGACAGAGACAAAACCGGCAGATGGATATGTCACTGCAGAAAGTATTACCTTTACAGTAGAGAATACAGCAGAGGTTCAGAAGCATGAGATGAAAGATGATGTGACAAAAGTAGAGATCAGTAAGACGGATATCACAGGAGAAACTGAGATTCCGGGTGCGAAACTGACGATTCTCGATAAGGATGATCAGGTAGTAGAGAGCTGGACTTCCACAGAGGAAGCACACTATATCGAAAAACTGCCAATCGGTAAATATACCTTACGTGAAGAGCAGGCACCGAAAGGATATCTTCTGACAGCCGATGTGACATTTGAGGTGAAAGATACCGGAGAAATCCAGAAAGTGGCTATGAAAGATGATACTGCCAAGGGAAAAGTGATTCTCAATAAGACAGATAAATCATCAGGAGAACCGCTGAAAGGGGTAGAATTTGAACTCCGTGACAGCAAAGGAAAAGTTCTGGAAACCTTAAAGACAGATGCTGCCGGTCATGCAGAGAGTAAGCTGTATGAGAGTGCCACATTTAAGAACGGCAAATATGATACCGCTATCAAGTATTATCTGGTGGAAACAAAGACACTGGACGGATACACACTGGATCAGACCAGGCATGAAGTGACATTTGCCTATGCAGATGACAGTACACCAGTTGTAGAAGTTACCTTTAATCTGACAAATGAGAAACCGGAAGTTCCAGAAACACCGAACACACCGGATACACCACAGTCCCATGAAGAGACAAAGGTATCAAATGCACCAAAAACAGGTGACAGCACGAATATTTGGCTGCCGATTCTGCTTCTGGTAATCTCCACAGGAGGTATGGCAGGACTTTATATCTGCAGAAAAAGGAAAAGCAAATAAGGAAAAGCAAATAAGGAAACCAACGGTTATGATTGGGAGCTTCTATTTGAGGCTCCCTTTTTCATACAAAAAAATCACAGAAAGGAATAAAAAACTATGATGAAAGCAATGGAAAAAAGACAGGAAGCACAAAAAAACCAGGAGAAAACTTTAAAGAGAATGATGGCTTATCAGAAGAAAGCCGAGCAGATGGTCAGCAGAAAAAGAATGAACCATCACATGATCAGAAAGGGGTAAAAGCGTATGATGAACAGAAAAGAATTTTATGAATATGTCAAAGACAATGTAAAGGAGTATCTGCCAGAGTCTTATAAGGACGCAGAAATCAAACTGCAGGAAGTAGAAAAAAACAACGGGTTGAAGTTGACAGGTATTACGATTCCAAACGGAGATCAGAGAATCGTACCGACAGTCTATCTGGATTCCCTCTACCAGGAATATATCCATGGAAAAGATGTAGACTCTTGTGTTGGCGATGTGGCTGATATGCGTATTGAGGCACAGGGAAAAGCAGAATTTTTTGATATGGGAGTTCCGGATATTCTGGATTATGAAAAGATGAAAAATAAGTTACAGGTAAGAATTTGTGATAAGGAATGGAATACCGATCGTCTTGCAGATAAAGTAGTCACAGAACACGGAGATTTTGCAGCTTATTATGCAGTAAACCTGGAGGAAAATGGAGAGGGAATCAGCAGTATTCCAGTAACTGTTTCTCTGATGAATGAATGGGGAGTATCTGTCGAACAGATTCAGGCAGATGCGATGATGGCAGATAAGAACAGAGGTGTGCAACTGGTGGATATGACACAGATTGTCGAATCCATGATTTTTGGAGGAACACCAAAGAATCTTTTGAATGAAAAACTGGATATGGAAACTGTGGAGAATCCAATGTTCTGCCTTACCAATGAATCTAAGATGAATGGGGCTTCCCTGTTACTGCAGGAAGATATTCGTAAACAGATTGGGGAATGTTTGGGAAGTGATTACTTTGTCATCCCATCTTCCGTTCATGAAGTGTTGATTCTCCCTGATAACGGAATTTTTCAGGTTCCAGAATTAAATGCGATGGTACAGGAAGTCAATGAGACACAGGTGGAAAGACAGGAACAGCTTTCTGATAAGGTTCAGTTCTGTGATAAAAAGACAGCAGTAATGGAAAATGCTGAGCGCAGGGAAGCACGTCTGGAGAAAGAAAAAGCAGCTGAAAAAGCGGAAGTAAAAGGTGGAATCCATGGAAGATTGGAGAAAGCTAAGGCAGAAATCAAGGCAAAAGAGTCAGACAAAGTGCCAAAGAATAAGTCAAAAGATCTTGCCACAGCATTATAAAGAGTAACAATGATGATTTTAAGGGGACTGTGCCAAGCAGTCCCTTATTTTATGAAAAGGAGTAGCACATGGCAAATAAATTATATGCAATGGAACAGCTGACGGAAGAGGTGGCAAAAGATGTAGCTGCCAGTCCGCAGGAATGGATGCGGTTCCTAAACACGGCATCCAGACTGTACAAATACACTTTTCCAGAACAGCTTTTAATTTATGCACAGCGGCCGGAAGCAACTGCCGTAGCATCCATGGAAATCTGGAATCAGAAGATGTACCGCTGGATCAAAAAGGGATCTAAGGGGATTGCCTTGATTGACAATACTTCCGGACCGAAAACAAAACTTCGTTATGTATTTGATGTGCAGGACACTTATAAAGTGCGGAATCTTGGAAAGGATCCTCAGTTATGGAATCTTCCGGTGGAAGGAGAACAGCTGGTGGCAGATTATCTGCAGGAGCAGTTATCACTGGAAGATATAGAAGGAGGACTTGCTGAAAGTCTGCATCAGGCAGCGAAGGAGAGTATGCAGGAATGGCTTCCAGATGCATTGGAAGAACTGAGACTGGATGTAACAGGGACATTTTTGGAAGAACTGGACGAACAGAATCAGGAAGTAGAATTCCGGGAACTGATGACCAATAGTGTCTGGTATGTATTACTAAACCGATGTGGGCTGGATGCACAGGAATATCTGGATGCAGAGGATTTTCGGCATATTACGGACTTCAATCAGCTGAAAGTATTAGGACATCTGGGAAGTGCAGTCAACGAGATCAGCAGACCAGTCCTGATGCAGATTGGACGATATGTTCTGAATGATCTGGAAAATGACCTGAAAACGGTTGCAAAAGAAAAAGAAGTAGTCTATAATAAATTTAACACGTTAATTCGTGAAAGTAATACGGAGAACACAGAAGATAGAGAAGAAAAAAAGGAGGAAACAGACTATGAGAGAGATCAGTTACAGCCAGAACGGAGAGTATCAGATTCCAGATATCAGCCTGGAAGAGACGAGAGGAACCATCGGGAAGTATGGAATGATGAGGAAAGAGTATCTGAGAAACCACAAGGTAGCCAGGTTCAACATTCTGACACTGCAGAACCGTCTGGACAGTCATCTGATGGAGATCGACAGCCAGGCAAGGCAGAGAGTAGACAACCTGATGAACGAACTTCTGGAGAAAGATCCGGCACCGGACAAGATGGCAGACACAATGGCATGGACCAGACACATGAACCAGATCAAAGCACAGGCAGAGGAAATGGTAATTCAGGAGATTATTTACAATTAAGCCTGTTCCCAATACAAGAGGAACAGTTAGGAGAAATAAGGAAAGCGGCAGCTGCATTAGAACAGCCAGCCGCTTTTCTTATTTCTGATGAAGTGGTAGATGATATTCTCCGAACAGGAAGCGGACAGAAAAATACACTGTTTCACATTACTGCAAGATTGATCGAAGGTTTGGATAATGAAGAAATGCAAAGCTTCCTGAAAGATGAATATGGCACCGGAGGAAAAGGATTTACCATAGATGGGCAGAAAATCAGTATCTGGTACGACAATGATGGTATTCGTATCCGGAGAGGTGACTCTGCAAGAAGAAACTTTGACCGTATCATTACGTGGGAAGAAGCTGCTGACAGGATTCGGGATATGTATGAGGAGGGAAATTACGCTGATAATCTTATCTCCAATAATGCTATCGAGCAGGAACAGAAGGAAATGACAGATCTTCTGGCACTTCATTTCCGTGATACGAGCAGAAACAGAGAAGAACGGTTGTCTTATTCTGACTGGCAGGACGTAGTGGGGGCGGCTTGGACAGATCCGGAAGAAGCAGCTGCGACTGCCTATCGTTTTGAATGGCTTCAGGAAGATATGGAAAAGAATCCAGAAGATTACCATCGTTGGGAAATCCAGCATAATCCGGAATATTTCCAACGTTATAAAGATCTCCAGAGGGAGCGTTCCTGGGTGGATCAGCAATTCAAGGTAGAGCGACCGGCACTATCCTTTATCACACAGGATGAAATTGATGCAGTATTAAGAAGAGGCGGTATTACTGCTGGAGGACGTAACCGGATTTACGAATATTTCATGGAGCACCATGATATGAAAGATGCAGCTGAGTTCCTGAAAAATGAGTATGGAACAGGTGGTTCTTCACCCGGAATACCAGGAGCAGGTGCTTCCGACGCATCCCATGATGCAAAAGGATTAAAACTTGCAAAAGGGAAAATTGGCAGTCCAGAGGTAGAAGTTTTATTAAAGTGGAACAAAGTTGCAGAACGTGTCCGCCAGTTAATCCGCACAGATGATTATTTGTCACCGGAAGAAATGGAAAAGTACGAAGAACGACAGGAAGCACAAAGACTGGCAGATTTGGAAGAAGCACAGCAGATGTTAGGAGAACAGCTGGAGCAGGATACTTTGACTGCTGAAGATATAACTGATTTGCGATTAGTTGATTCAGAATATATGTCTGGTACCAGAACAACAATTCATGATTTTGATTGTAAAGTTAAGGGAGAAGCGAATCGACTTCAATACACATTAGAATATCATGATGATGGAGAAGGTTTCACGATTCATACGGAAAAAGATGATATTTGGAATCGAATGTCAACACAAGAATTGGAACGTCTGGATGTAAAACTCGGACAAGAAGTACTTTATTATCATTATCACAACAAAACTGTAAATGCGGATACCTTAGATGAATTACGGGAAATCAGGGAAGAAATTATGGAGGAAGAGTCCTCGTATTTTACTGCTATTTCTCAACGTGTGTGGACAGATTATGATAAAAAAGAAAAAGAATTATCGGGAGAAGCTGAGGTATCGGAAGAAAAAGAATCTTTGGAAGAGATTAACGGAATAGCAGAACCGATTCAAGCAACGAACTTCCGCATCACAGATGATGAACTTGGACAGGGAACACCGAAGGAGAAATTCCGAGCCAATATCATGGCTATCCAGTTGTTAAAGAAATGTGAGGATGAGAATCGCAATGCAACACCGGAAGAACAGGAAATCTTATCCAGGTACGTTGGCTGGGGAGGTCTTGCAGATGCATTTGATGAGACAAAAGCTGCATGGGAGACAGAATATTTGGAATTAAAGACGGTTCTTACACCAGAGGAATATGCTGCAGCCAGAGCTTCCACCTTAAATGCTCATTATACACAGCCGATTGTGATTGAAAGTATGTATCAGGTGTTGGAGAATCTGGGATTTACAAAAGGAAATATTCTGGAGCCGTCTATGGGAGTTGGTAACTTCTTTGGAATGCTTCCGGAGAATCTAAACCAGTCCAAACTCTATGGTGTGGAACTGGACAGCATCAGTGGTAGAATTGCAAAGTTGCTCTATCCAGATGCCAATATTCAGATTAAAGGTTTTGAGAAGACAGATTATCCTAATGATTTTTTTGATGTGGCGATTGGAAATGTGCCATTTGGTGCATACAAGGTCAATGACCGTCAGTATGATCGCTACAATTTCATGATTCATGATTACTTTCTTGCCAAGACGATAGATCAGTTACGTCCAGGCGGCGTGGCTGCGCTGATCACAACAAAGGGAACCATGGATAAAGCATCACCGGAAGTTCGGAAATATCTGGCAGAGCGTGCAGACCTGCTGGGCGCAATCCGACTGCCGAACACAGCTTTTAAGGCAAATGCAGGAACAGAAGTCAGTGCTGATATCCTGTTTTTCCAGAAGAGGGAAAGCCTTACGAAAGAAATGCCGGAATGGATAAATCTGGATAGTGATGTCAATGGCATTACAGTCAATCAGTATTTTGTTCAGCATCCGGAAATGATTCTGGGTGAGATGAAAGAAGTGTCCGGTCCGTATGGTATGGAAACAACCTGTGCTCCAATGGAAGGAGCTGATTTAGAATTACAGTTAGCAGAAGCAGTGAAACACATCAAGGGAAGCATGGCACCGGTAGTAGATGTGGAGACAGAACTGGATGAGATGCCAGAGAGTATTCCAGCAGATCCAAATGTGCGAAATTACAGTTATACGGTGGTAGATGATCAGGTATATTACCGTGTCAACTCTTTGATGAATCAGGTGAAAATGCCTGCCGCTACTGCAGAACGTGTAAAAGGGATGGTTGCAATCCGTGATACTGTCCGAGAGCTGATCGCTTTGCAGATGGAGGAAAACGTCACAGATGAAGAAATCCAGAAACAGCAGGAAAAACTGAATCAGGTATATGATACCTACACGGTAAAGTATGGAGTCATTGGAAGTAATGCCAACAAACGGGCATTTTCTGATGACTCTTCTTATTGTCTGCTGTGTTCCCTGGAAGACTTGAATGAAGATGGAACATTGAAGCGGAAAGCGGACATGTTCACCAAACGAACCATCAAAAAGGCGGTTGCTGTGACAAGTGTGGAGACAGCCACAGAAGCACTTGCTCTGTCTTTAAATGAAAGGGCTAAAGTAGATCTCCCATATATGGCACAGCTGACCGGAAAGACCGAAGAGAAAATTACAGAAGAGCTGGTTGGAGTTATCTTCAAAAATCCACTGACAGACCAGTGGGAAAGCGGAGATGAATATCTCTCCGGAAATGTTAGGGATAAATTAAATACTGCGAGAACTTTTGCAGAGAATCATCCGGAATTCACATCGAATGTGCGTGCACTAGAGGCAGTTCAGCCGAGAGATCTGGAAGCATCGGAGATTGAAGTGCGTATTGGAGCTACCTGGATTGAACCTTCGGATTATCAGGATTTTATGCAAGAAACATTGCATACACCATGGTATCTGCTTCAGAAAGAAATACAGGTGAAATTCTCTGAGGTAAATGGTGAGTGGAGGATTACAGGAAAGAATGCTGACAGTCCCCAAAATGCGTTTGCCTATGCAACGTATGGAACTGAGAGAGCAAATGCCTATAAGATTCTGGAAGATACCCTGAATCTGAAAGATGTACGCATCTATGATAAGAGTGTCAATGAAAATGGTGATGAGATCCGTGTCCTTAATAAGAAAGAAACCATGCTGGCATCACAGAAGCAGGATGCCATGAAAGCAGCATTTAAGGACTGGATTTTTAAAGACCAGCAGAGACGAGAGAGGCTGGTAAAAGTGTACAATGAACGATTTAACAGCATCCGTCCCCGTGAATACGATGGCAGTCATTTAACTTTCCCAGGAATGAATCCGGAAATTGAACTTCGCCCACATCAGAAAAACGCTGTCGCACATCAGCTTTATGGAGAGAATGTGCTTCTTGCTCATGTAGTAGGAGCTGGAAAGACCTACGAAATGGTAGCGGCGGCAATGGAGAGCAAACGCCTGGGATTATCTCAGAAAAACCTCTTTGTCGTTCCAAACCATTTGACGGAGCAGTGGGGGGCAGAATTCCTGCAGTTATATCCGGGTGCCAATATCCTGGTGGCAACGAAGAAAGATTTTGAACCGGCAAACCGAAAGAAGTTCTGTGCCCGGATCGCTATGGGAAATTATGATGCTATTATCATTGGACATTCCCAGTTTGAGCGTATTCCAATCTCTGATGAACGTCAGGAAGCCATGTTACGGAAGCAGATTGATGATCTGGAAATGGCAATTCAGAGTGCAAGGTATGAACAGGATGGCGGACATTATACCGTCAAACAGATTGAAAAGACCAGAAAGACACTGCAGACAAGGCTGGAAAAACTGAATCAGAAAGAGAAAAAAGATCAGGTAGTTACGTTTGAAGAACTGGGAGTGGATCACTTGTATGTAGATGAAGCACACAGCTATAAAAATGCGTTTCTTTATACAAAAATGAGAAATGTAGCCGGGATTGCACAGAACGAAGCACAGAAGTCGGCAGATATGTTCAATAAATGTCAATATCTGGACGAGATTACCGGAGGAAAAGGCATTACTTTTGCTACAGGCACACCAATCAGTAACAGCATGACGGAATTATATGTTATGCAGCGGTATCTGCAGAACAGTAAATTACAAAATATGGGACTTGGATTGTTTGATTCCTGGGCTTCCACTTTTGGAGAAGTTGTCACGAGTATCGAACTTGCACCGGAAGGAACAGGTTATCGTGCAAAGTCCAGATTCGCACGGTTTTATAATATTCCGGAACTGATGAATATGTTCAAGGAGATTGCAGATATCAAGACTTCAGATCAATTAAAGCTTCCAGTGCCGGAAGCGGAATATGAAACAGTGGTGCTGAAACCAACGGAACAGCAGAAAGAAATCGTAGAAAGCCTTGGAGAACGTGCAGAAGTTGTCAGAAACGGAGGGGTAGATGCCTCGGTCGATAATATGCTAAAAATCACCAATGACGGAAGGAAGTTAGCATTGGATCAGCGTTTGGTGAATGAATTATTGCCAGATAATCCAGAAAGTAAAATATCAGTTTGTGCAGAGAAAAGCTATGAAATATGGAAAGACACAGCAGCACAGAAATCCGCACAGTTGATTTTCTGTGATTTGAGCACACCAAAAGGTGATGGCAGTTTCAATGTTTATGATGACTTGAAGCAAAAACTGATGGAGAAAGGTGTACCGGAAAAAGAGATTGCTTTTATTCATGATGCAAATACAGAAGCAAAGAAGACGGAGCTGTTTGGAAAAGTGAAATCCGGGCAGGTTCGTTTTTTGATTGGCTCAACAGCAAAAATGGGTGCAGGAACCAATGTGCAGGACCGTCTGATTGCCCTGCATCATTTGGATATTGGCTGGAAACCGTCTGACTTGGAACAGAGGGAAGGACGTATTATCCGTCAGGGAAACCATAACAAAAAGGTTCATATCTTCCGGTATGTAACAGAATCCACTTTCGACAGTTATATGTGGCAGTTGATCGAGAACAAGCAGAAATTCATTTCCCAGATTATGACGAGCAAAGCACCGGTCAGAAGTTGTGAAGATGTGGACGAAGCGGCGCTCTCCTATGCAGAGGTCAAAGCACTTGCAACCGGAAATCCGGCAGTAAAAGAGAAGATGGCATTGGATGTGGACGTGGCAAAGTTGAAACTTTTAAAGGCCAATCACATGAATAATCAGTACCGTTTGGAAGATGATATTGCAAGAAATTTTCCGCAACAGATTGCAAAACTGATGGAGATCATTGACAGCTACAAGGCAGACATCGCTCATTTTTCTGAGCATAAAATCACAGATCCAGAGCAGTTTTCTATGGAAATCAGTGGCAAAGTGTTCACAGAAAAGAAAGAGGCAGGTATGGCACTTCTGGCGGTCTGTAAAGACATTAAGTCTGTAGATGCAGCTATGGACATTGGAAGCTATCAGGGATTCAACATGAGAATCCAATTCGACAGCTGGAGCAAAGAGTTTATCCTGTCTGTAAAGCATGAATCAGTAGCTAAAGTTCGGTTGGGGGCAGATGCCCTAGGAAATATCACTCGTATCAATAATCTTTTGGAAAGCTATCCGGAGAAACTGGCAGAAGCAGAGCAACGGCTGGAAACGGTACAGGAGCAACTGGCAAATGCCAAAGAGGAAGTCGGGAAGCCATTTCCAAAAGAAGAGGAACTGAACCAAAAACTGGAGCGTCTGTCAGAACTAAATGCACTTCTCAATATGGATGAACGGGAAGATACAGAAACAGAGCAGTCGGAATCAAAAGAGAAAGAAGAAAGACCGGCACGAGGTTCTATCCATGAGAAGCTGCAGATTTATAAAGAAAAGAGTCAGCGGGAAAGTGGCAAGGAAACCAGAAAACGGGACTTCGGTTTGGAATAAGTAAACAGGAAAGATGGCATAATTTGGTAGAAGAAGGTTCTGCCGGTTATGCCATTTTTTAGAACACAGGAGGAATTTGAATGGCGAGAAATATGATAACAGGAAAAGAAACGCAGAAAATGCAGGAATATACGCAGGAACAGATAGATCGTGCAGAACACATGGGAATAGAGATTCCAGCGGATGTAAAGGAACAGATTTTTGAATATGCAAATCTGATTGGCGAGGAAGAGAAAGTAAGGACGTTGGTAAGAAATCTGACAGATGCAATCAATCAGGCAGATGAAGATAAAGTAGAGGAACTTCTGGATGATGCAAAAATGGATATTCAGGACTTACCAGATCCAACCATAGGCAAGCTGGAATTACGTGACTATGGATATACAGCAGAGGATATGGTACCGCTCAGAAAAGAAGCAGCCTTGGATTATCACAGGATGGGTTCTAAGATTTATTGCCTGGGCAGCGATGGCGGTAAGGGAGAGTATGTAAGTAAAGAAATGATACAGGCGCATGAAGGTCTGTTTGGCATGGAATTACAGATGTGGGAACGGATTAGGGATCAGGATCTGGATTATGCCGATGAAGATTTTGGAGCATTTCAGGAGCCTATGAGTGTCATTGACCAGGAAGAAGCACTGAAATTATATGATGCCGGAGCAGATATCTATCTGATCACTAATTTTTCATCACCGATTTATGTCACGGAACGCATGGAAATCGAACGAGGACCGGAACATTATCAGATGTCTATGGCAGAACGGGAGCGTTTTCGTAACCTGGAATGGGAAATGCAAAAATATCCACAGGTTCAGTCTTTGAAAGAAGCAAACTTGTTGTTAGGAACAAGGCGAACCTTTGGTATTTATCAGATCAAGGACGATTCACCGGGCGAAAACTATGCATTTATGAATATGAGTTTTATTGAAAGTCATGGTATGCAGATAAAAAAAGAAGATTATAAGCTGGTCTATGTTGGCGAATTACTGCGAAATATGTCACTGGAAGATATTTTTGAAAGGTTCAACATTGACAGACCGGAAGATTTCCGAGGACATTCCCTGTCTGTCAGTGATATCGTAGTTCTGAATGACGGAGAAAAAGTAACCGCTCATTTTGTAGACAGTATCAGTTTTGAACAGCTGGATTCTTTCCTGAATCTGGAAGAACAGGTTCTTAGTAAACTGGCATATGAGGTAGGAGAACGTTACTTTGCTATTCAGAGAACAGAAGAAGGATATGATTATTCCTTTTACGATGAAGATTTCCGCCTGATGGATGGTGGCGTCTATGAAAATGATGAAATTTCTATTGAAGAAGCGGCAGAGGAACTTCTGGAAGATGAAGGCTGGACTGGAGAACGCATCCGTGGGGATTATGGTCAGTTGATGGGAAAAGTAGAAGAAATGGATGAGATTGTAATGGCAGAGATTCAGAAAAGCCAGGGCGAATATAAGCCAATGGCAAAGGTAGAAGAACTGGAAGAGGCGAATTACAACATGATTGACAATGTACTTAACAATATGCCACCAAAGAAAGAGCCTTATCTGGAATATTTTGCCACAGAATGCGATGAGTTCCATGATATGGGAGCTTATGAAAAAAGTACAGATGTTAATCAGATAGCTGCAGTCTATAAAAAATATAGGGAGAATCCAGAAACTGCGTATCTTGGATGTTCAATGGGAATTATCTATCGTGATCCGGAAGACAGTTACTATGATGAAGCCGAATTTGCAATCGTAAAAGGAAATACTGTATTTGGAAATCTGATGGATGATGTTCGGTTTTATGGAGAACTTGCACTGGTACGGGAAGGAATTGAGAAAATTCATGAAGCATTGCCGGACTACAAGTATGTACCGATGCGGGATGTTCGGGAAGCGATGTATCCAGAGAAGATGACAACAGAACAGCTGGCAGAGGCATTGGATGAGATTGCAGAAGCTTTTGATCCGTATGAGTATCGGGATAATGTGGAGATGGGAGAAAATACGGTACAGGAAGTAATGCTGGATTTACAAAGCGGTAATATTCATTACTATGTTTCTTACTTGAAGGATATTGTAGACGAAGAATGCGATCAGTCTGTTCGTGCCGGAGTATTGATCGAACGATTGAAGTCCTACGAACCGGAACTTCCGAAAGATATGGAGCCGATGGTGTATGTCAATTACTGTGAGAAAAGTGAGTTGGGGAATCCAAGATGTCAAAAGTTATCTGATCTGGATTCAAAAACCGTAGAACAGGACAAAGCCTGGTATACTGAGCGTGATTTTAACACAAAGGAACCAAAAATGACAGCACAGATGTTTTTTACAGTATATTATGCTGAGAAGGGTGACAAGATGCTGCACCATTTTCAAGGTAAGATAGACATTGGTAGCGGAAATGGCGGCATCATCAGTCAATTAAAGATGCAGAATGAAATGAAGTTGACGGATGAAAGCTGGATCAGCTATCAGCAGGGAAAAGGCAATGAAGAATATCAGAAGTATATGGAAGATCTGACGGATATGCAGAATCATGTACTGCCGTATCTGCAGAGCTTTTGCAGTCTGGAAGAAAAAGGTGTGCAGGAGAGACGAGAACAGCAGGTAGCAGAGAAAAATGAGAGCAGAGAAGCTGTGCCAAGAGCTGGCGTTGAAATAAATACAGCAGTTAAGGACGCAGGGAAAGCTGAAAGAAAGGCAGTAGCACAGAAAAAGACAATGCCAGAAAAAGAAAAGAAACCGTCAATCCATGAACGCTTAGAAATCAATAAGAGAATTATCCAGGAAAAGCAGGGAAAAGATAAGCCGGAGAGAGGAGCTGATTTGGGTGTAAGGACAGTGTAGAATAAGTATAACGAGTCGGAGGTCATGAAGATTATTGTGACCTCCGGCTTTTTGTAAATTGTTAAAAGAATTATATTGTTATATGATTTTGTAAGTGATATACTTAAATATAAGGAAAACCGTGTGAAATTACAGTTTGCTTTTCGCACGGTTTCTTTTATACATAGCAGTTAGCTAAAACTAACAACAGAACGATGTGAAAGTACTTTTGACTATACAGAGGAATACATAATGCTAATGAATGTTTTTGAAGGTATACTGATTCCATTTGTTGGAACAACGCTAGGTGCAGCATGCGTGTTTTTTATGAGAAAAACACTTAGCAAGTTACTACAACGTGCACTTGCAGGGTTTGCAGCAGGTATAATGGTTGCTGCTTCAATCTGGAGTCTTCTGATTCCGGCAATTAAACAATCTGAGAATATGGGAACTTTATCGTTTGTTCCGGCAGTTGTTGGGTTCTGGATTGGTATATTGTTTTTACTTGCACTTGATCATTTGATTCCACATCTTCATGTTGGAAGTGATCAGGCAGAGGGACCGAAAAGCAAACTTGGCCGTACTACGATGATGGTGTTGGCAGTTACGTTACATAATATCCCTGAAGGTATGGCAGTTGGTGTTATGTATGCAGGATTTCTTGCTGAAAATGCACAGATTACAGCAACAAGTGCACTTGCTTTATCACTTGGAATTGCTATCCAGAATTTCCCGGAAGGAGCGATTATATCCATGCCGCTTAGGGCAGATGGTGAAAGTAAGAGAAAGGCATTTCTGGGAGGTGTACTTTCAGGAGTCGTTGAACCGGTTGGAGCAGTAATGACGATTCTTGTCGCACAGCTGGTAATCCCGGCATTACCATATTTACTCAGCTTTGCAGCAGGAGCTATGCTATATGTCGTGGTTGAAGAACTAATTCCGGAAATGTCTCAGGGACAGCACTCGAATATCGGTACGCTTTTCTTTGCACTTGGATTTAGTTTGATGATGATCTTGGATGTGGCATTGGGATAAGAGGAGAGGAATGATTCTTATGAGAATATTGATTTATGGTGCTGGTGTGATTGGATCCTTGTATGCGACTTTATTTGCAGAAGCCGGTTATGATACAAATATTTATGCCAGAGGTAAAAGACTTGAGGCTTTAAGAAATAATGGATTGCAATATAAGAAAAATCAGGAAGTAATAAAGGCAGAAATTAGGATTCTTGGAGAACTACCAAACGATGATATTTATGATTTTGTTTTGCTTACTGTCCGGGAAAACCAACTGTATGAAGCACTTACTGAATTGAAAAATAATAAAAGTAATACGATTGTTACAATGATAAATTCACTGGACAGTTACAATAAATGGGAAGACATTGTCGGAAAAGGAAGAATATTACCAGCTTTTCCAGGAGCAGGCGGAAGTATAAATGATGATGGAATCCTTGATGCAGCACTTACTCCAAGGTTGATTCAGCCGACAACATTTGCAGAAATATCAGGAAATAAATCCGAAAGAACTAAGCAGTTTTCAGAGATATTAAGGCATGCTCATATACCATACAAGAAAGTAACGGATATGCATCTATGGCAGCTTTGTCATCTTGCTATGGTGGTACCGATTGCGGATGCGTATTATGAATCAGACAATCCGGAGAAAGTAGAAAAAGAATGGAAAATCATGAGGAAAACAGCAGAAAGGCTGAAAAGAAATTTTAATTTTTTGCGAAAACAAAAGGGTAAACTGTCACCATGGAAAATGAATATTTTTCGTTTTTTGCCATTGCCATTTTTAGCGATTATGCTGGCAGTTACATTTGGAAACAGTTTTGGAGATAAATTTATGTATCAACATGCTATGAAGGCACCAGATGAAATGAGGGAATTGCATAAACAGTTTTATGCTTATATGAAAAGAATGAAGAAATGCGGATGCAAGACGAAAAAGGTACTGTGATTGGAGAAAAAGCATGAAAAATGAAGAATATAAAAAATTGTCAATTAAAGAATTTACAAAAGCAGCAGGAAGATATGAAAGTAGCCATGCTGGTATTTACGAAATGTGCAAGAAAGATTATCCGGATATTCTGGAAGAATTAGAGAAGGAGTCATTTAGAGATTTATTAGATGCAGGTTGCGGACCTGCTCCGATGATTTCTTTATTAGCAGAAAAATATCCAGACCGACATTATACAGGACTGGATCTGACTCCGGCCATGATTGAACAGGCAAAAAAGAAAAATATTTCAAATGCAACATTTGTTGTAGGAGACTGTGAGAACTTTCCTTTTGAAAAGGATTCATTTGATGCAATTATTTGTTCTATGAGCTTCCATCATTATCCGAATCCACAGGCATTTTTTGACAGTGTGAAAAGATGTCTCCGCCCAAATGGAAGATTGATACTGAGAGATGTGACCAGTGACAATAAAGTATTAGTATGGCTAATGAATACATTGGAAATGCCGTTGGCAAATATATGCGGACATGGAGATGTCCAGGTGCCAACAAGAGATGTAGTCATAAAATGTTGTAAAAAAGCAGGATTAAAAGTAGAAAAATTTGAAATTCGTAAAGGTATGCGAATGCATTGTGTTGTGAGAAAAGCCTAAAGGAGACCAGCTATGAAATTTTATGAAAGTGGAGACAATCGTAAACCAGTGATTTTTTTATTTCCGGGTACCTGTTGCCTGTATAGCAGCTTTAACCATATACTGGATGGGTTACATTCTTATTTTTATACGGTAGCAGTTTCTTATGATGGATTTGATCCAAATGAGAAAACAGAATTTTGTTCAATGGAAGATGAATGTGAAAAAATCGAGCAGGAAATCAGGAAAAAGTATGGTGGCAGAATTAAAGCAGCATATGGGTGTTCCCTTGGAGGAAGTTTTGTATCCCTTTTGATTCAGCGGAAAAGAATTCATATAGATCATGGCATCATTGGGAGTAGTGATATGGATGAAGCGGGTTCATTTATGGCAAGAATCCAGTCATCGATAGTTGTGCCGATTATGTATAGAATGGTTCACACAGGTAAATTACCTAAATTTATGCAAAAGAAAATAAATGAAGCAGATAAATCAAAGAAAGAACTGGTTGCTGGATTTTTAAATATGTTCGGTATTGACCAGGGAGGAAGTCCGTGGATTACGAAACAGAGTATTTATAATCAGTTCTATTCTGATCTGGTTACGAAAGTCCAACATGGAATTGATGTGCCGGGAACAACAATCCACGTGTTTTACGCGACAAAGATGGGTAAAAAATACGAAAAGAGATATTGTACTTATTTCAAAAATCCGGACATCCGAAGACATAACATGCAGCATGAAGAACTGTTTTGCTGTCATAGTGCAGAGTGGGTGGAAGAAGTGAAAAAAGCAGTGGAAGGCGACAGACAATGAAAGAAAAAGTGAATGTGACAGGTGTGCCGGAAACAATGGTACAGACTTTGTATGCAAGAGCAAAAGAAACAAGAAAGAAAAATGCCAAAATAAATGACGAAATTGCAGTAGAACTTGTGAAAAAGCTTGATTATGACTTTTCCAAGGCAGATAAAGATAACGCCATGACTTATGGTGTGATTGCGAGAACAATTGTATTAGACCGGATGGTTGAGCAATATTTGGAGAAGTATGCAAATACAGTTGTTATAAATATTGCATGTGGACTGGATACCAGATGTTATCGAATGGAAGGAAAATATCTGCGTTGGTACAATGTGGATCTGCCGGAAGCAATGAAGATAAGGAAACAGTTTCTTACAGAAACAGGTCCGGTGTATCAGATTACAAAGTCTGCAATGGATGATTCCTACGTGGATGATATCGATTATCACGGAGAAAATGTTTTGGTGATAATCGAAGGACTTACTATGTATTTGTATGAGAAGGACATCAAAAAAATGTTTTCTATTATTGAAAAATCATTTCAGGAAGTAACCGTAATGGTCGAAACCATGTCACCTTTTGTTGTAAAACATGTGAAAGAAAAATCCATAGAGGGAAGCAATGCAAAATTCACATGGGGAGTTAAGAATGGAAAAGAGCTGCAAAGAATCATATCGGAATTTTCTGTTCAGCAGGAAGTCAGTCTGGTCGAAGGGATGAAAGAACTTATGCCGATTTATCATGTGATAGGTAAAATTCCAACTGTTCGAAATATCTCGAACAAAATAATAGTTATGGAAAAACATGGATGATATTATACGAGCAGGAGATGATACAGATGAAGAAAAGACATTTTGATGTGGGAACAGATGGATTTTATGCTGCATACTGGAAATGTGAATCAGATTCAGACTGTGCAATGATTGCCATGATCGGAGATGATTCAGAGGATTATCTAGCGCGTACATCTGTGAAATGGTTACATAAACTCGGTGTGAATGTGATGACAATGTCACCTGGAAAAAAGGATTATGGACATCATAATTATCCGCTGGAGCGTATAGAAAAAGCAATTGATTGGTTAAAAGCACATGGTAATCAGAAGATAGGAATTGTCGGGGCATCTACTACAGGAACACTTGCTTTAACTGCAGCTTCTTATTTTGAAGATATTACATTGACGATTGGTCTGACACCGAGTGACTTTATCTGGCAGGGATTTATGCAGGGCAAAAAAGATGGATGTAAAGAATGGCCGATTGAGGGAGAATCTCTTTTTTCTTACAAAGGAGAACCGCTTCCGTATATGCCATTTTGTTACAAACATCCGGATTACTGGCATGTGATTGAGAAAGAAACAAAGCGAACAGGTGATATGATTAATTCGAGAAAACTGTTTGATGATTCGGAAAAGGCTCACACAATCACAGAAGACGAGATGATCAAGATTGAAAAAATCAATGGAATATTATTGCTGATTGGTGCTGAAGATGATGTGTTATGGGATACAGCAAAATATATCCGCCGTATGAAGCAGCGTATGAAAGAACATCCACACACATGCAGATTGGAGTATGTTATTTATGAGCATGGAACCCATTTCGTTTTTCCAGAGAGTATGTTAAAGACGATGTTGCCAGTTGGTTCTGGAGTTTTCATGAAACTGGCATTTCAGGCAGCAAGAAAACATCCGAAAGAATGCCGTAGTACGCGTCTGGATATCGATCAGCGGGTGAGAAATGCTGTTGCAGAATGGAAGAGTAGAAAAAGAGACGGATAAAAAATAAAAAATGGACAGAAGGTGGAAATATGGTTTTTAAAACAACAGGAAACAAATCAGAACCAGTTGTTCTTTTCTTTCATGCAATGGGAGTGACTGGGGAAAGCAGCATGCCGGTTGCTGACAAATTGGCGGGAAAATTCTATTGTATTATGCCAACCTCAACAGTGTATTGCTCCGGACAGAGGTACTGCAGCAAAAGAGATGAGGTACAGCAAGTGGTACGATTTCTGGAGAAACAAGAAATCAAAGAGATAGAACTTGTAGTGGCATCTTCTATCGGTGCAGATCTTGCCATTGCATTTGTGACGAATGCCAAAATACCGGTTAAGCATATATTTTTTGATGGCGGACAGTTTGCACAGATTGGAAAGGTGACACGCAGGATTATGGTTCCATTCTTATATGTGGCAATGAAAAGCCTGTACTGGTCAAATGGAAAAACGCTGAAGAAAATTATGTGGTGTGACGATGACAAGATTAAGCCTTACTTTATAAAGGCAGGAAAGAACCTGACTTATAGAAATCTGAGAAGGCAGCTGACAGACAGTCTGGAAGATAAACCGTTTCCCAAATTGCCGGAAGAATTACAAAAACATACGTTCTGGGAATTCGGAAGTAAAGAAGAACATTTCAAATACAGGAGTGCAGTGATGCAGACTTATATATATGGTAACTTTCCGGTTTTTCAGGGATTTAACCATATGCAGTATCAGATCCGCTACCCGGAAGGGTTTGCCAGAATGTTGGAAACGATAATGGAGACTGATCGATTACCCAAATTGACATTTGCAATATGATATAAAGGAAAAAACTATGAAAAATGCTTATGAGCTTGCAGAAACTATATTGAAGTCCAGACTTGATAAGAATGGAGAATTAAAATCATCAGATTCTTTTTCAAGCATTGAATTATATGGTACATCAGCTTGCAAAAAAGCAGGATTAAAAGTAGAAAAATTTGAAATTCGTAAAGGTATGCGAATGCATTGTGTTGTGAGACAACCTATGGGAAAGGCGATAGGAAATGAAAGATAAGTATCTTAGGGAAACACGAATGGTTGATTTTTCTAATCCGGCAATTCAAAATCTTATTCAAAATATGAATTGGAAGGAAATGGGTGAATTTGAAAGGATTAAGGCAATATACAACTATGTAAGAGATGATATTTTATTTGGATATAATATTGATGATGGAATTTCAGCTTCAAAAGTACTTGCAGATGGTTATGGACAATGTAATACAAAAGGAACTTTATTTATGGCACTTTTACGTGCCTGCAATATTCCATGCAGAGTACATGGTTTTACGATTGATAAAAGATTGCAGAAAGGGGCTATGACAGGGTTTGTTTACCGTAATGCTCCAAAAAGTATTTTCCATAGCTGGGTAGAAATTAATTTTGAAAATCAGTGGTACGAACTGGAAGCTTTCATTTTGGATAAAACCTATATAAAGAAGTTACAGGAACGAAATCCGGAATGTAAAGGTGCATTTTGCGGTTATGGAGTAGCAGTCAAGGATTTCAGAAATCTCAGTATTGAATTTGATAGGAACAATACTTATATTCAGAGCGAGGGAATCAATCAGGATTTTGGTGTTTATGATTGTCCAGATGAACTGTTGAAGGAACATCATCAAGAAATTTCAGTCTTTAAAGCATTTGCTTATAGACATATTGGAAGACACCTCATGAATCGTAATGTCAGGAAGATTAGAGAACGATAGTTTTAAGCTTTTAGAATTAAAATTAAATTCGGAGGGTAATATGGCAGACAAAATACAAAATGCTTATGAAACATCAAAAAATATATATGACGATGTTCTTACGCAAAGAAATATTTTCAGCAAACTGTATATTAAGTTATTTTGGAGTGGCACTGATGATAATGATATAGCACGAAAAGTTTTATCATATGTTCCTGATGACTTTTTAGGAAATCTTCTTGATGTTCCGGTTGGAACTGCTGTATTTACGGAAAACAAATGGAGTTCTCTGAAAAATGCACATATTACTTGTATTGATTACAGCATGGATATGCTTGAACAAGCCAGAAAAAGACTTGGTAGTCATGCACATATCAAATGTATTCAGGGTGATGTGGGAAATCTGCAAATGGAGAATGAATCTGTTGATACTGTTGTCAGTATGAATGGTTTTCATGCATTTCCTGACAAGCAAAAAGCATTTCATGAAATATGGCGTGTTTTGAAACCAGGCGGCAATTTTATTGCCTGCTTTTATATCAGGGGAAAATCGAAACGGACAGACTGGCTGGTAAAAAATATTCTTGCAAAGAAAGGGTGGTTTTCTCCACCATTTCAGACGGAGAAAGAGCTGAGAGATATCCTTCAAAAACTATATAAAGAAACGGATATCCATGTTGACGGTTCTATGGTATATTTCCGTTGTGTGAAGTAATGCAATGATGCTGGATTTATAATAAAGTTTCAGATAATAAGTCTGGAACTTTATTTTTGTCTAAATGGATTATTGCTGTCCGTTCAGGTCTGGATAATGCTCGATTCTCATGTTAAGATAATAGAAAAGGTTAGATAAAACTAACACAAAGAAATACCACTATGTGAAAGGAGAAGAAATTTGAATATAAATGAAATTGCAAGACTTGGAAGTAATGTGAAGCCTGTGATTCAGAATGAGAATTGCTCTGTTCTTATGTTAAATGATGCGACAGGAGAGGGCGTTATGACGGTTTACCGAGTAATGCCAGGTGTGATGATTTGTTTTTCAGACATGCACATGGAACAGTGCGCATCTGAATTTGAATTGAAGAATGACAGAAAAATATTCTGTATTGACCATTGCCGGGAGGGAAGAATTGAGATGGAGGTAAAGCCAGGCGTGTTCAGCATTATGCAGGAAAATGAACTTCGTCTGGATAACAGAGAGAATCATAAAGGGACAACTTATTATCCGCTGAAGCATTATCACGGAGTCAGTATTTTCATGGAAGTTGCGGAAGTTCAGAAGGTACTTGATGAATTGTATCATGGATTTTCCGTTTCCATTGAGAAACTTCGAAGCCGGTATTGTGCCGAAGAGAAACCTTATGTAATTCGAGGAGATAAGGAATTTGAGTCAATTCTTTCAGGGTTTTACCAGAAAAACATGGCACATCCGGAACTTGCAAAAGCAAAAGAATATTATCAGATAAAAGTCGTGGAATTATTGTTGTACTTAAACACGATGACCGTAGAAGACAGGAAAGAAGTCAGACCATATTATTACAAAACTCAGATGGAAAAAATCAAAGGGATTCATGCGCAGATCACAGGGAATCCTCAGACACGGTTTACCATCGAAGAACTTTCCTCTATGTATGAGATTCCACTGACAACTATGAAAAAATGCTTCAAAGATGTTTATGGAGATTCTATTTATTCTTATCAGAAGAGGTACCGCATGAATCTGGCTGCAAATATGCTGTTACAGGATAAAGAGAAAGAAGTACAGGAGATCGCCGCAAGTGTAGGATATGAAAATCCGGGAAAATTTTCATCTGCATTTCGAAGTGTGATGGGGCTGTCTCCGGCAGAGTACCGATTCAGAAAGGAAACATATGATGGAAAATAAAAAAGTATCAGAAAAAAAGGACAGCTGGCTGAAAGTGTTGCTGAGCTATACCGAAGGAAGCGGGCAAAGGCTTGGAATATCCGTTATTTTATCTGTTATCAGTATTATCAGTGGACTTATGCCATATTATTGCATTTACCGTGGAATCGATTTGTATATAAGAAACCTGAATCAGGCTCCTATGCAGGAAATTCTAAGATGGTGTCTGTATGCCTTACTCTTTTATATTATAAAAATCGTAAGCTTTTCCGCATCCACATGGATATCACATATAGCAGCCTATCACATATTGGAGGGTTTAAGGCTCCGCCTGACAGACCGATTTCTGAAAGCACCATTAGGAGATGTAGAAGGGCACAGTATTGGTGAAATCAAGAGCATCATGGTAGAAAAAATCGAAAATATGGAACCACCCATTGCTCATATGATTCCGGAAGGAAGCGGACATATCCTGCTTCCGGTAATCAGCTTTATCGCTTTGCTTACGCTGGACTGGAGAATTGCACTGGCTTCTCTTGTAACCGTTCCATTGTCTTTGGTATTTATGACACTTACCATGATTATCAGCGGAAAAAGTTTCACTCAGTACGACGAATCCAATGCACATATGAACAGTACTATTGTGGAATACATAGAGGGCATAGAGGTTATTAAGGCATTTGGCAGGGCAGGAACCTCTTATGAGAAATATGCAAAAGCAATTCTGGATTATAAGAAATTCGTTGTGAAATGGCTGTCTTCCACCTGGATCACCATGAAAATGACATTCGCCCTGTTTCCATCGACACTGCTTGGAACTTTGCCTGTGGGACTGTATCTGACGATGCATGGTCAGTTGACCATATCACAGCTTGTGCTGGCAGTCATGCTGTCCATGTCCATGGTGACATCTTTTGCAAAAATAGAGGTATTCTCTGAAAATCTTCGTGAAATGCAATATAACATCGAAAGAATACAGGATTTTCTTACGATGAAAGAATTGCCGGAGCCTTCTGTATATGCAAATATCAACAGCTATGATGTGAAACTGGAAAATGTGCATTTCTCTTATACCGGTGAGGAAAAGGACGAAGTGCTGCATGGAATTGACCTGACAATGCCAGCAGGAAGTTTTACCGCATTGGTCGGACCGAGCGGTGGTGGTAAATCCACGGTAGCAAGGTTGATCTCAAGATTCTGGGATGTGACATCAGGAAGTATTACCATAGGCGGTGTAAATATTAGGGAAATTCCATTGTCACAGCTTTCAGAAATGATTAGTTTTGTGACACAGGATAATTTCCTGTTCCGGTGTTCCATTCTGGAAAATATACGTCTCGGCAATCCGACTGCATCGGATGAAGAGGTGCGGGAAGCGGCAAAAAAGGCATGCTGCCAGGAGTTTATAGAGAAGCTGCCGCAGGGCTATGATACCCCGGCAGGGGAAGCAGGAAAACGGTTATCCGGTGGAGAAAAGCAGAGGATTGCCATTGCCAGAATGATATTAAAAAATGCACCAATCATCATTCTTGACGAAGCAACTGCATTTACGGATCCGGAAAATGAAAACAAGATCCAGAAGAGCATTGAAGAACTGACAAAAGGCAAGACATTGCTGGTCATTGCACACAGACTTTCCACAATCACATATGCAGACAAAATCGTTGTTTTGAAAAATGGCTGTATAGAAGGGGCGGGAACCCAGGAAGAGTTGCTTCAGAATTGTCAGCTTTATCAGCGAATGTGGCAGGCTCATGTGGGAGCAAGACACTGGGCAGTGGGAAGTCAGAAAGAAGGTGAAGACTCATGTTTGGCACTGTAAAAAGAATCATTGACTGGTGTGGCAGTTTTAAAAAGAATCTGTATATTGGTTTTGTTTTTTCCTTTTTTTCAGGCTGGTTTGCGGCAATGCCGGTCATATGGGCTGCATATATAATCGGGAAGCTTGTAGAATGCGAAGGACAGGGAAATGCTGTCTCAACGGTTTGGATTGGAAAAAGTATCGTGATTCTGTTGTTCTTTGTTTTTCTGCGCTTTCTGTTTGATTATCTGAGAGCAAGATTTCAGGAGTCGATCAGTTATGAATTAATTGCCAGGGACAGACTTGCAGTGGGAGATGCACTGAAACGTGTATCTTTAGGATATTTTCAGAACATGAATACAGGCACGATTCTCAATTCTATTACTACAGGTCTTCATACGCTGGAAGGAATGGGAATCCGTATGATTGATAACTTTGTGGGAGGTTATCTGAATTTTATCTGCATCCTTTTGTGGCTCACCTGTATGAACTGGAGGGTAGGGCTGATTGCAGTGACGGGTGCCGCTGTTTCCCTGATATTCCTGTTCATCATTTCAAAATACAGTACAAGAAATACACCAATCCTTGCTGCGGCAAACAGGGATCTGACCGGAGCAACCCTGGAATATGCCAGAGGACTTTCTGTAGTGAAATCCTTTGGAAAAGCAGGAGCTTCTATGGAGTCAATGAAAAAAGCATGCAGGGACAGTCGTGACATTAATCTGAAAATAGAATGGGGATATATTCCTTATAATGCACTGCATTTGATGGCGTTAAAGACAGCAAGTGTGTGTATCGTAATCGCTGCGTTTTACCTGGGATTTTCCGGACAGCTGGATTTTACTTATATGATGATTATCATTCTGTTGTCATTTCATGTGTTTGGTTCTTTGGAGCCGATTGCAGACTGCGCCCATGTATTGGCTGTCATTGATGATGCCCTGGATCATTTGGATGAATTGACAAAAGAGTCCTTCATTGATGCAGATGGACAGCAGATAGAGATTGCACACTATGATATCGAATTTCAGAATATAGATTTTTCTTACGGAGAAGGGAGGGAAAGAAGACAGGTGCTTCATAATGTGAATCTGAAAATTCCGGAGTATTCAGTTACAGCAATCGTTGGTCCTTCCGGAAGCGGAAAATCTACGATCTGCAATCTGATTGCCCGGTTTTATGATGCAGACAGTGGAAGTATTCGTGTGGGGGGACATGATGTGAAAGAATTTACCTGTGACAGTCTGTTATCCAACATTTCCATGGTATTTCAGAATGTATATTTGTTTCATGATACAGTGAGGAATAATATTTGTTTCGGAAAACCGGATGCGACAGAGGTAGAAATGGTCGAAGCGGCAAAGAAAGCATGTTGTCATGATTTCATTATGGCATTACCGGAAGGCTACGACACTGTCATCGGAGAAGGCGGAGGGAGCCTGTCCGGCGGAGAAAAACAGCGCATTTCCATCGCAAGAGCGATTCTAAAAGATGCACCAATTATCATACTGGATGAAGCAACAGCCAGTGTAGACCCGGAAAATGAACATCTGATTCAGGCGGCCATATCGGAACTTACCAAGGGAAAAACCATTGTGACAATTGCACACAGACTGGCAACGATTGAACAGGCAGACCAGATTCTGGTGGTAGATAATGGGCAGATTGTTCAGAGAGGAACCCACAGAGATCTTGTGGCTATTCCTGGAAAATACAAGGATTTTGTAGATATCAGAAGCCAGTCGGAAGGCTGGAAAATCGGCTAAGGAGGAACGAAAAACATGGAAGAATCAAGAAAACTATCAGGAAAGGATCTTATTACAATAGGAATCTTCTCTGCAATTTATTTTGTGCTCAATCTGGCAGCTATGATTACTGGATTTGTGCCAGTGTTATGGCTGCTGTTACCGGGCGTGACAGGAATTGTGACCGGAATTCCATTCCTGCTTATGGCATCTAAAGTGAGAAAACCAGGGGCAGTACTTATTATGGGAACAATTACTGCATTGCTTTATTTTGTGACTGGTCAGTTTACAGTATTGTTACTGATTACATTTGCCATTGCATGTATATTGTCAGAACTGTACAGAGCTGTGACAAAGTATGATAACAGTTTTACACATATGATGATATCGTTTGTGTTTTTTTGTTATGGAATGCTTGGCTCGCCACTGGCAATATGGGTGTATAAAGACAGTTTTCTGGCGCAGATTCAGCAAAATGGAATGTCTGCAGAATATGTCCGGTCTTTATCGGGATTGATTTCTACGCCAATGCTGATTATACTTTGTATCTCTCCAGTCATAGGAGGCGTGATTGGAGCGTTGATTGCTAAAGGTTTATTCCGTAAGCATTTTAAGAAAGCAGGGATTGTCTGATGAATAAGATAACAGTCATCAATCATCTTGATCCAAGAGCTGGGCTGTGGCTGCTTTTAATGGCAAATATTGGTATGTTCTGTCAGAAAAATTCTGAGCAGGGGAGTATGCTTTCAGGCATATTTCTCCTGCTTATGCTGGTGCATGGACTATATAAGGCGGCAGGTAAAGGTATCGTTTTACTTGTTTCTTTCCACCTTTTACTAATGTATGTATTTCCGCAGTGCCCCGCATGGATGAATATGGTGTTTCCAGTTTTAGTTAATTATTCATTGCGTATGCTGCCATGTTTTTTGGCAGGTTTGTTGCTGCTTCGAACATCGTCCATGCAGAAAATGATCGCTGCCATGTATACACTGCATCTACCACAAGGATTTATCATAGCAATGTCTACGACACTTCGATATTTTCCAGCTTTGAAAGAGGAGTTCGTACATATAAATGCTGCTATGAAACTTCAGAATATCTCATGGGCATCCCGCTTGGAGTGTACGGTAGTTCCATTGATCGTGTCTGCAGTCAATACATCGGATGAAATAGCAGCGGCGGCAGTGGCAAGAGGAATCGAGAATCCAGGAAAAAAGACTAGTGAAATAACACTTCACATGGGAATTTCAGACTGGTTGATAATGATTTTGGTAACATTTGGAATACTTATAGTGGTGATTGCAGGATAAAGAAAATGATAAAGTTTGAAAATGTAAATGTAACAATGCAAGGAAAAAGAATTCTGTCAGATATAAATCTGGAGATACAGGATGGGGAGTTCGTATTGATATGCGGGGAAAGTGGATGTGGAAAAACCACAATGACAAAACTGATTAATGGATTGATTCCGCATTTTGTGAGGGATGTCAGCGTAGATGGAACGATTACGGTTTGCGGGAAAAATGTTGCAGAGATGCCTATGTATGAGATTGCAGAGCTTGTAGGGTCTGTTTTTCAGAATCCAAAAACTCAGTTTTTTTATACGAATTCTAATGCTGAGATGGCATTTGGCCTGGAAAACAGAGGCGTGGAACCGGAATATATACGAAAAAGAATTAAGAATACAATAAATGAATTAGATATAGAGAAGCTGGAAGACCGGGATGTATTTTCCATGTCAGGTGGTGAGAAACAGCTTCTTGCGTTTGCATCAGTATATGCCATGAATCCGCAGATTTATGTGCTGGATGAGCCGTCAGCGAATTTGGATATAGCAGCGATGGAAAAGCTGAGTGAAAGAATGAAGGTAATTAAGGAGAAGGGACATACTGTAGTTGTGGCAGAGCATCGTCTGGCATGGATCCAGAAATTCGCATACAGAATTATTTATATGAAAGAAGGACGTATAGAACAAGAATTTACATCAGATGAGTTTAAGGCTTTGTCTGATCTGAAACGAAAACAAATGGGGCTCAGAAGTATCGTTCCTGAACAGATACAGATTCCGGAGATTACAGGAAACTCAGAAGACGCAGTACTTCAGATTTGTAACCTTTCATGTAAGAGAAAGAAACAGATGATTTTTCAGAATATTAGCTTATCTGCAAGAGCGGGAGACATCATCGGTATCACAGGGAAAAACGGTGCCGGAAAATCTACTTTTTGCAATTGCTTGTGCGGTCTGCTTAAGCCCAAAGGCGGCGAGATTCTGTATCAAGGGAAAAAGCTGTCGGAAAAGGCCCGGACCAAACTGTTCGGGATGGTCATGCAGGAAGTCAATCATCAGTTGTTTTCAGATAGTGTGAAAAATGAATGTCTGCTTGCAAATGAAGAAGCCTCTGAACAAGAAATCAGGGAATTACTTGAAAAATTTGACTTGGAAGAGTATGCAGAATATCATCCGATGATATTATCTGGTGGACAGAGACAGAGGCTTGCTATTTGCCAGGCAGTTATGGGTGAAAAAAAGCTGCTTATTTTCGATGAACCTACCAGTGGGTTGGATTTTAGGCACATGTGTCAGGTGGAAAAATTGATGAAACAATTGTCAGAAGAAAAATATATTATTATAGTTGTAACACATGACTATGAGTTTTTGAATCGAGCTTGTAAGAGGTATATTAGAATAAATAGTTAACTTTTAGGAAAGGAAAACGGATTAAAGGAAGAAATTATCCATTCATGAACGGCTTGAGATTAATAAGAGGATTATTCAAGAAAAGCAGGGAAAAGATAAGCCGGAGAGAGGGGCTGATTTGAGTGTAAGGACGGTGTAGCATAAAATAGAATGGAGTCGGAGGTCACGGATAACAATGTGGCTCCCGGCTTTTTTGTTTTGAATGATTTGTGCTTCAAAGTTATGTGAAAAGCGTGACATCAGCGACTGTAGGTTACACATCCGAAACATTATGATTTATGTATGCGGCCAGTGCAAGACGGTGGTTTAGGAATGAAGCGTGTCTTAGAATATATGGAAATTCCATTTGAAACATGGGAATCTGTAGGACAGATGCGGATGGAATTTGACAAAGAAGGGGAAATGAAAACAGCGTGATATAAAATAGAAAAAAATTATCTTGAGACATCGGTATGCGCCGATGTCTTTTTGTTTTGGTAAAAATGCTGAATTATCTACCACGAAAGTATACAAAGCCTACAAAGATGTATCTTTGTTCAAAAAGACTATATATGGGCGACCTTTTACGGGCAATTTATATAGAATAGAGAAAAGTTATGAAAAATCATGGATATGAAAACAGCAGTTATATATTGTCTTGAAGAATTGATAAGGCAAAAGGATATTACCGTGAATGAGGCGGCGATACGTTCTGGTGTTCCGCCATCAACGCTGAAGAATATTTTGTATGGGCAGAGTAAGAATGTAGGCGTAGTTACAATCAAGAAATTGTGTGATGGATTAGAAATCACAATACCAGAATTTTTTGGAGATTCCATCTTTGCAGAGTTGGAACCGGAGTTATAGAAGTAAGAGATAATCTCATGGCAAAATTCTGCGGGATGGTTTTTTTATGAAATAAGGTTAGCTGTAACTAACAATGAGGGAGGATTATGTATAAGATAGCGATTTGTGATGATGATAAAAGATATAGAAAAACGATCAGAGAGATTATAGAGCATGAAAATAGTTTGCCTGAAAATGAAATCAGATTTTATGAATACGAATCAGGAAATGAACTTTTGAAACATACGGATATTCTCCACGAATTAGTCTTTATAGATATCCGTATGCCGGGGCTGGATGGAAACCAAACAGTATTAAAATTGAGAAATTATAACAAAGATGCAGTTTTAATCTTCTATTCCAGTTATTTTGAGCCGACAGTGGACAGTATAAATTTCGGACAGCCCTTTCGGTATATTATGAAGGACTTACACGATACCAGCTTACGCCGGGAAATTGCAGCTATTATGACTGAGGTAAAGAGACGCTTTCTGAATGACTATGCGGTAACGGTGACATCGGCGGGGAAGATAATACGCATACACGTGGAAAATATCTTATATGTTTCCAGAGCCAAAAGAGGATGTGAGATAACCATTGTGAAAGAGCAAGAAAAGGAGACAGTTCGGTGCAGTGGTCCTATGTCAAGATTTAGTACAAGTTAAAATGAGGTTTTCCCCATTTTAACCTGCCATCAGCAATTCGTGTTGTTGCACTCTACGATACAGTTCTTCATAATCATTTGGTGACATATAGTCGCAGTGACTATGAATCCGTTTTGTGTTGTAGAATGCCTCCAGATACTCGAATACCAATCGATATGCATGCCCATAATCGCGGATTTTGAAGCGATTTAACCATTCACGTTTAATCAGTGAATGAAATGATTCAATACAAGCATTATCCCATGGGTAAGCTTTTTTAGAGTAGCTACACTGCATATTTGCAGTAACACGTTTGTATTCATTAGATACATACTGGCTCCCGCGATCCGAGTGTAGAATCAATGGTTCTTCGATTTTTCGTCTTGCTTTAGCTTTATTTATTGTTTCAATCACGCAGGACACTTCCAGTGTATTAGATAGCGTCCAGGCAATGATTTTCCTGGAATATAAATCCATGATACTGGTTAGATAGACGAAGCCATCTATCGTCCAGATATAGGTGATATCAGAACACCAAACAGTATTTGGTCGTTCTGGATTAAACTGTTCATCTAGGATATTTTGAAGTTCGTTACTGAAGTCAGAATCTTTTGTGGTAATTGTCCATGGTTTTACCCATTGAGCCTTGATGCCCATTTGTTTCATATATTGCCCCACGGTACGCTCGGAAATGATTTCTCCTGCTTTACGTAATACTTGAGTAATTTTAGGAGCTCCATAATTCTGTTTAGATTCATCGTAAATATCCTTGATTTTGGCTTTTACTGCTTCACGACGCTTTTCAGCATTAGAAGGAACATGTTTCAGCCATGCATTATAACCAGCACGGGAAACGCCAAGTATTTTCAACATTCCGGAGACAGAAACACGGCGTTTAGCCTTACGGGCTGCTTCTGCCTTCTCAGCAACTTCGAGATAAATGGCTTCTGTCATTTTCCCAGAATGTTGATTGCTTTTTTTAATACATCGAGCGCATCCTGTGTATCACGTAGTTCACGCTTTAAACGTGCGATTTCTTTTGCTTCATCAGAAGCGTAGTTGCCAGAACCACGGTTTTCAATATCTCCTGTTTCGCGCAGTTCTTTTTGCCAGCGAGATAAAGACTGCTGACTGATTCATAAGTTTAAAGCACAACCCTGCAGTCCTAAATCTCTGTGATCATGATAGTACTGGACTGCATCTATCTTGAATTGTTTATCATAGTGCTTTGCCATAATGAGATCCTCCTTCAGTGCGATACATACATAGTATCATAAAATTAGTAATAAGGAATTCTCATTTTGACTTGTACTATTTATATTCTAGCACCACAGAGAAGCGTTTGGAGAATTATGTGAACAGCTAAAAGATGCCTCAATTGAACTCTTAAACAAAAAAATTGTTCCTGGAATTTACTATGCAACGGATATTATTGAGGGAGACATTGTTTTAGGTGATTTACCGAAATTGAACATAGACTTAAATATAAGTGAATATGTGATGCAGGAGGAATCATTCGATGACGAATTTGAAGAAGGGACTATTTGAATTACATATAATTGGAGATCCGAGCAAGAAAAAAGTATTATTGATTCATGGTATGGGTTTTCAATGGAAATTCTGTTTTAAAAAAGTAATAGAAGAACTCAAGAGAAACTATTGCCTTATTCTGCCGGAACTGGGAGGCCATAATATGCAGGGCTTGGGCGGATTCTCGAATGTTTATGAATGTGCCGATGAAATCATTACATCTATACGGAATCATAGAATAGAGGAGCTGGATTGTATTTATGGTATTTCATTAGGGGCTAGCATTGCGATAGAAATCGCATTGAGAGATTGTATTAGGATAAATAAATTAATTCTCGATGGCGGGCAATTTGAATCCATGGGTATTATGAAAAAAATAGATGCATACTTTATGGCAAAGGAATTTCAAAAAGTAATTCAAAAGAAAAGAATGTGGTCATATGTTAGCAAACAAATGGGTTACAGAAATGGTAATGAAATAGAGGTACTTTATCCTTTGTGTTGCAAAAGAATACAATTTGATACATTATATGATGCGGCATTGGCAGCTTATGGATACGACATAAAAAAAAGAATGGAGAAATTACGAATGAAAGTTGTTATAATGTATGGTGAAAATGAGCTTTTTGCTGCAAAATCAGTTTCGCTTGTTAAAGAAAAATGCGTTTCTGAGTGCGAAGTTTATGCCTATGATAATATGGGGCATTCTGAGGTTTTAAGTTTGCATCCAGAGAAACTATGTGAAATTATTCGAAAATAAAAATCAATATCAAAGTTGAAGTTGCATTTTTATTGTTTCCTATATTATACTAATAAGGACAAGTAAGTTACAACTAATTAAAGGAATGGGGTATCAACATGAAAAATAGTTGGTATGGAGAAAATGTTGCTTCAGTAAAAAAACGCCAAGAATATAATTTAATTAATTATCAATGTAATGGAACTGGTATTCTTATGGCATATGCGTTGTTTCCAGGCATTGATTTGATTTTTATGGATTTTAACTGCTCAGATACTTTTCATGAGCCTATTCCTAATAAAAATATCATTGAAATCCGTCATTACCAAAAAGGACGCGTTGAGTTTGAGCTAAGAAATAATAAAG